>OLNY01002801.1_pt1 | contig 11762 bp, 18 predicted proteins | sample 1671981 | NCBI WGS metagenome assembly OLNY01 (sample SAMEA3136632, study PRJEB25190) | human gut metagenome | biome: human gut; feature: human-associated habitat; material: faeces | place: Austria | collected 2013 | reverse complement strand
TAAGCAATGAACAATTAAATTACAAGAAATATTATAACAATGTTGAAGAAAATAAAATTAAAGAAGGAAAACAATGTCCTTACTGCAAGGGTGAAAAAATAATAAAGTTTGGCTTTTTTAATGGGCATCAAAGATTTAAATGTAAAAACGAACTTTGCAAAAAGACTTTTACAGGCAATATAAATAATCCTTTTAGATATTCTAAAAAGTTTAGAGAAAATTACGAAAAGTATTTTGAATTTTTTATACAAGGGCTATCCTTGAGGATTTGTGCTGCAAAGACTGGAATTACACTAGTTACAGCATTTTTTTGGAGACATAGATTTTTACATGATTTAGTTAGGAAAAATTATAAAGAAAAAATATCAGGGCCATATATTGAGCTTACTCAATTTGTTACTTTGGAAAATTTTAAGGGCGATAGAAAGTTCCATGAAGAAAAGAGAGATAAAATTATAGTTATAAATGCATTAAATGATAAAATTGAAATTCTTCCAATTATGGGAGCAAGAAAGTTTTTTGGAGCTAATCAATTAAGGGATAATCTTATACCAAGACTAGATAAAAAAGCTTATACCGTAGGATTTATAAATGGAAGATTAAAAAACTTTTGCAGAGCACTTAATGTAGTTAATAAGGTAAAGATTAATAAAGAAGAAATTATCTCAAAAGTAAAAGATGTTAGAGAAAAGCAGGGAAGATTAGTAGCTATAAATGGTTATGTAGATAATGAGAAAAACAATGTAGTAGTTTATACCTTAGAATATGATGATTTTAGAAAGCATTATAAGGTGAAAGGGGAGTCAATATTACCTACAGTAACTAATATATATAAGGGTGCACAATGGTTTGAAGAAGAAATACAAGAAATGATGCCATTAAAATTTGAAGGGTTAATATTTAGTGGAAGATTATTTTTGCCAGAAGAATTTAAAGATGGTGAAGGGCAAATACTTATAATGCCTTTAAGTGAATTAAAAAAAATCAAGGATAATTAAAAGGGGGGAAAAGCTTGAGTTACGTTTTACCATTAGGACCTTATCATCCTGCACTAGAAGAACCCGTCCATGTTAAGCTTCTTACTGAAGGTGAGCTTATTAAGGATTCGGAAGTTTTTATAGGATATAACCATAGGGGAATAGAGAAATTAACTGAAACTAGAAATTATATTCAAACAATCACTTTAGTTGAAAGAGTGTGTGGTATTTGTTCTCACTCACATGCTATGACTTATTGTTTAGCAATAGAAAATATTGCTGGAATGGAAGTTCCAAAGAGAGGTAGTTATATAAGAGTAATATTAAGTGAGTTAGAAAGATTACATTCTCACTATTTATGGTTAGGACTAGCAGCCCATATAGTAGCATTTGATTCTTTATTTATGATGTGTTTTGCATCAAGAGAAAAAATAATGGATATGTTAGAGGTTATATCAGGAAATAGAGTTAATTATGCTATGAATATAGTTGGTGGAGCAAGAAGAGATATTAGTAATGAACAAAAAGAAACATTAATAAAAATGATAGCAGAGTTAAGAAATGAATATAAGAATATTTATAATGTTTATGCTAAAGATTCAAGTATAGCTGCAAGAACTAAAGGTGTTGGAATATTAACAAAGGATGATGCATTAAATTATGGTGCTTGTGGCCCTCATGGAAGAGCTTCAGGAGTTAATTTCGATGTTAGAAAAACTATGCCATATAATTGCTATGAAGAATTTGATTTTAATGTAGCTATAGCAAATGATGGAGATGTATTTTCAAGAGCAGTTGTAAGGTTAATAGAAATTGAAGAAAGTTGCAAGATAATTGAACAAGCTCTTAAAAATATGCCTGATGGACCTATTAATTTAGGAAATAAGATTCCAAAGGTTCCTACAGGAGAGTATATAGCGGTAACGGAAGCTCCAAGGGGTGAGGTAACTTACTATGTAGTTTCAAATGGAGGACAAACCAATGGGAGAGTTAATATTCATGTACCAACCTTTAAAAATGCAATGACTGTTCCGGTAATGTTAAAAAATAATACTGTTGCAGATGCTGGTCTGATAGTTGCTAGTATAGATCCGTGCTTCTCATGTTTAGATAGGTAATTTATGCATGAATTAGCAGTAACTCAAGGATTACTTAAGATATGCTTAGAGGAAGGGAAAAAGCATAATGTTAAGAGTATAAAAGAAATAAATATAAAGGTTGGAGAATTAACAGATTTAGTGCCAAGTTGTATATCATATTATTTTAATATAGTTGCTAAAGATACTATTGCCGAAAATACAAAGATAAATATAGAGAAAATACCCGTATCAATTAGGTGTAATAAATGTAATTATAAGGGTGAAATTGGGAGAAATAATTATGTTTGTCCAAAATGCAAAGGAAATATATACGAAATTACAAAAGGGAGAGAGTTTTATTTAGATACTATGGAGGTTGATTAAATGAAAATAAAAGTTGTAAGGCAAATTTTAGAATGGAATGAGGATTGTCATAAAGAAGTACAAGAAGAGCTTAGGGAAAAGAATGTAAAAATGATTAATATAATGGGATCTCCAGGTGCTGGGAAAACAACATTTATACTGAATTTAATAGAAGAGCTTAAGGAGAAACAGCTGAGAGTTGGTGTAATAGAAGGAGATATAGAGGGAACAATAGATGCAAAAGCAATTCAGGAAGTAGGAATACCTGTTGTTCAGCTTAATACACAAGGTGCATGTCATATAGAGGCTATGTCTATAAAAAATATAATAAAAGAATTTAATTTAGATGAACTAGATATTATTATAGTTGAAAACATAGGAAACTTAGTATGTCCAGCAGAATTTGATATTGGAGAGGTATTAAAGATTGCATTATTAAGTATACCAGAGGGTGATGATAAAGTGGTTAAATATCCATTAATGTTTTCAAAAGCAGATGCTTTGATACTTACAAAGTATGACATGGCACAGTATTTTAAATTTAATGAAGAAGAGGTAAAAGAACAAACCCTTATTAGAAATCCAAATTCAAAGATTTTTAAAGTTAACTCATTAGAAGAAGGTGGAACTTACGAGTTTGCAGAGTGGTTAATAAAAAAAATATAAGATAGAAGGTGATTATGAATGAAAAAATGGACAGCATTTGTTGGAACTTTTATTTTATCATATTTATTTTGGATTTTATTTTTAATGCAAGATTTTAATATTTTAAAATTGGGAGCTCAAGAGCTTATAGTAGGAGCAATTGTAGCAGTAATTGTTTCTTGTTTTTCAAGTACATTTTTCGCTAGAGAAGATGGATTTTGGTTATTTAAAAAATTAAGATTTATAAATTTAATAATTTTTATTCCCGTTTATATATGGGAATTAATAAAAGCTAATTTTACTGTGGCTATAAAAGCCTTATCACCAAATTTAAATATAAGTCCTGGAATAGTAAAAATTACTACGGATTTAAATTCAGATTATGGACTAGCAATGTTATCAAATTGTATAACATTAACACCAGGAACTATAACAATGGATATATATGAAGATGGAGATAAAAATGCTTTATATATTCATTGGATAGATGCAAAAACAGAGGATACTGATAAAGCGTCAGAAATTATAAAGGGAAGATTTGAGTATTTTGTAAGGAGGCTTTTTAAATAATGAATATGAATTCTATATTTACTGTAGTTTCAATACTTTTAGCCATCATGGCATTAGTTTTATTATATAGGGTATTTAAAGGGCCTAATGTAATAGATAGGGTTTTAGCTGCTGACTCCATAGATATAATTTTAGGAATAATTATGATTTTATTTGGAGCAATAGAAGGTAGAGCTATGTATTTAGATCTTGGACTTATAGTAACTCTTCTGGGGTTTATTGGAACTGTATTGATTTCTAAATATTTAGAGGGGGAATTGTAATGGCTATATTAGAAATAATAGTTTGTATATTGCTTGTAATAGGTATTTTCTTTCTTCTAGCAGGAGTTATTGGTGTAATTAGAATGCCAGATACTTTTTGTAGGCTTCAAAGTGCAACTAATATAGCGACAATGGGGGCAATGCCAATAGCATTAGCATGTAGCATATATGGATTTGGAAGTGGAAATACTTCTTTAGGAATAAAATCTCTAATAATGGTAGTGTTTTTACTTATAAGTAATCCTGTAGGTGGCCATGCAATGGCAAGAGCTGCATATAAAATTAAAGCAGGACTTTCAGAAAAAACAAAGTTTGATCATTATGGGAGGGATATAAATGAGTAGCTTTGATGTATTAAATACTTTAATAATAGTTGGATTAATTGCATCAGCAATTTGTGTATTTTTCCTAGATGATATTCTTCAATGTATTATTGCCATGGCTGTTTTAGGTGGTTTTTTAGCTTTAGAGTTTTTACTACTTAAAGCACCAGATGTTGCTATAGCCGAAGCTGCAGTTGGAGCAATATTAACTCCTGTAATTTTTATAATAACTTTAAACAAAGTTAAAACAAAAAAGATTAAGGAGGAAGAAAAATGCGAAAAAAGATGACTTACTTAAATCTTTTCTTGTTACTTGTTATTTTTGTTTTTGTAGGTTTTAAAATGGGATTAAAGCCAAAAGAGTTTGGAGAGGCATCTCAAATAATAGTAGATGAAACTATAAATGAAACAGGGGCTATAAATTCAGTTACTGCAACAGTATTTGATTTTAGAGGATATGATACTTTAGGAGAGGCCATAGTATTATTTACTGCAATTTGTGGAGTTGCAGCTGTTTTAAGACCAGAAAAAAAAGCAAAGGAGGAAAAATAATATGAGGAAGAGAAGAGATTCTATATTAATATCTTGTACTAATTTAGTATTACCAATTTTGCTTACATTAGGGTTATATATTATAATCCATGGTCATTTATCACCAGGAGGTGGATTCCAGGGAGGAGTTCTAATTGCAGGGGCAATAGCTATTATCTATATTGGCTATGGAATTAAAGGAGTAAATAAAGGTATTGCAGCAAATACATTTAAAGTTGCTGAAGATATTGGGGCTTTAGGTTTTATAATATTGGCCTTTATAGGATTAATAGGTTCAGGGGTTTTCTTTGGGAATATTCTTGAAAAGGGTAATCCGGGAGATTTATTTTCATCAGGAAGTATATTTTTGATGAATTTTGCTGTAGGGTTTAAAGTTTTTGCAGGTATTTCATTTTTAATATTAATTATGATAACTAATTTAAAGAATAAGGAGGAGGAGTAGATGACAATTAATTATATTGGAGCTTTTCTTTTAATTGTAATTGGACTTGCAATAACTCTTTTGAAGAAAAACTTAATCAAGATAGTAATTGGGATGGGAATTTTAGATTCAGGAATTAATTTATTGTTAATTTCAATTGGATTTAGGATTAATGGTACTGCCCCAATATTTAGTGATAACAGTACTTATTTTGTAGATCCAATTCCTCAAGCCTTAACTCTTACATCTATAGTAATTGGTGCGTGTGTTACAGCACTTGCATTATCTATCGTAATTAAAATTAAGAAGCATTATAACAGTATAGACAGTGATGATATAAGGAGGATTAGAGGATGAGTATAGAGTTTATTAATAATCTTCCGATAATAGCCATAATGACTCCTTTTGTTTTAGCTTTTGTACTTGGATTATTTAAGGATAAATATATTAAAGTTAAAAGAACACTTGCAGTTATTGCAACGGCAGTATCATTTGTTTGTGTAATATTATTAGTTAAACCTATTTTAATTAACGGTGAAGTAATAGTAAATTGGATGGGAAATTGGATTCCTATGAGTGGAAATGCTTATGGTATTGGACTAGAAATAGACTCATTAGGAGTATTTTTAGCATTAATAATTACAGGGGCATCACTTTTGTCAGTAGTATATTCATTAAAATATATGAGTCATGATAATGGACTAGAAAAATACTATGTGTTATTTTTGTTGCTGACTTCAAGTATGATAGGTTTTGTATTTACTGGTGATTTATTTAATATGTATGTAATGCTTGAAATAATGACATTTGCAGCTATTGCATTAACTGCATTTAGAAATTATAAAGATAAATCAGTAGAGGCAGCATTTAAATATATAGTAACGGGTTCTTTAGGTTCATCATTAATTTTATTAGGAACTTGCTTAGTATATAGTGAAACAAAAACATTAAATTTGGCAGAAATAGCAGCAATAATAAATAGTGTAGATGTAATGAATCCTACAATAATAGTAGCATTTTCACTTATGATGGTTGGGTATGCAGTTAAAGCATTTATGGTTCCATGTCATACATGGCCAACAGATGCACATATGGCAGCTCCTTCATCAATTTCAATGATACTTTCAGGAGTAATGAGTAAAACAGGAGTATACGCAATTATAAGATTAGTATTTATGATTTTTGGACTAGCATCAAATAAGCCAGTAGGATATTTAATATTAGTTTGGGGAGTTATAACAATGGTAATAGGTGTATCCATGGCATTGTTACAACATGATTTTAAGAGACTTTTAGCATTTCACTCAGTTTCACAAATTGGATATATTATAACAGCATTAGGTATTGCTATAGTAGAAACAGGGGAATTAAGCGTTTTAGCAATGACTGGTGGAACCTATCATATGATTAATCATGCTATATTTAAAGGATTATTGTTTTTAACTGCCGGAGCTATTTTATATACTACTGGAACTACAGATCTAGAATCAGTTTCGGGACTAGGAAAAAGGATGCCATTTACTTTAGCAATGTTCTTATTTGGAGCAGCTGGAATTAGTGGAATTCCTCCCTTTAATGGATTTGCTTCAAAATGGATGATATATGAGGCTGGATTTAGTGGATCATTAGGAATAGTATCCATTATAGCAGTGGTGGTTTCAGCACTTACTTTAGCTTCTTTTATAAAAGTTGGACATTCTGCATTTTTTGGACCAGTGAAATCAGAGTATGCAAATATAGAAGAGATTCCAATATCAATGAAGATTCCAATGGGAATATTAGCATTAGGTACAGTCATATTTGGATTATTTCCTAAAACTGTAGTTAATAATTTATTACTTCCTGTAGTTAGGAGTGTATATAATTTAACAGGATATATATTTGAAGCATTAGGTAATAATTATAATTTAGGATTAAATGCTAATAAGATAGTAGATGTAGAATTTTTAACAAAGGGTATATATAATCCTACTAATTTTTTAATACTTTTTGTAGTATTATTGATTGCTATTTTAGTGTTTGTTATTTTCAAAGGTGATTCATCAGGAGAAGAAATACATGAGAAATCAGATAGTGAGTTTGATATGAGGATATTAAAAAAATATGAAAATCATAGTTCAAATGGTGTAAATTATTCACAGGTACATTTAGATTCTGCATGTAAATATGATATTTATGTTGGAGGAGAAGAGGGAGAAAATGTAAAGATTGGTGCTAATGATTTATTCTGGGGAATGAAATATCAATTAAAGGGATATTTTAATAGGATACAAAAAGCACATAGTGGTAGTGTTAATGATTATTCTTTATGGATAATAGCAACTTTAATAGTGGTATCTGTAATTACAATTATAATTTTATAGGAGGTGGGAATATGGAATATTTGAGTAAGTTAATATATTTAATTGTATTCCCAGGGTTCATTTTTACAATGCTTGTGGGATTATTTTTGTCTGGCTTAGATAGAAAAGTAGTAGCTAGAATGCAACGTAGAAGAGGACCTAAAATTACACAGCCATTTTATGATTTTGTAAAACTTTTAGGAAAAGATACTATAGTGCCTAGGAATGCAAATGAACGACTATTTATTTTATCACCAATAATAGCCTTGGTTAGTATTTGTATAATACCAACATTGTTTCCTATTTATGATTGGTCATTTTTTGGTGGAACAGCTGATATAGTAGTAATAATTTATTTATTAATTATACCAGCAGTAGCAATGATAGTTGGAGGAATGGCTTCTGGATCACCATTTGCATCAATTGGAGTATCAAGAGAAGTAGTAGCAATGGTTGCATATGAATTACCATTAATAACATCATTACTTGCTGTTTGTAAAAAAGCAGGTTTAATATTGGGGGAAGGAACCACATATTCTTTATCAGCTATAGCTAGTGCACAACAAAGTAGCGGAAGCTTTATTTTTACTTTATCTCTAATTCCAGCTGCAATTGCATTTTTAATGATATTACCAGCAAAGATTGGAGTAGCTCCTTTTGATGTAGCAGAGGCTGAAACAGAGCTTTGTGAAGGTCCTTTAGCAGAATATAGTGGATTACACTTAGGGCTATTTAAACTTACACATAATATAAAGATTTATGTTATGACTGCATTATTTGTAGTACTATTTTTAGGTGGAATAGGTATAACTACAGGTAATAGAGGGATTGATTTATTAGTTAATACTATAATATTAATAATTTTAGTGATAGTTATTTCTATAATGTTTTTATCAATAGTTAGAGGCCTTATGGGAAGATATAAAACTAATCAAATGTTTAAATTTTATTGGACAGTTCCAACAATATTATCTTTATTAAGCTATGTATTAGTAAGCTTTAATCTTTAAGGAGGTATAAAAATGTCAATAATTGAAAAGGGAAGAAAAAGATCTCCTTGGGTATATCATTTAAATACAGGATCTTGTAATGGGTGTGATATTGAACTTGTAGCATTACTTGGACCTAGGTATGACATTGAAAGGTTTGGTGTAAAGCTTGCTGGTTCGCCAAGACATGCTGATATAGTTGTTGTAACAGGTCCTGTGACAGTTCAATCAAGAGATAGAATGTTAAGAGTTTTATCTCAAGTTCCAGAACCTAAGGTTGTTGTATCTATAGGATCATGTCCAGCATCATGTAATGTGTTTAAGGGCAGTTATTCTGTAGATGGCCCTCTAGATAAATGGACAAAAGTTGATGTAACAGTAGCAGGATGTGCACCAAAGCCAGAAGCTATTGCAAAAGGAATATTAGAAGCTGTTGAAATATTAAATAAAAAGAGGGAGGATGAAAGTTATGTTTAAACTTCCTTACTTTTTAGAAGGAATATCTAATATATTTAAGCCTGTATTAACTAATGAAGAGCCCATTGAGGAAGTAAAAGGAGCAGATAATTATAGAGGAAAGCTTTCTTTTGATTCAAACAAGTGTATTGGATGTGGAATATGTATTAGAGTATGTGCAGGAGAAGCAATAACTAAGGAAATGAAACTAGTAGAAGATGGTCAAGAAATAAAAATGACTTTTGATTTAACATCATGCACATTTTGTGGATTATGTAAAGATTTTTGTCCTAAAAAAGCTATAACATTAACAGAAGAAATTTTTATGATTTCAGAAAATAAAGAAGAGTTAAGTATAGAGGGAAGCTTTATAAAAAAAGCACCTCCAAAACCACAACCTAAGACTAAAGAACAGATAATACCGAAAGAAACAGTTGTAAAAAAAGTTTAGATTGAAAAGAAATAATTAAGAATATAAAAATAAGGCGCACTTAATGTGCGCCTTTACTATACTTTTAAGAATAAAAACTTTCAATTTTTGATGTATTTTTCGTTATAAGATTATTTGAAAGATCACCTTGAAGTCTAGTGAATTTAGCAGATTGCCAAAGGCCAAAGCATTTATCAAACTTATATAAAACACCATTTATTTCAACTATTGCTATGTTATTTATATCAAAACCTTTAAATGAAACATTTTTTCCTTTATCCTTCAAATATTTTAAAGCCTTACCTAATAATTCATCAGGATCAGGAATATTTCTTTCAGCTAAAAAAATTTGAAATGAATCTTTTGTATTATTATAATTACTTTCCATAGAAAAAACCTCCTAAAAATTCCCTTTCGTATTAATATTATATGCCTTATGTAAAATATTTACAATGATAAAATGATAATTTATCAAAAAAATATTGGAATCAATTCCAAAATGATAAATTTATTAAGAAAAAACAAATTTATAATGATATTATAAGAAGAAAATTTTTTGTATAAGAAAAAATAAAGGAAATAAATATATAATAATAAAAAAATACAAAATGGCATATGTAACTATATATTTTTATTTGAATAGGATGTAATGAAAAGTAATTTTAAATTTAGATTTATGAAGAATTGTAAAAATAATAAAAATAAGATAAGTACCAATTCAAATACTAATACAAACTCAAATACTAATACAAATTCAAATGCAAATTCAAATACAAATACTAATACTAGTTCAAATACTAATTCAAGCCTTACAGATGAAGAAAGAAATCAACTGATTAAGCAAATAGGAATTAGCAATTTATCGGAATTTGGAATTTGTTTAATTATATATGCAGCTATACTTAATATACAATATCTTGAATGGAGCAAGATGAAAATATTAGATCAGTTAAATTCAACTAATTATGCAGATACATTACAGGACTTAACCGAAGTGCCTAGGGGAGCAAATATAATATATTTATTTGTAATATCGATCTTTACAGGTATTTTATATGATAATTATCAAACAGCATTATCACAAACTGGAGAAAATAGAAGTGAGAAAGAAATTAGAGATAGCTACAAAAGATTTATTGCTATATTATTAATGCTTTTAGGAACTACAATAAACTTTGAGGTATTAAATTGTTAACTTAGTTTAGTACACAAGAATTAAGATTATTTATATGAAAAAGGTTAAAAATGTTTACTTAACAGATGAAAATGGTATAAAATATATATTATTCAAATAAATGATAAAAATTTAACTATTTGTATAAAAGTATTTATTTTTAAATATATATTTTACATAGGTATTAGGGGGAGAAGTATTATGAGAATAATTGTAGGAGCAGGAAAAACAAAATATAATGGGTGGATTTCAACTCAAGAGCAGGAGTTGAATTTATTATCAATAGACCAATGGAATAATTTAATAAAAAGTGGTGAGATAGAAGCAATTTTAGCAGAACATGTATGGGAACATTTATCATATGAAGATGGAGAAATAGCGGCAAAAAATTGCTATAGATTTCTAAAACCAGGTGGTTATATAAGATGTGCAGTTCCTGATAAAAATTTTAAAAATGAATGGTATCAGAATATGGTTAAAATAGGAGGACCGGGACACGAAGCACATCCAGCATATGAACATAAAGTGGTATATGATTATAAAACATTGGTAAAAGTATTCGAAAGTGCTGGTTTTGAAGTAACACTTTTAGAGTATTGTGATGAACAAGGTGATTTTCATTATAGAGAATGGGATGAATCAAAGGGGAAAATAGGTAGAAGCTATAGATTTGATAGTAGAAACTCTAATGGTAACTTAGGAATGGTTTCAATTATAATAGATGCAGTGAAACCAATAGATAAATAAATTTCTTGTAAATGAAATTTATTATTACTATAATTAATTTATATGAAATTACAAAAGAGGTGCAGTTATGAGTTCATTTAAATCAATTAATAGTGCGCAAGCTGAAAATTTAATTAAGGATTGTGAAGATTTAATTATTATAGATGTTAGAAGATATAGTGAATATAAAGAAAGTAAAATACCTAATGCAATAAATATACCAGTTGAAGAATTAGAATGGGAAATTGAAGATTTAAAAGAAAATATAGATAAGCCTATATTAGTTTATTGTAAAGCCGGACATAAAAGTGCATTAGCATGTCAAATGCTAGAAGAAGAAGGGTTTAGTAATTTATATAATCTAGGACAAGGAGTCCTTGGTTATAAAGGAACTATTGAATAAAATTGCGAAGGAAAATAAAAGTTAAGGAGGAAATTACTTGGCAATTTAT
>OLNY01002800.1_pt1 | contig 11766 bp, 7 predicted proteins | sample 1671981 | NCBI WGS metagenome assembly OLNY01 (sample SAMEA3136632, study PRJEB25190) | human gut metagenome | biome: human gut; feature: human-associated habitat; material: faeces | place: Austria | collected 2013 | reverse complement strand
GGTGAGCGGCAGCTGCGTGACGTTCTTCACGTTCTTGACCTGGATTGCCTTGTCGGACATGCCCTCGTCAAGCCTGCTTGCCAGACCGAGGTTGTTGGCGCCGACCAGCTTGAAGGTCGACTTGCCGGTTTCCTGGTTCACAGCTAGTTCGACGGTGAAGATCGGCACAAAGTTCTTCGCATAGCCGCTCGCGAATCCGGTTTCCTTCAGCGTGTACTTGCCGGACTTCAAGCCCATGATTTTCACGTCGCCGGTGGTGGTTTCCACATCCGCGACAGCGCCGTTCTCGTTCGTTTCGGCAAGGCGGTATTCGCCATCCACAATCTTGATGAACTTGAGCGGGGTCTGCGAAACCTCGGTTCCCTCGAACACGTGGAACTTCGCTCCTGCGAGACCATTGGCATCGCTTCCGACACCGTACTTGTGGAAGGAGAAGCCCCCGGTATAGGAGTCGAATTCGACCGGCGTGTTCCACACCTCGGTGTCACGGGACACGGCCGCCTTGTTGGTAACCTTGTTGCCCATGTCGATGATGTCCTTGTTGACCACGGCGGTGTAGGTGATGACCAGCTGGCCGCTCTTGTTGGCCAAGCCGAATTCCAGCACGGTGGTGGTCTTGCCGTCGGCTCCAACGGTCGGAACGGTCACGTAGGTGAACGGCATATTCGTTTCCGTGCCATCCGCGGCTCGAACAACGGCCTTGAAGTCCTTGTTGACCGTCAGGCCCTTGGATGCCACGTCCTTCACGAAGTACGGATACTTGTCGTAGCCTTCGGCCGCGTTCGGAATATCCAGCGTGATGGTGTAGGCGACGGTCTGCCCAATGCTCACGCCTTCAGTGGTGGTAATCGTATCGGCCGTCTTGCCCGGCTGGTCGGGCTCGTTCTCGTTCTTGGCCACAAACATGCCGACAGCGTTGATCTTGCCCTGGCCGGTTGCCGGATCGCCCTTCACTTTGAATGTGGCGGCCACGCCGTTCAGCGTGGTGGCGACGATGGCATTGGTTCCCCGACCGCCGTCCTTGTCCACATCGGTGATGAGATACCAGCCTTCTTCAAGCGAACCGATGGCAGCCGTACCGCCGTTGCCTGCAACGGTTTTGTCGGCAACGACGCCATCGCCAACCGCCAACGAGGCCGCGAATGTGCGGAACCAGGCGGCGTCGTTATCGCCGGTCTTGGTTGCGGCGAACGCGGCCGGATTGCTGTCATATTCGGAGGGCATGCTGACAACGGGGTCCATGTTGTTGTTGGCGGCGGCCACCGCGTCGGTCACCGCAGTCACCCAATCGGCGTCGGTGTCGACCTGCACGGCGTCACCGTCCACCGTCAGAGAGGCGAACTTGTACGCGGAGTAGGTATGCCCCTTCTGCGAATGCCGCACTTCGATCGATGCGCTGCCGGCCGCATACGCTCCGGCCGTGCCGAACGCCATACCGCCCAGCAACGTTGCCGCCGCGGCGATTACTGCACAAAGCCTTCTCGTCTTCATGATGAGAGACCTCTCTTCCTTGGTTTGGTCGGCCTTGTTACCGCAGCCGATTGGTTGGTTTTATGGGAAGTTTCGTATATTGTGCTGTTCTTTAGTTGTGATTGAAAAATTGCGATTGCCGGATTGCGATCAGAGAATTGCGATTGCCGTCCGGCAGTTCCGTCACGGCCGTCCGCGCCCGATCAAAGCCAGTCCGACGATGCCCGCAAGCAGCAGCACCAGTGCCGTAACGCCGGCCACGACCAGCCAGGTCCGTCCTTCCGATGCGCCGGACAGCGGCAGCACGGCCACCGTCTCTTTCACGTTGGTGAACGAGGCTTCGTAGGTGGCGGTCTGTCCCTTGTCGAACGCGCTCCACATGTCGGCTCTGGTGATGCTGATCGGCACTGAGGTGACGTTGCCTTTCGCGTGATAGCCGGCGATGTTGCCTTCCGTGACGGTGTAGTCGCCTGCCATCACGCCACGGAATGTGTACTGCCATTCGCCGGTAGGCAGCTCGTCATCTTCGGAAAGGTCTTTGCCCAGCTTCGATGCGCCGCCCTGCATGAAATCGATGCGCAATGTGGCTCCACTCGCCGGCATTCCGCCTTCCCAATGTTTCGTCACGACCACGTTGGCGGACGGCACCTGCAATACGGGATGCTGGTAGGCCGCGCAGGCGGACTGCTTGTCGAAGGTGTAACAGACCTGCGCCGACGCGTTCGATCGGAAGCCCGGCTTTCCTGCGGAAGTCGTGCCGGTGCCCGCGTCGCCGGTCGCGTCGTAGTTGATGCCGCCGTCGACCATATTGACCCGCGCGTAGGCGCTGTCGGTTGGCACTATGCCGTACGAGAGCGTGTAGGTCGCGTTGTGCAGCAGCTCGTAATCGCCGGCGAATTCGACGCGGATCTTGCCGTTGCCGGCGTCGCTGTACCACAATGTGTAATCACGTTCCAGCACTGGAGGCGTAGCCCCCGAAGGCAGATTCGTCACGTTGAGCGTCACGCCGCCGGTCACCCGGTAGTAGGTCGCTCCGCCGAAGTTCCGCATGCTGGCCATGTTCCAGACAACGCCATCGACCTGCGCGTATTCGGACAGCTCGTCGACGATCGAGACGCCGCTGTAGGCGCTTCCCGTGGTGATTTCCTTCTGGATGTCGTCGAAGATCTTCGTCAGGTCGTCAGCGCTGTTGGTGGCCTTGTAGTAGCCGAGGTTGCCGCCCGTAACCCAATTGGCTTTGTCGTACGCGGTGGCGTTCGGATAGTTGCTGGATACGGCGTGCATGAACTGGTTGGCTTGGTCGTTCTCCCTGTTACCGAACGATTGCTGCTCCGGATTGGCGCCTTCGAAGATGCCGATGCTGTAGATGAGCGTGCCGGCCGATTTCATGGCGAGCGCGGTTGTCACGGCGTCATTGGCGACTCTCGTGCTAAAAGTGTTTTGCGTGGTCGGCACACCGTCCGCGAAGAAAATGACGATTTTCTTCGCGCCTGGCCTTGCCTGCAGCAATGCCGTCTGCGCGGCGGCCATGCCTTTGTCCGCAGGGGTCGCGCCATTGGCGGACAGCCTGCTCACCGATGATTTCAGAGCGGCGGTATCGCTGGTCAGGGAACTCACCACGCCGGATGTCTGCCCGAATTGAGCGATGGCGATTCGCACTTTGCTGTTTTCGTCCTGGATGGTGTCGTTGGTGGTCTCGGTGGCGTCGATGAAGCTGGTCGCCGCTTCTTTCAGCGCCGTCAACCGCTTCGGATTCGATTTGTTGCATCTTCTTTGGCTTCCGTCCATGCAGTAGTTCATCGATCCGGACGTGTCCAGTACGAGCACCACTTCGATTTTCTCCGTGGTCTCATGGCTTTCGCGGGTATCCTTGCCCACCACGTTGAGGTTCAGCGTGTATTTGCCGCCGTTGTTGTATGTGATGCTTTTCGTGTGGTCCGGCTGCGGCACGGCGACGTTACGCGCGGCACGCATCACGGTTTTGCGATTGAAGGTGAAGCGATCGCGCATGATGTGTTCGTCGGCGTCGGCATCGTCTTTGGCAGCATCATTCTTGTCGTTATCGTTGCCGTTTTGAGCCGACGCGGCATCCTTGTCGGCGTCATTCTTACCGTTCTTGTCGGCATCGTCGGCATCTTCAGCAGTGTTGCCATCGTTGTCAGCATCGTCCGCATCGCCGGTTTTGCCGTCATCGGCTGTCGCGCCCGCATCGCCATTCGCCACAGCATCCGTGCGATTTTCGCCGGCATGGTCGTTTCGATCGCCGTCTTGAGCCGGTGCAGCACCATTTGCAGGTACGTCAGCGTTCTCAGCCGTCGGCTGCCTAACCGCCTGCCGTTCCTGCTCCTTCTGCTCATTCGGCTGTTCCGTCTTATCGCACGGCTGCCGCTGTTCCGGCATCGCCTCCGACGGTTGTTCCGGTTGCGATTGCGACTGCAGTTGCGATTGCGCTTGTTCGTTCGATGGCTGCTGCGATTCGCCGTCGTCCGTAAGGCATTGTGCGTCGTCATCGTCCGTTGCGGACTGTCCGGCAACATCTTGCCCGGCAATGTCGGCAACGTCCGATCCGACTGCGTTTTCAGCATCGGATTGTTGTGTCGATTCCGGCTGGCTCGCTGCGGATTCGGCGGCCACGTTGCCGCCATCCGTCACCGTTTCGTCGGCGAACGCGGTCGCGCCGGCTCCCGTGGTGCCGGCCAGCATCGCAATCGTGACAAGCAATGCGGTGAATTTTCCCATCCGCGCGCCACACCGGCTTATGAAGCCGGCAAGCGGGTCCTTCATCCACTTCATGACATGTCCATCTCTCATGGCGCTGCGGCGAATTGCCTATGCGCCTCCATGCCTTGAACCTTATGGATGAACGTTTTGAAACCCGTCCCCTCCATTGATGGGTTCGGGGAACGTACGGACCCGCGAAAATCGCGGCCTTCCCCCTTATCCTTTACGCGGCCAGGCGGAAGCGTGCCGCATGATTCGGTGTCGGGGCCGCATCGACCGCACGACCATGCAGCACAACAGCATGCCGCCCATCGTGCAAACGATGGTCATGGCGAGCGCGCCCAGTTCGGTCGCACGTTCGTCGCGCACGTCGGCCGGATCTGGCGCGGGCAGCGGTATTGCGACGCGATGCCCGGAGACTAGCAGCCGATGCGTGTTGATGCCGTATGGCGTGCAGGTCATCAACGTCAGCCGGTCTTCGCCGGGCACGATTTTCAACCGTGAGACGTCGTCCGGTTCGATCACGCTGATTCGGTCCACTTCGTATCCCAGCGTCTCGTCCATCACTTTGATGTACATGAAATCGCCGTCGTGCAGTTCGTCGAGCCGTGTGAACATCAACGATTTGACCAGGCCGCGATGCCCGGTGACCACCGTATGCGAGCCAGTGCCGCCGACCGGCAGGCTGGTGCCGTACAGATGCCCGGCACCGACGGCGAGCACCGGTTCGGACGTACCATGCCGAATCGGCAGTTCCACGCCGATTTTGGGCACCAATACCGTGCCCATGATGCCTGCGCCGGAATCCAGCAGGCCCTGATAGTTCGCGTCCGTGTCCGCCGCGGAAAGCCCGGCACCGCCGGAAGGCGCCGAATCGTCGGCGGTATCAGCATCTCCGGCAGTGCCAGCCGGTCTGGTAGTGAACGGATCGGCCGCCTCGCCCAATACCGGCTGTCCTTCCACGGCAAGCCGCCGATTGTATGCGCGCGCCCGTTCCAACTCCTCCATCGCCATCGGATACGGCCATCCGGCAACCGTGCGAGCCGCCGAATCGGATGTCTCGGCCAAGCGCCGCGCGGAATGCGCCTGCATGGCGAACGGCAACGACGCGACCACCACCGCGCCCACGATCAGCAGCACGGACACGCACCGCACCAATATGAAACGAATCCGCCGCAGCCTGCGCGCGCGAACCACATCGGCAATGTCAATCGCCTCGTAAAACGACGGCGTTCCAGCGAACGTTCCAGCAGACGTTCCAGCGAACGCAACAGTTCCGGCATGACCACTGTCGGCAGCTGCACCGGCATCAGATCCGACTCCGGCGCCATTGCCGATGCCATCGTTATCATCACCGGCATCATAGGAATCAGCCGAGGCGCCCGCCACGGCACCGAACAGCCGCATGGACGAACGCAGCACCGTATGCGCATGCACGTAGGAATCCGTCCTGCGGGTGAGCAGACGGACGGGTTTACTTATCAATCGAGAGGCAGACCAAAACATGGGTTTCTCCTTCGAACACACCCATGTTCACATCCACCATACGAATGCCCTTGCCCCCTATAGGAGGGCTTACCCCTAGAAAGACAACGGTTTCAGGCACGAAACCGGCAATTTTGGCACCAAACCGCGCAGCACCCCACCTACCGGCGGAACGCAGCTCAGACAAGCCGTTTTTCAGAGGAATGTAAGCCGGACGAATGTAAGCCAAACGAATGCAATCCAGGCGGACGAGCCCCGCAAATCCTTAAAAAACAGAAAAAGTCAAAGAAAGCGCTCAGATGAACGCACGCTCACCGAAAATCGCAGTGCCGACGCGCACGATGGTGGAACCTTCGGCGATGGCCAGTTCCATGTCGCCGGTCATGCCCATCGACAGTTCCCGGCAACGGTCCGTGCCCGGTTCGCCGGATGCGAGGATGAGGTCGCGGGTCTTGCGCAGGTGCGAGAAACCGCGGCGAATCACCGTTTCGTCGTGCACATGCGCGCCGATCGTCATCAGTCCCCGCAATTCGATGCCGTCCAACGTGCCGATTTTCTGCGCGATGCGGATGGCGTGCGCCGGATCGCAACCGGATTTCGATTCCTCGCCGGATTCGTTGACTTCCAGCAACACGCCGACAGTAATACCGCGAGCCACGGCTCTACGTGAAATTTTTTCTGCCAAATCGATTGAATCGACCGATTCGATAGTGTCGACCACCGGCAGCACTTTGCCGATTTTATTGCTTTGCAGCTGGCCGATCAGGTGGAATGGAATATGCTCCGCCGCAGCATCCGGCGCGGTGCCTGCGACGCCCAGCGAAAACCCGCGTTCCGCGCATCGCCGTGCCAGCCCTTCGGCCTTCGCCGTCACTTCCTGCGGACGGTTCTCGCCGATCATGCGCACGCCGGCATCAATCGCAACCATGATTTCGCCGATGTCGCGCGTCTTCGTGGCGGCCAGCAGGCGCACGGAGCCGGCTTCGCGTCCGGCTTGTTCCTCAGCTGCCGCGATGCGGTCGAGCACACGATGCACGCCGTCCGTGATCTCACGTGCGCGCGCATCGTCGATCACCTCGTTGGCGAGGTTCTTGTGATCCATGTATGCAGTCATCGTCCACCTCTCGCAAGTTCATTCGACCGCCGGTCCGCGGCCGGCACCACCGTTTCCGGCATGTCGGCTGATATTTCGATACCAGTGTTACCAGAAAACCGCCGACAACGTATAAAGAAGCCCGCGCGATGACCTGAAGTGAAGCGATAAAGCGGTCATAAATTCGCGCGGGCTATAAAACCAGACAGTAGTAGAAGGGGGACTTCAAAGACTCCGTCTACACATTTAATGTATCAGATAAATGCGCGCGAACCGCCGGAAAAACCAATAAATCTGAAAACTTTTTTTCAGATTTTATCCCCCTTGCGCAGCCCCTCCACCAAACGCTCCAATTTATCGACGCGATCGCTCAACACCATCACCTGGCATACCAGCGATTGAATCTTGCCCAACGGCACTTCCGACATCGCATTGTGGTTGTCCACAGCCGTATCATGCGGTTCCGGCTCTTCGGCCGCCTTGCGCATGATGTCCTCGTCACGCTTCCAGCGTGCGATATTGCGTTCGATGCGCTTGTGCCCGATGACCGATGGGCTCAATCCCGCGGAAATGAAGATCGCAGTTGGCTTCTCCCCCTGCAGATACCGCCTCATGCAGTCGATTTGGAATTCCCTCGCATACGTGATTCTGCTGTCCGTCACCGCGTCGGTCGACGGCAATGTACGCAGGTATTCGATTTCCGCTCTACTGAACTGTCGCTTCGTCATATTCGCCCCTTGTAAATCCCCTTTTGACCGGCCATACCGATAACGCATAGACCGAATTGCCGAAATCACCACCCAGAATACCGGATGACGCACACCACCTTACGCACACCCCAAACGAAACGCGCGGCCCGTATCACCATGCGCTAAATATCCTTCTCACACTGTGAGATATCTCACAGCGACGGCACGTTTTCGGAGCACGCTGCAACCTCGGCATGGCACGTCACGGCACGTCCAGCAACGCATTCCACAATCGCGTCCCACGAAACCCGCCGTTCCGGCCGCCGATGCAGGTACAGTTGCAAGCATCGGCGCAACCGGTCTCCGCATCGGCAACACCGAACCGCCCGCCAACGACAGGAAGGAACCCCGTGCCAGGTCGTTTCGCCCCCACCCCATCAGGCCGCATGCACATCGGCAACATCTATGCGATGCTCGGAGCATGGCTGTCCGCGCGCAGCCGCGGCGACGGCATGCTGCTGCGCATCGAAGACATCGACGAACCGCGCGTGGTGCCCGGCGCGGCCGAACTGATGATGGACGATCTGCATTGGCTTGGCTTGGATTGGGACGGCGATCCGGTGTTCCAATCCGCTCGGCACGACCTGTACCGTGAGGCGCTGCATTGCTTGGAAAACCTGACGATTGACGACGCATACGATTCGCCGTTTGACGCGCGCAACGACCACATCCCCGCAGTCGGCAGCGCACCCAATGGCGCAATCGCTGGCACAACCCCGCTGATTTACCCTTGCTTCTGCTCGCGCGCCGACATCCGTGCAGCCTCCGCACCGCAGGAAGGCGACCGTTTCATGGTGTATCCCGGCACGTGCCGCCGGCTTATCGCCAGCAATCCGGATACCGTCCGGCGGCGGCTGGCCAACGGCGACCGCCATTCGCTACGCATCGCCATGCCCGCCGACACAAACCCGCACGCAACCGTCCAATTCGATGACGCAGTGTTCGGCCATCAGGAATTCAATCTGGCGCACGACGTCGGCGATACCATCGTGCGCCGCGCCGACGGCCTGTTCTCCTACCAGCTGGTGGTGGTCGTGGACGATCTTGACATGGGCGTCGACGACATCGTGCGCGGCCGCGACCTGCTCCGGTCGAACGCCTTGCAAATCGCCATTCGCCGAGCGCTTATCAAGGCGGGATTCCGCAAGGCGAAAACGCAGGCCTCTGCACCATCGCAGCACGCACCACAATCGCAATACACCCCATATAACCCCGAAAACCCACGGTATGCGCATCTGCCGCTTATCGACAACGCGGCCGGCCGCAGGCTCGCCAAACGCGAGCGCTCTTTGGATATGGGGGCGCTGCGCGCGCATGGCGTCACCGCGGAACAGGTTGTCGGCTATTGTGCGTGGCTGCTTGGTTTGCAGGGCGATTCCGCGCATACCAGTCCGCAGCCGATGAGCGCCGTCGAGGCGTTGCAGGAGTTCGATTGGGGTAAGGTACGGGCCGATACGGCCGACCGCAGTATCAGCCAAGACGATTTCGACGCGTATTTCGGCCTGTGACAACGGCTGGTCGGGTCTCGCCGAATTGCCGAGACGACCCGGTCAGTCCGGAAAACAGCAGAAAACAGCAGAAAATAACGGGAAGCAGTCGACGTTCAGCCGATCCACAGCTCCGAGTCAAGCGGATATTCGTTGACCTTGCAGCCGTCCAAATGCATGGATTGCTCCTGCATCAGCGGCGCCAACTGGCCTTCGCCGGCGCAGGTCGTTTCGTTGTCGATGTGCCCCAGCCGGTGTCCGACCTCATGGTTGATCACCATCGTGCGGTATCGCGCCAGGTTGCCGCCGGCGGCGAGCCATTGTTGCGCGCCACCGTTCCAACGGTCGTCGTTGACGATCACGTTGTTGTCGACCCTGCAGCTGTATTCCACCGAGCATGATGGCGAGAACGACGTCATTTCCGACGCTTGGGACAGCACGAGATTGAAATCGCAGTTGCCGTCCGTGGATTGGTCGAATATGGCTCCGGCGCGTGGCCATCCGTGTTCGTCGTTGAGGATGCGGAACGCCGCGTTGCCGAATTCGTCGGCCGAACCGACGTTTCCTTTGGTTGCGATGCAGTAATGGTATTGCGTCACCGGTTTGCCGCTGTTTTGCGCGGTTTCCTGCGCTTTGTTCAGAATCGCGGTTTTCTCGTCGTCGCCCAGTGCCGCCGATTGCGCGCTCACCGCTTTGGCGACGGCCTGCTCTTCCTGCGATTGTTTGGTTTCCGGTTTGGTTTTTTTGGCCGTCTTATGCTGATTGGTTTTGGCTGTTTTCTTGGCTGGCTTCTTGGCCGACGTCGAATGCGTGGCTTGTGCCGTCGTCTGCGTGTTCGGCGTCATGCGGACCAGCAGTGCGTGCACGCTGCAGGACGTCATCGATGCGATCAGCAGGAACAGCACGAGCACCAGCACGGCGGCCCTGCGGATGCGAAACGCCTCAAGCCGTTCCCGTTGGCCCATTGTGGCGTCGGCTTTCGGATCGAGCGCACGTATGATACGACGAATCCGCTTCAATCCAGCCTCCCGATATGGTGATGTTTCTCTCTTCGGCAACAGTACCAGTCTCAGTCAACATGCCGAAGCCGCCGACCGCCATGCATACCACCTATGCGTAAGGCCCGTGGTTCCGGAGGGAATCACGGGCCTTACCAGCATGCCAGACGAATGCCGGCAATCGTCAAAGTAATGCTCAGGCGAACAGCACCTTGAACAGGAACGCGCCGACGATAGCGCCTGCGATCGGGGCCACGACCGGAATCCAGGCCTCGCCCCAGCGGGAATCGCCCTTGTTCGGAATCGGCAGGATGGCGTGCAGGAGGCGCGGCATGAGGTCGCGGGCAGGGTTCAGGCCAGGGCCGGTCGGGCCGCCCATGGAGGTCACGAGGCCCCACACGATGAAGCCGACGACGATGGATGCGGCGGCCGGGTTCGCCTTGCCCCACGGCAGGGACAGGCAGCACAGGGCGCCGAGCACCAGCATGAAGGTGCCGAAGAACTCGTTGAGGAAGTAGTTCACGCGGTCGTTGTGCGCGTCGGTGGTGCAGAAGGTGCCGAGGATGGCTTCGGCATCGTCGGTGTCCTTGTAGTGCGGCAGGTAGGTGACGTACACGATGAGCTGGCCCGCCACTGCGCCGAGCAGCTGGGCGATGATGTACGGCAGGACCTCGTTCCACGGGAACATGCCGTTGACGGCCTGCGCGAGGGTCATGGCCGGGTTGATGTGGGCGCCGGAGACGCCGCCGAACATCAGGACCGGGAACATGACGCCGAAGCCGTAGCCCATGGCGATGTTCAGCCAGCCGGCATGGTAGCCCTTGGTGTTTTTCAGTTCCGCGTTGGCGACAGCGCCGTTGCCGAAGACCATCAGCACGGCGGTGCCGACGAATTCCGCGGCAAGCTTGGTGAAGAGTGTGTATTCCACTGCAGTTTCCTCTATTGCTTCTTCTCTAACGATTCTTACGATTCGTGCGATTCGAGATGAATTGCGATTCCGCTCTGGGCGGACAACAGCGCACTACCTTACTCCGTACGGAGGAAGTAACGCGGCTTTGGGTGGACACATGTCCGAAATACGAAAAAGACCCAAGCCATTGGCTTGGGTCTTGTCTGTGCCCCCTCAGGGATTCGAACCCTGGACACGCTGATTAAGAGTCAGCTGCTCTAACCAACTGAGCTAAAGGGGCGTTGGTCTTGGCGAGGTTTTTTGTTCTCGCTGAGCACATGGAGTAAATATACTCAGAATCGGAAAGAACGCAACCTTCGGCGTGTCGCAATCATAAAACCGCTATTTTCCAACGTTTTCAGCAAATCGCCATCTATGGTGCACATCGCGTCATACGACGAAAAATGCGGCGCGATGGCGCCCTAGAATCCAAGTAATCACATTTTCTTCACATTCTGGCGCAATGCAACCACTCCGACAGTCAACGGCACGAACTTTTCCATCACACATTTCCACCGCGGCGAGCCGAATAGCACGCATCATCGTCGAGCCCGTCGACGCGCCAGAGGCCCTTTATAATAAGGGCCATGGCGCGTCACAGGAGTATATGACGCGCATCAAGAAGGAGAAAGGCTTACCTATGGCATGCCCAAATTGCGGTCAGCCGACCATCGAAGGCGCTAAATTCTGCGCCTCGTGCGGCTCACCGCTCATCCAAACGACCGCGGCGGCACCGCAAGCGCCGGCCGCGGCGGAATCCGATGACGGCACCATGCTGTCTTCCGCGCCGCACATGGCACCGGCCCCGCAGATG
>OLNY01002797.1_pt1 | contig 11783 bp, 8 predicted proteins | sample 1671981 | NCBI WGS metagenome assembly OLNY01 (sample SAMEA3136632, study PRJEB25190) | human gut metagenome | biome: human gut; feature: human-associated habitat; material: faeces | place: Austria | collected 2013 | reverse complement strand
CGTACGTCACCTAAGGCAATGAATTATTGGATTACGTCCATTACTTTTATTGTTGGGTTGGTTCAATCTATTTTTTATGCATTGGATCTTAAGTATATAAATCGAGATTTAATGAGTATTTTAGTGGTTATATTTGAATTAATGGCCGGTGCAAGTATTGCACAATATTTATTAATGAAAAATCAAAAGTATGGTGTGGGTGGATTTGCCCCAATCATTATTATCAACATGACTGAATCATTGATTGGAATATTAATGAAATCAACGCTTGAAGCATTGAAAATCCCTTTAATCATTTCATTTGTGATGGTTATTATTATGATGTTTATGGAAATGCATGAAAAAAGAATACCTGTTCAAAGAGTTTCAGTTCATAATGTGCATGCCGAAAAGAATTATATGGCTATTAAATACAATCCTGTAGGATTTATGGCGTTAATGTTTGGTTCTGCAATTTTTATGATTCCACAATTGATTGTGGCTTTGATTCATCATTATCATAAATCAGAAATTATTAATTTTTTATATAAGAATTTAAATATGTCTACATTATTTGGTATGCGTGTATATGTAGTCATGATGTTTGTGTTTACCATTCTATTAAGCTTATTATTTGTGAATCCAAAAGATTTATCGGATAACCTTCTACAAGTGGGGGATTGTATAGAGAATGTTCCTGCAGGTAAGCCTACACGTCGATATATTCGTAAATGGGTTTTAATATTGAGCTGTATTAGTGGTGGAATCATGTGTGGTTGTTTAAGTCTTTGTTTGTATTTACAATATAAAGGTATTGTAGATGCATCCGTGGCTATGCTTCCAACTACGTTTATGATGCTTTCAGGATTTATTTGTAGTATTTATTTAGAAATTCGTGCTTATCGTGATTTTGATTCATATAAGCCATTTATATAGGGGGTAGTATTTATGATGTATTTTGTACCTTCCTGGTATCATGGAAATGAATATAAAGAAAATGAACAATATTTTTATGTTCGTCGTGCAGTAACAGAATTTGATGATAGTGTTAAACAGATTCAGATGTTTAACCGAAATGACATTATGGATTATAAAATTTTGAATTTATCGTATAGTCCAAACTTTCGTCACTTTCTTCATAGACAAAGTGTATTCCATGCACCATATTGGTCTTGTTTTGATGCGATACAAGAAATTAGACGTACAAAAGTAGATATTCTTTCCTATCATGATTTGATGTGGCCTGAACATACAGAATTTGTCTATACGCCATTTTGTATTGTGGCTTATGTAAATAATATGAAATATGCGGAAGTACACTTTGGTGAAGATGGAAATATGATTGAAGTGTTTTTATTTCAATCTGAAGTTATGATTCGTAAAAATGTATATGATGATCGAGGCTTTTTATCGGTTACTATTATTTACGAAAATAATCAACCAATTTATGAACAATATCTGGATGGGAAAGGGAATTGGAAATTGTGTCATTTCTTTGAGGATGGGCATATTGAAATCAATGGTGAAAATCCATTTTATTTGATTGAAAATAAAAGATTTAAGTTTAATTGCTTGAACTATGATTCCATGGAATCATTGATTGAAGAAGTATTTTCAACATATTTAGATGAAATGACTTCAACAGATGATATTTTCTGTTTGGCTATGCATGTACTACATCATGATATGTTAGAAAAATTGTTTGAGAAGCGTAAGACAATCTTGTCTTTCTATCAAAATCGTTTGGAATTATTTGAAGATCCTGAATTGAAGTCTTTAATTCAAAATACCAATTATTGTATTGTGGATTCTAAACATAAGATTTCTTTATTGGAAGATTATGCAGAAAAGAAACTTCCAATTGTGGATATTACTCCTTTTGATACGCGTGCTGATTTTGGGATTAGTCAACAATTAACGGTTCAAAATATTTTGGTTCCAATTGATACAATTGAACAATCTAAATTTGAAGAATTGATTGTTTTATTCGCATCTTATTTTGAAACAAATGAAACAGCTCGTGTTCATTTCTTTACTCGAAATGCGAATTGGGATCGTGTTGATTCGGTTTTGAATTTTACTCGTGAAGTACTAAAAGTAAATGGACTAGATGAAAGATTAGCTCGAAAAGAGACGAATGATAAGGCTGAGTTTGATTTGGACGAAGAAAAGAAAGTTCCAATCAAATTCTTCGTAGATCAATGTGTGGATGAATTGAGTATTTCTAAATGTATGCGTGAACAGCGTATTATGGTGGATTTAACGTCAAGACCGGATTTATATTTACAGATATCATGTATTAGTAGTGCCATTCCACAAATTGTTTCTTTTAATACACAATATGTGCATGATGGAAAGAATGGTTTTATTGTCAAAGAAGTATCTGAAGTATTGAATGGTTTAAAATATTATTTGGATAATATTACGAATTGGAATAAGTGTATGATTTATTCTTATGAATTAGGTAAGGAATATAATACGGCAAGTTTAATTCGTAAATGGAAGGGAGTTATGAAGCAAGTTGAACAAGATTAGTGTTTTACAAGTCGGAAATGAAGACTTAAGTTTACAACTTCATATTCCTGACTTTGTGGATTGGAATTATGTGGACGATTTAAAAGAAGCTACAGAACGAGGTTATGATGTATGTGTTTTAAGTCGTTGCGTCAATAAGGAAGAGGCAGATATCTTACTAAAGAAGATTCGTGCTCATACAATGTTTGTACTAGATTCAGTTGAATTGAGCGGTTGGACAAAATGGATTTGTACGTCTAGATGTGCAAAAGTATTGGATATTCAAACTTTACAGGGATTTATAGAAGAAGATATACAACTTTTCTATTCTTATACCTATGGTGAGAAATTTGTTCCTCAAACTCTATCTATTTCGCAAAGCTTTAAAGGCAGTGTTTTCTGGAATGGATTTTCTGGTGTTGAACTTGAAGGTGATTATGGGGATGATTTCTATCAAGTGGCGTATTGGAGATATAATATTCCTCTATTTAAAGGTCAAACTTTAGATTTATGGTTAGAATATGAAAAGGATGATTCGGTTTCGATTGAATTGAAAATCGAACAGTTTGAAGGTGGTTCACTTTCATCCTTACAGAATCGTTGGATCTATTCAGAAAAAGATTTAAGTTCAATTGTTCATTTAAGTAATGATAAGATAGACGGTCCTGTATTTATTTCTTTACTCGCAAAGGGTAAGGGTAAATTAAAAATAGTAGGTTTACATGATCGTCATTCTCGTAAAGAATATGGATCTTTTTTACCTGGAGGAATTCGTAAGGTTACATCGAAACGTGAAGAAGTCTTTATGTACTTTGATCCAGGAGATATGAAACCACCTTTGAATGTGTATTTTAGTGGCTATAAGACGCAGGAAGGTTTTGAAGGCTTCTATATGATGCGTAATATGGGAGCACCATTCTTATTGATTTCTGAATCAAGACTTGAAGGTGGAGCCTTCTATTTGGGAGACAAAGAATATGAGGATTATATTGTTTCAGGTATTGAAAATTGTTTAAATCAACTTGGATTTGATCGTTCTCAACTTATTTTATCTGGACTTTCTATGGGAACCTTTGGCGCTTTATATAATGGTTGTAAATTAAGACCACATGCGATTTTATTAGGTAAACCATTAGCTAGTTTAGGAGATATAGCTAGAAATGAGCGTATTTCAAGACCTGGAGGTTTTCCTACTTCTTTAGATGTGTTGTCAAAAAATTGTGGAGATATGAGTGAACAATCTATGGATGTATTGAATCATCGCTTTTGGGATTTGTTTGATCAAACGGATTGGTCCCAAACTAAATTTATTGTTTCTTATATGTTAGAAGATGATTATGATATGACGGCCTATAATCGTTTGATTTCTCATATTGATGATGTGGGTGTTGAAGTAATTGGTAAAGGTATTCATGGACGACATAATGATGATACGTATAGTATTGTTGCGTGGTTTAAAAATCAATATGATGAGATATTAAAAAATGATTTTAATCGAGGTGAACCAAATGAAGAATAAATCATGGAAAGTCGTATGGAATGAAGATACGTTTGGAACCTATTTATATGGTTCAAAAATTTGGTTTCATTCTCGTGAAGATATTGAATTTGAAAATGAATTGATGCCTCCTGGAACGGTTATTAAAGAGTGGTATTCTAAAGTAAATTATCAAATGATGAGAACAGAACCATCTTTACCAATTATTGATGGTGAGAGTTCTTATCATATTCAAGTGAATATGAGTGATTTTGAATCGTATTTAATACGAATGGTATTTTATGATCGTTATGAAAATGAGGCGGGTACACTGATCATTCGTGAACCGGAAATGGACTTTAAGTGTCCTTTAAAGACATATAGCTATCGTGTACAGCTGATTAATGCGGGTGGTACTAAGATGCATTTTCATTCTTTTGTGATTACAGAAAAGGAAGGGTAAAATGAATAAAATTGATAAGAGATTACACTTTCTTTTGGGTAAAGTCAAAGAGGAGTGTAAAAAGGTTAAAGAACTTAGTGATTATGAATTGAAGAATAAAACGTTGGAATTCAAAGAACGTTTAAATAATGGAGAAACAACAGATGATCTTCTTCCAGAAGCGTTTGCGGTATGTTGTGAAGCCGATTATCGTGTATTAGGTATGTTTCCTTATGATGTACAGATTTTAGGTGGTATTGCACTTCATTTGTGCTATTTATGTGAAATGAATACGGGTGAAGGAAAAACTTTAACGGCAACGATGCCTATGTACTTAAATGGATTGACAGGAAAAAGTTCGATTTTGGTTACAGCTAATGAATATTTGGCAATACGTGATGCAAAGGAAATGGGTCAGGTTTATAAGTTTTTAGGTTTGAGTGTAGAAGCAGGTGTAAAGCGTGATACAAATGAAAAGTTAGACAATGATTCAAAAAAGGATGTCTATAATGCGGATATTGTATACACAACGCATGGTGCACTTGGATTTGATTATTTATTAAATAACTTAGTACAGTCTAAAGAAGATCGTTTTATGCGAGACTTCTATTATGTAATTATTGATGAGGCGGATTCTGTATTATTAGATAGTGCAAGTATGCCTTTAGTTATTTCGGGTTCTCCTCGTGTTCAATCCAATTTATATGGAATAACTGACTTTTTTGTGACAACATTAGTAGAAGATGTTCACTATGAAATTGAAGATAAAAAAGTATGGTTAACTAATAAAGGAATTGAATATGCGAAGCGTTATTTCCGTATTGAAAATTTATATAGTAAAGAAAATTTTGATGTTTTAAGACATATTGTCTTAGCTTTACGTGCCCATTTCTTATTAGAAAAAGATATTGATTATGTCGCAACAGATGAAGGTGAGATTGTATTACTTGATAAGAGTACGGGTCGTAAAATGAAGGGAATGAAACTTCGTGGAGGTTCTCATCAGGCGATTGAAGAAAAGGAACATTTAAAATTGAGTCAAGAACAGCGTTCGGTTGCTTCCGTTACGTATCAAAACTTATTTAATTTATTTCCGAAGATGTCAGGTATGAGTGGTACAATCAAAGATGGTAAAGAGGAGCTTTTAGAAGTCTATAATAAAAGAGTTGTTGTGATACCTCCACGTAAGCCTATGATTCGTAAAGATATGCCGGATAAGTATTTTAAAACGAGTGAAGAACAGTTTGATGCGGTCATACAGGAAACTGTAAGAAGACATAAAACTGGACAGCCCGTATTATTGATTGCTTCTTTAATTTCGGATACGGAAATGTTGTCAAAATTATTGGTACAAGAAAATATTGAACATAGTGTATTGAATGCGAATAATGCGTTCTGGGAAGCGGAAATTATTAAAGAGGCTGGTCAAAAAAATGTTGTGACAGTAGCTACAAGTATGGCTGGTCGTGGTACAGATATTCATTTGGGTCCAGGCGTGAAAGAACTTGGTGGCTTATGTGTACTAGGAATTGGTCGAATGAGTAATACACGTGATGAAAGACAGGCTAGAGGTCGTGCAGGACGTCAAGGAGAGCCAGGTGTATCCATTTTCTATACTTCATTAGAGGATGATGTATGTACGATTTTAGGTGAAGATTTCTTAGAGAAGTATATTGATAAAGGAAGATATATTTCTAAGCATCGTATTAAGAAATTAATCAATCGTTCACAGAAAATTAAAGATGAGTCGAGTGTTTCCCAAAGAAAAAGTTCAGTGGATTATGATAGTGTTATGAAGCGTCAAAGAACGATTATGTATAAGACAAGAAATGATTTGTTGGATGGAAAAAGTTTGGATGAGAATGTCTTGATTCAAATTTATAAACAGAATATAGATGATTATGTAAAAGAAAATAAAAAGATGGATGATAAAACAATGTATCGTTATATCTTAGATAATTTGTCGTATCGACTTAAAGAATTGTCAATTTCTTCTGCCAATAAAAAAGATTATTTAAAACAGTATGCGGATATGGCATTTAAGGATAAGAAACAATTACTAGGAAATCGTTTCTCGGAATATTGTCGTCTTTGTACATTAAAAGCCTTAGATGATGGTTGGATTGAAGAGGTTGACTACTTGCAGCAATTACAGGCAGCCATTTCTGGTCGTTCTACGGCGCAGCGTAATCTTTTATATGAATACCAAAGGGAGGCAAGACTTTCTTTTAGAGATATGGAAAAATCGATTAAAAAGGCGATGATTCGTAATATTTTACTTGGAGAAGTCTCATTTGGTAAAGACAATGAAATGATTATATTGTATCCTTAAAGAAAGGAGTTCTTGATTATGATATATAATTTTAATTTAGGCATTGGCTGGGCAAGTAGTGGTGTTGAATATGCTCAGATCTATCGTGCTCGAATGTTTCGTAATATTGGTGTTGATGCCAAGTTTGTATTTACAGATATGTTTCCTTCTGAAAATATGGAACATATGACAAAGAATATTGGTTTTTTAGATTCGGAAGTTATTTGGCTATATACATTCTTTACGGATTTTAAAACAGCACCTGTTACTTATACTTTAGGTGATTTAGAAAAGACATTTACAGATTCAAATTATACAAAAACAAGAGAAGGCAAGATTTGTCGTTATGTGTTTGGTGGAAGTAATAATTTTTATACGGCATATATGGTCAATGATCATGATGATTTTGTGCATCGTGTAGAATTGGTTTCAAATGGTTTTTTGATTCGAAAAGATTATTTTACATATGGACGTGTATATTCAGAATATTATGCGCCATTAGATAATAAGGCTCATTTATATCATCGTCGTTTCTTTAATGAAAATGGTAGTGTTGCCTATGAAGAAATCATAGATGATGATCGAGTGATGTATAAATTTAAGGATAAGATTCTTTGTTCAAAAGAAGAATTTGTAGGATATATGGTATCTCAATTACATTTAACGAAAGATGATGTAGTATTAATTGATCGTTCTACAGATATTGGTCAATCAATTATTATGAATTGTAAACCTGCAAGAGTGGGTACAGTCGTACATGCGGATCACTTTAGTGAAAAGGATACAAATGAGGATTATATTTTATGGAATAATTTCTATGAATATGAGTTTAATATGCATAAACATATTGATTTCTATATTTGTTCAACACAAGCACAGAGTGATTTGATGGTTCAACAATTTGAAAAATATTATGGTGTAACTCCTTGTGTATATACCATTCCAGTTGGATCCTTACCAGAATTGAAATATCCTAGTTCTACTCGCAAACCTTATTCTTTGATTACGGCAAGTCGTTTGGCTAGTGAAAAACATGTAGACTGGATTTGTAAGGCTGTAATTCAAGCACGTAGTGAAGTGCCAGAAGTATCTTTGGATATTTATGGTGTTGGTGGCGAAAGAGAAAAACTTGAAACTATCATTAGAGATAATAATGCTTCTGATTATATTCATTTAATGGGTCAACATGATTTAAGTGAAGTGTATCAAAACTATGAGGCTTATATTGCAGGAAGTACAAGTGAAGGCTTTGGACTGACTTTAATGGAAGCGGTTGGTGGCGGATTACCAATCATTGGTTTTGATGTTCGTTATGGAAATCCTACTTTTATTCGAAATGGTGAAAATGGCTATTTGATTAAATTGCCTGAAGAAGATAAGGATAAAATTGAAGCTTTAAGAAAAGGGATTGTGGATTTATTTAAACAAGATCTTGGGAAGTGTCATTCTGTATCTTATTTGGTAGCTAAGGATTTCTTAACTTGTAACGTACAAGAAAAATGGAGGGAAGCTGTATGTTAGAAACTCCAGTTTTATTATTAGAAAATTTTGATGAAGAGAGTCAAATGTTGTATCAAAGCTTTAGAACTTCTGGCTTTGATGGTCCGGTTTTCACTTTTAGTGATGAAGGCTTTTTACCAGATGATGTGACAAGTATTTATACGTATTATTGTGGTAAAAAAGAAGGAGGAAAAGCTCGCTATTTCAATCAAATTGATGTACCGGACTATTGGGAAATCAAGGCGAGTAATTCGGGTGGTCAAGTCTTTGATTTGAATCATGAAAGAGGTAAGATATTCTTCGCATCTCCTTTACATAAAAGACTTGTGAAGATTGTAGATTGGTATGATGATACGCATGTAGCTCGTGTTAGTGATCACTATAATAAATATGGTTTCATGTATGCCAAGACAATTTTTAATAAAAAAGGTCAGCTTGTATCTAGAAGTTATTATGATGCTTCAGGCAATGAAAAAGTTGTTGAAAACTTTGTCACACATGACATTATTTTAAATCAGAATGAGAAAGTATATATCTTTAAGAATAAAGTGGAATTTGCGAAACACTTATTTTCTGAATTGGATATTTATCCAACAAGATTATTCTACAACTCCTTATCAAATCCGTTCTTTGTATCGGAAAGCTTAGAAGATCGAGAACATAGTGATGTCTTATTCTGGCAAGAAGGATATCGTGAAGATATTCCTGGTAATATGCAGGTTATCTTGGATGGGCATTCTAGAAGAACTTCAAAGATCTATGTTCAGAAAAAGGATGCATATGAAAAGCTTATTGAATTAGGTGCAAATAGGGATATTGTGAAACCACTAGGTTTTGTTTATAATTTTGAAAAAGAGAATGGACATTCTAATAATGTCTTGATTTGTACAAATTCAGACCGTATTGAAAAATTAACTGAGTTAGTTAATGCGTTACCTAATATGAAATTTCATGTTTGTGCATTAACAGAAATGTCACAAAAGTTGATGTCTTTTGAAAAATATGATAATGTACACTTGTATCCAGGATGCAAGGCGAGTGAAATACTGAATTTGTTTAACACATGCGATTATTATTTAGATATCAATTATGAAAATGAAATCGTAGATGCCACTAAAGAAGCATTCTTACATAACCTATTGATTCTTGGATTTAATCAAACGATTCATAATCGTAAGTATGTATTGCCAGATTTTGTCTTTGATGCGAATGATTATCAGAACATGATCAGTGTTATTCTTGATGCATCCCATCTAGATATGAATCTAGAAAGACAGCGTAATGTGGCAATGACACAAAATGTGCAAGATTATAAAAATGTTTAGAAGGGAAGAGATTTATGTTTAGTACATTTAACACATTGATGGTTATTATTGTTTTAGAAGTTATTTGTTGTTTATACAGCCTTGCGTTGGCTTATATGAGCGATAAAAAGTTCGGCAAAGTTATAAATGGTTTAATGGCAGCTATTTGGGCTATTGCAGCCATCTTAAATGTAGTTGGTTTTTAAGGCTTAGAATAAAATCTAAGCTTTTTTTTGGGGAAAGTTATGTTAGAAATTATATTAAGCAAAATACAAAATAATCCAATCAGTTATGAAGGATATTTGGAATACGCGAAGTATTTAGAAAATGTGAATTTAAAACAAGCGTATTTAACATATGAAAACGCGTTGTTTTATTGTCAAGACCAATTGGTTCGTATTGAAATTCAAAATAAGCTAGATGAAATCACATATCGCCAAGGTAAAGTAGAACCAGCATCAATTGTCATATTAAGCTACAATAATCGTCAATTAACGCAACAATGTATTGAAAGTATTCGAGAAACAACACCTGAATCGGCAAGAGAAATTGTGATTGTAGATAATAATTCACAAGACGATAGTGTTGCATATCTAAGACGACAAGATGATATCGTATTGGTAGAAAATGATTTTAATGCAGGTTTTCCTGGTGGTTGTAATATTGGAATCAAAGCCTCAAAGAAAGAGAATGATATTTTCTTATTAAATAATGACACAATACTTTGTGCCAATAGTTTATATACATTGCGTATGGGATTGTATGAAAAAGACAATTATGGATCTGCAGGTTCTGTGACAAACAATTGTGCTAATTTACAATCTGTATTTAAAAGTGATTCTATTGATGAATTAAAAGAATTTGGTTTAAAGAATAATATCGTAAATAAAAGAAATGAAATTAAACTGATGTTGGTGGCTTTTGCGGTATTAATTAAACGACATGTACTAGAAAAAGTTGGTTATTTAGATGAAAGATTTTTTCCAGGTAACTTTGAAGATGATGATATATCGTTACGTATCTTAAAAGAAAATTATCAGAATGTATTAGTCTATAATTCTTTTATCATTCATTTAGGAACTGTATCTTTTCAAAAAGTGGATTATAGTGGAATTTTAAAGAAAAACTATGATAAGTTAGTAGAAAAATACAATTTTAATGAGGATCATTCTTTTTTCTGTTTTACGCACTCAGAATCAAATGTGGCCTTTTATTCAAATCGAATTAAAGAAATTGAGAAAGAGAATGGAAAAATATTGGTGGTTAAAAGTGATTTAGGAGCTGCAATACTTCATGCTGCTTATTTATATCCTCAATTTGAATTTTATGGCTTAAATAACACAGTTTCATGTGCGACTTTATCTACCCACTTAGAAGGAGTGAATATAGAACATTATTTTGATATAGAGAATAATCCTTTTAAATCTATGAAGTTTGATTTTATCATATTAGATAGTACTGTTATTCAAAAGGATGAATTTGAAAAATATATGATTGTATTAAAAGATATGATGAATGATGATGGTAAAATGCTGATCAGGGCTAAAAATCAATCATTTTATATGAATTGGTATCCGATTTTAAAAGGGGAAACGGATTCTGGATTCAATCAAAATGTTGTTTATTGTAAAGATGTAAACGACATGCTTTCTAAACTAGATTTAAATGTTAAAACTTGGATTTTCTATTATGTAGATTTACCAAGTGAAATAAAGGAAGAAATAGAAGCTATTCAAAAGGTAGTTGGTATTCAAAATCATATTACTGTTGAAAATGTGGGGTATATTGTTTACAAATAAGTTGTCTATACGGCATTACTCTAGCTTACTTAAGTGATAAGAAATTTAGTAAAGTATTAAACTTGATTATGGCAGCTATTTGGGCTATTGCAGCAGTTTTGAATGTAGTTGGATTCTAATTTACATTCTTTGAAAACATCGCTTACAAATGGGTCGTACTCACCACTTTTTGGTGAAAACGGCCTTTTCGTATGTAAGCATAGAAAATGCAAGAGAGAATATGGACCAGGAATGTCCTCATTGGGATTTTGAGCAAGTGAGGACTGAAGCATTATCTGTCTGGAATGAGTGGTTGGGTAAAATTGATGTAAAAGGTGGAACCAACCAGCAAAAGATGAAATTTTATACGGACTTATGGCATGTGCTGCTGGGAAGGCATAAAATTGATGATATAGATGGCTCTTATCCGGATTATTTGAAGGGAGGGACAAGGGTAGGAAAAGCTACCCGTATCCAC
>OLNY01002790.1_pt1 | contig 11796 bp, 10 predicted proteins | sample 1671981 | NCBI WGS metagenome assembly OLNY01 (sample SAMEA3136632, study PRJEB25190) | human gut metagenome | biome: human gut; feature: human-associated habitat; material: faeces | place: Austria | collected 2013 | reverse complement strand
AGTAAATAGAGTAAGTGGTAAATATTTGAAAATGATATGCTACTTTGTTAGAATAAAATGAATATATTATGGGGGGATTTGATGTGTTAGGAATAATTGGAGCAATGCAGGAGGAAGTTGAACAGCTTATCTCTGCTATGAATGTAACTAAGGGAGAGAAAAAGGCGGGAATGGATTTCTATTCAGGCCATTTAGATGGTATGCCTGTTACAATTGTAAGAAGCGGTATCGGTAAGGTAAATGCAGCAATCTGTACACAGATCCTTGTTGACGACTTCAATGTTGATGAAAAGGGACTTATCCCTGTTATCGTTCAGGATTATAAAACTGACGAAGTGCTTATGATGGCATATATGAACAGAGAAGCATTTGAAAAGACATGCAGCTCCGGCAAAATGACATACTTCAGCAGAAGCCGTCAGTCAATCTGGATTAAGGGTGAAACAAGCGGACATTTCCAGTTTGTTAAGGAATTAAAGATTGACTGCGATCAGGATACACTTCTTGCAAAGGTTAAGCAGTTAGGTGCAGCGTGTCACACTAACAATTACAGCTGTTTCTACAGAGATGTACTTGAAAGTAAGGATACAAGCACAAATCCTCTTAAGGTATTCAATAAGATTATGGCTACCATAAGAGACAGAAAGAATAATCCTAAGGAAGGTTCATATACAAATTATCTGTTTGATAAGGGTATTGATAAGATACTTAAGAAGTGTGGAGAGGAAGCTACAGAAATTATTATTGCAGCAAAGAATCCTAATCCTGAAGAGATAAAGTACGAAATTGCCGATTTCTTATACCATGTAATGGTGCTTATGGAATTAAAGGGCGTTACATGGGAAGATATCATAAAAGAACTTGATAATAGATAAAATTCTTTATACAATTAAGAAATACTGAAAATTAATAATTTACATGCAAATAGTAAACTAAACACAGCTTACTAAAGCGAAAAGAGGCATACTTTGATTAGGATTTCGGACTATTTTTTTGAAAAATATTATGACAGAATCATAACAGGAGATTTAGGAACGGTAGGAAGAGAAATACTTATAAATCTTGTAAAAGAAAAAGAGAAGACAAATATTATGCTCACGGAAAAGCTCCGTGATGCTGAACAAAAAGCTGGAAATTACGATACCTTAGAAAAAGAAAATGCTTCTTTAAAGCAAAAAGTCTCTGATTTACAATTCAAAATAAAAGATTACGAGAAAAATGAACTTCTACATATCAAAGAAATCGAACAATTAAAGAAAGAAGCACACAAAAATTCTGTCACTATCGAAAAGCTAAATACAGAGAAATACAAAGAGCATGAAACAATACAGGCACAACTCTCCGAAAAGACTAAACTTCTCTCTGAACAGGAAAAAGAACTAAATGTGTTGCATATTCAACTTGCCGAGCAATCAAAAGAATCTGAACTTATTAAAGAACGAGCTGTCATCGAAAAAGAACGGGAAATGCTCTCCAAGATAGAAGAACTTAGGAATGCACTTGACGAAGCAAAAGAAGAAAAATATAACTTACGGCTTCAGCTGACTAAGTTACAAAAATAATGTCAAGTGGGTAACAGACGCAATTCACCTCCACCTTAGGTGTCCACTGAAAAACTGATTTTGCGTACAATATATAACACGCTCTAATAGTCATATTTTATTTTGTGTTGATTTGCACACCAAAAGGACTTTTTCAGTGGCCTATCTTAAAAGTTTGAGGATAAAATTTTTTGTCCTAATAACAGCTAATCAAACTGGTTAAATAGAAACTCCAAAAATTCTTTAATCTCATCCGTCACTTTTTCTTTGTTCCATGCAAGTAAAACTTCTGTAATCAACTCATCACTATCAATTTTATAAACAAAACATTTATCTGCTAAAGGACGCATGGATGCCTTAAATTGCTTTGCCATCATAGATACAGTAGATGGTGCCAGTCCAATATGAATTGTTGCTACTTCATTTGCCTTGATTACTTCTCTTTTTGTAATATCTGCCATTGTGAGCAGACTTCCAGCTCTTATGTATAACGCTTTTCCCGCTTCTGTAAGAGTAGTATTTTTTGCACCTCGTACAAAAAGCTTTACACCAAGTTCTTCTTCTAACATTTTAATTTGATAACTAAGCGGAGGCTGTGTCATATGGAGATTTCGTGCTGCTCCACTGATTGTTCCTGCATCTACGATTGCCCGAAAATATTCTAATTGTTTTATCCTCTTACAGCAAGAAGACTCCGACCTCTAAGGTGGGAGATGAATTGCGTCTGCTACCTACTTGATAGAGCATCCTAATTATAGTATAGTATCTTTAGTCGGATAATAAAAAATTGAGATAATAACGCACATTTAGTATTCTTACTATACTATCATCTTGCGCTTGTGTTCAAGTATCACAGGTGGGGGAGGATGTCACGTTATACTAAAGATTAAACGAGTTATTTTGGATAAAAGATGGAAATTATATAGGAGATTATATAAATGAAAAAGTTAGTAATCGCAGAAAAACCCTCCGTTGGCCGTGACATCGCCCGCGTGCTCGGTTGTAAACAGCAGGGGAAGAAATATATTGAAGGAAATGAATACATTGTCACCTGGGGATTGGGACATCTGGTAACACTGGCGGACCCGGAAGGGTATGATAAGAAGTTGAAGACATGGAGAATGGAAGATCTTCCGATGATGCCGGAGCGTTTTAAGTTAGTAGTGATTCCTCAGACAAGAGGGCAGTTTCAGGCAGTGAAGTCCCTGATTGAACGAAAGGATGTTGCAGAGATTATCATTGCGACAGATGCCGGTCGTGAGGGAGAATTGGTTGCGAGATGGATTCTGGCGAAGGCAGGGAACAAGAAACCGTTGAAGAGGTTATGGATTTCTTCTGTGACGGATAAGGCAATCCGTGACGGTTTTGCTCATCTTAAGAATGCGAAGGAGTATGAGAATCTTTACCATGCGGCAACGGCGAGAGCGGAGTCGGACTGGCTGGTAGGTATTAATGCGACAAGAGCATTAACCTGCAAATATAACGCACAGCTTTCCTGTGGACGAGTACAGACTCCGACTCTTGCAATGATTGCTGCAAGAGAAGAGGAAATCAGGCATTTTACACCAAAACTTTATTATGGATTGCAGCTTACTGGCAAGGGCATTACTTTTACATGGAAAGATAAGAAGTCAGGAAGTTCAGCAACATTTTCTAAGGAGAAAAATGAGGAGATTTATAAGAATCTTTCTGGAAAAACAGCGGTTGTTGCTGAGGTGAAAAAGACGAAGAAGACTTCTCAGGCAGAGGGTCTTTATGATCTTACAGATCTTTCAAGAGACGCGAATCAGCGATTTGGTTTTTCAGCAAAGCAGACTTTGAATATTATGCAGAGTCTTTATGAGCATCATAAGGTGCTGACTTATCCAAGAACAGACTCCCGCTATCTGACAACAGACGTGGCAGAGACATTAAGAGAGCGTGTGGAGGCGATTGCGGTCGGCCCGTACAGAAGCTTCACAAATACAGTGTTAAAAGGAAAAATCACACCGAAAAAGTCTTTTGTAAATAACCAGAAAGTTTCCGATCATCATGCGATTATCCCGACAGAGCAGCCAGTGATTCTGGCACAGCTTTCTGTGGATGAGAGAAAGATTTTTGATTTGGTTGTACGAAGATTTCTTGCCGTTTTATATCCGCCATATGAATACGAGCAGACCAAAATCACACTGGAATGTGAGGGCGAGACATTTTTTGCAGAGGGAAATGTACCTTTAAACAGAGGATACAAGGAAGTAACAACACCGGATGGCGATGAGAGTGGCAAAGTATTTCCTGCTTTAAAAGAGGGTGAAGTAATCAGAGAATTTTCATTGAAAAAGACGGAAGGAAAGACAAAACCACCGGCAAGATTTACCGAGGGAACTTTGTTAAAGGCGATGGAGAATCCAGTCAAATATATGCAGCAAAAAGATGCAAAAGCAGCGAAGACATTGCAGGAAACAGGCGGACTTGGAACAGTTGCAACAAGGGCAGATATTATCGACAAGCTTTTTGGCAGTTATCTTGTTGAAAAAAAGGAAAATGAAATCTTTATTACAAGTAAAGCAAAACAGCTTTTAGCCCTTGTGCCAGAAGATTTGAAGAAACCAGAACTTACCGCAGAGTGGGAGTCAAGGTTATCTGCGATTGCAAAAGGCAAGGCAAGTGACCGTAAGTTTATGCGTGAGATTGCAACATATACAAAAGAACTGATGAAGCAGATTCAGAATGGAACAGGAACATTCCGTCATGATAATCTGACAAATAAAATCTGTCCAGAGTGCGGAAAGAGACTTCTTTTAGTAAACGGAAAACAGGGAAAACTTTATGTTTGCCAGGATAGAGAGTGCGGCTACAAAGAGCGTATTTCCAGACTGACCAATGCCCGCTGTCCAGTTTGTCATAAAAAGATGGAGCTAGTCGGGGCGAAAGATAGGCAGAAGTTTGTCTGTTCCTGCGGGCATAAAGAATCCATGCAGGCATTTGAAAACCGCCGTAAGAAAGAGGGAGCGGGTGTTTCAAAGAAAGATGTGGCAAATTATATGAAGAAGATGAAAAAAGAGGAGAAACAGCCGTTGAATAACGCTTTGGCAGATGCACTGGCGAATTTAAAATTGTAGGAGATTTTATTTATGAATATAAAAAGAATTGTATTTGCTTCTTTATTTTGTATAGCGGTGTTGCTCTGTGCCGGGAAAAAGGCAGAGGCGGCATTCCCTTACGACATGGAGCAGAAACCGGTGACAGCTACATCTATACAGGATGGAAAAGTTGCAGTTTATAGTGATGAGAATTTAAAGAATAAAAAAGAAGAAGTAGCAGGAAATAATCTTACGATAGAAGCATATAAAGTAAGTAAAAATGGTATTTACGGCAATTACAAAAGTGGAAAAAGATCTGGTACAGGATGGTTTTCTCTTAATACTTTTGTCGTAAATCCAAAGTATAAAAATGTATATGCGACAGTCAGAGATCACATGTACATTTATACAAGTAGAAGTTATTCTAAAGTACAGACAACGATAAAAAAATATAGTGGTGTAATTGTTATCAGCAAAGTAGACGGAGACAGACAGGTTATCTGTGATAAAAAGGATCATTATGAGATTGGCTGGATGACAGCAAGTGCATTTTCTAACACACTTTTGTATGATGGGCGTGAAAAACAGACATTAGCAGATGGCATTTACAAATTTAGATGTGGCTATCAGGATGATGAAAACGGGGGAAGTAAAAATCAGTCCGCGATGGAAGCTTATCCAGAGTATACATTTAAAATAATGCATACGACACAGAATCAGTATTATATTCAAAATGTTGAAACTGAAAAATATCTTGCCGTAACCTTTAAGTCGGCGAGTAAAAAGGCGGAAAAAGGAAGTGTCGGAAAGTATGTTGTTTGCTGGACGAAGCAGCCGGACAAGACTTATGGGCTGTTCCAGTTACAGCGGTTAAATGGAGCATTTTCCATTCAAAATGTGAAAAGTAAGTATTTTCTGGGACAGATTACAGATACAAAAGAAAATAGCGAAGATTCTCAAGAGAGTGACTCAGCGAAAAACAGTGAAGAACTGAAAGTGGCGAATAGCGGTGAAGAAAATCAGGCAGATACTTCATCGAAAAATGCAAAACAGCAGAGCAATACTGAATTAGCATTTACTTTAGAAAAATCCAGAAGCACACAGCCAACTCACTGGCGAATTCACGCAGCACAGAAAATGAGTAACACAAAGAAACCATTTATATTTACTCAGTACGATCCAGAATGGTGTGCGACTCCGTATGGTGGCGGAGGCTGTATGGGAACGGCAGGCTGTGGAATTCTTGCGACAGTGAATGCAGTTTATGCGTTAAACGGACAGTATATGGACGTGATGGAACTTGCCAATTATGCGGTAGAAAAGAATTATCGTATTGTGGGAAGCGGAACGGATGATGGAATCTTTAAGGCAGCAGCGAAGAAATACGGACAAAAATATGGTTTTGCATGGGATGGGGCAAGTGGAAGTATTGACGTGCTGAAGAAGAAATTAAAGGCAGGCGATACCGCCATTGTCCATGTGCAGGGACATTATGTTTCCATTTCCGATTATAATAAAAAGACGAAGAAATACCTTTTATTAGATTCTAATTATCTGCCAAAACGTGCGACGTCGGCATTTGGAGACTGGATTGGAGTGAACCGGCTGTTGTCCGGGGCGTTGGAATCTCAGTATTTTTATTTCTTTAAATCAAGTGAATTATAGTCATGATTGAATAAAAATGATGCTATTAAAAATATCAGAAGAATAACTGTGAATGCAAAGTAAAATAAGGAAATAACAATGAAAAATAAAGAAGATTTAAAAAAAGAACTCATCAAAATTGACCATAAAAGTTATGGAATGTATAAGACGCTCGGAGGCAGTTATAGCTTCGGCAATTACATTTTGTATATCGACCATGTACAGGGAGACCCATTCGCTTCTCCATCCCGACTTCATTTTGAAGTAAAGAGGGACAGGCATGGGTTTCCAGAAGAATATTACCAGGAAAAGCATCGCCGCTTAGCCTTAGAAGATCAGGTGTTGCGGAGATTTTTATATGAGTTAAGACAGATTGATAAGGGCTTTATGGGTTCTGGTAAAAGTGGAAGAATCACGATCTGTCCAGCGAACCAGACAGTGCAAGAAAGGATTGCAGTTGTATTTTCCAAAGAGAAAATGGAACTTCGTTTTGAGATGGGATTTCCAGCAAGAGGAAGAACGATTCTGGCAAAAGAGATGCAGAAGTTAGTATTTGATATTTTGCCACAGTTAGCAGAAAATACGCTTTTCTATCGAAACTGGGATACAAAAAATAAAAAATATCTGGAACAGGCGATTTTCCTTGCAGATGACCAGAAAGTCCTTCGGGCAGAATTAAAAAAGAGAAATCTTACAGCATTTGTTGCGGACGGAGCTGTTTTGCCAAGAGAGAGCGGAGTTTCCGACCGGCCAATGCGTGGAGCAGTTCCATTTGCTTCGCCGGAATCTATGAGAATAGAGGTGGAACTGCCACATAAGGGAAAGGTCACTGGAATGGGTATTCCAGAAGGAATCACGGTTATTGTCGGTGGTGGATATCACGGAAAATCTACTTTGTTAAAGGCGTTGGAACAGGGTGTATACAATCATATTTGCGGGGATGGCAGAGAGTATGTCGTGGCAGATAATAGCGGAATGAAAATTCGTGCCGAGGACGGAAGAAATGTGCTGCACACAGACATATCTATGTTTATCAATCACCTTCCAGCAGGTCAGGACACTACAGATTTTTCCTCAGAAAATGCCAGTGGAAGTACTTCTCAGGCGGCGAATCTTATCGAGGCAGCTGAGGCGGGAGCAGGTCTTTTATTGCTGGATGAGGATACGTCTGCGACAAACTTTATGATTCGTGATAAGGTGATGGCACGATTAGTATCTGACGAAAAAGAGCCAATTACAACATTGCTTCGTCATATAAGAGGAATTTATAGAACACTGGGAATTTCTTTCGTTATTGTAGTAGGAAGTTCTGGAGATTATTTATCTGTGGCAGATTTCGTCTTACAGATGGATCATTATAAAGTAAAAGACGTTACAAAAGAAGCGAAATCTATTTGCGAGGAATGTGGAATTGCAGGGCAGTACCCAGAAAATGAAATCACAGTCCCGGCATTTTCCCGCAAATTAAAACCGGTAAAGCCGGGCAGACGGAAAATAAAATCAATGGGAACAGATACCGTTCTGATTGACAGAGAGGCAATAGATGTCCGCTATTTAGAGCAGCTTTCAGAAAATGGGCAGACAACAGCACTTGCACATATGATGAGCTGGATTCTTGATAATGTAAAAGCCGAAGAAGATATTCAGCATATAATAGAAAGAATGTATACAATCATAGAAAAACGAGGAATGGAAGCAATTATACCAGCCAGTTGTTCAGGAGGTCATCCTGTTTTACCAAGAAAGCAGGAGTTATATGCGTGTCTTAGCCGTTATAGAAGTGCCAAAATTGTTCGGTAGATTTATCCTTCATTCAGTTCGTTACGCCGCCCTCATTCAGGCGGAATCTCCCACAAATTGCGACGTACATCTTGCAGAAAGCGTTTTTCAGACACGCTCTAAGGTGGGAGATGATGTCACAAAAATGATTTTCTAAAACTATAGAATAACTTGGCAGTCTGTAGAAATAGTTTTTCAGAATAAAAAACAACCTGATAGTCTGTAAAATGGTATTTCAAAAAAATAATTTGCCCAGAGTCATAAAATAGACAGAAAAAAGAAATATATGTAGATTTTGTGAAAAGAATGGTAAGATTGTATGATTAATGGTACAGTAATAAAATAGGTGTGGCAATTCGAAAACGCAGAATGAAATAATAAAGAGGAGATTTTTATGATAAAGAAAAAGATATTTATCGCAACAGCAGTATTTGCATCCATCTGTATGTTAGGCGGATGTGCAACATCAAAGTCCAGTAAGAAGGCAGCAGAGGCAACTACAGAAGCCGCGCAGCAGGCGAAGGCTACACCAGTGAAGCTTAATGCATCAGAATATGTGAAGCTTGGACAGTATAAGGGACTCACAATTAAGGGAGCATCCACAAAAGTAACCGATCAGGATGTAGAAGAACAGGTGAATGAACTAGCCCAGGATAATGCATCCTATGAAGAGATTAAGGATAGAAAGACCGTACAGAAAGACGATTATCTTAATGTAGATTATACAACAACAATTAACGGCAAAGAGAATAGCGATTATTCAGACAGCAATCTCGATATGCATCTTGGAGATGGCAACTTAAATGTTGATGAGAATGTCGATGTTGATGAGAAACTTATTGGAGCAAAAGTTGGTGATACAGTAACAATAGAATTTACTTTCCCAGAAGATTATGACGATTCCTCTATAGCAGGTAAAAAATGTGAACTTGCAGTTTCTATTAACATGATTGAAAAGGAAGTAATACCAGAAGTGAATGATGCCCTTGTCAAGGAAAATACAGACTGTAAGACAGTAAAAGAATATAAAAAGCAGGTAAGAGACAGCCTTGTAAGCGATAAGAAATCAGAGGCAGAGCAGACAAACCAGGAGACACTCTGGAATAAGATTATGGATAATGCTACACAGCTTAAAGATTTCTCTGAAGCAGATATCAAAAAGGAAGTCTCAAACATCAAAATTGAGAATAAAGAGATGGCAGGATACTTTGGCATGAGCGTAAGTGATTTCATTGAACAGTACTACGAAATGTCTCTCGAAGACTACGCCAAAGAAAATCTCAAAAAACAGTGTGTGCAGGACTTACTCTTAAAAGAGAATAGCATTGAAATAACAGATGCCGACGTAGATGAAGAAATCCAGTACTACATCGATGAACTTGGATATAAAGACAAAAAAGAAGTTCTTTCCGCCATCTCTGAAGATGAAATTCATTCTGAATTACAGTACACTAAGTTGATGGACGCATTAATGAAGGAAACTACGATAAAATAACTAACAGACGTAAATCAACAGACATAGATTAACAGACGATCCCGAAGAGAAAAGCCACAAATCCCTCTCCAATATAGCAAAGTATTTTTGAATTTAGCAACAAACAGAAACCCGAAAGCACAGAATATTACATCTGGAATATTCTGCGCTTTCGGGTTTCGTCTGTCTATAACAACAAAAAAATATACGCAACATTACCAAAAATTACGGTGGGTAAAAATGAAAATATATGCTAAAATAACAAGGTGTTGTTGTTTGAAGTGAAAATATTTGCATTATAGCGTATTTGAAAAGCATTTATAAAGTGTGATGTACATTTTTAAGTAAGTATTTTTCAAACACGCTCTAGAGCGTGTTTGAAAAGCATTTCTGGACCTGCTTTGTGTTTCCTTTGTGAAATCTATTGCGTTCTTAGTTTTCTCTGTTATAATAAAGTACTGCAAAAATAAGGTTGCATTTTCACCAGACATATATTACAATAATGTTACATAAAAATTAAGCAAACTGCTGAATTGAATTTTTACATGAAAAATTTAGGAGGATATCATGATTGATCTGATAGATGTGAGCAAGTCCTATGGACCGGGACTGCCGGCAGTGAATCACGCCAATCTCCATGTAGATAAAGGTGAATTCGTATTTATAGTAGGAAATAGTGGTTCCGGTAAATCCACGTTGATCAAGCTGCTTTTGAAGGAACTGGATTCCACATCCGGTACGATTATCGTAAGCGGAGAGAAGCTTGAGGGAATGAAGCACCGCCGTGTGGCCAAATACCGCCGTAAGCTTGGCGTCGTATTCCAGGACTTCCGTCTTCTGAAGGACAGGGATGTGTATGAGAATGTAGCTTTTGCACAGCGTGTTGTGAACCGTCCCACCAGAGTTATCCGCAAGAGAGTTCCGGAGGTACTTCAGGAGGTTGGACTTGCAGGGAAATACAAGGCGTACCCGGACGAGCTGTCAGGTGGAGAGCAGCAGAGAGTTGCCCTTGCCAGGGCGATTGTAAACCGTCCGGACATCCTTCTTGCAGACGAGCCCACTGGTAATCTTGATCCGAAGACATCCGAGGAGATCATGAAGCTCCTTGAGGAGATCAACCAGCGTGGAACCACCGTTCTGGTAGTAACCCACAATAAAGAGATTGTCAATTCCATGAAGAAGCGTGTACTGACCATGCATAATGGAGTGATCATCAGCGACGAGAAAGAGGGAGAATATTATGAGGCCTAGTACCATCTGGTATACTCTGAAGCAGGGTATCAAGAACATCAAGAGAAATTTCATGTTTTCCATTGCTTCTATTATTACGATGGCAGCATGTATTTTTCTTTTCGGAATTTTCTTTTCCATTGTAAATAATGTGAATACGCTGGCGCATAAGGTTGAGGAAGATGTGCCGATCACAGTGCTTTTTAATGAAGGAACCACACAGGAGCAGATGGATGCAGTTGGAGAACTGATCAGGCAGCGCCCGGAGGTTTCCAAGATTGAGTTTGAGTCCGGTGATGAAGCCTGGGAGAAGATGAAGCAGGAATATTTCGGTGATGACTCTGAGGCAGCAGACGGTTTCAAGGATGATAACCCGCTGGCAAACTCATCCAACTACCGTGTGTACATGAACAACATTGAGAAACAGTCTGAGCTGGTTGCCTACATCAAGACACTGGATAATGTACGAGAGGTCAATCAGTCTGAGCAGGCTGCCAAGACTCTTGGTTCCATTAACCGTATTGTTTCCTATGTATCTGTGGCAGTGATCGTGATCCTGCTGCTGATCGCTATTTTCCTGATCAGCAATACCATTTCCGTTGGTATTACAGTTCGTAAGGATGAGATCGGAATTATGAAATATATTGGAGCTACAGACGGATTTGTCCGTGCGCCGTTCCTTCTGGAGGGTATGGTACTGGGACTGATCGGTGCAGGAATCCCACTGATCATTTTGTATTTCTGTTACAATAATGTGGTAACCTATGTATATACCAAGTTCAGCGTACTTCTGGGTGTTGTAGATTTCATTCCGGTTGGACAGATCTACCAGACACTGGTTCCGGTGGCGCTGGCACTGGGAATTGGAATCGGTCTTGTGGGAAGCTTTATTACTACAAGAAAACACTTGAAGGTGTGAGAGTTCTGTTTTACAATAAGGGCGGTTGTTCGCATTCCGCCAGAATATGAGAAGAGGATATGGGGGCTGCTGGAGAGATCTGGCAGTCCTTTTGTATAAAAACAAGTAAGGTGTTTCAAGGCGGACGCATTGGGTCAAATGATATTC
>OLNY01002780.1_pt1 | contig 11815 bp, 10 predicted proteins | sample 1671981 | NCBI WGS metagenome assembly OLNY01 (sample SAMEA3136632, study PRJEB25190) | human gut metagenome | biome: human gut; feature: human-associated habitat; material: faeces | place: Austria | collected 2013 | reverse complement strand
AACGAAGATGAAACAGGAAAAATAATAGAAAAAGTTTAAAAAAAGCTTGCATTTAAAAGCAAAACGTGATATAATACCAACATTAAGCAAAGAAAGGTGAGTGGGGCAACCCGCTCACTTTTGTTTTGCGGACAGGGAGCAGTGAAAAAATGGCAAATTCGGCCGAAAGGGTCTACGAGCTTATAAAGGATGCGGTTGAAGCGGAGGGCGCCCGGCTTTGGGACGTGCGCTTTTTAAAGGAGGGTGCGTCGTGGTATCTGCGGGTATTCATCGATAAGCCCGAGGGCATAAGCATTGACGATTGCACGAATGTTTCACACGCTATCGACCCAATCATAGACGAGGCTGACCCGATCGATGTATCGTACTATCTGGAGGTTTGCTCGCCGGGCATCGAGCGTGAACTTACACGCAGCAGGCACTATGAGGAATCGCTCGGGAAGCAGGTGCGTCTGAAGCTTTATCGGGCGTATGACGGTAAAAAGGAGATAACCGGAACGCTTGAGGACGTTACAGAGGAGAATGTCACCCTGGTAACGGAAGGAAATGCGCTTACCGTGGAAAGAAAAAATATATCAAAAGCAAATCTGTCGGATTTTGAATAATGGAGGAAAACGGAAAATGGCAGCAAGAAAAACATCAAAGGCTAAACCCAATCACAACAAGGAGTTTTTTGAGGCTTTAAGGCTCATGGAGGAGGAAAGGGGAATACCGCGCGAGTTTATAGCGGATAAGATCGCCGAGGCTATAGTCGTGGCGGCGCGCAAGGATTACGGCGGAAATGATATTGTTTCCTGTGTTATCGATACCGAAAAGGAGATTTTTTCGGTAACTGCCCGCAAAACGATTGTTGACGAGGTGACGGATCCTTATACCGAAATTTCAAAGGAAGACGCGGCGGCAATCGACCCTGCGTCACTTGAGCACGGCTTTATAGATATAAAGCTCGATCCGAGAAAGTTCGGCAGAGTAGTGGCGCAGAATTCAAAGAACAACTTCCGCCAGGGCGTGCGCGAGGCGGAAAGAGGACAGGTGCTTGCGGAGTTCCAGAGCCATAACCGCGAGCTTGTGACGGCGGTCGTTCAGCGAATCGATCCCAAAACAGGCAATGCCGTTTTAACTATAGGCTCAAACGAAGCGACGCTTCCGAAAACCGAGCAGGTACCCGAAGAGGTGCTTACAGAGGGCGATCACATAAAGGTTTATGTGGTCGATGTAAAGGAAACCGAGCGCGGAGCGAGAATAATGCTCTCACGCACGCATCCCTGCCTTGTAAAGCGCCTGTTTGAGACCGAGGTACCCGAAATATTCGACGGTACGATTGAAATTAAGTCGGTATCCCGCCAGGCAGGCTCAAGAACAAAGCTTGCGGTTTGGTCGGCAAATCCGGAAATCGACGCGGTAGGCGCCTGCATAGGGCCGAGAGGCGCGCGCGTTAACAAGATAGTCGAGGAGCTTGCGGGCGAGAAGATAGATATAGTAAAATACAGCGACGATCCGCACGAGTTTGTAGCCGAGGCGCTTTCACCCGCAAAGGTGGTTGCGGTGGAAATCGAGAGCAACGAGCCGAAGGTCTGCAAGGTAAGCGTGCCCGAATCGCAGCTGTCGCTTGCAATAGGCAACAAGGGTCAGAATGTAAGGCTTGCCGCAAAGCTGACCGGCTGGAAAATAGACATTCATCCCGAAAGCGGATTCTTCGGCGAATAAGCCGAGAGCCCTAAAGCGGCAAAATTACTGCCGCGCAATCGAAAGGAGCCTTTAAGCTATGGGAACCGGAAAAATACCTATGCGAATGTGCACCGGCTGCCGCGAAATGAAGCCGAAGCGCGAGCTTATACGCATCGTCAAAACACCCGACGGCGAAATAAAGCCCGACGCTACGGGAAGACTCAACGGCAGAGGAGCGTATATATGCAGATCGGTCGAATGCTTTAAAAAAGCAAGAAGATCCGGAGCGCTGCAGCGCGCGTTCGGTGAAAGCGTGCCGGACAGCGTGTACGAAGCAATCGAAACGGAGCTTGACGGGATTGAGAAATAAACTTCTTGCTTTATTGGGCTTTGCGGCAAAATCGGGGAATTTAAGCTACGGTATGGCTAAAGCGCGGGAATCGCTTTCGAAAAGAAAAGCGAAGCTTGCCGTCAGCGCTGCGGATGTATCCGAAAAAAGCCGCAAGGAAATAGGCTTCTTTTGTGAAAAGCACAAGGTCAAGCTGCTTGTGCTTGAGGGCGTTGATATATCAGCCGTGTCGGACGCTGTCGGTCGGAGATGCGGAATTTTAACGATAAACGACAGCGGTTTTGCCGACGCTTTTTTAAAGGCGTATGTTGAAGGAGGAAAAGCTAATGACGAATAAATACAAAATAAGCGAGCTTGCAAAGGATTTCGGGCTTACTTCAAAGGATATAATAAAGATTGTTGCCGAAAAGACCGGGGCGGAAAAGAAGAGCGGCGCCGCTTTGGACGAAAAGGAAATAAGCCTTGTTTTCGATACTCTTACAAAGCAGAACGAGGTTAAAAGCTTTGCGGATTATTTTGCTACGGGAGCGGAATCGAGAGCCGCTGCGAAAAAGGCAAGGGAAGAGGAAAAAAATAAGAAGCTTGCCGAGCAGATGGCTATTTTGGAGCAGCTTAAAGCCGCAGCCGCCGCGCAGAACGGCGAAAAAGCTGAGAAAAAGCCCGAGCCGAAGAAGGAAAAGGTAAAGGCGGAGTCCGTAAAGTCTGATGACGAAAAGAAGACCGCGGAAAAACCCGCGGCAACACCTGCAGAGAAACCGCAGAAGCAGGAAGAGAAAAAGCCTGAGGTAAAGAAGCAGCCCGAGCCTAAGAAAGAGGAGAAGAAGGCGGCGGAGAAAAAGGTTGAGGAGAAAAAGCACGGATATTCCGATCCGCAGCCCTTTGTTTCGCAGAAAAAGGATAAAAAGCCGGGCGAAGCGCCGAAGCGCGGTCCTGCCGAAATACGCCATGTCGATACTCGCACCTCGAATGTAAATATCGATAAATACAACGAGAAATACGAGCGCATAGCGCCTGCAAATACCATGCGCGATAACTTCTCAAGAAAACAGAAGATTAAGCAGAAATCACAGGATTACCGCCGTCCGCAGGGTGTGAAGCGTGAGACCGAGGCGGATAAGATGCGCAGACTCCAGTTAGAACGCATAAAGAAGACCCCGATAACAGTAACCGTAGGCGACGAGATAACAGTCGGCGAGCTGGCTGCCGCCCTTAAAAAGACTGCGGCAGAGGTTATAAAGGTGCTTCTGAAGCTCGGAATGATGGCGACCGTAAACCAGGTTATCGATTACGATACCGCAGAGATAGTTGTTACCGAAATGGGCGCTAAAATCGAAAAGCAGGTCGTTGTTACAATAGAAGAGCGCATTATGGACGACACCGAGGATAACGCCGAAAACCTAAAGCCGAGAAGCCCTGTTGTGGTTGTAATGGGTCATGTCGATCACGGTAAGACCTCACTGCTTGACGCCATAAGAAATACCGCCGTTACCGATACCGAGGCGGGCGGAATCACACAGCACATCGGTGCGTACAGAGTAAATTGCAACGGTCAGGATATCACCTTCCTCGATACTCCCGGACACGCGGCGTTTACTTCAATGCGTAAGCGCGGCGCAATGGCTACCGATATTGCGGTGCTTGTTGTCGCGGCGGACGACGGTATTATGCCGCAGACCGTTGAGGCTATAAACCATGCAAAGGCGGCAAATGTTCAGATAATCGTTGCGATAAACAAAATGGATAAGCCCGAGGCTAATCCCGACAGAGTTCTGCAGCAGCTGACCGAGCACGGTCTTGTTCCCGAAAAGTGGGGTGGCGATATTATATGCGTGCCCGTTTCGGCTAAGACCCACGAGGGAATCGACAGCTTGCTTGAAAACATCCTGCTGGTTGCCGAGGTTATGGAGCTTAAAGCCAACCCCGACCGCAAGGCAAAGGGTATTGTTATTGAAGCAAGGCTCGATAAGGGCAGAGGTCCTGTGGCTTCCCTGCTTGTTCAGAACGGAACGCTTAAAAGCGGAGATATAATAGTGGCGGGCACTGCTGTGGGCAGAGTTCGCGTTATGACCAACGAAAACGGCAGAGAGCTGAAAGAAGCAGGTCCGTCCGTTCCGGTTGAAATTACGGGTCTTGCCGAAACGCCTAACGCGGGCGATGTGTTCGACGCCGTAACCGACGAAAGACTGGCGCGTGAGCTTGTTGAGCAGAGAAAGCAGAAAGCTAAAGAAGAGCTGTTCAACGCCAAGCAGCGCGTAACGCTCGATAACCTCTTCGACCAATTGAGCGAGGGCGATTTGAAGGAGCTTAATATTATTGTTAAGGCAGACGTTCAGGGCAGCGTTGAGGCGGTTCGCGACAGTCTTGAAAAGCTCTCAAACGATGAGGTGAAGGTTCGCGTTATACACGGCGGCGTGGGCGCTATAAACGAGTCCGATGTTATGCTGGCGCAGACCTCGGGGGCTATTATAGTAGGCTTTAATGTCCGTCCCGACGGCGTTGCAAAGGCTGCGGCGGAGCGCGACGGCGTCGATATGCGTATGTACCGCGTAATTTACGATTGCATTGAAGAAATTAAGGCTGCAATGAAGGGTATGCTCGCACCGAAATTCCGCGAGAATCAGCTCGGAACGGCAGAGGTACGCAATGTTTACAAGATTTCCAATGTCGGCACGGTTGCAGGCTGCTATATTACAAACGGCAAGGTCACCCGTGCCTGCCAGATCCGCGTTGTACGCGACGGTATTGTTATCTGCGAGGATAAGATTGCGTCACTTCGCCGCTTTAAGGACGATGTAAAGGAAGTAGCGCAGGGCTACGAGTGCGGCATAGGGCTTGAGAAGTTTGCGGATATTAAAGAGGGCGACATTTTTGAAGCCTTTATTATGGAGGAGTATAGAGACTGATGGCCGGTTACAGAATTGACCGTATAACGTCTGACATAAAGCTCGCGTTATCCGAGCTTTTGCGGAATATGAAGGACCCGAGGGTAAGTCGGCTTTTAAGCATTGTTAAGGTTGACGTTTCGGGCGACCTTTCCTACGCTACGGTTTATGTCAGCGCGATAGAGGGCTATGAGAAAACGGTTAGCTCGGTAAAGGCGCTTAAAGGCGCTGCGGGCTTTCTCCGCCGTGAGCTCGGTGCGCGCATGACTCTCAGAAAGGTGCCCGAGCTTCGCTTTGTGGCGGACGATTCCATTGAGCAGAGCGCCAATATTTCGAGAATAATCGAGTCCTTGAACGAGGAAAATAAGAATGAAGAAAAATAAACAGGAAAACGGCTGTCGCGAGCTTACCCTCAGGCAGACCGCGAAATATCTGCAAAAGCACGACAATTATATTATTCTGACCCATGCATCTCCCGACGGAGATACGCTCGGCTCCGCCTTTGCGCTTTATTACGCGCTTAAGGAAATAGGCAAGGCGGCGTGCGTCATCTGCCCGGATGTTATACCCGAAAAGTATAATTACTTTGCAAGGCAGACAGACCATGTTTCCCGCGATGACGCAACGGTCGTTGCAGTCGATGTGGCGGATAAGCGGCTGCTCGGCGGACTTGAAGAGGAATTCGGGAATATAGTTGATTTAAATATCGATCACCATATTTCCAATGTGAGGTTTGCAAAGAATTTGTTTTTGGACGCGGATGCCGCTGCGACAGCCGAGAGTATGTATGAGCTGCTCGGTATTATGAAGGTAAACATTAATGATGTTACCGCAAAGGCGCTTTACACGGGCATTGCGACCGATACGGGCTGCTTTAAATACTCGAATGTTACCGCAAAGACCCATATGATAGTCGCGCAGCTTTATGAGTATAATATTGACGCGCCCGAAATCAACCGTATCATGTTCGATACCAAATCGCGCAAGCTTTTAGAGCTTGAAAGAATGGTGCTTGACGCCTCTGAATTTCATTTCGGCGGTAAGTGCATACTTTTACCCGTTACTGCCGAAATGCAGGAAAAAACGGGTTGCAGCGGAACCGAGCTTGAGGGCATTGCCGTTATTTCCCGCAGTGTTGAGGGCGTTATTGCCGGAATTACGGTAAAACAGACAGATGACGCGGAGTTTAAGGTATCTCTCCGCACATATCCGCCGCTTGACGCGTCGGCAATTTGCAGAAAGCTCGGCGGCGGCGGTCATAAGGGCGCCGCGGGTGCGAGCGTAAACGGCACCTTAGATGAAGTTAAGGCGGCTGTGCTTAAAGCGGTGGAGGAAACTATGGAGGAATGTAATGCAGGGGCTGATATTAATCGATAAACCTGGCGGCATCACCTCCTTCGGCGCGGTTGCGCGCATAAAAAGAGCAGCGCATGAAAAGCGTGTGGGGCATACCGGAACCCTTGACCCTATGGCAACGGGAGTTCTGCCTGTTTTGCTCGGCAGGGCTACGGCGCTGTCTTCTTTGCTGCTTGATGCGGACAAGCGCTACACTGCCGAAATAAGGCTCGGCACGGTTACCGATACCGATGATATAACGGGCAGCGTTTTATCGCAAAGCGCGGTTAATGTAACCGAAAAAGAGCTTGAAGACACGCTTTTGCACTTCACGGGCAAAATAAAGCAGCGCCCGCCGGCATACTGCGCCTTAAAAAAGGACGGAGTGCCTATGTACCGTTTGGCACGGCGAGGTGAAGCTCCCGAAATGCCCGAAAGGGAAGTCGAAATCTTTGAAATATCGCAGCTCTCGTGTTTATCGGACGACACCTTTAAAATAGATGTTCACGTTTCAAAGGGAACGTATATCAGGTCTTTAGCGCACGATATAGGCGAATATTTGGGCTGCGGGGCATGCCTTTCCGCGCTGCGTCGTACATATGCGGGCGGCTTTAATATTTCGGAGTGCACAGCGCTTGATAATATTACGGAAGAAAATATTTCGCAGCATATTGTAAGCGAGGAAAAGGCGGTGGCTTACCTTCGCAAGGTAAGCGTTACCGAAAAGCAGGCGGTGCGCTTCTGCAACGGCGGAAAGCTGGCGTTTGACAGATTGCAGCTCACAGACGCTGCCGAAAATGAGCTTTTCAGAGTGAAATGCGGCGGACTTTTTTTGGGAATAGGCGCTGCCGAAAACGAAAAGGAGCAGCTTGCAATTAAATGCATTATAAATTACCCGGAGGAAATGAAGAGATGAAAACCGCATTGGCTTTGGGTACGTTTGACGGCCTGCACAGAGGACACAGAGAGGTTTTAAGGCTGCCTGCCGGCATGAAAAAAACGGCAGTGATATTTCCCCTGCCGCCGAAGGCGCTTATAACGGGCAAGCCGCTGGCACTTATGCTCCCGCGGGATAAGGAAACCGCGCTTAAAGACCTCGGTATTGACGAAATTTTCACCCTTGATTTTGAAAAGGTGCGAGCAATACCGCCAGAGGACTTTTTGCATTTTTTAACCGATAAATTTTCACCCGAGCTTATTTCCTGCGGATTTAACTACTGCTTCGGAAAAAACGCCGCCGGGGATAAAAATTTGCTTGAAAAGTTTTGTGCGGAGCGAGGCATAGCGCTTAAATGCTGCGAGCCGATAACCGAAAACGGCGAAACGGTATCCTCCACCGAAATAAGGCACCTTTTGCAAAACGGTGAAATAGAAAAAGCAAACCGATTGCTCTATAGGCCGTTTTCATACACCGCCGAGGTAATAAGCGGTGATAAACGCGGCAGAACGCTCGGCTTTCCCACGGTTAATCAGAGATATCCTCAATGCCTTTTGCCGCTGAAATTCGGGGTGTATGTATCCCGTGTTACGGTTGACGGGCGCGAGTATGACGGTATTACCGATATCGGCGTGCGCCCCACTTTTGAGACCGATTATATCATAAGCGAGACCTTTATTAAGAATTTTTCGGGCGATATTTACGGCGAGACGGTGACAGTCTCCCCGCGCAGATTTGTAAGGGGCGAAGTTAAATTTTCATCCGTTTCGGAGCTCAAAGCGCAAATAAACGCCGATTTAAAGGAGCTTGAAAAATGAAGCTTGATTTTTCCGCCGATAGGCTTATTTCTATGGGAATTATCCTTTTAAAGGCAATTATCATATTGGTTGCGGGACACTATATCACGCTTTTTTTAATAAAGCTGATGAAAAGATCGCTTAACAGAATAAATATTGATATTTCTCTTGAAAAATTTTTTGAAAAAGCGTTATATATAACGCTGCATATTATAATTATTCTCTCGGCGCTGAGCACTCTCGGAATTTCTACCTCGGGGCTTTTGGCGGCACTTTCCGCGGCGGCGGTTGCGGTGGCATTAGCGCTGAAGGATTCACTCAGCAGTATAGCGGGCGGAATAATTCTATTGCTTACCCGCCGCTTCCAAACGGGCGATTATGTTTGTATAAACGGTGAGAGCGGCAACGTTGTGCAGATTGATATGATGCACACCGTGCTTAAAACGCTTGATAACCGTCATGTTGTGATACCCAACAGTATTGTTGTGAACAGTCAGGTTGTAAATTATTCAAGTGAGGAAACACGGCGCCTTGACCTTACCTTTTCGGTGAGCTATGATAATGATACCGAAGCGGTAAAGCGCGTTATTACTGACACTGTGCTTGCCGACTCTGCCGTATTTAAGGACCCCGCACCCTTTGTGGGAATTACGGAATACGCCGCAAGCTCGGTAGACTTCACGGCGCAGGTGTGGTGCAAAACGTCCGATTATCTTTCGCTTTCTTTCAGGCTGCGCGAGGAGATGCGCGCGGCGTTTGATGAAAACGGAATTTCAATACCCTATAATCAACTTGATGTCCATATAAAAAACGATTGACAAAACATAGTTTTTGACTTATATTAAATATGTTAATTTTTACCTACGAGGTGTGTTATGCGCATTTATGAAAATCCGCAAAAAACCAGTGAAAACAGGCTTAAAGCCCGCAGCTGGTATATTCCCGAAGGGGAGGGCGTTTTCCGCCCGCTTAACGGCGAGTGGCGCTTTGCCTTTTTTGAAAACGGCGATAAAGCCGGAAATATTGAGGAATGGGAGACCATAGAGGTTCCGTCCTGCTGGCAGGCAAAGGGCTATGAAAAGCCCAATTATACAAATATAAATTATCCTTACCCCTGCGACCCGCCCTATGTGCCCGATATTAACCCTATGGGCGTTTACGAGCGCAGCTTCGAGCTGACCGACGGCAGCCTTGATACATATTTGGTTTTCGAGGGCGTATCCTCTGTTGCGGAGGTTTATATAAACGGTAAGTATGTGGGCTTTACCGAGGGCAGTCATCTTATGAGCGAGTTTGATATTACCGGGTTTGTAAGCTCGGGTACAAATACCGTCAGGGTGAATGTGCGCAAATGGTGCTGCGGCAGCTATCTTGAGGATCAGGACGCCTTCCGTTATAACGGAATTTTCAGGGATGTTTATATTCTTTCCCGCCCGCACGGTCATCTTTTCGATATTGATATAAAGGCGCGGGACAATAAAATATACTGCTCATCCGACGCTGAGTTCTCTGCTGAGCTTTATGACGGCGATCATCTTTTGGAGCGCGGGAATTCCCTTAACGGCGAGCTTGCTTTTACTGTGCCCGAGCCCAAGCTCTGGACTGCGGAGACCCCCGAGCTTTATACCGTAAAGCTTTGCACCGAGGGTGAAACAATAACCCGACGTGTAGGTTTCAGAACAATAGCAATATCTGACGATAACGAGCTGCTTATAAACGGAACACCTGTTAAGCTTAAGGGTGTAAACCACCACGATACCGACCCTGAAAAGGGCTGGACTATGAGCAGTGCGGATATTCTGCGCGATTTAAAGCTGATGAAGCGGCTTAATATAAACTGTGTAAGAACCTCGCACTACCCGCCGTCGCCGGAGTTTCTTGATTACTGTGACGAGCTGGGGCTTTATGTTATTCTCGAAACGGATATCGAGACTCACGGCTTTGTGCGCAGATATGCCAATGTAGGCTACGGCTATGATGTGGACGATACAATATGGCCGTGTGCGAGCGATATGTGGCATAAGAAATTTTTAGAGCGCATGGAGCGCGCCTATGAACGCGATAAAATACATACGAGCATAATAATCTGGTCTACCGGCAACGAGAGCGGCTTTGGAAAAAATCAGCACGATATGATCGAATGGCTCAAAAGCCGTGACGATATGCGCCTTGCACACTGCGAGGATGCCTCGCGCAAGGGCACGCCCGATAATACCGATATTTTCTCATGGATGTACCCGAGCGTGGAAATGCTTTCGGGCTTTGCAAAGGATGAAAAAATAAATCAACCCGTGTTTATGTGCGAATATGCTCATGCTATGGGCAACGGCCCCGGCGGAATATGGGATTACTGGGACGCAATATACAGTCATAAAAGTCTTATAGGCGGCTGCGTTTGGGAATGGGCGGATCATGTTTTCATAGAAAACGGCGTTCAGAAATACGGCGGCGATTTTGAGGGCGAGCTTACTCACGACGGCAATTTTTGCTGCGACGGAATGGTGTTTGCAGACCGCAGCTTTAAGGCGGGCACGCTTGAAATAAAAAATACATACGCGCCCTTCCGCATAAGCTGGAATAACGGCTCGCTGCACCTTAAAAACTGCTTTGATTTCACCTCGTTTGACGGGTATTCCTTTGAATACGAAATAACGGCGGACGAAGAAAGCCTTGAAAAGAAGATAGTACGGCTTAATACCCGCCCCGGGGAGACGTTTGTGCTTACCCCATCGGCGGCTCTGCCGGAGAGCTGCCGTTTCGGTTGCTTTATAACCGTTAAGATGACCGATCTTGACGGCAATGAGGTCGGCAGGCTGCAGGAGGAAATACCTGCAGAAAAATCGACGAACGAAATCACCGCAGAGCCCTTGAGCGTTACCGAAACGGAATTTGAAATAACAGCGCAGGGCGAGGATTTTTGCTATGTACTTTCAAAGCAGACCGGATTTTTTGAAAGCATTGTGAAAAACGGCGAGGAGCTACTCACAGAGCCTATGAAGCTTTCGTATTTCCGCGCCCCGACCGATAACGACCGAAACATAAGGGTATACTGGGACAGAACGAATATTTGGCAGGGTGAAAATTTCGACTGTGTTTTTAACAAGGTCTATTCCTTCAAAATACAGGGGAACAAGGTATCGTTCGATATGTCGTCCGCCGGTGTTTCGCGTTTGCCGTTTTTTAAATACACACTGAGCTATGAATTCTTTGCCGACGGAAGTGTAAAAACGCAGATTTGCGGCGATATCCGCGAAAATGTTTTCTGGCTGCCGCGCTTAGGTTTTGAATTAACTATGCCCCTGACTTACGGTAAGTTTAAATATTTCGGAAACGGCCCGCTTGAAAGCTACCGCGATATGACCCACCACGGCGTGATAGGCGTTCATTCGTCTGACGCCGGCAGCGAGTATGTGAATTACGTCCGTCCGCAGGAGCACGGCAACCACACCGACTGCGGCTGGCTTGAGCTCGCGGATAAGCTGCGCTTTGAAGCGGACGACAAAATGGAGATATGCGTTTTGTCGCACAGCATAGAGCAGCTGACGGCGGCTGAACATACCGATGAAATAGGCGAGCCCGATGCTGTGCATGTAAGAATTGATTACAAGGTTTCGGGAATAGGCTCTGCTTCCTGCGGGCCTGTGCTTGATGAGAAATACCGCCTCTGCGAAAAGAAGATATCCTTCGCGTTTACAATGGGTATTATGCGCTAAATCGAACCGCATAGCGTATTATATGTAAAACGACCGCCCATATGTCCTTTAAAAGGGCTCTATAATAAATGTTGGGGTAAGCAAGCAGAGCCTACGAAGAAAAAATAAGATAAAATAAAAAAGTAGAGCATATT
>OLNY01002779.1_pt1 | contig 11817 bp, 8 predicted proteins | sample 1671981 | NCBI WGS metagenome assembly OLNY01 (sample SAMEA3136632, study PRJEB25190) | human gut metagenome | biome: human gut; feature: human-associated habitat; material: faeces | place: Austria | collected 2013 | reverse complement strand
AACAGCAGCAGGAGGAAGATCTTGCGATTCTGACATGGGCGTTTTTGCAGAATGCACATGACAATTATACGCGGCAGGGCTGGTGTACTGCCGCGGAAAAAGAGCAGGTGCTGAATATGCACAAAAGTTACGCGGCAAAAGGACGAAATCACTTGTCCGCAAGCTACGAGCAGGACATTCTTGCTCTGCCTGAAACGCCGCCGGAAGGGAGGCGAAGCAAATGACGAAGCAGAAAGCATACGTCCAGTTCAGCAAACGAATTGTTCTTTTGGTCACTATTGCAGTGACGGCGATTTCGCTGCTGGCGGTGGTGCTGTGCTTTTTCCGCAGCGACACGGACGCGCTGATTAGTACGGTTCGGACGTACATCAACTACGCGACGATTGTTTTTGCAGCGTACAGCGGCAACTCGGTGTTCGAGAAGTGGCTGACGCAGGGGAAGAGCGTTGAGGCGGCTGAAAATCCGGCGGAAACGTAAGGCAATATTCCTTGCAGCAATTCTTGCAAAATATCAAAAGTGCCCGTCGGCAGTCGTGCTATTCGCCGCCTGCTGACGGGCATTTTTGCTTATTCCTTTTTATACTTTTCAATCAGGCACTGATGCTGCTTGCTGTCCTTGTCATAATTGATGCCGACCAGCAGAATCTCGCCCGTGTAATCCAATATCGAAGCTGGATAATTCTTCTCCCTGATTTGCTGCAAAGCAGTCCGGGCATTCTGATTCCATTTCAGTTCTACAATCAATGCCGGATGGTCATTCCTGTATTCAGGCTTCGGCACGAACACGAAATCGGCAAATCCTCGACCAGTCGGTAATTCGCGGATTGGCTTGAAGTAATACTGCATCGCGCTCAAATACGCAATTGTCAGCACACTGCTCAGCGAGTTCTCATTATGATACTGAATGACAGATGTGTACTCATGGTGGATTTTTTCAATCTGCGCGGCAACGGCTGCACCGTCCATGTTCAGCGTCGCATCCAGCAAGCGGTCGGATTCCTGCTGAAAGGTTACCATCTCATTCCAGCGCTTGCTTTCAACCGCCATTGTCAGCTCCTGCCGAATTTCTTCGTTCGGGACAAACGCTGTTTTTCGATTCTGATTATATCCAAGATAGCCTAAGTGAATCATGTAGGTCAGCACATCGTCCTTGCTTGCGATATTGACCGTATCATTTTTGAAAGTTGCTGTGTTCACCTTAACTTCTGTGCCGGAAAGCATCTCGATGATGGCAGTTTTGAGTCCATCATAATTCATGTTGATTAGCGGTACAATGGTATCATAGGCGGATGTCTCTGACCAGTAACTCTTAAATTCCTTTCGCAGCATCACGCTGACAACTGCTTTGGGGTTATAGATATGAAAATCGTTCAAAAAATAGCCATCATACCAACGCTGTACCTCATGAAAATCCAGCGAGTACTTCTCTGCAAGGTAGTGGACATCGTTTTCTGTAAATCCAATATATGGTGCCAATATAGATGCACTAAGCATGGTAAACTCATCAAAATTATTCAGTGCAGACTGCGTTTTTTCCTTTTTAATGGGAAGAATACCTGTCAAATAAGCTAACAGGATGTACTTCGTCGGCTCCGTTCCCTTGAACATGCCACGGAGAAAGTTAATGTAGTCTTTCTGCACCTTCGCATTGGCAGATTCGTCGCGAATCAGGACATCCCATTCGTCAATAATAATGATGAACTTTTTTCCCACTGCTGTATTGATTTGCGACAATGCATCTGGTAAGGAAATTGTTTTTTCCGCCAGTATATTGGGATAGTATGTGTCCAGCTCCGAAATGGTTTTCTCCGAAATAAAAGAAACAACATTTTCCACGCCACCTGCGGGCTCGATGCACCATTGAATATCAATATGAATCACGTCGTATTTGTTCAGATGCTTCTTGAAGTCAGCAGACTTGCTGATTTCCAATCCGGCGAACATTGCTTCCGAGTCGCAGCCCTTGCTGTAATACGCTGTCAGCATATTAGCTGTGATGGACTTTCCGAACCGCCGCGGACGGCTGTTGCAGATATAACCTTGCAGTGTATTTAAAACCTTATTGGTGTACTGGATGAGTCCGCTTTTATCCACATAAATTTCAGAATTTAAGGCAACCTGAAACGCAGAGTTATCAGGATTCACAAACACGCCCATGTGCTGACACACTCCCTTCCAGAGAATTCCTACTGAGGTTAAAGCCTGCTTAACCTACTCTCATTTTACCATTGATTTTGGGAAATAGCAAGGCAATCAGACGACGGGCGGCAGTTTAATTTTTCGTTCTTCACAGAGGAAAGGCGGTCTGCGTTTCTGCGTCTCCTTTTTCCGCTGCGCTCCCTGATTTTCTGTCAGATGCAATGCTAAACAGACCGAAAAACATTTGTAATGCGGAAGGCTTTTCTGGAATTTCAGCAAAAACTATTGACGGCATGGTCAGTAACACACGAATTTATATTTCTCGAATTACAATCAATGCTTTACCTTCACTCTGTTATGATTATATACACATTTTCGTCTAACAAATTCCGACGTTGGCGAAGGGGACTACCGCCTTTGTTAGCGTATCTAACACTTGTCTAACAGCACGGTTGGAAATTGCGGTTTTTTACGTTCCTTTGCCCACCATCGAAAACGTAGAAATCTGCTGGAAACCCAGGAAAATCGGGCATTACAGGGCAGTGCAGTTCTCTGGAGGGGAAGCGGTGAGCATCTCTCCTAAGCGACAGGTCGTGGGTTCGAATCCCGCCGGGATCACCATTTTGAAGATACCAGATTCGACAAATTTGCCCTAAATCGGCAAGTTTCCGGGTCTGGTATTTTCGTATCCCGAAACGACCCAGTTCATGCTAACACACAGCACCCGGTGTTTGCAAATTGCAAACATTTTTGGCAGATTTCTAACGCGGTCTCTTCGGCGGGTCGGTTTTTCCTGCAAGCGCAGGCGGACGGTCTTGCTAATTTTCGCGGATGGTCTGGGTCGGATTTTGAAAAAATCGTGATGTAGTCTTGATTTTCAGAATCGTTTTGGGCCGGATTGCGGTGGCTGGGAGCAAGGTGCAGGAGAGCCTTTCACGCTGTTTCTGCCAACATTCTGGGCCGGGGTGTTAGCTGGTTTTCTCGGAAATGTTGGATTTGCAAACACTGTCCGCCTGGGTTAGATACTGACGGTATAACCTCGCTTTACCTTCATTCCTTCATCCATTAATCTGGCTGCAGTTTCGCTTTTGTAGTAAGTGACGTATCCCAGCAAGCGATGATCAAATGGAAACAGCACTCTAATGAGCCAAGGTTTTGCTTCGACATCACCATAGTCCCGCTCCAGTATGAGCTCTGTACCAGGTTTGGCGAGACGCTCAAAATACTGAATTTCCTCCGGTGTTTCAATGCTGAGATATCTTCCTACATCATAGAGCCCGGTTTTTAGAATACGAGTACGATGAAGGAGGGCATCTTGGTCTGTGCTCATTGTGATACTCCTAACGGTTTTTGTCTGTGAACACGTCTGTGCATGAGCTATTTGCTTTAGCGTTTCTTCAGAATACGATGCAACGCATCCGAAATAGTCTTCACGTCAACTATCGTGTTCTCTGCCCCAAGTGATATGCGGATAGTTGACCGGGCTATCTCTTCAGGTACACTCATGCTCTTGAGGACATGAGAGATGACTGTCCTCTTGCTGTCACAGGCAGAGCCGGTCGAAACGGCGATCCCCATCAGATCTAGGCGATGCAGTAGAGCCTCTCCTTCATATCCGGGAAAAGCGAGACTTAACAAACCTGGCAGCCGTTCCTGATTCTCTCCATGAAGAACGTGAGGAATATCCTGTATTCCTTGCACAAGAGCATCGGTCAACGAATAAAGGTGAACGGCTTCTGTCTCCATCGCTTCAAAATGTTCCCGTAGCGCAGTTGCCATGCCCACGATACCTGCGACATTCTCCGTTCCAGCCCGCATGCCGCCTTCCTGAGCACCACCGTTCTCGTAAGAAGATATTTGCGTTCCTTTTCGGATATACAGAAACCCTATACCTTTGGGACCGTTGAACTTGTGGGCAGAAGCTGAGAGCAGATCCACACCCAAAGCCTCAACATTGACGGGAATATGGCCGACAGCCTGCACTGCATCCGAGTGGACAATCGCATGATGCTCATGGGCAAGTTCAGCCAAGTCCTTGATAGGTTGAACTGTCCCGACTTCGTTATTCGCCAGCATTACAGAGACGAGACCAGTTCCTTTAGTTATATGTGCTAATAGTGTTTCGGGCGTGATCACACCTTCAGCGGATGGTTTCATATACTTGATCTGCCATCCGTCCTCGCTAATTGCCTCGCAAGCGTGCAGGACGGCATGATGCTCAAATGCCGAAACGAGAAGGGCATCTTCTCTGCCGCAAGACAGAGCGGTGCCCTTAATTGCCCAATTGTCGCTCTCTGTGCCGCCGGACGTGAAAAAAATCTCTTCAGGGTGCGCACCAATGCAGTCAGCAATCACAGCTCGCGCTTCAGCAATAGCTTTCCGGGGCTTGCGGGAAAAAGAGTATGGCTGAGATGGATTGCCATACTCTTCCTTAAGCCAGGGCAACATTGCTTCGAAAGCTTTGTCGGATAACCGCGTTGTGGCGGCATGGTCGGCGTAAATCATGATAATTCAGAAACTCCTTTAGGACTTGCAGACAATCTCAGGGATTGCCTTGCTGGGGACAGCATACTCTTTCGGATCTATAATGCAGAGCTGCTTGTAAATGACACCTCGCATTTCCAGCGCAGGATAAAGGCAGTATTTTTCAAAGTCCGCTTTATCAATGTCTGCCGGAGACTGGACATGCGGGAAAAGTAGCTTCATAAAAGCCGTACACAGTCGTTTAATCGCCGTTGTATGTCGTTTATCTGCCTTTGAAGAAATCTCAAGCATTTCATCGACAATTGCTGCATAACTCAGATCATCTCGCAGAGCATGCATGACTTCAGCAAAGTATTCTGTGTTGATAGCCCAGCCCTTTGCAATGAGCCCGGTTGTCAAACGCGGAATTTCCCAGCCTGGGATAAAACCATGGAATCTATCAAGCGTAGCTGATTCGCCAAAAACCTCACTGATATGCTCGACCATGTTTTTGTTGATGTCAAAACGGTCAGCGTCAATATTTCCCAGCACAATGACGCCAGCATCCGCTGTCAACATGGCATCGAAGCCCTTGATCTCGCCAAACTCCATGTAATGCTTCAGTGCCTGCTGAATTTGTCCTGGCTGCTCAAACGTAATGGATTGAACCTCATCAAAGCCAACATAGTCGAACCTTGTGAGCAAACCACCTGTTTTCTTTGCATTGTCATAGATAAGGGATGCTCTGGAAACAGTGCCGCCGCTGATTAACCAACCCCTCTTGCTGATCTTCTCAAAGACATAGCTTTTGCCCGTTCCTTTAGGAGCCAGCTCAATTAAATTGACTCGTTTTTCAACAAAGGGAAGCAGACGGCGTAAGAAGAACAGTTTAGTCACTTCGCTGACGTTACCGTCTGCATCCAGATACCCATCTGGATTATAATCGACAGCGCTGATGATGACATCAATCCACTCCTGGATGGTGAATTCCCGCCTTGATTCACGATAGAAATCCAGATCGACAGAGTATGGACAGAAAGGCTTGTAGCCCACCATGGTAATGACACCTTTGGGCTTGGCGGCCGTTCCTTCCATCGTCCAGCACAGGGTGATAATGCCCCAGTTTTCGCTTTCATGGAGAAGTGTGTCCTGCCATTCGTCCGCAACATCAAACGCCACGACGCCGGAAGCACCTCCGCGTGCTCCGCCGAAGCCTGGCAATTCAAAGACGGTTTTTCCGCTCTTGACATCTACAGACACACGAACGCGGGCCAAAAACTGAACAGATTCTCCGTTTACCATCTGGAACTTGTACTGTTCAAAATCCTCCCGGCTTGGTATATACCTTTTGATGTACCGCCTTACGCTCTCATAATCGATGATGCCATCATCATCGGAAAATTTCATGACAAGCCAGTCACGCATATAAGAAGGGATGCTGAGGTTGGAAAAATACTCGCTTCTTTGCGGATCTTTCAGCACAACCATGTCAGCAAATACTTCCCGAATCTTATCTTCCAGCATGACTTCGCCTCCTTACAGAAACAGGGTACATCCCTGTTCCTTGAATTCAATGATTTTCTCTTTCAGGTCCTCTATTGTGCAACCGATATTATCTGCCATGCAATCCAAGCAGTAGAATTCCTCAGTATCTGGATCAAACATCTTGCGCGTCAGTGCAATTTCATCCTTTTTAAGCTTCTTTCCGCAGTTGCAGCAAGTGATGATCTTCCTCAATCGAAATCACCGCCTGCATTCACCAATGAAGGAGGAAGGATGGTCAGCGGGGTAATAGAGACCAGTTTCCCGTCTGCTGCAATCGTGACGTCATATTTTGCAGGAGCAATGCCCTGGAATACGACCGCCCATTCTTTTCCATCAGCCACAGGGCTTGTTGTAGCCTGCTTATCGCCGATCCTTACTTCAAGAGACTTAACCGCCTTGCTAAAGCTTATCACCGTCTTGGCTTTCTTCATGGTAATCTTTACGGTGTCATGCTTCCATGCCGCCTTCAGCGGAATTGGCTGCGTGCTCTCAAATACGATGATAGGTACCAGCATTTCTTCAGGTGAAGCACCGCCATGAACCTCACCATAGACAGGATCATCATCTTCCGAGCCTGCAGCAAAACCTCCAATCGTAAAATGGTCATAGTTTTTGAAGACAAGATATTTGTTACCAGCATCATCCTTTGCAAAAACCTGCCGTTCATCAGGATGAATATCTCCCGAAGGAATTAGAGCATACCTTCCATGATTCAAAGGCTGTGCACCTTTGGGCAAAATGGCACCATCTCTTTTGTGGAAAAAACGTGCCGCCAGGCGGCTTGCACCATGATCGCCGGTAATAATGACTCGGTGGTAATCACGCAAAAGCTCCAAAACCCTCTTGATAATTTTTTGGGTGACAAACTCTATCTGCTCCTCGACACAAGTGTAGTAGTTTGGATCATCAACCACACCTTTGTGAGTCAGTTTATCCAGCTTATCCAATTTATCCCATTGGTTGGGCATCTTCTCCCACTGTTTATTGAACTCAGTTTCTGCGGGAAGATTTGCCTGCCCCACGTGCACACCGCGTATCTTTCCTTCGGTACGTTTTTTTAAAGCCCAAAGGAGCAGAGGCATCCATTCAACGCCCAACGCATCGATCCAAAGAACGATGCTCTCTTCATCGATCGAATCGTGAAGAACAGTATATCGATAATCGTACTCCTCCGGGTCTGTGCATGCAAAGAACGTCAACTCATCTGTTGGCAGCGTGTTTGCCAGCTTATACATTTTGTAGAGCTTCATATACCTGCGCAAATTTTCATCATACACATCGCTGTTCAGGTAGGCAAACAATGCTGGGTAGATAGCCTGAAGCTCTTTGTTTTCATAGACTTCCTGTTCATCTTCACGCAGCCACAAGCCCACCATATGAAGCAAATAGCTGCGCTCTTGCTGTGAGGAACCAGTCAGATAAACCAACCGATCTTGATAATTGGGGATTTGATCCAGTGCTTTGAAAAACAGATCATCACGCTGGATTTTCATCACATCCATCAGGTTCCGACTTTCCGAAGCCCAGTTCGAATGCGAGTAGAGCTGCTGAAAGCTTTCATGCATGATGCAATTTTCAACATCAGCAAGCTCATTAGCAGTCATTAAGCAGTAATTAAGATAGCTTTCATCAGGATGTAGCACATACCATAGACGAACCAGTTCCTTTTGACCAGTTGTTAACACATTCCACTTGCCCATCACGTCTGTAGATGAAAAATCTCCGACATTGAGAATCTTCAGAATAGCTTCATCTACAGCCATCCCTTTAAGTGCGTGACTAAACAGACAGCGCTGTGCTTCTTCAGGGCAATCGTCTGCAGTCAGCAACTTGCCTCCCTTCATGCGCTGACGAATAAATGAGAGGGTATCTTGTACCACACGAATGGAGATACTGCCTTCAGCCTGCTGAACGGAATTCATTCTGCCAGTGATGACTGTAAGATTTGTTTGAGTCGGAGATGGAGCTACCCAATATTCATGCCACTCCTTAAGGCCATCTAAAATCACGCCATCAGAGGATGTAAACTGATCTTTGTACTTGCGGAAGGTGTCCGCAAGCACAGTGATGTTCAGCTCTTGCTCTTTACTGCTTTCATCGGTGCAGTCAAAGTAGCAGTTTTCTTTGCGGTCACGCTCATCATTCAAGTGCAAAGACTGGTCATGCCATTGCGCTTCACAGCCCCACAGCGGGATAATGATGCGGCCAGTGGAACTTGCAGGAAAATGATGCCCCCAGAGTTTGGCAAAGCGCTGTGTCTGTGCCTCATTTCTGCTGAAGAGACGCAGATACTCGCTCACGCCCGTCAAAATCATCCAGCGGGAATCAAATTCCGCATCCTTCAGCTTTTCATATCGCGGCATAACATCCGGACCAGAAAAAAGCACAGATGAAGGGACAAATTCCGTTCCGTCAATTTCGCGCAGCTTCTCCAGCAATTTGCAATAGTCGCTGATATTCCGCACCATGATGACACGGCAATGGAAGCGATGAGGCAGATGCTTTTGCCGCTCGCTTGTCAGGATGTCAACAACCTGATTGATGGTCATGCCTGTCACCCCTTATCTGTTGAAATCATCACAGAACTCCGGATGCGCGTCCAAGAAGGCTTGAACTGTGCTGCGCAGCTTTCCTTCATTCATGGTCTGCACATGAGTCTTTGTGCTGGTGAGCTTTTCTCTCTTTGCCTTGTCCTGTTGGGCCTTTTTCAAAATATTTTGCAGGACTTTCAGATCATCGATCTCCCATGCGCTCATATCATTGCCAAGCTGCATTTTGGCCTTGTTCAGCAGCATATCACGCTCTGCCTCGAAGACCTCACGATACTCTGGTCCAACTGTTTCCAGCAAGGTATTCATAATCAACTGATCATTGGACAGAATGGCTTGATCCATAGATTTCAGGACGGATATTGCCGCAAGGACGTCCTGGTTCAGTGTTCTCTGACTCTTTTGAACACTGATTAGCGTTGTAAAGGCCTTGCGCTGTTCCTTGGTCACAACCAAGAGCAACGGAGCTCCATGAGCCGCACACCATTCTTTCACAGTATCAAGCCCCGTCATGCTGCGCCAGCGCTCCTGAAGCAGAATGCGGTTTCTGGCATTGCTGATCAGCGCAATCTGAGATTTCAGCTCTTTATCAAACTGTGTCTTGGTGGTATCTACAGACATGTCCTTGAGTCCGACGTAAACTGTATTCAATTCGGCGTCTGTATATTCTTCGCCTATCATTTCCAACAGGTCAGCCAGGGCCGGCTTTCCGTCTTTCAGGAAGTCCATGGCGGCTTCGGACTTCTGCCGGAATCCATGACGGGCAGTCAGCTGTACGGTGTGGAGCTGGACAGCATCACCGGCAGGATCGCGCAATACCTGTATCCGCAGGCCAATATTGCTGTCACTGGCTTTGAGAAGACGGATCGAAAGGATTTCTTTGACCTGGCCATCGGCAACGTGCCTTTTGGAGCCTACAAGGTATCTGACCGGCAGTTTGACCGCTACAATTTCCTGATTCACGATTACTTCTTCGCCAAGGCTTTGGATCAGGTTCGCCCCGGCGGCGTGGTGGCCTTTATTACGTCCAAGGGTACCATGGACAAGCAGTCCCCGGAGGTGCGGAAATACATCGCCCAGCGGGCGGAGCTGCTTGGCGCAATCCGTCTGCCCAACAATACCTTCCGCGCCAATGCCGGCACAGAGGTCACCTCGGACATCCTCTTCCTGCAGAAGCGGGATCGGCCTATCGACATCGAGCCAGACTGGGTGCATCTGGGTCAGACTGCTGACGGCATCCCCGTCAACAGCTATTTTGCGGAGCACCCTGAAATGGTGCTGGGCACCATGGTTTGGGATGACTCCATGTACGGTGCGCGGCAGGAAACGGCCTGTCTGCCGATTGAGGGGGCAGCATTTTCCGCACAACTGGCCGAGGCCGTCACTCATATCACCGGGAGCTATCAGGCCGTGGTTCAGCCTGAGCTTGGCGAAGGCGAGACGATCCGGGAGAGCATTCCCGCCGATCCGGATGTGCGGAATTATTCGTATAACGTGGTGGGCGGCCAGGTCTATTACCGGGAAAACTCCGTCATGGTTCAGCCTGACCTGAACGCCACCGCTCAGGAACGGATCAAGGGCATGGTCGCGCTGCGGGATTGTGTTCACCGACTGATGGACGCTCAGTTGCAGGAATCTGACGATTACACCATCGCCGCCCTACAGGGTGAGCTGAATACCCTCTATGACAGCTTTACGGCAAAATATGGGCTGATCAACAGCAGACCCAATGCGCAGGCGTTTTCCGACGATTCCAGCTACTACCTATTGTCCTCACTGGAAATCCTGGATGACAACGGCAATCTGGAGCGCAAGGCGGACATGTTCACCAAACGCACCATTCGCCAGCAGCACACCGTGGAGCATGTGGACACGGCTGTTGAAGCGTTGGCGGTATCCATCGCGGAAAAGGCGAAGGTGGATTTGCCATACATGGCAGAGCTCACCGGAAAACCGAAGGAAGAGCTGATTGCTGATCTTCACGGTGTTATCTTCCAGATCCCGAAGCTGTTTGCTGAGGATCTGACCCCCGAATATGTGACGGCGGATGAGTATCTCTCCGGGAACGTCCGGCAGAAGCTCCGGGAAGCGGAGAGCGCTGCCCGGCATGATCCATCCTTTGCGGTGAATGTGCAGGCACTGCAGGCAGCCCAGCCCAAGGATCTGGACGCCTCGGAAATCGATGTACGCCTTGGCGCGACCTGGGTGGACAAGCAGTATATTCAGCAGTTCATGCAGGAACTGTTTGAGATTCCCTTTTACCAGCGGCGTGCGGTGCAGGTACAGTATTCGCAATACACCTCTGAATGGCGTATCTCCGGCAAGACCAGTCTGTCCTACAACAACGTCGCCAACAGCATGACCTACGGCACAGACCGTGCGCCGGGCCTGCGGATACTGGAGGATACCCTGAACCTGCGTGACGTGCGCATCTACGACACCGTGGAGGACGCAGAGGGCAAGGAAAAGCGCGTCCTGAACCAGAAGGCGACCACGCTGGCCCAGCAGAAGCAGCAGGCCATCAAGGATGCCTTCCGGGAATGGATCTGGAAGGATCCCCAGCGGCGGGAAGCCCTGGTTGCCCAATACAACGAGCTTTTCAACAGTGTCCGCCCCCGTGAATACGACGGGCGGCATATCACCTTCTCCGGCATGAACCCGGAGATCGTCCTGCGGGAGCACCAGCGAAACGCCATTGCGCACACGCTGTATGGCGGCAATACTCTGCTGGCCCACGTAGTAGGCGCGGGAAAGAGTGCGACACGTTCGTAACTGAAAAGGTTACGCACAAGTCAGCTAACAATAGAATCGGGAACTGGAAAGGAGTCCCTGAAAAGACTTGGAGAACTAATATTCCGATAGGTGGAATGATGGGGTAACGCCCTGAAACGCCTACCTTATAAACTGCGATATGCGGCAGTCCTTTGTAACAAGGATTGCGGTATAACGCTCGCTAAAGTCGGCGGAAATGTACCCAAACAGGTTATGCCGTGGAAAGCATCTCAGCGGTGGGATGTGTGCATGATACGCCGGAGGTCTAAAAACTGCCTATGGTCAGAATGTCACGATGACTGACGAAATCCCGAATGTACGGGTCTAAAAGGCGCAGGAGCAGAAATGT
>OLNY01002776.1_pt1 | contig 11824 bp, 10 predicted proteins | sample 1671981 | NCBI WGS metagenome assembly OLNY01 (sample SAMEA3136632, study PRJEB25190) | human gut metagenome | biome: human gut; feature: human-associated habitat; material: faeces | place: Austria | collected 2013 | reverse complement strand
AGCACCGGATTGTGGTTCCGGGTGTCGAGGGTTCGAGTCCCTTTACCCACCCCACAAAAAGAGAGGGATGGGATTTGGTCCCAGCCCTCTCTTCCCAATAGGGGTGTAGCCAAGCGGTAAGGCAAGGGACTTTGACTCCCTCATTCGCTGGTTCGAGTCCAGCCATCCCTGCCAGATTTTTACCGCTTCGGTGGTTTGGAATAGAATATGCTTCGTTAGCTCAGTTGGCAGAGCACCTGCCTTTTAAGCAGGGTGTCCGGGGTTCGAATCCCCGACGAGGCACCAAAAAAGAGAGACAGCTTTTGAGCTGTCTCTTTTCATTTGCTCTTTCCCGGGGCCGTACGAATTGACGCGCTCTGAAAATCATGGTAAAATTCTCTTATCAATACTCAGGAGGAATGCCGTATGAAACGCTGCAAGTTTTTGACTCTTATGCTCGCCTTGCTTTTGCTGCTGCAGAGCTCCGCGCTGGCGGCGGACAAGGGCAAAACCGTCACTGTCACGCTCCCGACGTTTGCCGTTACGCTCAACGATACCAAGATCGACAGCGCGCACAGCGAATATCCGCTGATCGTCTACCGCGATATTACGTATTTCCCCATGACCTACCACGCCTCGCGCTTCCTGCACCTCAAGAGCAACTGGTATCAGACCGAGCCCAAGGGCACGCTGTTTGTCGGCTACAGCGACGCGAGCGAGGACACGTGGACCGACACGCCTGCGACCAGTAAAAATACCGTGACCGCCAAGGCGACCGTCGCTGACTATCAGATCGCCGTCAACACGGTGGACAAGGGCAAATGCCTCGACAATTCCGCCGAGCCGTACCCGCTGCTTAACTTCCGCGGCGTGACCTATTTCCCGCTCACGTGGCGCTTTGCCGTGGAGGAGTTTGGCTGGGAGTATCACTTTGACGCCAAAAGCGGCCTGAGCATCCGTTCGGCCGAGCAGTTCCGGCCCGAGCTCGAGGACGCGCTGCTTGCAAGCTCCGCGCCGTCTGCCGCGCTGGTGCAGAAGACGTATTTTTACGGCGCGGACAAGTCTGAGTACGCGGGCGTTCCCTATTCCAATCTGGCCGGTGCGACCTTCGTCTACCGCAGAAGCGGCGAGGCGGCGGTGACGATCAAGGCACAAGAGCTCTTTTCTGACGGCGAATACTACTTTGACTGTCAGGACAGCGAGAACGCGCCCGTGCTCAGCGGCGGTGTGCTGACGCTCTCCGCCCGCCGGACGGACAGTGCCGGTCAGGCGACCGTCACGCTCAAGATCGACCTGCGCAGCGGAACGCTGCTGCCGTAATTTACCCCTAAGGAGACTCGCATTGAACATCACGACCATTTTATTCGACCTGGATGGAACGCTGCTGCCGATGGATCAGGAGGCGTTCACGACCGGATACTTCAAGCTCCTCGCCAAAAAGCTCGCGCCCTACGGCTACGAGCCCAAATCCCTCGTCGACGCCATTTGGGCGGGCACGGCGGCCATGGTCAAAAACGACGGCAGCTGCACGAACGAGCAGGCCTTCTGGAAGAAGTTCGCGGCGATCTACGGCGAGGAAAAGTGCCAAAGCGACCAGGGCCTTTTCGAGGATTTCTACGCCAATGAGTTCAACGCCGCGCGCGACATCTGCGGCTTTAATCCCGCGTCGGTGGAGACGGTCCATAAGCTCAAAGAGTGCGGCTACCGCGTTGCGCTGGCGACGAATCCGATCTTTCCCCACATGGCGACGGAGAACCGCATCCGCTGGGCGGGCCTTGTGCCGGAGGATTTTGAAATTTACACGACCTACGAGGCCTCGACCTTCTGCAAGCCGAATCCTGCCTACTACCTCGAGGTCGCGCGCACGCTCGGCGTCAAGCCGGAGGAGTGCCTGATGGTCGGCAACGACGCGACCGAGGACATGGCTGCACGCGAGGTCGGGATGGATGTGTTTCTTTTGACCGACTGTCTCATCAACGCGAAAAACCGCGACCTGAACGCCTATCCCCGCGGCGATTTTGCCGCGCTGAACGCTTACATTGACGCACTGCAATAAAAAACTGCCGCCCGTTTGGGCGGCAGTTTTTACTTTTCGAACACTACTTTCTGCTTTTCCCGTTCTGCGCGGTGACGAGGCGGAAGATCGTGGACACCAGCAGGATCGCCACGGCGATGCTGCCCGCGACGCCCGCGGTCTCAAGTCCTTTGTGCACCGCGGCCTGCACATCGCCGCCCAGGCCGAGGCTCATCGTGTAGTAAATGCCCGCGCCCGGCACCAGCGGCAGGAGCGAGATGACGAGGTACGACGTGACGGGGTATTTGCGCGAGCGCGCCATAAGCTCAGAATACAGCGCCGAAACGACGGCGGCGAAGAAATTCATGCTGTAAATGCTCATGCCCAGATCACGGCAGAGCAGGTACGTCATCCATGTGAACACGCCGCCGAGCGCGCAGAGAATGCTGCCCCAGTCGTGCACATTGAAGAGGATGAAAAAGCCCGTACAGGCGACGAAGATCATCACGGCCTGTGCCCAGGCGGGATAGCTCGCTGAGCCGGACGCGACCGTCAGCCCGTATACGCCAGACGTGACGCGCCATGCCGCCGCCGTGCCGAGCGCGATGGCGAACGCCGAGAGAAGCACCTGCACGATGCGGTTGATGCCGGAGTTCGTATCGCCGTAAATGATGTCGCGCATGGAGGTCGTGATGAGAAGGCCGGGAACCAAGATCATTAAGGTGCCGATGATGACAAAGTCGATATAGTCGACCAGATGGAAGCCCGCGGCGAGATACGCCGGCACCGCCATGGCGAACGCCTCGACGATGGTGCTGAAAAACGGGTTCGTCTCGCGCCTGTCCATCTGGCGCGAGACAAAGCCGATGATGAGGCCAAGAAGGCCCGCGAACAGGCTGTCGCGCAGCGTGCCGCCAAACACCGGGCAAAAGCCCGCCGCGGCGCAGAAATTGCCCAGGTAATAAACGGGCACGGAGTAGTGCCGCCGCCCCTTGAGCGTTTCGTCGAGCCACTGCGCGGCGACGCTCGGGTCAGGCGTTTCGGCGCAGATGCGGCGCGAGAGCGCGTTGAGCTTTTCCACCGACTCGAGGTCATTGCCGTGAAAGCCGACTCGCTTCATCACCATCAAAGGCTTGCCGTTGGCCGCCTCAAGGCTGACCATCACGCAGTTGGGGATGGAAAAGGTCTCGCATTCAATGCCGTAGGCGCCGATGATGCGGCGTATCGTCTCTTCGACGCGGAACGTCTCCGCCCCGCTGAGTGCCAGATGATAGCCGACGCGCGCGGCCAGATCGGTCAAAAGGTAATAATCCATAAAAAATCCTCATATTTTTGGGAAATTTGCCCTCAGCGGGCCTTATATTACAGCGAAACGACCGTCCTGTCAATGCTGACAGGGCGGTCACGCAAAAAACATTTGCCATTTTGCCGCGGCGGCACTATACTGGTGCTCGGTCAAGCGGAAAACAGAAAGAAACGAGAGAGAGCATGGGAACTACAGTCAAAAAGCATGAGATCGACATGCTGCACGGCTCCATCTGGAATAAGCTGCCGCTCTTTGCCCTGCCAGTCGCGGCCACGGCGATCTTGGAGCAGCTCTTCCACGCCTCGGACGTCGCCATCGTCGGCAACTTCACGGGCGATGCGCGCACAGTCGCCGTCGCGGCGGTGGGCGCAAACGGCCCGATCATCGGCCTCATCGTCAACCTTTTCATCGGCATCGCGCTCGGCGCGAACGTCGTCATCGCGAACGCCATCGGCTGCCGCGACGACAATGCTGTCAAGCGCGCGGTGCACACGGCCATTGTGTTCGCTGTGTGCGGCGGCGCGGCGGTCGCGCTGCTTGGTCAGCTCATCGCCTCGCCGCTTTTGAGTATTCTCAATGTGCCGGAGGATGTGTTCCCCTATGCGCTTTTGTATCTGCGCATTTATCTTCTCGGCATGCCGGTGATATTGCTCTACAACTTTGAGGCCGCGATCTTCCGCAGCATCGGTGACACGAAAGTGCCGCTCGCGGCGCTCGCGATCTCCGGTGTGCTGAACGTGCTGCTGAACCTCTTTTTCGTCATTGTGCTGCATATGACGGTCAACGGCGTCGCCATCGCCACGGTGGCGGCCAACGCCGTGAGCGCGGCACTGCTCTACGTCCGCCTGACGCGCACGGATAAATGCGTGCGCGTGGAGCGCAAAGCGCTGCGCATCGACGGCGCGAGCTTGAAGCGCATTTTGAGCATCGGCCTTCCTGCGGGCGTGCAGAGCGCGGTGTTCTCGTTCGCCAACATCGTCATCCAGTCGGCCATCAACACCCTCGGCACGGTGGCGATCGCGGCATCGAGCGCGGCGTTCAATGTGGAAATTCTCGCCTACGACGTGCTCAACTCGTTTTCGCAGGCCTGCACGACCTTTGTCGGCCAGAACTACGGCGCAGGGCAGATCAAGCGCTGCAAGAAGACGATGCAGCTCAGCTTTTTGGAGGGAGCCATCGCGACATTTGTCTCGGTCGTTGTCCTGCTGCTGAGCGCAAGGTCGCTGCTCGCCATTTTCAACAGCGATCCCGAGGTCATTGCCATCGGCTATATTCGCCTTGCGACGATCCTGCCGGCGTATGTTTTCTGCCTGATCTACGAAATACTCTCCGGGTATCTGCGCGGCTTCGGCATCTCGCTCGCGCCCGCACTTTTGACGATGCTCGGCGTGTGCGGTATCCGCATCGCGTGGGTCAAGTTCGTCTTCCCGACGAGCATGACGTTCCAGACCGTCATGTGGGTCTATCCCATCAGCCTTGGCGTGACGGCGGTGCTGATCCTCTGCGCCGTGCTGATCTACCGCCCGTCCAGACGCTTTGCGGGCCTTGAAACGGAAGAAGCGGACAAGTGAGGGATTCCCTCACTTGTCAAAATGCTCCCAGAAGGCGCGCATCGCGGCCTCGTATGCTCCGCGGCCCATATAATAGCTCATCGCGTGGTCCGCACCGGGCACGATGAGCAGCTTGCAGGGCGCGGCGCAGGCGTCGCGGTTTTCAAACGCCATTTTGAGCGGGACGAAGTGGTCGTCCTCGCCGTGAATCAGTAAAATCGGAACATCGGTATTTTTGAGCGCCTCGACGGTGGAGTAGCTGCCGGACGAGGCGTTCAGTCTCTTCTGGCACAGAAGATCGGCGATGACGGTTGCTGTGCGGACAGGAAGATGCAGGTTCTTCCCCATCACGTGCTGCCAGATCGCACGCGGCGAGGTGTAGGCCGAGTCGGCGATCACGCCGTGCACTGCAGCGGGGAGAATATCGCCTGCGGCCATGAGCACCGTCGCCCCGCCGAGCGACACGCCCATAAGGTAAACGGGCAGGCCGGGGAAGCGTTCGGCTGCCCAGTTTGCCCAGTCGACGCAGTCGTAGCGCTCGGTCAGGCCGAAGCCGATGTAGTCGCCCTCGCTCTCGTTCTGCGCGCGCTGCTCCACATAGAGCACGCTGCACTGCTCGCGGCTTAAAAAGTCCGCGAGCAGGCCGAAATCGCGGTACCACGCTGAGCGCCAGCCGTGAAACGCGATCACAAGGCGCTTGGCCTTTTCGCATTCACGAAGATGGCCCACGAGCGTCAAGCCCTCGCGGTTTTCGAGCAGCACTGTCTCCGTTTCCGAAGACGCAAGCTTTTTCGCGGCGGCGCGCTGCGCCTCACGGTAGGGCTCGTCGCGCTTTTCGCCCGTGAGCTGGGCGCTGCCCTTATTTTTGAGCGCCTTGGGCGCTTCGCGCTTCATCGCGACGTCCATCAGCGTTCTCGTCACGCCGTAGGCCGCCGCGCCGTAGAGTGCCGCCGCAGCCGTGACGAATATAGCCGCCTTTGTCGCTTTTTTCATAACTGTGACCTCCTTGTAGCCAAACTGTAAACTCTTATCTTGGGTACTGGACAGGGATATTTTCCCGTGTTATACTCCAAACTAATCTAAGTTCCGGGCGGTTTCGACCGCCCATCTCTTCTTTCAGCGTAGCAAAAACTCCGGCTTTTTGCTACGTTCAGTTTTTCCCGTTTGTATGCATTTCCTGCCGGAAATTTCAATGATCGGAGGAACGCATTTTCATGAACGAAGTCAAGTCCCCGAAAAAGCCGCTGCTGTACTACTACTTTGTGGCGATGCTGCTTGTGATGCTCTTCAACTTCATCGCCATGCCGTGGATCTCTGAGCACCAGATCAAAGACGTCGACTACAACACTTTCGTCACCATGACAGAGCAGGGCGAGGTCGGCCGGGTCGAGATTCAGGAGCAGTCCAACCGCATTCTCTTCACCAGCAGCGATGAAAAGGCTGTCTACAAGACGGCGATGGTGCCTGACGACGGTTTGGTGCAGCGCCTGCTGGACGCGGGCGTCTCCACCACGGGTGAGGAGATCGAGCAGACGTCCACGCTCGTGAGCATTCTCGCCTGGGTGCTGCCCATCATCATCTTTGTCGCGCTGGGACAGTATATGTCGCGCAAGATGATGGAGAAGATGGGCGGCGGAGGCAACTCCATGATGTTCAACATGGGTAAGTCCAACGCCAAGGTGTATGTCAAGTCCGCCGAGGGCATCAAGTTTGACGATGTCGCGGGCGAGGACGAGGCCAAGGAGAACCTCACCGAGGTCGTCAACTACCTGCACGACCCCAGCAAATATCAGGAGATCGGCGCGTCGATGCCCAAGGGCATTCTGCTCGTCGGCCCTCCGGGAACCGGTAAAACGATGCTCGCCAAGGCGGTCGCCGGCGAGGCGAATGTGCCGTTCTTCTCGATGTCGGGCTCTGAATTTGTCGAAATGTTCGTCGGCATGGGCGCGAGCAAGGTGCGTGACCTCTTCAAGCAGGCCAAGGAAAAGGCCCCCTGCATCGTCTTCATCGACGAGATCGACGCCATCGGCCAGAAGCGCAGCGGCGGCCAGTACGGCGGCAACGACGAGCGCGAGCAGACCTTGAACCAACTGCTCACCGAAATGGACGGCTTTGAGGGCAACAACGGCGTCATCATTCTCGCCGCCACGAACCGCCCCGAATCCCTCGACCCCGCGCTCACGCGCCCGGGCCGCTTCGATCGCCGCGTGCCGGTGGAGCTGCCCGACCTCAAGGGACGCGAGGCTATCTTGCAGGTCCACGCGAAGAAGATCAAGGTCGCCGAGGACGTCGACTTCAACAAGATCGCGCGCATGGCCTCCGGCGCTTCCGGCGCGGAGCTTGCCAACATTGTGAACGAAGCGGCGCTGCGTGCCGTGCGCGACGGCCGCCGCTTTGCCACGCAGGCAGACCTTGAGGAAAGCATCGAGGTCGTCATCGCGGGCTACCAGAAGAAGAACGCCATCATGACCGACGAGGAGAAGAAGATCGTCTCCTACCACGAGATCGGCCACGCGCTCGTGGCGGCGATGCAGACGCACTCCGCCCCCGTGCAGAAGATCACCATTGTGCCGCGCACCTCGGGCGCGCTGGGCTACACGATGCAGGTCGAAGAGGGCAACCATTATCTCATGAGCAAAACCGAGATGGAGAACAAGATCGCCACGCTGACCGGCGGCCGCGCCGCGGAGGAGGTCGTGTTCCACTCCGTCACGACCGGCGCGTCGAACGATATCGAGCAGGCGACGAAGCTCGCCCGCGCGATGATCACGCGCTATGGCATGAGCGACGATTTCGACATGGTCGCGCTTGAAACGGTCAACAATCAGTACCTCGGCGGCGACGCATCGCTTGCGTGCTCTGCCGAGACGCAGACGAAGATCGACCAGCGCGTTGTGGAGCTGGTGAAAAAACAGCACGAAAAGGCTGTGAACATCCTCACCGAGAACCGCGCGAAGCTCGATGAGCTGGCGCAGTACCTCTACGAGAAGGAGACCATCACGGGCGAAGAGTTCATGAAGATCGTAAACGAAAAATAATCCGCAGAAAAAGGAAGGCACAGCCGAGCGGCTGTGCCTTCTTTTTGCTATTTACAGGTTGCTTTCTTTTCTGCTCGTGCGGCTGCGCAGGTAGTCGCCGAGGATCGTGATGCAAAGGAGCGTCACGACCAGAAATGCGCCGGGGATGAGCAAGATCCACCCCGCGTCGGTCATCAGCGCCTTTTCCGCGAGCGAGAGCATGCTGCCCCAGGTCACGACCTCGATGGGCAGGCCGAGGCCCATGAAGCTGAGCGTCGATTCGGCGATGATGGCGCTGCGCACATTCATCACCACCATGAAGAGAATGGACGAGAAGAAATTCGGTGCGAGATGACGCCGCAGAATGTGGAAAAAGCTGCCGCCCATGCACTTCGCCGCGATGACGTACTCGCTCGCGCGCAGCTGCCTGACCTCGGTACGCACGACCTTGGCGATACTCGTCCAGCTTGTGAGTCCGATGACGAGCGCGATGCTCCACGCGCTCGGCGTGCCGATGACTGCCTGCAGGAAGATGACAAGCAGCAGGTTCGGCACGCTGAGAAGAATTTCGGTCAGGCGCATCAGCAGCCCGTCGAGCCATTTGGGCGCAAGTCCGCTGACCGCACCGAAGAGGATCGCGAGCAGCGGCGAAATGACGGTCGAGCCGACGCCGATGAACAGCGACAGCCGCCCGCCGTACCAGATCATCGAGAAGATATCGCGCCCCATCGTGTCCGTGCCGAACAGGAACTCGCGGCACGGCACGGCCGAGCAGTGAGTCAGGTCGAGATGCGTGGGGTCCTTCGTCATGATAAGCTCGCAGAAAAGACACCCGAGCACGATGAGCGATAAAATCATGGCGGAGGCGACAGGCTTGCCGCGCAGGGAATGCCTGTTTTTCGTGGGTGCGGCCTCCGGCAGCGGTCGCGCGCCGACGATTTGAAAGCGGTCGTTCATGGCTGCGCCTCCGTTTCCCGCACGGCCTGCTCGGCGCGGATGCGCGGGTCGATCTGCTCGTTGATCGTCTGTGCGATGATGCTGCACAGAATGACGAGCGCGCCGGAGAGCAGACTCAGCAGCATCAGCAGGTTGTAGTCCTTGTAGCGCGCGCTTTCATAGGCCAGCGTGCCGAGGCCGGGGTAGGAAAAAACAGTCTCGACGATGTACGTCCCACCCAGCACATGGGGAACGGAGATGGCCATGATACTCAGATACGCCGGCATCGTGTTTCGCAGGCAGTGGCGCAGCATCACAGCGCGGCGCGTCAGGCCCTTGGATTTGGCGAGCAGCACATAGTCTGCGCGCATCTCGTCAAGAAGCCTGTTTCGGATCATGTAGGCATAATACCACAGATGCTCCAGGATCACGATAGCCAGAGGCATCAGTAAATGCAGGACTCTGTCACCGATATCCCCTTCTTTGCCTGTGCTGTATGCACCACTGCTTGGAAGAATTCTGAGATTAACAGCAAATACAAGAATCAATACTAAAGCCATCCAGAATTCCGGAATACAACTGGATATGGTTCCCAGCTTGCATAGGATTTTATCCGCCAGCCGGTTTTCATACCAGGCACACAATATTCCCAACAGCAATGATCCCACAAAAATAAACAAAAATCCCAGACCACCGAGAAGCAGCGTATTTCCGATTCGTCCGCTGATCACCTCTGTTACATTCTGCTTATATTTAAAAGAGATTCCAAATTCCCCATGAAAAGCATTCTTTACCCATTTTGCATACTGTACAGAAATTGGCTCATTCAATCCCAGTTTTTCCATTGCCCATTCTCGTTCCTCAGGACTCATCTTTTCTGTACGGTCACCATAATATGAGATCAATGGATCTCCCGGTGCCAGACGTGCCACATAAAATACAGCAACGGACAGTATAAATACTGAGATCAGAAATATCAGGCATTTTTTGCCATAGTATGTTAATTTTTTACGTTTCATTTCTGCTCCTTTCCGTCACATGGAACCATTGCAAAATGTCCGGGAGACACTTCTGTCCATATACTGTTTTCCATACCTTCGCCATCATAATACCGTAACACTCTGGTTCTTTCCCTGACAGGATCCGGAACAGGTATCGCAGACAATAATGTTCTGGTATAAGGGTGTACAGGATTCGAATATAATTCTTCTGATGGAGCCAGTTCCACCAGCCTTCCCTGATACATAACACCAACCCGGTCACAGAGATACTCTACCATCGCCAGATCATGAGCAATAAACAAAAAGGTAAAACCATGTTCTTCCTGAAGATGACGGAACAGATTCACGATCTGGGCCTGTATGGAAACGTCCAGAGAAGCGATCGGTTCATCTGCAACCAGAAATTCCGGTTCCATACACAGAGATCTGGCTATGGCCACTCGCTGTCTCTGTCCACCAGATAATTCTGTCGGATAACGATCCAGAAAACTCTGTTCTAATCCTACATATTCCATCTGAAAGACTGCCTCTTTACGAAAGGTTCCTCTTTTGGGTATCATATGCTGGATTTTCATAGGTTCGGTAATGATGTCTGCTACTTTCATTTTCTGATTCAGACTGGATGCAGAATCCTGAAAAATCATCTGCCTTCTGGTCTGCAGCATTTTTTTATTTTTTTGAAATTCTTTTTTATCACAAATGTTTACATCTTTGTACCAGATTTCCCCATTGGCGGGCTGATAAATATTCATTAAACAGCGGGCTACCGTAGACTTCCCGGAACCGGATTCTCCTACAAGCCCGAATATTTCGCCTTTATGGATCTGAAAGGAGACATCATTTACGGCACGCACCGTTATTTTTTTTGTCAGATGAAACTGCTGAGTCAGGTGCCTTACATCCAGTAACACTTCATTATTCACTATACTGTCCTCCCATAGGTGATTTGATCTGTGGTGCCCTGGGATCCAGCAGCCAGGTAGCGGCATAATGTGTCTCTGTAATCTGAAACATAGGAGGCATCTCCTCATAATCAATATTCAGGGCATATTCATTTCTGCTGGCAAATGCATCCCCTTTTGGAGGGCTGATCAAAGTTGGCGGCATGCCCGGGATTGTATACAACTGCTCTTTTCCATTGGCAAAGGCCGGAAGAGATCTCATTAATCCCCATGTATATGGATGTCTTGGATCATAATACACTTCCTCAGCAGTACCGATCTCGACGATTTTTCCGGCGTACATTACAGCTACACGGTCAGCCACTCTGGCAACCACTCCAAGGTCATGGGAAACCAATATGGTAGCTGTGCCTAACTTTTCCTGTACTTCTCGCAAAAGATCCAGAATCTGAGCCTGTATGGTTACATCCAGTGCGGTGGTCGGCTCATCCGCAAATAAAATATCCGGATCTGCTGCCAGAGCAATCGCCATAACACATCTCTGTCTCATTCCACCGGAAAACTGCCAGGGATACTGATGATAACGTTCCTTTGGATGAGAAATCCCTACCAGTTCCATAAGTTCCAGCACTCTCTCATGAACCTGTTCTTTGGTATAACTCTTGTTATGGATCACAACTGTCTCAGCAATCTGTTTTCCGATTTTTATGGTAGGATTCAAAGAAGTCATAGGATCCTGAAAAATCATGGAAAAAACTTTTCCACGGAGTTTTTGCATATCTTTTTCCCGATATCCGGTGATGTCCTGTCCATGAAGCCAGATGCTTCCGTTTTTGATATGGGCACTTGCCGGAAGGAGTTTCATAATACTTTTACAGAGCACACTTTTCCCGCATCCTGACTCTCCTACAATGGCCAGAACTTCGCCCTTTTTTAATGCAAAAGAGACATCCCTTACTGCCTGTACTTCTCCGGCAGGGCTGTCTATAGTGACTGAAAGATTTTTAACTTCTAATAATTGTTCCATTTTTGTCCTTTTTCCCATCGTGTAAAAAGGGGCCATTTCTGGTCCCCCCGTCACAATCCTGATTAAATATTATTCGATTGTCCAGTCTGCTA
>OLNY01002773.1_pt1 | contig 11839 bp, 10 predicted proteins | sample 1671981 | NCBI WGS metagenome assembly OLNY01 (sample SAMEA3136632, study PRJEB25190) | human gut metagenome | biome: human gut; feature: human-associated habitat; material: faeces | place: Austria | collected 2013 | reverse complement strand
AACATTGAAGAAACAAAACGCTATTTAATTTTAGATAATTAGGATCCTTAAAAAATTATGCATAAGATAAAAAAGAAGAGATAAACTCTTCTTTTTTTCTTTTATCCATCTTTTACTTCAAATTTGATATAATCTATATACAGGATATTTCAATGATACACATGAATAAATTAAACAAAAAAGACATTAATGAATTACTAAATATGGGAATTAGTAAAAAAGAAATAGAAAACCTTACAAAAAAAGGTTTCACCAAAGAAGAAATGACACAAGCCCACAAATATAATAATGAAATCAAAAAAGGATCCTCTTTCATTGCATGGATCGTAGACATTATCACTTGGATCTTATCTTAAAAGAGCAGCAATTTGCTACTCTTTTTCATAATTCAATCGTATCCTTGGTATATATGCATCTATACACAATTGGACTATTTTTCTTTAAATATTCTTTTTGAAGCCAGTCTAAATATGTTCCAGGACTAATGATTCCTCGCATACTTAATACATCCGCGCCAAGTGTTCCTAAAACTAAGTCAGTAAATGACGCACAATTATCACCTAAAGCCCAATAAATGTGGAATTTTCCACTCTTTACTTTATAAAGCTTAGCCCCCGTACGATAATGAAGACGACTCGGATAATCCATCTCAAATTCTTTGAAACGATCATATCCATCTTCTTTTTCAATCTTCGTATACCAACGATATCCATTTTGACGAATAATATTAATTTCCCTTTCAATCCCCTCATTCTGTTTAGGTGTAGTATAAATACCATATTCAAAAATCGAATTGTTTTCGGCAGAAATCATATTTGGAATATATTTCTCTAAAGGTACCGTAAAAAAGATACCATCCCCAATCGTTTGATTTAAACGAAATGAATCACTATCATAATTTCCGTAGCTATATACTATATCGTCATACGCAAAACAAATATGTCCTACTTTTTGAAAGCCTTTTGGACCGACGTGAACAATCACTTTTAAGCGCACAACTCCATCATTTTTATGCGTGTTCAAATCTTCAGGTTTACCCTCTTCTAAATAATGGTTAATACTAGCTAAAGCTGCATCTGGAACCATTGCACAAAGAAAAGCTGGAAGTGTAATACGAACTTTACGTTTCCATTTATATTTCGTTAAAGGATTAATACCTTCACATCCATCACTCAAATAACGAGAACCTAAAATCATAAAGTAAATGCCAAAAGCCTGCATCAATAGATTTGTGTGAAAGTCTGGATTTAAAAGTAAATAAAATCCAAATAGAATATAGATAATTGTAAAAACAAAGTTAAAAAACTTCCCCTTTAAATGATTAATTTTATCAATCACCAGCTGAATGAAGCAGGCCGTACCACAAAGTATACAATATCCTCCAAAATTCACTCTCAAGATCCATTGTGGAATATACCGAAAGTTCATCAAAAAAAACATAAACGCAATAGATAATATGGAAAAGAAGAAGTCCTTATTCTTTTTGTTCTTTATAAACCGTATAAATAGAGTAGCTCCATTCACAAATAAAAACAGAATTGAAGCCCTTAAAATCATTGTAAAAACACGATTTGGAATCCATACCATAACGGCTCCAGCAATCATTAATATTGTTCCAATCACAAAATTCATAGCTACATCATAAAACATAGACTACCTCCAATTGGTTTGAACACACAAAAAGCTACCTTCATCTACACGAATAATCCCTTTATCTTCAACTAAAGAATTACTTGTTGTATATATTTCTTCCATATGGATACGTCGTGAATCAAGTGGATATAAAAATCCAGATAAGGATAACACACCTTCTTTTATTGGATAAAAAGAAATATGGCGATATGAATTATCAATTTCATGAACACCTACATTCATGACAGATATTTTTTGATGATCATCAATCAACACAAGATTATTAAATCGATACATAGCTAATCGAATATTCGCAATCGTATGATCGATTCTTCCTTGCATTCCTCCATATAGATAGATCGTATCGTAATCTTTACATAAACGAATCGCAAGTTCTGAATCCGTTTCATCTTTCATAATGGGATGCCTTTCAATCGGACAAGTAATACGTTTTAAATCTTCTTCATTCAATGAATCAAAGTCTCCAACTGCCATTTTGATAGGAAGCTTTTGATCTATAATTTTTAGTGCACCCGCATCCACACCAATATAATCACAATCTTTAATCTTTGGTACAACATCAACAAGTGGTGTAATTAAAACAGCACAAGTCATAATTATCCAAGCATACCTTCAATTGTCTTGGCAATATCATTTTTAAATACATAACTACCCGCAACCAATGTATCACATCCAGCTTCTAAAGCCAATTTATAAGTATCTTGATTGATACCACCATCAATTTCAATACGATATGAAAGATTTAAATCTTCTCGTTTTTGTTTTAACCAAACAACCTTTTCAAGCATATCTTCCATAAATTTTTGACCACCAAAACCAGGCTCAACACTCATTACTAAAACAAGATCACAAGATTTTAATATACTTTCAAATGGCTCAATAGCTGTATTTGGTTTTACAACAATGCCACCCTTGGCACCTAAACGATGAATTTCATCCAATAGATTTTGAATTCGATTCACATCATTATCCAATGCTTCGGTATGAAAACTTACAAGATCTGCTCCATTCTTAATAAAGATTGGTGCATATTTTTCTGGATCCGTTACCATTAAATGTACATCCATAAATAGTGGACATGCCTTTTTAAAACCTTTTAAAATATCAGGTCCAAATGTTAAATTTGGCACAAAATGACCATCCATCACATCAAAGTGTAGCCACTTTGCCTTAGATGCCATTAATTCTTCTAATTGTGCACTCACATCGGAATAATCCAAAGATAAAATAGATGGTGCAATTACAATTTCATTCATAAATTCTTACCTCTTTGTTCCATAATATTTTTATAATCTTCATAAATTGTCTCATTGATTACGCCCTTTAAAACTGCTTCTTTTATACTACAATCTGGCTCATTCAAATGCTTGCAGTCTTTAAAACGACAAGTATGAATATAGGGCTTAAAATCAAGAATACATTCATCTAAATGACTCGTATCTAAACGCGTAAAATCTAAGCTTGAAAATCCAGGTGTATCCGCTACTAAACCATCACACACATGGTGTAATTGGCAATAGCGTGTTGTATGTTTTCCACGCCCTAAAGCTTTAGAAATAGCTTGTGTCTGCAATTCAAAATCTGGATTTAGACGATTCAATAAACTACTCTTACCAGCTCCTGACTGACCACACAAAACAGACACCTTACCATTTAGGATTTCCTGCAACTCTTTATCATCACTACCTGGATTTGAAAAGACCACATCATATCCAGCTTTTTTATACTTATCTAAATCCGCTAAGATTTCATCTGGACTTTCTAACAGATCCAACTTAGTAACACAAATCACTGGCTTAACACCTGCAAGACCTACTAAAAAAATCAAGCGATTTAATAAATGACAAGAATAGTCTGGGTCTTTTAAACTTGTAACAATCAAAGCCTGATCTACATTGGCAATGGCCGGTCTTAATAAGCGGTTTGTACGTGGAAGGATCTTATGGATTCGATATGAATCCTCAATTTTTTCATATTCTACAAAATCGCCCACAACAGGAGCCTGTTGTTGTCGCATTTTTCCTCTTGGCTTCGCAATAATCTCTTCTTTTTCATTTTGAATCGTATATTGATTCGAAATAATTTTTATAATTCTTCCTTGCTGCATATCAATCATAATACAATGTAACTACACTGTCTGTTCCTTCCTGTACATATTCTGTGCCAACATCTGGAGACACATTTACAACTTTATTGCTACCACTACCATCTGTAATCTTACTCAATACAACCGCAATACCTAAATTATTCAATTCATCTTTGGCATCCAATACATCTTTACCAAGCAAATCACTAGGAATCACAATGGAAGGATAGCTACTTACTACTAATGTTATTGTTTCTTTACCATCAGGATCAATTCTTGTTCCCGGAGTTAATCCTTTTTGTTTTAAAACAATACCTGGATCTAAATCCTTTTTACCCTTATACTCCACAACAATCTTCACATTTGGACAATTCTTTTTCAACTCATATTCTGCATCAACAAATGTTCCATCCGTAAAATCAGGTACTAGATAGGTAGATCCTTTTGAAACAGTTAATACAATTTTAGAATCATTTAAAATGACATCACCGTCTTTATACGAAGATTTAATTATTGTACCTTCTTCATACTTATCATTTGCCTTATACACATAGCTAACTTTTGAAGTATTAAAATGTGCATCCTGTAAAGTATCAATTGCCTCTTCTTGTGTTTGTCCAATCACATTTGGCATTGTCTGATAACCCAAAAAGCCGCTGATTTTAATAATTCCTGTAATACTTGCGATAAGCACTAAAACAACAATACCAATCACAATAGCTGCAGTAGTCATCAACACAGGAATCCAGTTTCTTTTTTTCTTATCATTTCTTTCTAGTTTGTCCTCTTCAAAATCGAGATGACCATTATCATATTTTACCAATTCTTTAGATGGATTTTGATCCACTTTGATACGTTTCATATCTCTATATTCAGGATCTAAACAATGAATCAAATCATAAAGCATCTCTTTACAAGATACATAACGTTGGGATAAATTTTTAGCAGTTGCCTTTAAAATAATATTTTCTACAGACTGCGGAATATTTGGATTGAAATCACGCACAAATGGCATTGGTTTTCTTAAATGTTTAATTGCGATTTCCGTTGGTGTTTTTCCTGTAAAGGGAACTTTACCAGTCAATAATTCATAAAATACAATACCTAATGAATAAATATCAACTTGTTCATTGGGTTCCTTTCCTTGTGTTGTTTCTGGAGCTAAGTAATGTGCAGAACCCATAACCGTATTATTGAAGGTCAATTGCACAGAACCATTTGCCACCGCAATCCCAAAATCTGTAATTTTTATCGTTCCATCATCTTTAACCAACACATTTTGCGGTTTAATGTCACGATGAATAATATTGTTTTCGTGCGCATGATTTATGGCACTCACCAATTGCTTCATGATGCCTATGGCCTCATCTACATCCAATGCACCTCTTTGTGCAATCAATTCTTTCAAGGTTCGACCACGAATAAATTCCATTACGATATAATGCATGCCTTCATATTCACCAACATCGTAAATATCAACTACATTCGGGTGTGATAAACGACTAGCTGCACTTGCCTCTCGTTGAAAGCGAACAAGTGCCATTGCATCTTGACTTAATTTATCACGTAGAACTTTGATTGCGACAATACGATTTAAAATCGTATCCTTTGCCTTATAGACATCCGCCATTCCACCTTGACCAATTAAAGACAAGATTTCATAGCGATTCGCTATCTGTTCCATCATCATATTATTGTTCTCCGTTATTCTCCATTAAGATAATTGTACAATTATCATATCCACCCGATTGATTGGCTCTGGCAATCAGTGTTTCTACTTTTTCCTGTAAAGAAAGTGCATCGTCATGAACAATATCCGAAATCACTTTCTTTTCCACATATCCATGTAATCCATCACTAGAAATCAATAGATATTTATATGTATTTTCAATCTTGTTGATGTCAATTCGAAATACATGCCATACTCCTAAGGCATTGGTCAAAGTATTCTTTTGCGGATGTATTTTTGCTTCATCTAAAGTGATTTTTCCTTCCTTCAACAATTGGGCAATCACACTATGATCTTCACTCATTTGAATCAATTCGCCATTATAATCTGCATAAATTCTTGAATCACCAACATTAAAAATAAAAGTTCCAATATGAGTCACTATAACACCAACAGCCGTAGTCCCCATACCTCTTTCATTTGGATTTTTTAAACTTTTTGAATAAATGAAATCATTCGCCTGATTTAAATTTTCACGAATCCAATTATCTACCTGTCGATCTTTTTTAAATACTGGAGACTTCATAAAAGCTTCATACATCGTCATAACAGCTGTATGACTTGCCACTTCTCCAGCCTTTGCCCCACCAATGCCATCACAAACAATAGCCATCCATTCATCATTAGCATTATGAGCAATACAATAATCATCTTCATTTAATTTTCTTACAAGACCTACATTCGTATTCGCAAAAACATTCATCTGACTAGATTCCTTCCTTTTTAATTTCCTTAATTCTTAACTGACCACAAGCTGCATCAATATCGTTTCCATGTTCTTTTCGAATTGTGCAACGCACATGATTCTTCATCAATAAATCATAGAAGACCATTGCTTCATCATGTGTTACCGATTTAAATCCTTTTTCATCCACCGCATTGTATGGAATTAAATTGACATATGCATTCATGCCATGTAAAAGCTTAGAAAGCTGTTTAGCATGTTCAGGACGATCATTTACGCCTTTTAATAAAATGTATTCAAACGTCAAACGACGATTGTTTTCCTTACCATAATATTGAATTGCCTCCATTAACTCTTTTAATGGATATGCATGGTTTACTGGCATCAATTGATTACGCAATTCATCATTTGGCGCATGCAAACTGATTGCCAAATTATATTGGGTGTGTTCATTGGCAAAATCATAGATTCTTGGAACAATTCCACAAGTTGAAATTGTGATGTGTCTAGAACCAATACCTAAGCCACGATCATGATTAACAGTTGCCAAGAAGTTCATAACATTATCATAGTTATCAAATGGCTCTCCTGTACCCATGACAACAATATGTGATAATCGCAAATTATCTTTATCCAATTCTTTTTGAACATACATAACTTGCGCAACCATTTCACCACTTGTTAAATCTCTTTTTTTCTTAGTTAAACCACTGGCACAAAAAGCACATCCCATGTTACATCCAACCTGGCTTGAAACACACACACTTCTTCCATAATCAAAGACCATCATGACACTCTCTAATAGCGCTCCATCGCTGGTTTTAAATAAGAATTTTGTAGTTCCATCATGTGAAACTTGTTTTTTTATTAATTCTAAAGGATTCACAATAAAATCTTTCTTTAAGATTTCTCTTGTTTCCTTTGATACATTCGTCATTTCATCAATATCAAACACACGGTTACGATATAACCATTGAAAAATTTGATGTCCACGATAGGATTTCCATCCATAATCCAATGCATATTCGCACATTTGATCGTAATTTAAATTGTATAAACTTTCCAAAATAGCACCTCAATTTCTGTCCTTTATTATATCATTTACGCACTAGTTTTGCCATATAGAAGCCATCTTGTGTAGTATCACTAAATATTGTTTTTTCATCAACCAAACTAAATTCTTCATGGCTACGCAAAAACTTCTCAATCTGTTTCTCATTCTCTTTTTTATTCATTGTACAAGTTGAATATACGATTGCTCCACCAACCTTCACATATTGACATACATTATCAAGAATAGAATATTGCAACGGAATCAATGTATCCATATCTTCTGGAACCATATGTAACTTAATGTCTGGTTTTCTAGACAATACGCCATAACCAGAACATGGAACATCACATAAGATACGATCGTACATAATTGAACTTTTAAATGCAGTCGCATCTTGAACACCTGCATGAATAATATCAATTCCTAATCTTTTAGCATCACTTTCAATCAAATCTTTACGATGTGCATGCAAATCATAAGCATCAATATGCCCTTTATTATGCATCATTTCAGCCATAGCCATACTCTTTGTTCCTGGAGCAGCACAACAGTCTAGAATCGTTTCATTTTCTTGAGGATCAACAAACTTGGCGATTTCAAAACTTCCCTCATCTTGAGCACTCATATAGCCTTTTTGATAGTATGGATGATGGAAATAATCATTACCCGCATAAATATACAACGGGTCTTGAACATGTACGAACGCATCCAACTTAAAATCATCTTTACTTGTTTTTAATGAGTTTCTTCGAACATACATCGGCAAAATATTCACACTTGCACTTGCCATCATTAAAGCTTGCTTATCTCCATATTGACTGACCCACATTTTATAAAGCCAATCTGGCAAAGAATATTTTAATGCTACATTATCCGTTTCAATAGGTTTTACTTTATGCAAAACAGCATTTGTTAACCCTGCATATTTCGCATTGATCTTTTTAGCAATATTAACCGCATCATTAACAATCGCATAGCTTGGCACTTTATCTAAAAACAACAATTGATATGTACTCATTGTCAACAACACATCCATTTTAGGATTCACTTTATTCTTTACATACTTTGACCAGCATTCTTTACAATAACGATAATTTTGAATAGTTCCATAAAAGATTCTTGTTGCCAGAGCACGATCCTTTTCATCTACTTCGTGCAAATGATTTCTTAAATATAAATTGGAATAAACTTTTTTATTCACAACTTCATCTAAGGCCTTCCATATCCATTTTCTCATTCTATTCCTCCATCATAATGGGATGCATATTCACATCCACAACATATTTTGTTTCATCTAAATAATTTTGTACAAGTTTATGAAGCAATTCATCATCTTTAGATTTCAAAATCAATCGCACGCGATGCTTCTTTTGTTGCATGTGAATTTCAATTGGACCTAAAACACGAATTTCAGAAAAATGTTCTTTTGCAACACTTGCCATTTTATAAGCTTCACGCAAATCAAAATGCGTAAAAACCAAAGTACATAAGTATACATAAGGTGGATACATACCTAAATGGCGATAGCGCATTTCTTGATTAAAAAACATCTTATAATCATACATTTTAACACATTGCATCACATAGTGATTGGGATCAAAAGTTTGAATCATGACTTGACCTTTTAAAAGGCCACGACCACTTCTTCCACTTGCTTGTTCTAGCATTTCATAAGCCGTTTCACTTGCACGATAATCATTTCGACAAAGCGCAGAATCTGCATTTAGAATTCCAACCAGAGTCACTCTTTCAAAATCTAAACCTTTCGCAACCATCTGCGTACCAATCAATAAATCTCCAGACTCCTCAAATTCTTTTAATAATTTTTCATGCGCATTCTTTTTTCGTGTGCTATCCGCATCCATACGAACGACATGATGATCTTTAAAGATTTCGACAATTTGTTCTTCCAATCTCTCTGTTCCCATACCGGCCTTAAAGTAATTTTTAGAATGACAATTTGGACATTCTTCGATAAATGGAAACTGCCTTCCGCAACAATGACACACTAAGGCATTTTGATTTTTGTGATACGTTAATGCTACGCCGCAATCTGGACATATACGAACATGTCCGCAATCGCTACAACGAACAACAGGAAGATACCCTCTACGATTCAAAAGTAAGATGACTTGTTCTTTTCTAGAAAGACGTTCATGAATGGCTTGAAGTAAAGTTTCAGATAAGCCATTTGTGATTCTTTCTTTTTTCATATCGACCAAACAAATATCCGGCATTTCATGAATGCGATTTTTAAGTTCAATCAATTCATACACATTCTTATAAGCCCTGGCATACGATTCTAAAGATGGTGTAGCACTAGCTAATACAACTTTACATTTATGATAAGCAGCACGAAATAATACAATATCACGCGTATGATATCTTGGTGTATTGTCTTGTTTATAGCTTGAATCATGTTCTTCATCCATTAAAATCAAACCTAATGAAGTAAATGGCATGAAACAAGCACTACGTGTTCCAACCACAATATCTACCTTATGGTCTTTTACTAAATTATATTGTTCTAATTTTTCCTGTGCATTCAATCCTGAATGATAGATCGCAATCTTTTGTTTAAATCGAGCCTGCACTCTTTGTATCATCATAGGTGTTAAACCAATCTCAGGAACAAGAAACAATACTTGTTTTCCAGAAGCTAGTACATCTTCAGCTAGCCGTAAAAAGACTTCCGTTTTACCAGAACCCGTCACTCCATGGAGTAAAGAAACCATTTTATTTGTATTTTGAATTGTTTGAATCGCACATTCTTGTTCAGTAGTTAACGAATGAGTCACATCCGCAATTTCACTTACACAAGTATTTGAATCTTTGATTCTTTTTTCAACCACAATATAGCCTTTATCCAATAATATTTTCGTAATAGATGGACTGACTTTTCTAAGTTCACTCATCTTACATGGATAGGTAAAACTAGATAAAACTTCTTTTTGTCGGGAAGTTAAAGGTAAGTTTGATTCATTCAATACCGCATAGTCTTCATAAATGATTTTTGAATGCTTGATAGTAGGGCGTAATGCGGGTGGCAGCATTGTTTTATAACATGTCACTTTCGAGCTTGCATAAAAACGAGCCATATAGTCAGCCAATAATTTTAATTCACTATTCAATAATGGCTTCTCATCTATGACTTCAATAACAGGTTTAATATTTTTAAAATCGCTTTCTACATCGACTTCTTCTACAAATCCTACAAGTGTACGATTGTTGAATTCAACACGAACTCGACATCCAACTTCAACATCCATATCACAAGAATAAGTAAAAGTATTACGTAGGCGATTGTATTCTACATATACATTAATCAGCATGCATCTATTATAGCATTAATCTGGATTTGACATTGATATTTATTTTGGTATATTCGGACATAAGGAGATAGGTATGTATATTTTTCTTGGAATTTTAAACATTCTTTGTGGCATTATCATTGGATTGATCGTAAAACCTTTCAATAATCAAGTTGTGGATATTTGTATATCCTTGTTATTCTTTGTGAATGGAATCTTAGACATTCGAAAGGCCATTAAAAACTAGTAAAAGTCCAATCATAAACCATACTTCTTTCTCATTTCTTGAACGCCTAGTTTTTCATCTTTTGTCTCTCCAATATCAATTTGTTATTCAGAAATCGCAATATCTTGGTACATTTCAAGTTTTTTCAAAGTTGATTCATACTTTTCAATACTCATGATTACCATATCTCCATATCCGATTTTTTTGACATAAATCGGATATTTCAGAAATATTTTTTAATTCTTTAATTGGTATTATTTGTGGCATATTATTATCTCCCTTTTATGGTATCCTGATTGTTAATTTTGTAGATCAAGAATTAGCACAGAAAATTTATTCGACAAATTAAAAGAGTCAAAGCAATTTAATTCGCTTTGACTTTCTTTTGTCTTAATATCTCAAAACTAAATACAGCAGCTGCACTCGCTGAATCTAAAGCATTTCTAAAATCTCTTCCATATTCTACGACTATATTTTGTTTAGAGGCTGAAGTAATGGTTGAACTAAGTCCTCTTAAGGCTCCGCCTAAGCATAAACAAAAATTTGATTCAAATGCATAATCATATAATCCTACGGCATCTTTTCTATGGGCACACAAAATAGGAAGTTGATTCTTTTTACAATAGTCAACCAATTCTTCATCTGAATCCACAAAATAAATAGGTAGCTTTTCATAAGCACCGGCACTTGCCTTTAGAATGGTTTGTTCAGCAAAACTCCAGTCTCTTTTTGGAAGAATCATCGCATCACAACCAGAAGCATAGAGCGTTCTAGAAATACTTCCCAAATTATATGGATCTTCTACTCCGTCGATGTAACAAAGAAATCCATGGACATGTGTTTCAATAAGTTGAGGAATCTGTTTTTCTTCAGCTAGAAGTAACACTCCTCCATGTGTTTTACCTGTTGCCAATTCATTGATTTCATCACGCGAACAAAAAACAACTTCACACCCAAGACTTTTGGCAATTTTAGCCAAATATCTTGTATCTTTCGTATTCTTTTTCTTATCAATATAGAGTTTTTTACAATCACGAGACCCTGCTTCTAATAGGGCTTTGCAGGAAATGGCCCCTTCAAATATTTTTTCCATAG
>OLNY01002772.1_pt1 | contig 11840 bp, 9 predicted proteins | sample 1671981 | NCBI WGS metagenome assembly OLNY01 (sample SAMEA3136632, study PRJEB25190) | human gut metagenome | biome: human gut; feature: human-associated habitat; material: faeces | place: Austria | collected 2013 | reverse complement strand
CGACGATGAGAAAAAGAAGTAAGCCGCCCGGTCTGAACCCCCTAGCGGCTTACTCATTTCAAGCAATATAGGATCAGCCGTCAGTCAGCCGTCCCTTCACGCATATAGTATAACCCAGGAGTCACAGCCTGTCAAGCTGTGGCTCCGTTTTTGCTGTTACAGCGCTTTGATGATCTCCAAAAACTGGCTCATACTAACTGCACCTTTTGGCAAGTTGTTTTCCTCTTTGAAAACCATATAGTAGCGGAACTGGCTTCCCGCATGACTGCTCCACGCCATACCCAATTCGATTTTCTCTCGGCTGTCCTCGTTTTTCAAATGTTCTCCCTTTGTTTCTGCGCAGATGAGCTTTCCTTTCTCCGTTCGGATGATGATGTCAGGATAGTGGTTGAGAAAGCCGTTGATACGGAATCCCTGACGGGAAATATTTCTGTGCCACCAACGTACATTTGGCAGCGCCGTCAGCTCGATGACCAAAGCAGACTCCAGGCTATTCATATTCCCCTCTTCCGCTTGATAGAGAGACTTCCCATAGATCTTGGTATGCGTGGTTGGATGGATATGATCCGGCAGACGGAAAGACGGTCTGCACGCAATACGCTCTGTTTCCAGCCAATCGAAGAAGGTTTTCTGGCAGTGCTTTTTTAGGAGAACCTCGATCTTATTTTTGATTTTTTCTCCGTAAGCCTGGATCGCTTTTTCCATGGCGGAAAGCTGATCTTTATCCATGTTGCCTACGATACGCTCAAGGTAGGCTTTCAGTTCCTCCGCATCGATCCCGTTCATTTTATTGAGCTTATGAAACATCGTATCTTTACAGACACGGACACGATTCTCCGAAGGCAGGTTATTGAAGTATTCTTTGAAATACCGCTGTTCCGCGCTTTTCATCTTAAATACTTTTGGCAGCCCATCCTCTGTCTCTCGCACATCAATTTCGCGAATCTCATCGTCCGCCGCCGAAAAATCGATCACACTGTCCTTGTCTCTGAGCGTAAACTCTTCGGCAAGTTGCGCTTCGTCCAGCAGGACGTATGCGCCGTCTGTAAAGAGCGTATTGGGGATGGCCTGGAAGAACTGCGGGATCCGCAGCGCTTCTATCTCTTCCCGGAACTCCGGCTTGACAGAAAAGGTTGTCACGTTCTCCCGCTCCTCCCAAGACATGTTTTGTGTATAGGGATCATGGTCAGCTTTCCGAATGGCATCGCTATAATCTTGTCCCACTCGCTCTGCCTCTGCGATCATCGCATCGACTTTGGGCGTAGCTTCCGACGATTGTTCTGCCTCTCTGCGGCGCTGCAATTCCTCCCCGATGGATTTTCCATCCACATCGAAGCTGTCCTCCGGGTACTCAGGGTCCGTTTTCAAATCATCCATCGTTTCCATGCCGTCCAGCACAAATTGTTCCGGAGGTCCTTCCTGTTCTGTGGGCAGAACAGGCTCAGAAACTCGACAGTCCCTATCGCTGAATCCCGCGCTGTTCAGGCCCTTAACAATGCGCTGAACCGTTGTATTAAAATCGTTGGAGGAAGTCAGCACATAGGACTGGTTCAGGGCGTTCTGCCTGTGCTGGGTGGTATGCGGCAAACGAAGGATACGTCCCACGATCTGCTCCACATCCACTTGACTGTTCTTATTGGCCAAGGATGCCAGGATATAGGCAAATGGACAGTCCCACCCCTCTTTGAGGGCATTGACGGTGATAATATAGCGCACGGGACAAGCAGAAGACATCAGGTCCGTGTCTTTCAGTTCGTTGACATCCGCTGTGCGAATGGCAATTTCTTCTCTTGGGATCCCTGCGTCTATCAGGCTATCTCGGATCTTTTCAAAGGTCGTTGCCTCTTCCTTCCCTTTCGGCTCTGCCTGAAACAGAACGATGGGCCGGAGATAACGGCCCGTTTCCCGCTGCTCCGCAGCTGCCAGTTCTTCCAGTCTGTTGCGCAAATCAATGGCATCGACCAGCACTTCTTTCTGGTTCTCCCGGTTATAGACGATCACAGGCAGCTTGACCATGTTCTCACGCTTGAGCTGCACCGCATCCACATAGGAAATCACATTGCTTTCCTTCTTGGGCGTTGCCGTTAGGTCCAGAACAAAGCACGGGTTGAAGTTTTCCAGCATTTCTAAGCTCAAATTCGAGCGGGCATGGTGGCTCTCATCTACGATCACCAGCGGATTGAGATGATTGATGACCTGGAAGAGCGCGGTTTCATCCGCATTTTCAATGGGATTGTCCGGCTTGCCCAGTACCTTTGCAAATGCAGCAAGATTGCTGTTTTCCTGAAATGCTTTTCTCCCCTCTTTTTTGTTGGTACGGAAGGAATCATAGGATAGCACCATGATAGAAAGCTGTTCTGTGACGGCCGTTGGGTTGAAATTCTGTCCGTTCAAAAGCTCCTGCTTGGTGTAGACCTCCACACGACCGCCAAAATCTACGTCGATCTTCTGCCGATAGGGGTGCCAAGGATCCTTCAGCGCCTTCTCCGTTTGCCTCAGAATGGCATCGGACGGCACGAGCCACACCACAGCTCTTGTTTTGGTCACAGGGAGCGCCTCAAAAATCGGGCGGATCGCGTTGCAGGCAATAAAGGTCTTGCCGCCGCCCGTTGGCACTTTGAAGCAGAGGTTCGGAACGCCGGGAATCACATCCCGATACAACCCCAACGCCGGTGCGCTCTTCTCCTCCCAGAAGCAGCGAAACGCCGCTTTGTAATGCATCGTTTCGTTTAACAGCTCCAGATAGCGAGTCAGGTCTGCGATCACCTTTCTCTGATAGTTTTTCAGTTCCATAGAACAGACACTCCCTTACAGTCTGCTAATGTCACGGGGGATCTTCTTAAACATGATCTCCATCTCTACCAACTTGTCTTGAGAGATCGCACAGCGGTCAGCATAAATGACAGCCCCATCCGTTTTCTCGGTGATGGTCGAGAGAAACGCATAGTCCAGCACCGTCATACGCTCCGGCTCATAGTAAAAGTAATACCCCGTATGATTGTTCTGTCCCAGATAATACGGGTTGCCGCCGCGGGGCGGAGCATACGGCCGCTTCGTCTCCGTGAACCAGATATATTCCCGGATCTTCTCCGTCCCCACCGCTTCATTCAAACAATCACCGATCAACAGCGGCTCCCCCAGCTCATAGAAACCAAAGCTGCCGCCTGTCCCTTCCACAGCCTTCTTCCCTTCGCCATACCCATGGATCACCCGCTTCACCCGCTCGGCGGTAATGCTGTCAGCGTAGTCCATCATTTCAACAAGAATGAAGTGCCGATTGCCGCCGTCTGCCTTGTTCGCTTTCAAAACCGAGTGCGCCGTTGTGCCAGAACCGGCAAACGAATCAAGAATCAGTACGTTTTCACTGCCAGCAACTTTGAGAACAAAATCCAAAAGGCGTGACGGCTTGGGAGTATCAAATGGAGACCTACCATCAAAAATCGAAATCAATTCTTTCTTCGCTTCATCAGTGTGTCCTGTTTCCGAATACTGCCATAAATTGGTTGGAACACGCCCACCAACGTTCTCAAGGTATGTTTTTCTACGAATACCGCCGAGTCCATTTTTTGTAAAGTAGAAGCGGGGCCACTGTCCACGTTCATATACTTTTTGCGCTTTTGCAGATGAAAGCTCAACGGCTTCAGATAGGACTATCGCTTTCACTCCTTGACGCACATCCTCCTCAGCTAAGCCACATACCTTAGCTCGTTCATATGCATCATCTAGTTCTTGTAACTCATATTTAGCCCAACCAGACATATACTTAAGCATTTGTTCTTGTTGATATCTCCAATGCGAATTCATAGCTGGATAAATCATTTTGCCCGTAAACGGATGTTGTATTGCATATACCATTCCTTGGTGAGATGCACCTCCAGACGCAAATGGGTTATCACTTGTCCATGGCATAACATCATCATCTGGATTTTTGTATTTTGCGTCCATCTCCGCTGTGCGAGGCAATTTGTTCGGATTCCAGTCGGGCTGCTTGCTATAGACAAGAAGGTGTTCCACTTCGTTTACAATGCCCTTAGAGTCATTGCGAGTGGAGTATGTACGCTGCCAAGAGATATTGGAAACAAAGCAATTGCTACCGAATATTTCATCGCAAATTAGCTTCAGATTTGCATACTCGGTGTCATCAATGCTGATAAAGATAGCTCCGTCCTCCGCCAGCAGTTTTTGCAGCAGCTTCAGGCGTGGGTACATCATACAGAGCCACTTATCGTGCCGTGATAAATCCTCGCCCTCTTTGCCAACCACTTCACCAAGCCACTTTTTGATTTTGGGGTCATTAACGTTGTCGTTGTAGACCCAGCCCTCGTTGCCGGTGTTGTAGGGAGGATCGATGTAGATGCACTTGACGCGCCCCTCGTAGCGGGGCAGCAGGGCTTTCAGGGCTTCCAGGTTGTCGCCCCGGATGATCATGTTTTCGCTGCCGTTATCCTCTTCGTGCTGGCCGCTTTCATCAAAGCTGTACTTGCGCTCCAACACCCGGAACGGCACTTCTTGATGGTGGTTGATCACCTTGTCTTTTCCGATCCATTCAAGGGTTGGCATCTTCTTCTCCTCCATGTGATAGCGTTTCCGGCACCCGCAAAATATCGTTCGCCACGGGGGTGTAGAAGTATCTCGTCACCTCCGCCGGGTCCTTCGTCTGGGCCAAGGCCCACATGAGCTTGGCCACGGCCATCTCCAGGGTCATGTCATAGGTCTCCATCACGCCCAAGTCTGCTTTCAAGCTGTGGCCCACCTGGTAAATGCCCAGGTCACTGCCCTCGTTCTGGACCTGGGTGGTGAGGACCACGGTCTTGCCCTGGGCCTCCGCCCGTCGGATGAGGTCATAATAGCCCCCCGCCTCCCCGTCGGGGACGCCGCCCACACCGAAGCTTTCGATGAGCACGCCCCGGCTGTGTTCCAGGGCAAAGGCCAGGTAGTCCGGGGAGAGGCCGGGGATGAGCTTCACCAGGGAGACATTGGTCTCCAAATCATGGTAAAACGCAAGCTGCGTCTCCGCCTGGGGACAGAGATACGGAAGCAAACGCCCCTCCTGCACCACCCCTAAAACAGGGTAGTTGATGCTGGAAAACGCCCCGTAGCTCTTGGAGTAGGTCTTTCTGGCCCGTGTCCCCGCGATGACTGCCCCGCCGAACACCACCGTCACGCCGGGGATGCGCCCGTCGCAGGCCACGGCGAAGCTGTCCAGTAAGTTGGTCTTTGAGTCGGTGATCTCCATCTGGATGGGCTTTTGGCTGCCCGTCAAAACAATGGGCTTGGAGCTGCCCTGGATGAGACAGCTCAGGGCAGCCGCGGTGTAAGCCATGGTGTCCGTGCCGTGGCTGATGACAAAGCCATCATAGGCGTCGTAATGTTTCTCCACCGCCTGGGCCAGCTGCATCCAGCGGCGAGGCGTCATGTTGGTGGAGTCGATGTTGCACACTTGCAGGCAGTCCACCTGACACAGATCCTTGACGGCCGGGACATAGCGCAGGAAATCCGCCCCATCCATGCCGGGGGTCAGGCCGTCTCCGGCGTCGGCCGAGGCAATGGTGCCGCCGGTGCCCAATAACAAGATTTTTTTCATCGTATCTTCCCCCTTGTCAATACTTCAGCAACTCCACCGCCGTAAAGAGCGTGTAGAGGATCTGCGCGGTCTGCCCGCGGGTGGCGGGGGCCTTGGGGTCGATGCTGTCCGAGGACGCATAGAGCATGGAGAGGGGCTGGCCCAGGATGTTCTTCTGGCTCTTTTCCAGCAGCCACACCCAGGGCTGCGCCCAGGTGCTGTATTTGCTGCTGATGCCCGTATCCTCCGGAACGGCGTTCGAGGCACCCAGGAAATTGAGGTTCAGGTCCGCCGCGAGCCGGCCCAGCACCGTCATCATCTGTTCCTGCGTCACCTTGCCCTGGGGGTCGAATCTCCCGTTGCCCACGCCGCTGACATAGCCCGCAGCCTGGGCGGCCTGGATGTAAGGGGCGTACCAGCTGTCCTTCGCGACATCGGAGAAGGTCGCCCCCGTCTCCGGCAGGCGCAGGCGCATCGTCTGGGTCAGCAGGGCACACAGCTCGGCGCGGGTCAGGCCGTTGTCGGGGTGGAAGGTCCCGTCGGCGTAGCCCCGGAGCATGCCGTAGGTGCAGAGGGTGTTCGCCGCCAGTTCATAGTTCGTCCCTGCCACGTCGGAAAAGACGCGGGGGGCGTAGCCTTTGACCTGGGTGTCGGCCGCGATCTGAGCGGGGGTGGACTTCACCCAGCCTTCACCATCGCCTACAAAAATATCCACCGCCGGGGGCAGGGCGGAGAGCATCTCGGCAAAATACGGTGCCATCTCCTCCCCCATGGCTTTGGAGAGGTCGATGTACCACCGCCAGCCCCCCAGATGCACCCGGAGCCACCCCTCGGTGCTCTGCCAGGGTTCGTTGACAGAGAAGAGGGAGGCGATCTCGTCGGCGTGGTTCGTATCGACCAAAAGGTCCGGAATGACCCCGATGTTCTGGGCCGTGTTGCCGCTGACGCCATAATACTGGTAGGCCGTGATGCGTAAGGCGTCCCCGTCGGTCAGGGCCTCCGGCTCCTGCGCCCCGGTCAAGACGACCTGGGCCACGCCCTTGCCGAAGGTGTTGGAGCCGATGACCAGGCCGCCGTTTTTATCCTTCATCGCCAGGGAGAAGATCTCCGCCGAGGAGGCGGTGCCCCCGCTCGTCAGAACGATGGTGGGATAGAGCGTCGTGCGGTCCTGCTGGGAGACGTAGCGGAAGTAAGCCCCCTCGCCGTCCCGCAGGTAGACCATGGTCCCCTCCCCCAGGAACACGCCCAGGGTCTGGGTCACAGCGTAGACGTCACCGCCGCCGTTCTGCCGCAGATCGACGACCCAGAGGTTGGCGTCGTCATAGGCCTGGGTGCCCTCGGTGAAGTGCCCCAGGGTCTCGGCCCCGAAGGTGTTGCAGACGATGTAGCCGGTGGTGCCGTCCTCCAGCATCTCCGTCGTGGTGGAGGGGATGACGACCTTGGCGCGGGTGGCGGTGTACGTCTCTTCTGTTCCGTCGGCGTGGCGAACGACGAAGGTGACCTTGCTCCCCGCCTCGCCCTTGAGCCAGCCGGTGATGACCTCCGCCGTCTGCCCGGCGGCGCTCTTCCCTTCGACGGAAATGATGGTGTCGCCGCCAACCAAGCCCAGCTTCTGGGCCGGGGCGCCGTCGTACACGCCCACGATAGAAAGGCCGTCGTCACAGGCCACGGCGCTGATGCCGATGCCCACCACCTCCTGGTCGGACATGCTGGCCTGGAAGGCGGCGTATTCTTCGGGCGTAAGGTACATGGTGTAGGGGTCGCCCAGGGCCTGGATGACCTCTTCGATGGTCTCCGCGTCCAGGGCCGCCTGGGGGATGTCGTTGATGTAATATTTGCCCAGCAGGTCCTTCAGCTGGTCGGTGGTCAGCGCCTGGGCCGCCGGGTCCAGGCACAGGGCCGCGACGAGCATCACGGCCAGGATGCGCTTCCAAAGTCGTTTCACGAACAGGGTTCCTCCTTACAATGGGGTCATTGGGGTCAGAAAACCAGAGAACACAGGCCGCCCGTTTGTCGGGCGGCCCGGTGATCTTGTCAGAGCAGCGGCTCTGGTCAGGCTTTTAATTTTTCGGTCAGGGCGCGAATTTGGGCAGCCATCTTCTTCAGGTCCTTGTTGCTGCTGCCCTTGCTGGCGCGGATGATGGAGAAGAGGTCCATCGCTGCCAGCTCCGCCTCGTGGTAGGCGCTGGCGGGGTGGCCGTTGGAGGCATAGCTGGTCTTCTTCGGCAGCAGCTCCACGCCGGCGGCCAGCATCACGTTCTTGCTCAGGTCGAAGACCTCTTCGTAGAGCGGTGCGTGGGCGGGCAGGCCCTTCTCCCGCAGGGTGTTGGCAAAGATCTCCGTCACGGGCGCGTCGCCGTGGACGATGAAGATCTGCTGGGGGGTAGGCTCCTGGATATGCTCGATCCACTCGATCAGGTGATCCCGGTCGGCGTGGGAAGAAAGGCCCTTGAAGTTATAGATGGAGGCGTTCACGGCGATGTCCTCGCCGAACAGGCGGACCTGCTTGGCCCCCTCCAGCAGGTGGCGGCCCAAAGTCCCCTCGCCCTGGTAGCCCACAAAGACGATGGCGCACTCCTCCCGCCACAGGTTGTGCTTCAGGTGGTGGCGGATCCGCCCGGCATCGCACATACCGGAAGCGGAGATGATGACCTTAGAGCTTTTGTCCATGTTCAGCATCTTGGACTCCTCGCTGCTCTCGGTCATGGTAAGACCGGGGAAGGTGAAGAGCCGCTCGCCGTCCTTCACCACTTCCAGCGCATCGTCGTCCAGATAGCCCCGCAGGTCGCCGGAGAAGATTTTGGTCGCTTCGTTGGCCAGGGGGGAGTCCACGCAGACGGTGAAGTCAGGGTTGCTCTTCACAAGCCCCTCCTTCTTCATCTCCCGCATAAAATACAAAAGCTCTTGGGTCCGGCCCACGGCAAAGGACGGGATGATGACGTTGCCGCCCTTGGAGAAGGTGTCGTCGATGATCTTGGCCAGCTCCGCCGTGTAGGAGACCACAGGGTCGTGGTTCCGGTCGCCGTAGGTGCTCTCCATGACGACGTAATCGGCCCCGTCGATCAGGCTGGGGTCCCGGATGATGGGCTGGTTGTGGTTGCCGATGTCACCGGAGAAGACGATCTTTTTCTCCACGCCGTCCTCTTCCAGCCACATCTCCACGCTGGCCGAGCCGAGCAGGTGGCCTGCGTCCACAAAGCGAATTTTTACGCCCTCGCACAGCTCAATGATCTGGCCGTACTCCACCGTCACCAGGTGCTCCGGGACCTGCGCGGCGTCTGCCACGGTGTACAGCGGCTCCACCGGGGGCCGGCCGGCCCGCTTGCCCTTCTGGTTCTTCCACTGGGCATCCATCTCCTGGATGTGGGCCGAGTCCTGGAGCATGATGGACATCAGCTCGCCGGTCAGGCGGGTGGCAAAGATCTGCCCCTGAAAGCCCTGCTTGATGAGCAGGGGGATGCGGCCGGAGTGGTCGATGTGCGCGTGGGTGACGATCACATAGTCAATGTAATTGGGCGCAAAGTCCAGCACGGTGTTGTCTCGCTCGTCCTTGCCCTGCTGCAAGCCGCAGTCGATGAGGATCTTCTTGCCGCGGACTTCCACGCAGTGGCAGCTGCCCGTGACGGCCTTGGCCGCCCCGAAAAAGGTGAGTTTCATGTGGGGTTTCCTCCGTCGTTTTTTCAGTTTCTGGTTGTATGGCGTACCGCCGGGCGGTCCCCGGCGGCGTTTGTTTTGTATAAAGTAATTCTATCATACCCCATTTTCTCGGATTTGCCTAGAGGGTTTGGACAAGTTGGCGAAAATTCTCCCGTTGTTCCTCCCTCGCAGCTGTGCTAAAATGGAAGCAACCAGAAAAACAGGAGGTAAATTCCTATGACCACCATCGACCACACCTGCATCCACGTGCTGGACCTGGACCGGAGCGCCGCCTTCTACCGGAACGCCCTGGGCCTCACGCCCGTCCGCTCCCTGGACATGCCCGACCGGGGCTGGCAGCTCCTCTTCCTGGGGGACGGCACCACCGGCTTCCAGCTGGAGCTGTGCCGGGAAACGAACCGCACCGAGCCGTATCACCTCGGCGATGACACCCCCCACCTCGCCCTCCGCGCCCAGGACTTCGACGCTCTGAAAGCCAAGCACCGGGCGCTGGGCCTCATCTTCGACGAGCTGAACGGCGGCATCTACTTTATCAAGGACCCCGACGGGCACATCCTGGAGATCCTGCCGCCCAAGCAGTAACGCTCAAAAATTTTTCAATTTTTTGAGGACCCTGCAACATTTCGTCCTGCCCAGGTGTATTTAAGACAGAACGGCAAGCCAGCCGTTCCCAAAACACACCTTCTCACAAAGAGAACAGAAAGGACGAAGAACCATGAAAAAATCAATGACTGCACTTGCTTCCCTCATGCTGGTGGGCCTCATGTCCGTGCCCGCCCTGGCCGTCAACTGCCCTGTTGGCGACAGCGACGAGCCTATGGTCATTGCCCCCGCCCCCACCACGGGCTATCAGCAGACCATCCAGGTCGACGGCCAGAAGACCGGCATCAACTCCTGCGTGATGGTCCCCCTCCGCGCCCTGGGCGAGAAGCTGGGCTTTATCGTCACCTGGGCCGACGGCGAGGCCAAGCTGGAGAACAAGGACATCTTCACCGTGGTCACCCCCGGGGAGGACGTCTACTTCATCTGCACCAACCACAAGGACATGGAGGGCATGAGCGCCCCCATCTCCTTCGGTGCTGTCCCCTACGTCTCCAACGGCACCACCTATGTCTCCCTGGACTTCTTCAAGACCTTGATGGACTACCAGAACGGCAGCATCACTCTGGACGGCAGCACCATCCAGATCAACACCGGCAAGTAAGACCAGAAAAAGGAGGTATTGCATCGTGTCTGCACTCTGCTGTCCCCGCGCCCGAACGGGGCCCGGCTGGTTCTCGGCTCTGAAAGAGGCGCTTCGCCGCGTCTTTTTCTCCACCGAGGAAACGGCCCCGCCCCTCCAGCCCAGCCGGGCCAAAGTGAATGAACGGGCGACTGCCCTGCTGGACCGGCACGGCGAGAGCATCCTGCGCCTGGCCTACTCCTACCTGCACAACCAGAGCGACGCCGAGGACATCTTGCAGGACACGCTCATTCAATACCTTCGCACCTCCCCCACCCTGGAAAGCCCGGCCCATGAAAAAGCCTGGCTGCTCCGGGTGGCGGGGAACCTCAGCAAAAATCTGCTCCGCGCCCAAGGCTACCGGCAGGCTGACCAGTTGGAGGAGACCTTGGTCGCCCAGGAGCGGGAGGACCTCTCCTACGTCTGGGACGCCGTGAAAGCCCTCCCCGTCCCCTACCGCGAAGCCATCCACCTGTTTTACTACGAGGGCTACTCCACCGCCCAGATCGCCCAGATCCTGGACCAGAAAGAGTCTACGGTACGCTCCCGCCTCAAGCGGGGGCGGGAAAAGCTCAGGCCCTTGTTGGAGGAGGTGGGTGCCCTTGGATAAGCCGGAGAAGAACCCCTATCGTGAACTCATGGAACAAGTGAACCTCACCCCGGAGGCCCGTGAGCGTATCCTGACCAACGTCCAGCAGGCCGACCTCTCCCCCCAGCCGGAGCAGAAAGTCGTGCCCTTCCGCCCCCAAAAGCAGACCTGGCGGCGCTGGGCTTCCCTGGCCGCCTGCCTGGTGGTGGTCGTGGCCGCCGTTCTCGCCGTGCCCCAATTCCGGGGTAGCGACAACGATACCACGCCGCCCCAGCTCACCGGCACGCCCTTCCATCAGGTGGACACTCTGGCGGCTTTGTCGGATGCCGTCGGCTTCCCGGTGACGGAACCAGCTGCCCTCCCCTTCGACCTTGTCAACACAACCTACACCGCGTATGACGAAGGCACGGCAGAGATCACCTACACCGGCCCCAATGACCAGACCGCCACCTACCGCCAGTCTCTCGGCACAGCGGACAACTCCGGCGATTATACCCTCTACGAAGACACGCAAGTGATCCCGGAAAACAACGCCACCCTGAAAGGCCAGGACCAGAGCTACACCCTGGCCCTCTGGACCGACGACACCTACACCTATTCTCTCCGCCTCAGCAGCGCCCTCTCCGCCGATGCCTGGCAAGCCCTGCTGACCCCATAAAACAAAAAGCGGAGCCACAGCTTGACACGCTGTGGCTCCTGGGTTATACTATACGCGAAGAGGGACAACTGGCTGACGGTTGATCCCTACGCATTAGAATGTAAACCGCGAGGGTCCGAACCGGGCGGCTTACTTCTTCTTTTCATCGTCA
>OLNY01002767.1_pt1 | contig 11861 bp, 9 predicted proteins | sample 1671981 | NCBI WGS metagenome assembly OLNY01 (sample SAMEA3136632, study PRJEB25190) | human gut metagenome | biome: human gut; feature: human-associated habitat; material: faeces | place: Austria | collected 2013 | reverse complement strand
CAAATATGCCATGTGTTTAGACGCGATCCCGTCACTGGCCAACAGCGTGGCCAATATCATCAAGTCCTTGTACGGCCGCAACAAAAAGGCGCTGGTCCTCGATCTGGACAATACGCTCTGGGGAGGTATTGTCGGAGATGACGGTCCGGAGAATCTGGAAATTGGACAGGAAACGAATCTGGGACAGGTTTATGCGGAATTTCAGTCCTATGTGAAGTCACTGAAAGACTATGGCGTGATGTTGAACGTCGCGTCCAAGAATGAAGAGGAAAATGCACTTGCAGGCTTGAATCATCCGGCAGGGGTGCTGAAGCCGGAGGATTTCCTGATCATTGCGGCAAACTGGGAGCCGAAGAGCCGGAATATTCTGGAAATTGCGCATCAGCTGAACATTTTGCCGGACAGCCTTGTGTTTGCAGATGATAATCCGGCAGAGCGGGAGATTGTGCGGCAGCAGGCGCCCGGTGTGACTGCGCCGGAAATCGGCAAGCCGGAGGATTATATCCGGGTGCTGGATCGCGGTGGCTATTTTGAAGTGACATCGCTTTCGGAGGATGACCGAAAACGAAATGAAATGTATCAGGCGAATTTGAAGCGCGAAAAGGCGCAGGCATCCTTTGCGGACTATGCAGAGTATTTGAAATCCCTGGATATGAAAGCCACGATCCGAAGCTTTGAACCGGTTTATATGGCAAGAATTGCACAGCTGACCAATAAGAGCAATCAGTTCAATTTAACGACTCAGCGTATGACACAGGCACAGATTGAACAAATGGCGGCGGATGATTCTTATATTACCTTATATGGAAAGCTAGAGGATAAGTTCGGGGATAACGGCGTTGTTTCTGTTGTGATTGCCAAAAAGGAAGAGAAAGCCGCGCATATCCGCCTGTGGCTGATGAGCTGCCGCGTCCTGAAACGGGATATGGAGCTTGCAATGCTGGATGAGATTGTGGAACGGTGTCAGGAAGCAGGAATCGAAGAAATCCGACGGCGAAAAACAACATGGTACGGAAATTCTATGGAGAGCTGGGCTTTGAAAAGTGTTCGGAGGATGAGGCTGGAAACAGTGTCTGGAAGCTGAACACAGCAGGCTATGAAAAACGAAACCATGTGATCGAAGTGGAGAGCTGAGTATGTTATTTCAGTCATATATTTTTATCCTGCTGTTCTTTCCGCTGTGTCTGCTGGGCTTCTGGGGGCTAAAGCGCCAGAAGCTTTTGCAACTCTGGCTGATTGCCTTTTCCCTGTGGTTTTACGGAGCAGCGAGTCCGTATTATCTGTTGCTGCTGCTGGGCAGTATTGCATGGAATTATGCTTTTTTTCGCGCCATAGAGCGTGGCATTGGGCGTGTTACAGAGCGTGTTTCCGGGAGTGCTATGGAGCGCGCAGAGTATGGGATGGAACGTGACAGCTCCCGGAAAAAACTCTTGTTAGGAATTGGAATTGCAGGAAATCTTGCATTACTTTGCTTTTTTAAATATTTTAATGCAATATCGGCTGGCTGGAGTCAGATGAAAGGGCTGGAGGATCCGATTCTGCAGCTTGCATTGCCCCTTGGCATCAGTTTTTTTACCTTTCAGCAGATTGGATTTCTGGCAGATGCTTATAAAGGAGAGGTTGGGGCGTGCAGCCTGAGGGAATATGTCCTGTTCGTTTCCTTTTTCCCATATGTGTCGTCCGGACCGATTGTTAATGCGCAGGAAATGCTGCCGCAGTATCGGCAAATCGGTCGGCAGCGTCTGGATTGGGCAAAGTTTTCCGGCGGACTGTATCTGTTTGCGCTGGGGCTGTCAAAAAAGGTGCTGCTTGCTGATACCTTCGGCAAGGCGGTGGATGCAGGCTATGGCAATGTGGCAGGGCTGTCCGGCACGGATGCCTGGCTGGTGATGCTGTTTTATACGCTGCAGCTGTACTTCGATTTCAGCGGCTATTGCGATATGGCGGTCGGTCTGGGCAAAATGATCGGTCTGGAGGTCGCAGAAAATTTCGATGCGCCGTTTCACTCTGCTTCGGTCAAGGAATTCTGGCGCAGATGGCACATGACGCTGGGACGGTTTTTTACAAGGTATGTATACATCCCCCTGGGCGGAAATCGGAGGGGGAAGATGCGGACGCTGTGCAATGTGATGATCGTTATGCTGCTTTCAGGGCTTTGGCACGGCGCGGCGTGGACCTTTGTGCTGTGGGGATTTTTACATGGAGTCGGGATGATCTGGGATAACCTGGAGCATCCGCATTTACCGAAAAAATGGATGCGGCAGGCAGCGACCTTTGCCTATGTTTGTATGACCTTCGTGTTTTTCAGGGCAGAGAGCATTGCGCAGGGGATTGACGTTTTAAAAAGCATTGTCAGCCTGAAATGGAACGGCTTTGTGTTTCAGATGGCATCGGCGCTCGACATGACGGAATGTTACATGATCACAAAGGCGCTGTCGATGAAGCTGCCGGGACTGCTTTCGTGGTTCTGGCTCGGAATTTTTGTTGTGCTGATTGCAATCTGTTTCCGTGTTCTTTCCGGAGAAAAAGTATCCGGCGTGGTTGCATTGCAGAGGCAGAAAGGCTATGGCAGGCTGTATCCGGTGCTTCTGGCGGTTTTGTTTACCTGGTCAATGATCTCAATGACAGGCGTGAGCGAGTATCTCTATTTTTCGTTTTAAAGGGAAAATGGCGGCAGTATGATCTGTCCGGGACAGTGTGAGGAATGAGAGAAAAATATGGTAAATTCCAAATGGATTCGGCGTTTTGCGGTCTGGACGGCAGCGCTTTTAGCAGCGATCGCAGCAGTGGTAGTGATTTTTGACCCGTTTTATCATTTTCACGGTCCGTTGCCGGGGATGAAAGCAGTCGTAACGAAATCGGAATATCAGTGTATCGGCACAATACGGAAATTTTCTTATGACAGCGTGCTGGCAGGATCCTCTACAGCAGAAAACTATAACAATCACTGGTTTGACGAGGCATTTTCCTGTAGAACGATCAAGGCGATCAAAAGCTCCGGGACGTGCGCAGATCTGAAATTTTATATGGATGAAGCGTTTGCGACGCACGATCTGAAAAATGTGTTTTACAGCCTCGATCTGTTTGCCTTGGACGGCGACCCGGAGACGAATTTTGTCAACGATTCGATGCCGCTGTATTTATATGATAAAAATCCGTTCAATGACGTGAAGTATCTGTTCAGCAAGGATGTATTGTTTGAGGATATCCCGTATCTGCTGGCGATGAATTTCAGCGGGTACGACGATGGGATGTCTTATAATTTCTGGCAGTATAAAACCTTTTCTGAAGAAGAGGCGAGAAAGCATTACGAACAGTCGGAAGAGATTGCACCGATGCAGGAGCCGTCTGAGTGGCAGGCACGGGTAGAGGAAAATATTGGTTTGTTGACAGATATGGTAAAAAAGCATCCGGAGACAGAATTTTATTTTTTCCTGCCGCCCTATTCCGAGCTTTGGTGGGACAGCGTGTACCGGAGCGGGCAGACAGAGGAATATCTCTATGCCAGACAGGCGGCGATGGAAGCGCTGATTGCGTATGACAATGTGCAGATTTACGATTTTCAGACGGATGAGGATATTATTCTGAATTTGGATTATTACATGGATCCGATTCATTTTTCCGCGGATGTGAATCAGTTCATGGTCGTAAAAGCAAAGGAAGCCGATACGGCATATCTGGTGACAAAAGAAAATCTGTCTGACCGGTGCAGTGCAATGCGCAGGCTGGCAGAGAAGATCACAAACAGGTAGCAGGAGTATTTACACGAGATATTTTCCAAACATTTTTAGGGTGTGATCATGACAGATATTTATCAGAAAGCTTATACGAGCATATATCCTTCCAGGCTGGGGGATATTTTGCTGGCGGCGGACGAAATCGGGCTTACCGGTTTGTGGTTTTTCGGGCAGAGCTATTTTGCAGATACACTTCCGGCAGAGCAGGTTGCGCAGGAAACGCCGATACTTGCACAGGCAAGGGAATGGCTGGACGAATATTTTTCGGGAAAAGAACCGGACTTTACACCGAAGCTGCATCCGATCGGATCGCCGTTTCGGCAGGAGGTATGGAGGATTTTGCTGCAGATTCCCTATGGTCAGACGATGACCTACGGAGAAATCGCAAGACAGATGGAAAAGCTGCAGAACCGGCCTCATATGTCTGCGCAGGCGGTAGGCGGTGCGGTGGGACATAACGGGATTTCAATCATCATTCCATGCCATCGGGTTGTGGGGACAAAGGGGAACCTGACAGGGTATGCAGGCGGACTTGACAAAAAGATGGCACTGCTTGAGCTGGAGCATGCCAATCGGAAAACTTATCCGGAAAATTTGTCGCTGTAATGAATATGCATATCTTCCCAGTCCATAAATAATACATAGAATACTTTTCCATATTGTGGGCTTTCTACAATTCTCCCATGATCCAGTACAGAAAGATAAGATCCGTCCGCCTTTCGAAGATGAAAATGAATATAGTCATTTTCATTTCCGCTGTCGATTTGTTTCCAAATGCTTGCTTCTATCTGCTGCTGCTCATCTTCACGAATCAGGTTGTGAAAACTCTTATTGGTGAGCCTGAAGAATTCATCCATACTTTGATATCCGGTCATAGAAAGAAATTCATGGTTTGCATAAAAAAGTTCGTCATCTTCCTTGTCTGCTCTGTATATGATAAATGCACCCGGAAGGTGTTCGGAGATATCTCTAAGTGCAAAGCCCAGCTGTTTGCGAACAACGGATTGAAGTTCCTGCTTGTAAGACATACATCCATTTTTCCCGTGAAGCTTTATTTCATAAAGAGCTGCATCTGCACAGCGCATGAGCTGTGAAAGACTGGATGCAAAGGTCGGATATTCCGCATATCCAAGAGAAATATAAAATTGCTGCTCCCTTCCTCTGCATGAGAATGTTTTGGGAAGGCTGGTGAATTGCTGCAATTGCGCTTCTGCTTCTTCAAAGGTATAGTTAGGGAGAAGAACACAAAATTCGTCTCCACCGTTTCTTCCTAATATGGCATCAGATGGAAAAAAAGCTTTCATGCTGTCTGCAAGACATTTCAATGCCTTGTCACCATAACCGTGTCCATAGATATCATTGATAAACTTAAAGTCATCAATATCAAAAAGTGCAGCCACAAAATGAGTTTTCGGATTTTTAGCTATCATTTTCGCTGCCAATTCATCAAATCCATAGCGATTGTAAATATTGGTAAGGGAATCCGTGTGTGCCAGTATCTGGAATCTGTTTTTATTTTCTTTCGAAGTCAGCCATACACAGGTAAGAACGGACAGAAGTATAACGTTAGCAATTAATATCACACTGGTTTTTGTTATTAATAAATTGTTTCGCCATCCACCTTGAGGAGCGACTTCAAACATCCATTCCTCTTCCCCTATCGTAAAAGTATAAGAAACCGGATTTATCAACGAATCATTTGATTGAGAAACAATGTTATAGGTATCACTCCAGGGAGCATCTGTCTTTGAAATTCTGTATTCATATCCAAAGCTGGAAAGTGCACTGACCGCGTCTGAGAAAATGTCGGGTACACGCAGGACAACAATGGTAAAGCCCCAGAAATATTCCAACCCGTTTTCATCCTTCAGGAAAATGGGATTGCGGACAGCAATTCCAGAGCCGCCCTGTTTCAATTTGAATGGTCCCTGGGTAATGATTGTATGGTTGTCCCTTGCATAACAGGAAATCTTTCCACGATCTTTATCATGGAGCAGATCAATTTTGCCTGCTTCATTTCCGGTGGACGGATAAATATCTGTCACAACACCATTCGGAGCAAGCTGCACGCTTTCAATAGAATCAGACATAAGATTTTCTGCAATCATGTCAAACTGGTTAAATTCTCCAGATTCACTGATCAAAATCTGTTTCAGAACATCCGTAACGTCTATCCCTTCTGTAATCTCATTTTTTATGCGTTCCCCATAGGTTGTTGCATTTAATAATGCTGTTGTATGGTTCTGTGCTGTTTCATGAGAGTCTACTTTGTATAGGATTATACCAACAAGGCATATACCCAGTAAGAAAACGATAAGCGGAATAAGTGTTTTTTGTTTCATCTAACATGCCCTTTTTTTCAGAGGTGTTTTGCAAGACCTCTGTTGATGTCAGTCATGGCGGCTGTTTTTATAGTAATTTTCCCTCACATTGTGTTCCGTGTCAAGATTTCGTACAAGCTAAAATAAGAAGGAGAGCCAAAGCTTTTGGATACTGTTTTTGTCATTTTACAGAGCTCGCAGCGTTCACAAATTCTTCACAAAAAAATTAGCACTCACCTATTGACAGTGCTAATAATGCGTGTTATATTACATCTAGAACAAAGGAAAGGGAACAAAAAGAACAGAAGATGCCGAAAACGGAATCGGAGTTCTCAGAAAGCTTTTCTTTGAACCAGATAAAATGACAACCACTTCTGAAAAGGATTCACAGAAGGCATGATAGAAGGAATGGAGGAATGACTTATGTTACTGCCTAGAATTTGGGATGAAGATTTATTTGAGAATATGGATAACTGGATGAGCTGGCCGGATGAGAGTGAGTTCTTCGGTAAGAAGAATCCTCTGTATGGCAAACATGCAAAGAACCTCATGAAGACAGATGTTCGGGAAACCGAGGATGCTTACGAGGTAGATATTGATCTGCCTGGCTTCAAGAAAGACGAGGTTACGATCACCGTCGAAAATGGTTATCTGAATATCAGCGCTGTCAAAGGCCTTGATAAAGACGAAACCGATAAGAAGACCGGCAAGTACATTCGTCAGGAGCGTTACGCAGGCAGCTGCTCCAGAACATTTTATGTCGGCGAAGCCGTTGAACCCGAGGATGTTTCCGCGAAGTTTGAAAACGGTATCCTGCAGCTTCACATTTTGAAGAAGGAAGCAAAGAAGGTAGAAAAGAAAGACAACCGGATCGCAATTGAAGGCTGATCTTTTCGGTATACAAATCTGAGCATTCCGTCAAAATCTCACCTGATAAAAATCCCGGTGCGTGAAAACGTACCGGGATTTTTTGTCGTAAAGGAAGCTTCGATTTCATACAATAAAAACGCTTTGGGAGGATCCCACTGCGGCAGGAAAGGAAAAGGGCGATATTCGACAGGAGAAATGCGCTGGATTTCACCCGAAAGGTTGCGTAAAAAGGCTCAATCATGTAAAATCAAAGTAATATCTTTGAAAAATGAGCGGCAGGACCGCAGCATGGAGGATGAAATGGATATATTCGGAATATTGGCGATGGTCGGGGGACTTGCTCTGTTTTTATACGGTATGCAGGTTCTGGGAGATGGTCTGAAAAGAACGTCGGGCGGACGTCTGGAAGAAATTCTGGAATCGCTGACTTCCAACAAATGGAAGGGCGCGCTGCTGGGCTGTGTTGTCACAGCAGTAATTCAGTCATCGTCAGCAACGACGGTAATGGTAGTCGGACTCGTAAACTCCGGTATTATGAAGCTGACGCAGGCTGCAGGCGTTATTTTGGGGGCGAACGTCGGAACGACCGTTACTTCCTGGATGCTGAGCTTGACTGGTATCGAAAGCAGCAATGTGTTTGTACAGCTGTTAAAGCCGGCGAACTTCTCACCAATCGTCGGTATCATTGGCGTGATCATGCTGATGACCGCTAAAAATGATAAGAAAAAAGATATCGGTACGATTTTGATCGGCTTTGCAGTTCTGATGTTTGGTATGGAAACTATGTCCTCTGCAGTAGAGCCGCTGGCGGGCAATGAGAAATTTACCGGCATTCTGACGATGTTCTCCAATCCGATCCTTGGTATGCTTGCCGGTCTGGTGCTGACTGCGGTTATTCAGAGCTCTTCTGCATCCATCGGTATCCTGCAGGCACTTTCCATGAGTGGAACACTTACTATCGGTTCTGCGATCCCGATTCTGATGGGTGAAAACATCGGTACGGCGATCACTGCGATCCTTTCCTCTATGGGCGCAAGTAAAAATGCGAAGCGTGCAGCGCTGATGCATTTATATTTCTGTATTTTAAAGACAAGCTTTTTCATGGTGCTTTTTTATCTGATCGATGCGATCGTACATTTTCCGTTTATGACAGAGCTTGCAAACCCTTTTATCATTGCCATGATCCACAGTATCTTTAACCTGTCGGCGGTGATTATCATGCTGCCGATATCCGAAGTACTGGTAAAGCTTGCGATGAAGACGATTCCGGTTACTCCGGACGAGCTCGAGGATGTTCCGGTAGAAAAGAGCATTCAGATCCTGGACGAGCGTTTCCTGGCATCTCCGCATTTTGCACTGGAGCAGTGTAAAACAGCCGCAGGCGATATGGCAGAGTATGCCCGGGAAGCCCTGTTGCTTGGAATGGGGCTTGTGACAGAGTTCCATCCAGAACAGGCAAAGCGGGTGGAAAATCTGGAAAATCTTGTGGATTCCTACGAAGATCAGCTGGGTACTTATCTGGTAAAATTAAGCAGCCGGAATCTTTCTACGAGAGACAGCCATACACTGTCCACGCTGCTGCATTGTATCGGTGATTTTGAGCGGATCTGTGACCATGCGATCAACCTCGTAGGATATGCACAGGAAATGGCGGAAAAGGATCTGCATTTTTCTGCCAAAGCAGAAGAAGAGCTGAAGGTATTTACGGCGGCGGTTCAGGATATCATGAACCGTGCGGTAACGGTATTTAAGAACGATGATCTGAAGCTTGCAAAGTCTGTAGAGCCTCTGGAAGAGGTGATCGACGGACTGAATATGGAGATTAAGAGACGCCATATCCGCAGATTACGGAAGGGAAAATGTACCATAGAGCTTGGACTTACGCTGTCGGATATTACGACCTGCTACGAACGTGTTGCAGACCACTGCTCCAATATCGCAGTATGCCTGCTGCAGGTCAATGAAGACGGCTTCGATACCCATGGTTATCTGGAAATGGTCCGTGATACGGACAATCCGGAGTTCCGCGCAGAGGTGGCAGAATTTGAACACAAATACGAGCTGCCCCGTATGAAGAAGGATGAAATCGATTCTCTGCCGACGATCGCTTTAGAGGAAACAGATACAGCCTCCGGGGAAAAATCAGATTTTCTCAGCAGTCGAATTCAGGAGCGTAAGAAAAAGAGAAAAGACGGGAAAAAGAAATAAAGAAGGCGCGCAGATTGACGGGAATATACCCGAACGGGACTGATTGAAAATCCGGTCAGATTTTAAAAGAATATACCCGGAATCAGCCGGAGCTTCTGATCTATGATTTTGAAAAGACAGAGGATGATTTTGGCGAAACGGGGCGGCGGACGATTTCGGATGCGATTTTCTCCGATGGAAAGTGAATAAAAACAACGACATTAAATATCGGTATGGCTTTTGTCTGGTGGCCATCTAACGATATTTGGTGTCGTTTTTTTGTTTCCGGAGAAAAGGAATGGATAAGCTTGGTTCCGTAAAAAAAATACGGCATAAGTTGAATGATTGTTATGTTAAAAAAATTCAGCGTAGAAAACTTTAAAGGGTTTCAGGATAAAATCACATTTGATATAGGATCACCCAGCAATTATAACTTTAATTCTGAAATTATAAAAAACGGTTGTGTGACAAAAGGAATTATTTATGGCATTAACAGCAGCGGTAAATCAAACCTTGGATTGGCTATTTTTGATATCATTACCCATTTGACAGATAAACAGAAATTGCTTTCCAGCTACGATTTTTACCTGAACATGAGTGGAAGAAAATCCTTTGCTGAATTTGAATACACCTTTATGTTTGATGGTCATGAAGTGGTTTACCGATACAGCAAAAATGATGTAAATACTTTGAAGAGTGAGAGTTTATCTATTGATGGAAAGGAAGTTATCTTTTTTGATTTTCTTACCAGGGATGGGTTCACCTTGCTGGATGGTTCCGGCACTTTGAATGTATCGATCAAGAGCGAGAGTCCGATTTCCCGTGTAAGGTATGTGAACAACAACTCTATTCTTACGGATAATGAGCAAAATCGGGTATTTAAAAAGTTTATTGATTTTGTGGAACGTATGCTTTTGTTTTATTCGTTAGACAGCCGGGGATATGAAGGCTTTACAAATGGTAACGAAGGTGTAGCGGAAGGTATTGTAAATAGTGGAAAAGTGCGGGATTTCCAGAGGTTCCTGAAAGAAAATGACATTGACTATGAATTATACGGATGCGAAGTGGACGGCAAAAAAGCAATCTACTGTCATTTTGATAATACAGATGCTGATTTCTTTAAGATCGCCTCTACCGGAACCAGATCACTGGCATTGTTCTATTATTGGTATATTCGTATGGAAAAGGCATCTTTTGTGTATATAGATGAATTTGATGCATTTTATCATTTCGAATTATCCGAGTCGGTGCAAAGACATTTGAACCAGATAGCTGGAGTTCAGATATTTACAACGACTCACAACACGGATCTGATGAGCAATGATCTGCTTAGACCGGATAGCTATTTCTTACTTGCAAATAACAGCATAAAAGCGATTTCTCAATTAACAGAAAAGGAACTGCGTCAGGCTCATAATCTTCAGAAAATGTATAAGGCAGGTGCATTTAATGGCAAATAAAGACTATAAGGCATTTATAGTCGAGGGAGAGGTCAGAGAACCTCAGGTGATTGACAATATTTCGAAGATATTCTTTTCTCATAAAAATTATAAAGTCATTACGCTTCCGGCTGGGGAAAATTATACATTAGCTATCCGATGGTTGAAGCACTGAGAGATTATCAGCCGGGAAAATACGGGAATGGAGCAGATTGCTTCGCAGAGATAGAAAATCTTGGCAGGTATAAGAATGTTTCTGCGACAAGGGCACTCAATCCGCATTTTAAGGAGTATGATATTGATATTTGGAAAGACATTATCGATGTGTTTGCAATGAAGGTATTGTGTTTATATAAGTTGTCGGATACAATGGAATACGCGCAGTATTTCGAAGAGGTAACACCGGGTCAGATATATGTCATGGAAGTACAGGAGGCTGAGAGACAGCGGGTATTTGTGTTGAGTGCATTTCCGGAATTTTTGCTGGATTATTTTGGGGTGAAGCTGTGGAAAACAAGTGTGAAACATACAAGAAATCAGATGAGTGAGTTAGAATGCAGAAAGAACTGGTTTCAAAAATCTTGAAGAAAATGTCAAAATCTGCAAAAAAAGTTTTGAAAAAAAGTATACGAGGGAAAATTTGATGAAAAAAAGAGTTTATCTGGCGATATTTGCATTGACCTTTGGACTTTGCGCAGGCTGCGGAAACAAGGAAGCAGACAGCGATATTTCGGGTACGGAAGACACCGTTTTTCAGACAGAAGAACCGCTTGAGCTTTCAGGCACAGGAAATATTGATTTAAGTGAAGAAAATAAGGATTCCGGCGGAGAAAATGCTGATTCCAGTGAAGAAAATAATGGTTCCGGTGAAGAGGATACTGATATCGAATCAACCGATACTCAGGAGATCGATTTTACGCGCGATTATTCTGAGGACATCAAAAAAGATGTGGACGATGTAGTATCGGCTTCGGCTTCTTTGCAAGAGGAACTGGAAAATATTCACACGCTTTCCGAACAGTATGAGGCGATTGCCCAAACTGCTCAGACGCAGGGGGAAATGAATATGTCGTCCGGATGGTTTCTCAAAATCTGGGATACGGAGCTGAATAACCTGTGGAGCAGATTCAGCGATTCGGCGGATGCGCAGACGAAGGAAAAAGTCCTCGCAGAGCAGAGAAGCTGGAACTCCATGAAAGAAGAAGTGGCGCAGGAGAGCCTTGGTTCCAGCGAAGAAAACGGGAGCATGTACTCGCTTCTTGTGAACTTTTTTCAGGAAGAAATTACAAAAAACAGAGCCTACGTCC
>OLNY01002766.1_pt1 | contig 11862 bp, 11 predicted proteins | sample 1671981 | NCBI WGS metagenome assembly OLNY01 (sample SAMEA3136632, study PRJEB25190) | human gut metagenome | biome: human gut; feature: human-associated habitat; material: faeces | place: Austria | collected 2013 | reverse complement strand
CGCTGGAAGCGGAGGGCGACGCCGCCCTGACCGGCAGCGACGCGCTGATCTACCGCATGCTCTTCAACCTGACGGAGAACGCTGTCAAATACAACCGCCTCGGCGGCTCGGTGCGGGTCGAGCTTGCACAGGGGCAGGAAAAGTGCATCATTCGCGTTTCCGACACCGGCTGCGGCATTCCGGAGGAATATCAGCGGAGCATTTTCCATCCCTTCTTCCGGGTAGACAAATCCCGCAGCCGCGAGTACGGCGGCGCGGGACTGGGACTTTCTCTGGTGTGGGAGATCGCCAATCTCCACGGCGGCTGCGTATGGGTGGAGGCAAGCTCGGAGAAGGGTTCCACCATTGCGGTAGAGCTGCCGGTGCAATAAATTGTGTGCGAACCTCCGATGCACTGCCTGTATGGGCGGGATCTAAAGCATTCTATAAAATACCGGGATGGTTTTCGTCTTCTTTCCTGATTCCAATCCCCTGCAAACGAAGAGCCTATGTTGGCGCCTAACCTTGGTGCCAACATAGGTTCTTTTCTTTCCATGTCTCTATACAAAAGCTTGCCGGAGCAGCTCTATTTCCCGGCACAGTGCAACCGCTCTTCTTTTTTATCGTCTATATTGATAGATAACAAGAAAGGAGGGTCTGGTTATGAAGAGGATCGTATCAGGGCTGCTGCTTTTGGCCCTGCTGAGCGGCTGCACATCGGCAGCCATGCAGAAAACGCCGGAGGACTCCGGCAGGGATGCGCCGTTGACTGTCGTACAGGAAAGCATGCCGGAGGATTTTGCAGTCCGGTTCACATGGTGGTATGATACCGACCGAAAGAGTATCATGGACACGCAGGAGGGTCTGCTGCAAAGAGATCTTGTCACCGAGGGGACCGCCTCTGTGGAGTTTCGACCGGATACAGCGTTTTTGCAGGAGCTGTATGCGCTTGTTTGTGAGGATGGATTCCTGGATATTCGGCGGCCAATGATCTCGCAGGAGCTGACAACAGATGATACGTTGGTCGCGGTGATGCCAAATTGCTGGTATGAGATCCGTGTCACAAAGAATGCGGAGCAGTACCTGATCTGCGGCGATATGACTGCGGCAGCTTATACACAGACAGATGCGGACGCTGCCTGCTTTATGAAGACGGTGGAAGCCCTGCTGGGGCTGGTAAAAGGAACTTCTGCGTGGGCGTCTCTGCCGGAACCAAACGCAGCTTATGAGTGATCGCCGCCATGGCATCTTTCTGTTCTTTTCTGCGGTTCAAACTCCCGCGCAAGCTACACCGGCCTGCGCGGGAAATTTTATCAGGTCATCACTTCTGCTCCTGAATATAGAGGTTTACGCGGCTCTGGATGAGACGGCTGGCTTCCTCGACGCTTCTGTCACCGGCAAGATAGCCTGCGGCTTCCTCGGTAATGATGCTCAGGACGCTCTGGTCGTAGTCTAAAAAGTTGGTCGTAGACTCGATCAGCTCCATGACGGTGTCGTACTGCTCCTGCGTGACAGCATAGAGCTCGATCATTGGCTCGTCGCCATAGCTCATGCCGCCGGAGGAAATGGGGATCGGATCACCGTTCTCGTCAAGCACCTGGCTGCCGTTGGCGTCGGTCTGATATTCCTGCGTCATGGCTTTCCCGGCCATGGCGTCAAAGGCAGACCTCAGGATCGGGAAATTCCAGAGGTTTTTCTGGTATTCCTCAGAGAGCGTCGAACGGATAAACGCCCAGGCGTCTGCCTTATCCTTGCAGGCCGTGGTGATGCAGAGCGTTACGCTGGCAGTAAAGGCGCTGCCGCTGGAGCCATCTTCCCGCGGGAAACCGACAAACCGGATATCGTGATCGAGCGCGGCAAAGGTATAGTAGATGTTGTCAAAGTCGTTGAGGTTCATAGGATACAGCAGCTGTTTGCCGCTTTTCATGCGGGTAAAGTCGCTTTCATATTCTCCGTCGCTCTGCCAGTTGAACTCTGCCGGGAGCGGCTTGACGAACTCCAGAAGGGCGCGGAACTCGTCAGAATCGAAATTGCAGGTGCCATTCTGCCAGTCCATGAAGCCCTTTGCGTTCATGGCGACGCAATACATGAGCATCTCCGACTGGGTGTAATACTGGTTGAATACCATCGCGCCTTCGGGCAGCTTGCTGAGCGCGTTCTTGACGTCAGCCAGCGTCCATGTCGTGTAATCGCCGACGATCCTGCCGAGGCCGACTGCCGTGGTGATGCCAAAATTGATGGGCAGCTGATAGAGCTTTCCATCCACCTGCGCGGCCTCGACCGGGCGGGTCATGAGTTTGTCGCGCGAATAGCCGGGGTCGGCGTCAAGATACGGCCAGAGGTTCTCCAACATGCCCCTGGCGGCATACTGCCGGATCGGCAGCATCATATTGCCAACGATCAGATCCGGTATCTTGCCGGCGAGAACTTCGGTGTTGAACACGGTAAGACCGGCATAGTAATCCTCGCCGTCTGCATACTCCGCATAATCCCTGACCACGATGCGGCAGTCGGTGCTGGTCTGGTTGAACTTGACGATCTGGCTGCGGAGGTTATAATCAAGACTGAAGCAGGCCAGCGTCAGCTCTGTTTTCTGCTGCACATCGGCAGCATCCATGCGGCTCAGCACCAGGATCCGCTGCCGCTCCCGCGTTCCGTCATAGCTGTGCCCAAGGGTCACAGTGGCGATGCGACCGTCAGCCAAGAAGCCGAGGCGATTGTAACCGATGGTATTGCTGTCCACATCACATGCCAGCCAGTCGACGACCTTTTCCACCTCGCCGGTGTCCTTGCGTTCGCCGAAGATATTACCGCCGTCTATAAAGAAATACCGGTAGACATCATTGCCCGGCTGCAGGCTCCATGCGCGGGAAGAGACCGGTGTTTCCTTTCCCCAGTTCTTCGTTTCAGGGTCAAGCTGTTTGAAGGCCATCTTCCCGTCATTGTAAGTAGTCAGTGCGCCGACTTCACCGGCAGAGAGCTGGCAGAGCTGGCCGGAAAGCTCGTCAGCGGATTTGCTGAAAACGAAGCTGCCATCCGGCCCGTAAACATTGACTGTCTGATAATCGTAGGTATAGACATAGCCCTTATCATCGGAGAGCAGGGTGTCAAGGTGCGAATAGCCCCAGTCTCCTGTGCTGTTCGGATCTTCCTCGTTTGCGGGGATGATGGTGCGAAGCAGCGTGCCATGCGCATCCAGCTGGATGAGCTCCGAAAGGGAGGGCCCCATCTCGCCGTCATCCGTGTAAAGGTCTGTCCGGCGGTAGATCCAGAGCGTGCCGTCTGTGCCGGCCGCGAGGGCATGGATCTGGGCGCTGCTGTTGCTGCTGCGGAAAATCTGTGTACCATCGTCCAGATCTTCCACATCAGGCTTGTCAACGTAGTTGACGAGCTGTACGCATTCTCCGCTGTCAGGTTCAAACCGGAAAAGGCCCTCGGAATAGGTGTCATAAGAAACCTCATTGCCGTCTTTGTCAATGTAGGTATCCTGTCCGCTGAGAATACTGGCAGTAAAATAAAGTGTACTGCCCGAAACGCAGCTCCGGCTGATCCACTGGATCGGTTCCGGCAGATCAAAATACTGCGGTTGATAGGCGTATTGAGACGCTAGCTCCGGTATCGTCTCCTGCTGTGTATTCTGGCCTGAATCGTCTGTCTTTGTTTCGTTTTTGCTGCACCCGACAAGTGTGCCGAGCAGCAGCACAAACGCAAGACAGACGGAGAGCGTTCGTTTTGTCATTGTTCGTCCTCCTCGTTTATGTTTACCATAATAAATCATTATCAATTTATGTGGTTTTCTACAAAAATAAACCCGCTTATTTACTATCCTCCCTTTTGCCCGAGCACAACACGCTCTACCGTGTCTTTGTTTTCTGCATCATAAAATACAAGCAGCGTTGTGTCCGCATCAAGGTCCCACACATCTGCCCAGATCCCGGACGGCATGGCATCCGGGTCTCCCCAGCTATGGCGGACACTGTTCCTGTCCTGTCCTCGCAGCTGCTCTGCCGCATATTGCTCACCCTTTTCCAGAATATACGCGGCCACGGTTTCTTTGGATGGAATGCTGTTGTCGATTTTTTCTCTGTCGGAGAGCCGCACCGCCAGCACAAGTGCCAGAAATACACAAACGGTTACGGTTGTAATGATTCGTCTTTTCATCAGCTGCCTCCAGTCTTGTTGTTTGCATAAGAACCTCTTCCCCTGTGTTGCCACTTTTTTGTCTCCGCCAGAAATAATATTAAGACTTTATATTAAATAAGTCTTGCCAAAGCCTTATTTCTCCTATATAATATAGATACAGGGGAACCACGAATGCAACACCCTTGGAGACAGCGGGAACATCCCTTCTCCTCCGATCTCATAGCTTTGATCTTCTGGTTTTCCCAATGCACAAGATAATGGCTGCGGGCAGATGCCAGTCAGTATCTGCTGTATGTCATCCTGTTCTATGGCAGGTTCCCCCTATGCCTGCTGTGCTCCTTCCTCCGCCGCCCCTGTGCCCGTACAGGGGCGGCCCCCTTTTGACTTTTTGGCAACACGGACGGCTCTGCCCCGGCTGTCATTCTCAACGCAAAGTTTTTCCGTCATATGTTTCTTTTTGTGTCAAAATGGCAGTGAGCTTGCCGGATTGCAGTTTCATTTTGCCGGGAAGCTGACTCTGACACAAAGGATGGTTACGCCGATATGACAGCCTCTTCGTCTCTCCCGTTTCATGAAAGCCCGCACCGCTACTTTGTCATGCGGAATCTGTACGAGTCCGCTGTAAAACAGCTTGTGCTGAAGCTAAAGATTTTGAACAGTGAATTCAATACGTTGTATCCATCAGCATGATCCGGCAAAGATTCTCCGTTGCCCGTGTTGCGTAGACTTTTCCCCGGAACCCATCCTTGTACAGCTTTGGCAGCATACCGGAATGATCAATATGCGCGTGCGTCAGAAATACCGCGTCGATCTGTCCGGGCAATACCGGGAGCGGCACGTTTTCAAAAACGTTGACTCCCTGCTCCATACCATAGTCGATCAGGAAGTTTCCCCCACAGCAATCCAGAAGCGTGCAGCTTCCTGTCACCTCATGCGCTGCGCCAATGAACGTAAGTTTCATGGATACGCCCCTTCCCTGCTTTTCAGATCAGATGTTTTCTACAATATACCGCTCCGCCTGCTGTGCAGCCGCCGCGCCATCTGCTGCGGCAGTCAGAATGCCCCGGAGCAGCTTCGTCCGAACGTCACCAGCCGCGAAAACACCCGGAAGATTGGTTATGGTCGTTTCATTGGCGAGAATGTAACCCTGTTTATCCAGCGCGATCTGTCCATGAAGCAGGTTTGTTTCCGGTACGCCGCCGAGACAGATAAAGGCACCGTCGCATGGCAGATTCCAGAGTTCACTGCTCCGCTGTTCCCGAATACGGATACAGGTGACCCAGTTTGCATGTAAAAATGCCCGAACCTCGCTTCCTGCATAGCGTTCAATGTTTCGCATCATTTTCAGCTTGCCCGCATAGGCCGGACTGATCTCCATATGCTCGCCCCCATGCACCAGACAGACCCGCTTGGCGATACGGGAAAGGAGCATCGCCGCCTCGGCAGCCTGCTCCCCCTCTCCGATCACCGCAACTGTTTTTCGCCGGTACATCATAGAGCGGCAAGCGGCATAATAGTGAACACCGCGTCCCAGCATCTCCTCCTCGCCCTCCACACCGAGCTTTCTGGGCGGCGCACCGGTCGCCAGAATGACGGTGGGTGCCTGATAGGTCTGCTTCGCCGCTTCAATCACCTTGACTGGCTGCATCAGGTGTACGCGGCGCACCTCATCCATCACCATTTCCGCACCGAACCGCTCTGCACCGCGCTGCATTTTTTCGCTCAGGCTCAGCCCGGCGATCCCGGCGTCGAAGCCCGGATAGTTCTCAATATTTTCACTTCGGATTGCCTGCCCGCCAATGGCCCGCTTCTCGATCACAGCCACATGCAACCCTGCTCTCGCGGCATATAATGCAGCCGAATACCCGCCGGGGCCGCCGCCGATGATCACAATATCATACATGTTTGCCATTCAGACCTCCTACATTCAGTCCGAGCATTTTCTTTAAAAATGCGTCGATCTCCTTCTCAGAAGAAGGAGCGATCAGGAATCCAGCCACGGCTCCGTTGATAAACAGCAGCAGAGTCGGTAGCTTATGAATGTTATATCTGCGCGCCACAGCTGTTTCCGTATCAAAATTGATACGCCCCACAGAAATCAGATTCTCATACTGCTTTTCAATTGACTCCAGCGCCGGTGCAAGAGCGCGGCAATACCCGCACCACGGCGCCCAGAACTTCACCAGAACCGGCTTTCTCGTTTTCAACACATCATCCCGGAAACTGTCTGTTGTAATTGCCTTGATTGCCATATCCCGCTCCTTTCCCGGCGTTTCGCGCCAGTTCTTCTGTCTGCTTCCTATCTTCTGCTCCCCGGGGCTCTGCAGCCTGCAGCTATGCTTTCTCCGGGAACAACACAACACCGGACAAAATGCCAATGCTCGCGCCCAGGGTCACCACAACGGGGAGCTCTGTAATGAGCGCACGTTCACCGAACAGGATGCTGCTCAGCCATCCAAGCACACCGCCCGCGACCGCCAGAATTGCGATCCGCAAACATCCGCGAATGATTCTCTTCTTCATCGTCTGCATCCTCCTCTTCCCAAATTTATAATTAGGTCTTTGTCTTATTTATATTTCCACTTTACCAGCAAACGCCGTTCTTGTCAAGAAACCGCCCATAAAATGCCTTCAGACCTGCCAGTTGCGGCCTCCATCGTCGCGGCCATCCCGGTCACGGTGATCTTTGTGTTTTTGCAGCGGTGCTTCATCCAGGGTTTCACCGCCGGTGCGGTGAAAGGATAAGGAAGACTTTCCCGGCTCTGTCTCTCCTAATCGCTCCGTCATCGCTGTTTCTTCCACGTTCGGTATCCGGATGGAGCGCGCGGAATCGGAGCCTGTATGCTTTTCTATTCCTGCTGATTTTCGGCAAACAGCGGAAACACCGTATGTTCGGTGCTTCCGCTGTCTGTGCATATGGGGCTCTTCTTTTAATCGTCGGCTTTTTTGTTGAGTGCGCGGATGCAGTCCCTGCATACGCTTTTCTCCTTAAAAGCAATCAGATTCCGCGCTGTGCCGCAGAACAGACAGGTCTGCTCAAACTTACGGACAATAATCAGATCTTCCTCCAGATAGATCTCGACCCTGTCCCGATCCTCAATATCCATCGTCCGCCGCAGCTCAATCGGCAGGACGATCCTGCCAAGCTCATCGATTCTTCTGACGATCCCGGTTGCTTTCATACGTCTTCTTTCCTTCCTCGTTTATGGTCGGGGATGCCGCAGGCGCGGCATCCCCATGGGTGTACTCTCCTGCTCTTTCTTTTACCGCTCCAGCGCTTTCCAGTCCGGATCTGCTCGCAGCTTCTTCCACATCTCATACCCGTTGGCCTTACGGATAAAATCGTGACTGTTTGCCGCCTCCTGCACATCCAGGTAGTACCATTTGGCAGTGTCCAGATTGTCGTTGAAGATGTTCATGCTGCGAAGCAGATCGTCCTTGCTTTCCGGGTTGCGGTTCAGCACACGGTTGATGAGCGCCATCGCCTCGGCGCGGGTGATGCTCTGATCCGGGCGGAACGTATTATCCGTATAACCCCGGATCCAGCCCAGCTCCGCCGAGCGGGAAATATACCGTTCCGCCCAATGCCCGTAGATATCCCGGAAGGAGGCCGTCGTTCTGGCCGACTTCTCATCGAAGCGGGCAGCAATCGCGGCAAACTCCGCTCTGGTGACCGGCGCGTCAGGCTGGAACGTGCCATCCGGATAGCCGGTGATGATCTTGAGCTTTGCCATGGTGGCGACCGCTGCATTGTACCACGCACCCTGCGGAACGTCGCGGAACGAATGGTATTTCGTGAGATTGTCCTTCCGCGTCTTTTCCGTCAGGAGGCGGAAGAAGATGGTAGCCGTCTCCGCGCGGGTGATCGTGGCATGCGGATGTACACCGCCGTCCGGGTAGCCGATCACATAGGCAAAGTGATCATCCGCGTTCAGCTTGTCCGGCGTTTTGGGCGGGACAACGGGGACATATGGCGTATAGCTGCCGTATGTGTTGGAGAAGACGATTGGGAAATCCCGGTAGGAGCGGCCTGCGGCATTCGTGTAATACACATCGCTGATCACAAGCATCCCGCCGTTTTCCTCAACCTTGACCGTCAGCGTGTACAGATTCCGGTCATAGCTCATATACCGGGTGTTCCGGTCGACCTCGCCAACGGTAAAGGTATAGGTCCCTGCCGCTGGGAACGTGATGAGGTCAAAGCCGGTAAAGCTGGCGGACTGGCTGCCGCCGGACAGTCTGACTGTACCGGAAGAACGTTGTGTCCCGGCAGGCTCTTTGACGACGACCTCGAAGGTCTCCCACGGCGCGGAGCCGGAGTAGACCGTCAGCGCCTTTGCGGCCAGCGTTTTTCCGTTAATGTTGTTCGGGTCAAAGACGACCGTATCCGGCGTGGTCTTTCTCCACTGGGCATAGACGGTCAGCGCCACGGCCGGCATTGTGTCGGGAACCGTGGGACTCCAGCCGGTAAAGGTGTAGCCTGTCTTTGTCGGATCCGCGATGGCGGTTACTGCCGCGCCGTATTTGTAGGTCTGCGATGCATAGACTCCTGCGCTGAGACTGTCTTTATACGTGAGGAGATAGCTGTTGCGGGTATAAAAGATCTTTACGACCGTCGAACCGTCGGCCTTGATCATTTCCTGCGCAAATCCCATCGGCGTAAAGCCATCGTAGCTCTTTGCCGCAGCTGCTGTCCACGCACCAGTCTCGCCCCGCAGGTTATCCTTTTCATTTGGCACATAAGGATACGCGCCTTCCAGACGTTCGAGATAATGATGGACCTCATACGGCGTGCCGGTGCCCTTCGCCCATATCGCATAGAGGTGGTTGCCGGGAGCCATTGTGTCCACAAGCACCTTGACACCAGGCCTGAATGTCATACCCGATCCATTGGCCTGCGTGTTCCATCCGTCGAAGGTATATCCCGGATTTTCCGGAAGGCCAAGGTCAGTATATCCCGGCAGCGTGATCGTGCTGTTATTCGGCATGGCTGCTGTCATGTCAGTCTTGTCCGGCGCAAAATTGCTGTGGTAGGTTACCGTGACAGCCTCCGTCTTCTGCCCATAGACCGCCGTCAGCGTCATTTTGCCGGTCACGGTCAGTTTTCCGCCGGGATAGCAGCGCGTGCTGTCTCCCGCTGCACTCCAGTACAGGAAGACCTTGCCCGGCGGCGGTGTTACGCCTGTCGCTGGCAGAACAACAGCCTGTGCGCCTCTTGCATACCCGTTGGAATCGACAGGTGCATTGCCAGAACCGCCGCCAAGAGCATATGTTACCGTAAATTGCTCTGCATTGCCTGTTTTGGCATAGAGCTTATAGTCCCGATGGATCCTCGTATCGAAGTGGAACGGCATATGGTCCTGCATGTCCATCCAGCCGAGGAATGTGTCACCTGTACCAAGCGTGACCTTGTCTTCCGGCATCTGGCTTTCCGGGATGGTCCCGCCCATCAGAACGTCTGTAAACGTCTCGATGACCGTTGTCCGATCAACGTCATACACCGTCACCGTATAGGTCTTTGGGACCCATTTGGCGTAGAGCGTGAGATGGTGGGCAGGCATCTTCTTACCGGTGAAGACATAGGCGCTGCCCTCGCATTTTTCGTTGTCAAACCAGCCGCCAAATGTATAGTCCTGCATATTGGCCGGAGCGGTCGGCGTATAATCGGCATCGGCAATAGACTGCTCATATTTTCTGACCAGTTCTTTCTCCTTGCTGCCGTGATTCATGAAGACGATCTGGTAGCTGATGCGGTCATAATAGAATTTTGCACCGTTGTACCTGTCTCCATTTTTGGCGCTCTTTGCCGTATTGCAGGTAAAGCCGGTGATCGGATAGCGGTCTTCATCCGTGACTATAGCGCTACTGGGTCCACCAGTGTCCGTATGGTGCAGCACATAGTTACCTGCAAGACTCTGCAGGTAGTAGTCCGCTTTCGCACTTCCTTGATCGGTTTTGAAGAACTCATCGCCCCCCAGCGGCATAGTGCCAATACTTGCCTGGAATGTCGATCCGCCCGGCGAGGTGGTCCAGATTCCTCCCGGCCACATGTTGCTGATGTTTGCGCCGTACTTGGCGGTAATGCAATAGATCTCCTTGTCCTTGACATACTTTCCGGAAAGCCACGCATACTTAATCGTGAAGAACTTCACATCATACACATTCCGCTTATAATAGACATTGACAATGGTTGAGCCGTCTCCCTGAATCGTCTGCTGCATGATTGTCTGCGCGGTAAAGCCCGGATAGCTTTTTGACGCAGCCGCTGTCTGTGCGTCGGTCCCTCCGGTCTTTGTTTCCGTTTCGTGTAAGGACCAGCCGCTCTCGTCGGCTTTCTCCTGCCAGTGGATGACGGTGTACTTTGTGGAAGTATTGCTCCTCCAGTGGGCAGTCAGCGTGATATTGCTCGTCAGCTGGCTTCCAAATGTGAACTGATTTCCGCTTTGCTCGTACCAGCCCTCAAACGAGAAACCGGGTCTGGCCGGGTCGGCAGGCGGGATCGTATTGCCGGTCACAAACTGCGGCGCAACGTAGCTGCCGCCGGCCGAGTTAAAATGGATCCAGTGCCCCTTATCCACTTTGGCGGTCAGGGTCAGCGTATCGCTGCCAGCCGGAAAATCCGCCGTTGAAACGGTTTCATACCGTGTTCCGCCGATATACCAGCCGGTCAGCTTCTCATCCGCCCCGACCGGTACGAGCACATCGCCCGTCGATACGAACGACTGGGTATCCGTCAGCTCCTTTGTCGCGACTGTCCTGCCTTCGTGCTTGAAATAGACGGTATAGACTGTTTCAAAAATCGCCTGTACCGTGATCGTTTGGGTCTGTGTCACGGAGACCGGCATACCGAAGGAGACCGCCGGATCCCAGCGGACAAACCGCTGCCCCGCCGGGGCAGACGGTACGCCCGGATCCCTCAGCGATTCATTGTCCTTGATGATTTGCCTTCCAATTTCTACCCCCCCCTGCCTGGAAAATGTAGGTGTGGGTAGGTGCTTCCGGCTGGATGCTCGCTATGCTGATGCCGCCCTCGGCAAACACCGTTGCCGTCAGACCAAGCACCATCACAAACGCAAGCAGCAGCGCTATCAATCGTTTCTTCATCTTCGTACCTCCCTGTCAATCGCGTCGTTTTCTCTGTGTCTTACGCGCAGAGGCTTTGTCGTCCATCTGCCGCGGTTGCCTGTGCTGGATGGCTCCAGCTGCCCGGGGAGCCGTTTTACCGCGCATACACCTCGCCTTCCAACTAGCATTTTTGTACATTGCAATATCAAGACTTCGTACTATTCATTATTAGGATACCATACGAATAATATTTTGACAAGATGGAATCTGGCTATTTTTCCAATCAGTCGGACAATCGGTTTTTCATAAACTCTGACAATCGTGGTGAAACCAGCAGAAAATCCGGAAGAACCCAGTCTATAAAGGGTTCTTCCGGATTTTTCTGTACTTTTTGTTGCTGCCTCTCCCGTGTGCAGGACTCGCACCGGCGCAGGAGATTGGCTGCTGCTCTGCCTTATTTCTTTTCTGCGTTCGCCTTTTCCAGATTGATCTGGCGGCGGTTCTTGACGGCGTCTTCCATCGGGTGGATCTCGCCGGCGGCCTGCAGGGCCATTTTGGTCAGCAGCGGACCGACCAGCTCGTAGATGAGGATGGCGAACAGCGTGATGTTGCGGATGAGGTCGCCCTCCGCGCCGAGCTGGCGCGCCGTCACGCACATGCCGAGCGCGACGCCGG
>OLNY01002763.1_pt1 | contig 11869 bp, 11 predicted proteins | sample 1671981 | NCBI WGS metagenome assembly OLNY01 (sample SAMEA3136632, study PRJEB25190) | human gut metagenome | biome: human gut; feature: human-associated habitat; material: faeces | place: Austria | collected 2013 | reverse complement strand
ACGGGCTGGGCTTCATCCCACTGAATGAACTGATGAAAGAGGAAACGGCGTGACCGAAGTCACGCCGCACCCCTTGAAAACACAAGGTTTTCACCATTTTTAGATTTTACTGTTTTACGACCACCCGGCTAAGCCGAGATGCTTTTTTTACAGATCAAACTCCATGATGCCGCAGTTTGGGAGCTTGAAGGCGGCGTAGTCGGTGTTTTTGACATCTAAGAAGTAGGTGCGGATCATGCGGCAGATGCCGCCGTGGCAGACGAGGAGCGTGGTGGGGCCGTTTTCGGCTTTCAGCTTGTTTAAAAGCGGGTAGAGCCGACCGGCTAAGTCCAGCATGGATTCGCCGCCGGGGTAGCGTACGGCGAACTCGCGCTTATTTGCGTTGAACGCTTCGCCGTCCCAGTCGGTATTTTCGTAGATGCCGTAGTTTTGCTCGATGAGCCGCTGTTCGGTCTCAATGGTATCTATGCCGATCTCGTCTGCGATGAGCCTTGCGGTGTGTTGGGCGCGCAGGAGCGGGGAGGCGATGATGCGCTTGATGCCTTTATCTTGGAGGCTGCGCCCGGCTTCTTTTGCCTGCGCGATGCCTTTTTCGGTGAGGTCGATATTCGTGAGGCCGCAGACGCGGTGTGCAGCGTTCATGGGTGTTTCGCCGTGGCGTGTGATGTACAGTTTCATCTTACAGCTCCCTTTACGCTTTTTCCGCGATGCTGTAAAGCAGCTTTTCGGTGTCTTCCCAGCCGAGGCAGGGGTCTGTGATGGATTTGCCGTGGATCATCTCCGGGCAAATCTTCTGCGCGCCCTCGAAGAGGTAGCTTTCAATCATGACGCCCTTGACGAGCTTGTGTATGGCGGGGTCGTAGGAACGGCTGTGCAGCACTTCGCTGACGATGCGGATCTGCTCTTTGAACTTTTTGCCGGAATTCGAGTGGTTGACATCCACGACGCAGGCGGGATTTTCGAGCCCGCTTTCTTCGTAGAGGGAAGCGAGACGTTTTAAATCCTCGTAGTGGTAGTTCGGGATAGTTGTGCCGTATTTATCAACGCCGCCGCGCAAAATAGCGTGGGCGAGCGGGTTGCCGGTAGTGGTGACGTCGCACCCGCGATAGATGAAGTTGTGCGCGCTTTGGGCGGCTTTGATGGAGTTCATCATGACGGCAAGATCGCCGGAGGTAGGGTTTTTCATGCCGGCGGGGATATCCATGGAGCTTGCAGTCAGACGGTGCTGCTGGTTTTCGACCGAGCGCGCGCCGATGGCTTCATAGGACAGAAGGTCATCCAAATAGCTGCGGTTTTCGGGGTACAGCATTTCGTCTGCGCATGTGAGGCCGGTCTCCTCAATGGCGCGCATGTGCATTTTGCGGATGGCGATGATGCCGCCGAGCAGGTCAGGGGCTTTATCGGGGTCCGGCTGGTGCAGCATGCCCTTATAGCCCTCGCCCGTGGTGCGGGGCTTATTGGTGTAGATGCGTGGAATCAGAATGAGGCGGTCTTTCACCTGCTCGTTCACACGGGCAAGGCGACGGGTGTATTCGCAGACGCTTTCTTCGTTATCCGCCGAGCAGGGGCCGACGATGACGAGAAATTTATCGGACTCTCCGCGGAACACGGCGGCAATCTCTTTATCGCGCGCGGCTTTGATTTCTTTGATGTGCTCCGGGACGGGAAATTCGGCTTTGAGGGCCGCCGGGTTCGGCAGCTCTTTGTTAATGGTCATGGACATAGGGGTGCTCCTTTGATTACTCGAGTTCTGTATTTTGCGCTAAATAGCGGGCGATGGCTTCGTCGCTGTACGAGAGCAGATGCCCGTAACGCACGGCGATTTGGCGGCGGTTTTCGCCCGTATAGTTGTTTTCGGCGATGAGGGTTTGTTTATCGTGTTGAATGCTCAAAAATTCTTTAAGGTCACGGTCTTCGCGGTAGAAAACGATGTTTTGCTTGTCGCGGTTCAACGAGACCGGGAAAAGGTCGGTGATGAGCGGTTCTTTTAAATAATACGCTTTGCAGCCGTACTTTCGGGCAACTGCTTCACACGCGGGGAGAAAATCTGCGCCGAGTACGTTTTGAAGTTCGTCTTCTGTGAACGGGTGGCTGAGCGCGATGCGCTTTACGCCGGCACGGACGACCTCGCAGAATGCCTCGCACACGCCGAGTGCGAAGGAATAAGCATCAATTTGTTTGGACATGGTAAATATTCTCCTTAACGCCAGCCGCCCGAAATGACGAGCGTTTCACCGGTGATGTACGGGCTTTCGGCTAAAAATCTGACGCCTGCGGCGACCTCTGCCGGGGTGCCTGCGCGCCCGAGGGGAATCTCCTCGCACAGCGCTTTTTTCTCGTCTTCGGACAAATGGGCGTTCATTTTGGTATCGATATAGCCGGGTGCGACGGCATTGACGGTGATGTTCGACGGGGCGAGCTCCAAGGCCAGTGCGCGGGTGAGCCCGAGCATACCGGCCTTGGCGGCGGAATATGCGACTTCCATTGCCGCGCCGCTCACGCCCCAAATGGACGAGACATTGACGATAGCGCCGGATTTTTGGCGGATCATGGAGCGGGACGCGCATTGAGAGAGGTAAACGGCAGAGGACAGATTCGTGTCACACAAAGTTTTCCACTGTGCGGGCGTCATGGTGTCGAAAAAATCAACGAGCGAGATGCCGGCGGCGTTGACGAGAGCGTCAATATGCCCGAGTTTTTTTTCGGTGTCCGCCCACACGCGCTCGCATGCGGCGGGGTCGGAAAGGTCGCCGCAGACGGGATAGGCTTCGATGCCGTTTGATTTGAAAGTTTCGGCAAGTTGATTTACATTTTCAATGTGCTTTGCGCCGTGGAGCGCGAGGGCGTAACCTGCGGCGGCGAATTCTTTTGCGATGGCAGCGCCGATCTCACCCGACGCGCCGGTGACTAAAACTGTTTTCATTGCATATTCCCCGTGATGTACATTAAAACGGAAAGCGCCGCAAGCGGTGCGGTTTCTGTTCTTAAAATGCGTGGGCCGAGCGTGGCGGGTGTAGCGCCGTATTGTTTAGCGAGCTGCACTTCGGCAGCGTCAAAGCCGCCCTCCGGGCCGATGAAGACGGAAACTTCGGCCTCATCGGGGGAGACGAGCGTGCCGAGCGCTTCGCCTCCGCCTTCGTAGAATAAAATCTTTTTGCCGGGTGCGGTTTTGAGTGCGGACTCCAAATCGGTCATTTTACCGATTTCTGGGATGATGCCGCGGCCGCTCTGCTTTGCGGCTTCAAGCGCGATGCGCTGCAAACGCTCTTGTTTTTTTGAAACAGATTTTGCATCCGGCCGGGAAACGCTGCGGGAAGTCAAAACGGGCACAATCTTCGTGACGCCGAGCTCCACGGCTTTTTGCGTGATGAGCTCCAGTTTATCGGCCTTCGGCATACCGGGGTACAGCGTGACGCGCAGGGTGGGCTCGCTTCTGTTTTTAAACTTATCGGTAAGGCGCACCATGACGGTATCGCCCGTGATGCTTTCAATTTCGCCTGTGTAGTCGGTGCCGGCACCGTCCGAAAGCGTGAGGGCGTCGCCCGTGTGCATGCGCAGGGAGCGGGCGATGTGGCGGCCGTCTTCACCGTCTATGACGGCAGAGCCTACGGACGCGGCTTCGTCAAACTGCACGGCAGATGTAAAAAATCTCGGCATATCGGTTCTCCTTATGGAACCACGTATACGCGTGGTTTTGTCTTTTCTATGATACCACGTTTAGGCAGAAAAGCGCAAGGTGTGAAGCACCTTAAAATGCGGACTTTTTCAAAAGCAGTCATTGCGCAAACGCCGTGAAAATGCTATACTTAACTATGTATACTTCTAAAGAGGAGAATCACGCTTGGAACAGAGTAAAATTCGCAATTTCAGCATCATTGCACATATTGACCACGGCAAAAGCACGCTTGCCGACCGCATTTTGGAGCAGACCGAGGCGGTCGCGAAGCGCGACATGGAAGACCAGATCCTCGACAACATGGATCTGGAGCGCGAGCGCGGCATCACCATCAAGGCGCATGCTGTGACGCTCGTCTACCGCGCGAACGACGGCGAGGCATATACGTTCAACCTTATCGATACCCCGGGTCACGTGGACTTTAACTACGAGGTTTCCCGCTCACTTGCGGCCTGTGAGGGCGCGGTGCTGGTGGTGGACGCTTCTCAGGGCATTGAGGCGCAGACGCTTGCAAACACGTACCTTGCGGTGGACGCAGGCCTTGAGGTCGTACCGGTATTGAACAAGATCGATCTGATTTCCGCGGACCCGGACAAGGTTGCGGCGGAGATTGAGGACGTCATCGGTATTCCGGCAGAGGACGCGCCGCGCATCAGCGCGAAAACGGGCCTCAACATCAAAGCCGTTATGGAGAAAATCGTGACGGATATTCCCGCACCGCAGGGCGACCCGGACATGCCGCTGCGCGCACTGATTTTCGACTCCTACTATGACGCATACCGCGGCGTTATCGCGTATGTGCGTATTAAAGAGGGGACGGTGCACCCCGGTGACACCATCCGCATGATGGCGGTGGGCAGTGAGTTCACCGTGGTGGAGTGCGGCATTCTGCGCGCGACGTCTTTGGAGCCCGCAAAGAGCCTTTCCGCGGGCGAAGTCGGCTACATTACGGCATCGATCAAAAACGTGCGCGAGGCGCGCGTGGGCGACACCATTACGCTGGCGGACAGACCGGCGGCAGAGCCGCTGCCCGGCTACCGTGCGGTGCAGCCGATGGTTTTCTGTGGCGTGTACCCGGCAGACGGTGCACACTATGCAGACCTTAGAGATGCGCTCGAAAAATTGCAGCTGAACGACGCGGCGCTGACGTTTGAGCCGGAGACCTCCGTGGCGCTCGGCTTCGGCTTCCGCTGCGGCTTTTTGGGACTGCTGCACATGGAGATTATTCAGGAGCGTCTGGAGAGAGAATATAACCTTGACCTCATCACAACCGCGCCGAGCGTTGTGTACCACATTACAAAGACGGACGGCACAAAGCTTTCCATCGATAACCCGACGAATTACCCTGATCCCTCGCACATTGCACTGGCGGAGGAGCCGATTGCGAACGCGCACATTTACTCCCCGACAGAATTTGTGGGTAACATCATGGAGCTTTGTCAGGACAGACGCGGCATTTTCAAGGATATGAAATACATTGACACCGACCGTGTGGATATTCACTACGAGCTGCCGCTCAATGAAATTATCTACGATTTCTTCGACGCGCTGAAATCCCGCACGCGCGGCTATGCGTCGTTTGACTATGAGCTCATCGGCTACCGCAAGAGCGAGCTTGTGAAGCTGGATATTATGCTGAACGGCGAAGTGGTGGACGCGCTTTCGTTTATCATCCACGCGGAAAAGGCGTACCCGCGCGCCCGCAAGATGGTGGAAAAGCTGAAGGAGAAAATTCCGCGCCAGTTGTTTGAGGTGCCGGTGCAGGCGTGCATCGGCGGCAAGATCATCGCGCGTGAGACCGTTAAAGCGATGCGCAAGGACGTTTTGGCGAAGTGCTACGGCGGTGACATCACCCGTAAAAAGAAGCTGTTGGAAAAACAGAAGGAAGGTAAGAAGCGCATGCGTCAGCTGGGCACGGTAGAAGTACCGCAGGAGGCGTTTATGGCGGTTCTGAAGCTCGATGAATAAACCGTTTTCGCTGTATATCCACATTCCGTTTTGCAAAAGCAAGTGCCCGTATTGCGATTTCTACTCCGCGCGGCCGGAAGAAGACGACGTATTTGACCGCTATTTAGCGGCGCTGTGTGCGCGGCTTGCAGTGTACGGTGAAAAATACGGCGAACGGCTGCTGCATACGGTATATTTTGGCGGCGGTACGCCGAGTGTGTTCGGTGCGAAAAGACTGTGCCGCGTGCTCGAAAAAGTGAAAGAGCAGTTTAATGTTGCCGAAAACGCGGAAATCACGACGGAGTGCAACCCGGCGGATGTAGACGTTTCATTTTTTGAAACGCTGAAACGCGGCGGGTTCAACCGTATTTCAATGGGTATGCAGTCCGCAAACGAGGCGGAATTGAAAATTCTCGGCCGCAGGCACACGGCGGAAACCGTGCGGGAAGCGGTGGAAGCGGCGAGAGAAGCGAGCATCGACAATGTTTCGGTCGATTTGATGCTCGGCCTGCCGAACTCGAGCTTGGAGACACTGAAAAGCTCGATCGATTTTTGCGCGGCACTCGAGGCCGACCATATTTCCGCGTATATTTTAAAGATAGAGCCCGGTACGCCGTTTGCAAAGCAAGAGCTTAATCTGCCCGATGAGGACGGCACGGCAGACCAGTATTTGTTTGCCGTAAACGAGCTTAAAAAGCACGGGTACGCCCAGTATGAGATCAGCAATTTTGCGCGGCCGGGCAAAGAGAGCCGACACAATTTGCAGTATTGGCGGTGCGGGGAATATTTGGGACTCGGTCCCGCGGCGCACTCCTTTATGGAGGGCAGGCGATTTTATTTCCCACGCGATTTAGAGGGCTTTTTAAACGGCAATGTGCCCACAGACGACGGCGCGGGCGGCGGTTTTTCGGAGTTTGCGATGCTGTCGCTTCGGCTGACCGAGGGGCTGCAAAGAAAGATTTGCGAGACACGATTTGAAAACGGCGGTGCGCTGTTTGACGGGGTTCTGGAAGGTTGTAAGCACTTGCCGAAAAGTCTGATACATGCAGATTACGAGCGAATTTCGCTGACCGCGGAAGGCTTTTTGGTCTCCAACGCGATTTTGGCGGAAATTTTGCCGGGATAAAGAAAATTCTCCTTTGGCTGCGGAGCCGAGGGAGAATTTTTTCTATGCTTATTTACTTTTCTTTTCCCTGAAAATCAAGCGAAAAATCAGGCGGACGAGCGGGCTACAGTAAAACATTTGCCACAGCACGGCGCACGGGAAGTTCATGCCCCATGTCTGAATAAACGTGCCGAAAGTGTGGGTGTCTTTAAAAAGCATGGTCGCAATCAGGCTCATGAAGCAGCACAGGTCGTCCGTGGCGGTCTTGAATTCCGGCGAAACGCGACCAACTTTATTTATCGTTTGGATTATGGCACAACAAAAGCTCTGCGGCAACGGGGTGCGGCAGAGCTTTTGTTTATTCGATCGATTTTAAGGATTCCGCCATGTCGATTTTGGTAATTTTCTTGCGCATGACGAGGTCGGTGATAACCGTGAACAGCACGACCATGACAACGGTCAAAAGGAAGCTGACGGGTGCGATGACAGCTTTGAAAGAGACCATATCGACGCGGATCTGCATGAGCACAAATGTGTGCAGCAGAACGCCGAGCGGCAGGCCGACGACGATGCCCATCATGGACAAAATGATATTTTCACGGAACACATACGCGCCGGTTTCCCTGGAATGGAAGCCGAGCACCTTGATGGTGGCAATTTCCCTGACGCGTTCGGTCAGATTGATGTTGCCGAGGTTAAACAGGACGATGAACGCGAGTGCGCCGGCGGAAATGAGCACGAGCGCAACGACATAGTTTAGGCTCTGCATCATTTGGTCAATCATATTGCGCGTATCGGTGACGACGGAAACGGAGGATACGCCGTCCGTTTTGGAGAGTGCAGCGGAAAGCGCATATTCGTCTGCGCTGTCGTTTACGCGCAGCAGGAGCGTTTTCGGCTCGTAGCCCTTATCGGCGATCATGGCGTACGTTTCGCCCGTCATGTAGAGGTAATTTTGCACGTAGTTTTCAACTAAACCCGCGACCTTGAGCTCGGCTTTTTCCGTGTCCGAAACGGAAACGGTGACGGTATCGCCGGTTTTGATATCGGTGAGCTCGGCGAGTTTTTCGGTGAGCAGCACTTCGCCTTTGCCGGGGTAGGGTACGGTCTCGCCATCGATATGCAGATCGAAAATGTCGGTGATGGCGGGATCGTCGGACGCGACGATGTAAGCGGATTTTGTGATGCTGCCGCCTGTGACGTCACCGGAGGTCATCTGCACGGCGGTGGCGGCGTCAAGTTCCGATTTGTGGTCGCTTTCGACTTCGTTGATTTTATCTTCGGTCAGCGTATCGGAGAACTGGGCGCTGACATCGTATTTTTGAATATCATCAAACTGGAAGTTTGCAATGTTCGCGACGGAATCATGGATACCGAAGCCGGTGAGCACCAGCGCGGTGCAGCCGGCAATGCCGAGAATCATCATAATCATGCGCTTTTTAAAGCGGAAAATGTTGCGCAGGGAGACCTTGTGCAAGAATTTCAGGCGCTTCCACAGCGGCGTGATGCGCTCGAGAAAAATGCGCTTGCCGACGGCCGGGGTCTTCGGGCGGATGAGGTTTGCGGGCATGTTCTGCATCTCGATGCGCAGGGCTAAATATGTGGTGCCCGCCGAGCATAAAAGCGACGCCGCAAGCGCGATGACAAACAGCACGGGGTCATACAGTATGACGAAACCCGGAATGCTATACAGCATGCCGTAGGCTGTCCAGATGACGAACGGGAAAACATAACCGCCCGCAAAATAGCCGATGACACAGCCGAGTGCGGCGGCGCTGCCGGAATAGAGCAGGTATTTTGCGAGGATGGAGCCGCGGCTGTATCCGAGCGCGCGGAGCGTGCCGATCTGTGTGCGTTCGTCGTCGATCATGCGGGTCATGGTGGTGGAGCAGACGAGCGCCGCGATGAGAAAGAAGAAAATGGGGAAGACCCCCGAGAGCTTTTCGACGATGGTGGAATCGCTTTCAAACGAGACGTAGCCGGCGTTTGTGTCACGTGTTAAAACGTAGAGCTCCGGCTTCTTTAAATCGGCGAGCTCTTGTTTGGCGTCGGCGATTTTCTGTTTGGCGTCGGAAATTTGCTCGTCAAATTCCTTTTTGCCGTCCTCGTAGTCTTTAAGGCCGTCTTCGTATTCGGCTTTGCCGTCGGCGAGCTCTTTTACGCCGTCGTTGTATGAAGCGAGGCCCTCGTTGTATTCTTTGATGCCGTTTTGAAACGTGATGAGCGAAGCATACGCTTCGTCAAGCTTTGCAGTTTGCGTTTTTCTCTGATATTCAAGTTGTGCTATGCCGTCGGTGTAATCGTTTTGGCCGACATCGAGCAGCGTGCGCATTTGCGAGAGGGCGGTTTCGGCTTCATCGAGCTGCTCGCCGGTCTCTGTGAGCTGCGCTTCCTGCGCGGTGAGGGCGGCATCCTGTTCGTTTAATACGGCTTCGGCATCGTCGAGCTGCGTCTGATTTTGATTCAAAGCGGCGCGCTGCATATCGAGCGCCGTTTGCTGCGCTTCGGCTTCTGCCGGGTCGAGCGTATCTTTTACGGCATCAAGCTGCGCCTGCGCTTCGTCGAGTGCGGCAAAGCCCGCCGTGAGCTGCGCTTTTTTCTCGTTTAAGTCGGCGCGTGCGGCGTCAATTTGTGTGCGGGCGTCCTTTGCGGCGGTAAGACCCGCTTCATACTGCTCTTTGCCGGATGTGAATTCGGCATATTTTTCAGTGTAGAGCTTTTCGTTTTCCTGCAGCTGCGCGTAACCGGCGTCGATCTGCGCCTGACTCTCCGCAAGGGCATCCTCTAATTGCTGCTTGCCGCTGTAATATGCGTCAAAGCCGCTTTGCAGGGCGCTTTCCCACGAAGTGAAGTCGGGCTGAATTTGCTCTGCGCCTGCATCCAACTGTGCTTTGGCATCGTCCAATTGCTTTTTCGCGTCGAAAAGTTTCGCTTCGCCGGAGGTGATGGTCTCTTTTGCATCGTCAAGCTGTGCTTTGGCGTCGTCAAGCTCCGTTTCGGCTTCGGCTTTTTTGTCGTTCAGTTCGTTCTCGGCGTCTGAAATTTCGGCTTTGCCGTCGGACGTGAGACGATCAAAACGCGCGTTGACGGAAGCGGTGGCGGCGGCTTCGACAGTATCGGAGAACGTATCGATGTAATCGTCGTAATCGTCGCTGTATAGCGGGAATTCATCGGTGCAGGTAACGTATAATTCTGTGTAATACTCGAAATCGAAGCCGTCCTCCGGGATGAGAACGAAGCCCTGCAGCGTGCCGTCGCCAAGCGACGTGGTGCCGCGCAGCGTGTGGATGTACAGCGGAGAATCTGCAAGGCCGACCACGGTGTAGGTGCTGTATTTGAAGCTTTTCTTCGTATCTTCGTCGTTGGAGTCGGAAATTTCGATCGTTTGTCCAATCATGTCTTCCGAAAAGCGACTGGAATCTATAAGGCACTCACTGCCGTTTTCAGGCATACGTCCGGCAGTGAGCACAGGCTCGTTGATGTTATCTGTCAGCATATGTGCACGGTAAACGCGCTCTTTGCTGTCGTGCTGCCAGATGAAATCGGCATTCACACTGCCTGCGGCGGCAACCACACCGTCGGCTTTCTGCACGGCGGCAACGTCGTCCGCATCAAAGCCGATGGTGGAGATGAGGCGAAGATCGTAGAGCTTCGTGTTTTTTATATAGGCGGTCTCGGTGGCGGACATGATGGGACGGGTATCTCGCAGACCCGTGAGAAACGCCACGCCCAGCATAATGATGAGCAGGATAGCGATATATCGCCCAAGGCTGCCCGAAATGCTGCGCCGCGTGTTTTTTCTGAGTGCTTTTGTCATGCGTTTTCCGGCTCCCTTCGCGTTACCATTCAAGCTGTTCCACGGGCGTGATGTGCTCGTTCATGCGAACGGAGTAAATGTGGCCGCTTTTTACGCGGATGATGCGGTCTGCCATGGCGGCAAGCGCCGCATTGTGCGTGATGATGACGACGGTCATGCCGTCGCGGCGGCAGGTATCCTGCAAAAGCTTTAAAATAGATTTGCCGGTCTCGTAATCGAGTGCGCCGGTGGGCTCGTCGCACAGAAGGAGCTTCGGCTTTTTGGCGAGTGCGCGGGCAATGGAAACACGCTGCTGTTCACCGCCCGAGAGCTGTGCGGGAAAGTTCTGCATGCGGTCATGGAGACCGACGGCGCGGAGCACGTCTTCGGCGGGGATGGCATCGGTGCACAGCTGTGCCGCAATTTCCACGTTTTCGAGCGCCGTTAAATTCGGGATAAGGTTATAAAATTGGAAGACGAAGCCGATGTCATAGCGGCGGTAGTTTTCAAGCTGGGTGCGGTTAAAGTGGCTGATGTCGCGTCCGTCCATGCGGACGGTGCCTTTAGACAGCGTATCCATGCCGCCGAGGATATTTAAAACCGTGGTTTTTCCGGCTCCGCTGGGACCTACGATACTCACCACTTCTCCTTTATTTATAATAAGGTCTATCCCTTTCAATACTTGCAGTGAACCAAAACTCTTGGTTATTCCTTCCAACTGAATCATAGTCCTACAATTTACGTATTACATATTCCGCCAGGTAGCAGCCAAACACAGCAGGCATGTAGCTCACCGTACCGGCAGTAGATTTTTTGTTTTGTTCATTATCTACCAGAATCACGGCATTCGGATCAGCCTGCTCGGTACTGAACACCACGGGCAACTTACGTTTCATTCCCATTTTCTGCAAACGCTTCCGCACGGCTTTGCTTAATCCGCAATGGTAAGTATCCCATAAATCGGCAAAACGAACCTGAGTAATATCCCATTTAGCACCGGCCCCCATACTACTCACAATGGGCAGACGGCGTTGAAGCACATTATATATAAGGTAACATTTAGGAGCTACCGTATCAATGGCATCCACCACAAAATCAAATTTTGCACTGTCCAGCAATTCCGGAATACGCTCATCTTTCAGATACTCCACCAATACAGTCAATTCCAAATCGGGATTAATATCACGGAAACGTTCCGCCAAAATTTCCGCTTTGGGACGTCCCACAGCAGAGTGAAGGGCCGGAAGCTGACGATTAATATTACTGGGCTGCACAATGTCTGCATCCACTATTGTCATACGGCCTACTCCTGCACGACAAATCATCTCGGCAGCATACGCCCCAA
>OLNY01002750.1_pt1 | contig 11916 bp, 9 predicted proteins | sample 1671981 | NCBI WGS metagenome assembly OLNY01 (sample SAMEA3136632, study PRJEB25190) | human gut metagenome | biome: human gut; feature: human-associated habitat; material: faeces | place: Austria | collected 2013 | reverse complement strand
TGATCTTGTGACCAAGCTCCAGAGCCTTCTGGAGGACGAATCTCGTCTGCGGCATTGTTCCTTCGAAGGAATCTACCAGCAGAAGAACGCCGTTTACCATCTTGAGGATACGCTCTACCTCGCCGGAGAAGTCGGCGTGGCCGGGGGTGTCGACGATATTGATTTTTACTCCGTTGTACATGCAGGAAGTGTTCTTCGCAAGAATTGTGATTCCGCGCTCGCGCTCAATGGCGTTGTTATCCATTACACGGTCGCTTACTACCTGATTCTCGCGGAATGCGCCGCCCTGCTTGAGCATTTCGTCGACCAGGGTAGTCTTGCCGTGGTCAACGTGGGCGATTATTGCAATGTTACGTAAGTCATTTCTTACCAATTAATTCACGATCCTTCACATTAAAATTTTACATCGTTCTTTATTATACTACTTTTTTTTCCACCTTACAAGGGACTTGAGAAAAAAACGTTGTTTTAATTATAATTGCTGATGTCAGCGCATGGTTTTTGTGTAATTTCACAAGAAACAGGACTTCATTTTTACCTGAAGCCCTGTTCCGTGGGTCTACTTAAACAATCTGCGCATTTTTTCAGAAATCGCCCTGCGCCTTTCCTGCTCCGCCGCCTCGTCAAGCTCGTAGCCTCCGGGTACTTCCCTCAGTATGCTTCCCTCGTGAACTCCCTGCGGAAGCTCGCTCAGCGGTATATCCTTCCGGACGTCTCCGGAATACACTACGGCAAAGCCGTCCTCTATCCTGTCAACGACTATCATGCGGCTTCCTCCGTATCCTGCCGGAAATCTCCAGTTTGCTGGTCGGTGTAAATTCTGAAGTTCTCGCCGTCGCAGGTAAACACTATGTTTCCATTGTCCATCGTTGTGTAGATCGCGCAGCCATGCGAAAGCAGGCGGTTGACTACCTCCGTCTTCGGGTGTCCGTAGGAGTTCCCCTCGCCGACCTCTATCACGGCATACTCGGGGCTTACCGCCTCGATAAACGCCGGCGTGCTCGACGATGTACTGCCGTGATGTCCGACCTTCAGCACGTCGCTTCTGATGTACTCGCCGCTGTTGAGAATGTCGCTTTCCGCGGCGCGTTCGATGTCCCCGGTGAACAGGAACGACTTGTTTCCGTGTACCAGACGGCAGGTTATGGAGTAATTGTTCAGATTAGTATAATCATCATGCACCGGAGCCAGGAACTCCAGCACGGCGCCGTTTCCGAGGTCGAGCGTCCTTCCCAGCCTAGAATACTCCGCGGTAATACCGCGGCGGTCTATCGTGTCAAGCATGTCCTCGAAATTCTGGGTCATGGGCAGAAGATACGACGGAACCTCCGGCATGATGACGGTTCCGACCGTGAATTCTTTCATGATCTCCGCCATGCCGCCGATGTGGTCTTCGTGCGGGTGGGTGGCTATGATGTAATCAAGCTTTCGTATTCCCTGATTTTTCAGATAATTCTTGACGCGTTCGGAATGTATCTTTTCGCCGCAGTCAATAAGCACCGTTTTATCGCCGGAAACTATCAGCTCGCAGTCGCCCTGTTCGACATCTATAAAATGCACTGCTATCTCGCCGTCTGCGACAGTGACTGCGTTCGACTTGCCGTTCAGCCAGGATATTATATCGTCTGCGGACGGGATAAAATCAAACTTGAATATTACGTCGTTGGCGTATATCACCAGCGAAAACAGCATGAAAACCGCGAAAACTACCAGTATGACCTTAGCCGCGGGGTTTTCCCGCATGCTTTTTTGTCTGCGCTGTTTTCCTGCCATTCGGTTTCCCCCTCTCGCGGTCGTTAGTTGCGTTGTGTCCGGAACTGCGGTACTGCTGCTTCGGGGCGCTCTGCTGGCTGCGTGCGCCGGGCTTCCTTCTTTCGGAGCTTCCGCCGCGCTGCGCCGCTCTCTGCGGCGACGGAGCTATCAGGCAGTCCTTGCCGGTTCCGATGAGATCCCTGCGCTTCGCCATGATAAGCGCCTTTTCAACTATGTCGTGATTTTCCGGCTTGAAATACTGGAGCAGAGCGCGCTGCATGCGTTTCTCCTCCGGAGTCCTCGGAACAAACACCGGCTCCATCGTGTACGGATTCAGCCCCGTCCAGAACATTGCCGTGGAAATAGTTCCCGGTGTGGGGTAGAAATCCTGCACCTGCTCGGGGCGGATATTGTGCTTTTTAAGGAACACCGCAAGCTCCACCGCTTCTTCAAGCGTACAGCCCGGGTGGCTCGACATCAGATACGGTACAAGGTACTGCTCCTTTCCGCACTTTTTCGTGGCTGCGTAGAACCGCTTTTCAAACTCCTCGTAAACCTCGATATGCGGCTTTCCCATCAGGTCGAGTACCTTATTGCTGGCATGCTCCGGAGCTACCTTGAGCTGACCGCTGACATGATACTGCACCAGCTCGTCCAGGAAGTCGTTGTTCTTGTCCTGGAGCATGTAATCGTAGCGGATTCCCGAACGAATGAATATCTTCTTCACTTTTTTGATGGAGCGCAGGCGGCGCAGCAGCCTGATATAGTCGCTGTGGTCGGCGATGAGGTTCTTGCACGGCGTGGGAGCCAGGCACTTTTTCCCCTTGCACATGCCGTATTTCTCCTGCTTCTCGCAGGAAGGGTGCCGGAAATTCGCGGTAGGGCCTCCGACATCGTGGATATATCCCTTGAAACGCGGATTCTCAGAGAGCTTCACGGCTTCCTCATAAACGGAATCCTCACTGCGGGTCTGCACTTTTCTTCCCTGGTGCAGGGCGATGGAACAGAAGTTGCAGAATCCGAAACAGCCGCGGTTGTGTGTTATCGAGAACTCCACCTCCTGGATAGCCGGAACTCCTCCCTCCTTCTCATACATCGGGTGGTACATGCGCATGTACGGCAGCTCGTAGGTATAGTCGAACTCCGCCTGCGTTACGCTGCGCTGCGGGGGATTCTGCACCAGCATCATGTTTCCGTGGCGCTGTACTATCGTCCTGCCGTACACCTCGTCCTGCTCGTCGTACTGCTTGCGGCAGGATTTTGCGTACGCTTTCTTGTTATCGCGGACTATCTCGAAGCTGTCGCACTGCACCGCGCCTATCGGAGTGTTCTCCGGCTCCGTGAGGTAGCATATGCCGCGCAGGTCGTGCATGTCCTTCAAGTGAAGCCCCGCCTTAAAATTGTTCAGCATCTGGGTCAGCGTGACCTCACCCATGCCGTACATCAGGTAATCCGCTCCGGTGCTCACCAGAACCGACGGCATTACGCTGTCGCTCCAGTAATCGTAATGCGCGAAACGGCGCAGCGAAGCCTCCAGGCCGCCTATGGATATTTCAACGTCCGGATAAAGCCGCTTCAGATTCTGGCAATAGACCGTGAGCGCCCTGTCGGGACGCCTGCCGCCCTTTCCTCCCGGGGAATACGCGTCGTCGAAACGCTTTTTCAGCGCAACTGTGTAGTTCGACACCATGCTGTCGATGTTGCCTCCGCTCACCATGAAGCAGTACTTCGGCTTCCCAAGCTTCATGTAATCGGCGTCGCACAGCGGCTGCGCGATAACTCCGACCGTGAACCCAGCCGCTTCGATCATTCGCGAGATTATCGCAATTCCGAAAGTCGGGTGGTCGATGTAAGCGTCACCGGTGAAGCAGATGAAATCAAGCTGCTCTATTCCTCGTTCTTCCATATCCTGTCTGCTTACAGGCAAAAACGACATTTTAATTCCCTCACTTTATCTTTGCTGGAGTTTCCTCTCAGCCCATTCCTGTTTTGTCATCAGAACCTGACGGGGCTTGCTGCCCTCAAGAGGTCCGACTATTCCCATTTCTTCCATTATATCGACAAGCCGCGCGGCTCTTCCATAGCCCAGCTTGAGCCGTCTTTGCAGCGATGATGTGCTGCAAGTTCCGGATTCCACAACGAAATCTATCGCATCCTCCAGGCGCTCGTCGCTTGTGTCTATGTCGCCGCTGTCTGAATTCCCGGAGGACTTGCTGTCCTGCGCGGAAGCCACCATCTCAGTCTGGCGCTCGACCTCTTCCATGACAAGTTCGTCGTATTCAGCCTGGAAGGTCTGCTTGATGAACTCCACAACGCGCTCGACTTCCTTATCGGAAACGAAGCAGCCCTGCACTCTGACCGGTTTCGGAAGTCCCACGGGCATGTACAGCATATCGCCGTTTCCAAGGAGCTTCTCCGCGCCGCTTACGTCAAGTATGACGCGGCTGTCCGTCTGGGAAGCCACCATCAGCGCGATACGGCTCGGGATATTCGCCTTTATCAGACCGGTCACGACGTTGACCGTCGGGCGCTGGGTCGCGATAACAAGGTGCATTCCGGCGGCTCTTGCCATCTGGGCAAGACGCACTATGCTGTCCTCGACGTCCTTCGGGGAAGCCATCATCAGGTCTGCCAGCTCGTCAATGAATATTACTATGTGCGACATCTTCATGAGCCCGCTGTCAGGGTCCTTTGCAAGCTCGTTAAAGCCGGTGAAGTCGCGCACGTTGTTGTCGGAGAACTGCTTGTAGCGGTTCAGCATTTCGTTTACCGCCCATGCCAGCGCGCCCGCCGCCTTCTTCGGGTCGGTGACTACCGGGATAAGCAGGTGCGGGATTCCGTTGTACATCATGAACTCCACCTTTTTCGGGTCGACCATTATCAGGCGCACGTCCTGCGGGGTGGATTTCATCAGGATACTCATAATGATGGAATTTACGCACACCGATTTACCCGAACCGGTGGTTCCCGCAATGAGCAGGTGCGGCATTTTAGCGATGTTGCATGTCACCATTGCGCCGCTGATATCCTTGCCGAGAACGGTTTCGAGCTTCTTATCGAAGCTCTTTTTGAACTCCGTGGTATCAACCAGTTCGCGGAAGAATACGGTGTCCCGCGCCTTGTTCGGAACCTCTATTCCCACCGCCGACTTATTCGGGATAGGCGCTTCAATACGCACCCCGGCGGAGGCAAGATTCAGCGCGATATCGTCCTGCAGGCCCGTGATTTTGGATATCTTTACCCCCGGCGCAGGCTGAAGCTCGTAACGTGTAACGGAAGGTCCGCGGCTCACGCCTACAAGTTTGGTCTGAACTCCGAAGCTCTGGAGCGCTTCCACCAGCTTCCTGGAGTTGCGGTCGATCTCATTGTCGATGTCAGCCTGAGTCAGTTTCTTCTGAACCGGATTCAGCAGATTCACCGGAGGAAGCGTGTAAACATCGCTGAAATTCAGTTCCTCCGGAGCCGGCTTTTTAAGCGGCATTGCGGGACGTTCCGGCGCTGGCGCGGCGGGAGGCGTTACGGGTCTGTCCGGGCGCGGAACTTCCACTATCTCAGGCTTTACCGGATTCTCAGGGCGCTCAGGCTCGGCGGCCTTCGGCGCAGAGGTTTCCGGAGCTGCGGCGCCCTTCTGCGGCTGCGATTCTGTTTCCGGCTCGTCGGCAACATCGTCGAGGTCGAACGGAAGCTCGCTTTCCTCGGAGCTTGTTATCGAATTCTCCGGGAGATCCTGAATGCTGCTCACCGGAGCGTTCTCCGGATTTTCCTCCTTGAAACGGTGCAGCGCGTCTATTATCGGAACAAGCTCCGCGTCCTCGTCCTCGAGAGGATCCTTCTCGGAGCGCTCAGCTTCTTCAAGAACCGCGCGGTTCTTCTGCATTATGTAGTCCTTTATCTCCGCCATGTAGTCCACGCTGTCCTCGTGCTGCTCCTCAAGAAGCTGCTCCGTTTCGGCGGGATCAGGCTCGGCAGGAAGCTCGGGTTCGGCGGGCTTCACCGGATCGGGTCGCGGGACCTCGATTATATGCGGCTTTTCAGAGGATTCAGGCTCAGTATGCGCCGACGTATCCTCGACTATCGGCTCCGGCTCTTGCTCCTCAGGGTCGGAAACGCTGAACACGGCGCGGCTCAGCTCGGCTACGGAGCGCTTCTCCTGCTGCTCCGCGTCTATCTCCGCCTGTATTTTCTCTATTTCGTCCTGCTGCATGTGGAGCTCCTCCGCGGCTATGCGGTTCTCCTCGCGTATGCGGTTGTGGTGCTCGACCGCCTTATCCTTCGCATTGCGGACTGGCTTCACCATGCGGTCGGTGAAGTCCGCAACCGTGATCCCGGTGCAGAGAAGCACGCATACCAGGATCAGAATTATAATGAGTATCGTAGCTCCCAGCCTGCCCAGCAGAAGCAGCAAGCCGCCGATGAACAGCGCAAACACGCCGCCTCCGCGGAACTCTTTGCCGTCCTTGTAGAGATTCGCGATCACTTCGCCGAAATTCTCGCCCGGAACAGCTCCGACGGAGAAAATCTGAACCGCCGCGCACAGCAGGAGAATGCCTCCAACGCATTTGAGCACGTCCATGCCGAGCTTGTGACCTTCCTTGAACGCGGAAAGACGTATCGCAACAAAAATAAGAAGGGGTCCGACCAGGAAAGCGGAGTAACCGAACAGCCCATGCATTAGGTCGAAAAATCCGCGCCAGCCCTCGCCTTCCCCGGCGGGAATAACTGCGGCGAGCGTCAGGACGATCCCGACTGCGAACATTATCACCGTTGCGATGTGACGGCGGCGCATGCTGGCTTTCAGAGCCTCCTCGCGGAGCCTGAGCTGCTCAGCCTCGAGAGCCTTCTTTGATGGTCTTGAGCGCCCGGTGCTGCCCTTCGAGGAACCGGAGCGCGGTCTTGTTGTCTTATTCTCAGCCATTTTATCCGACTTCCTTTACGTGATTTCAGCCCATTAGGAGGGAATGGAGCGTGTTTCCGGAAATGTGCTCCCACAGACCCGCTGCCACGCAGACTGCGCCCAGAACGGCGGTGTAAACTCCGAATATCTTGTACCTGTCCTTCTTGACGAGCCAGCTGACCAGCTTTATCGAGAGGATTCCAACAACCGCAGCGATGACGAATCCTATTCCGAGAGTGACCCAATCTAGCTCCATATCAGAATGCAGCGCGTCGCCGAGTTCCAGTACGCTGCCGCCGAGTATCGCGGGGATACCAAGGATAAACGCGAATGTGACCGCGGTTTCCTTTTCAAGACCGGAGAGCAGTCCGCCCGCCGTTGTGGAGCCGCTCCGGGAAACACCCGGGAACAGCGCGACGACCTGGAAAAGCCCGACCGTAACCGCGTCTTTGACGGTCATCTGCTCCGCCGTGCGCGTGCCGTGGCCGAATCTGTCCGAAAGGAACAGAATCAGCGAAGTAAACAGGAAAGCGGCTCCCTCGAACACAATGTCGCCCTGCCTTCCGGTGAAGAATCCCTCAACCAGGTAAAACGGAACCAGAATCACCGTCGCAATAATCACCATGAACATCATGCGGCGGTTTCCGTTCATGTTCTTCCATGAGAATTTCCCGGTAAAGATGTCGCCTATAGTAAGGAAAAATTCCTTTATCATGCCCCATATCGTGCCCCAGAAGGCTACGAAAACCGCTGCAAGCGTTCCGAGGTGGAGCACCAGCGAAAGCACGAGCGCCGCTCCCCCGTTGACTCCGGTCACATGCTGGACTACCGACAGATGTCCCGAGCTTGAAACCGGCAGGAATTCTGTCAGTCCCTGCACCACCGCCTGAATAATTACCGTAATTATGTCCATATTTTTCCCCTTATGTATCGTTATGTATCCGCCCGGAGGCGGGTTATCTGTCGCCGTGCCAGTCTGCGGAATTCAGTGCGCTCCTGCGGCTCTGTGTCTCGGCGGGTCTTAGCTGCACGAATGCGGTTTTCTGCGCAGAGGGCTTCATCGGCTTTGTGTGCGCAGTGGTCTTTCCGGACTTTTCCGCTTTTTCTGATTTGGCGGACTTTTCTGCTTTGTCCGATTTCTTCCCCTTTGTGGAGGACTTCGCAGGCTTTTCAGTTTCTGCGGGCTTCCGCTTTTCAATGAGGGAGTACAGGCACTGCACCGCGTCGGATATCCCGCCGAGGTGGTCTATCAGCCCTTCCCTGACCGCTTCGCTGCCTTCAAGGACGGTTCCGATGTCCATTACAAGCTCGTCCTTTTCCATCAGCAGCTCACGGAAGCGCTCCGGCTTCATGCGGCTGTTTTCGGTCACAAACCGCGTTATCCTGTCCTGCATTTTCTGGAACCACGTCATTGTCTGCGGAACTCCGAGCACCATGCCGTTCGTGCGGACCGGGTGTATAGTCATTGTAGCCGACGGAACTATAAAGCTCACGTCGGTGCTGACCGCTAGCGGTACTCCTATAGAATGCCCGCCGCCGAGCACTATCGAAACCGACGGCTTCGACATTCCCGCTATCATCTCCGCGATCGCAAGTCCCGCCTCCACATCGCCGCCGACCGTGTTCAGCACCACCATCAGCCCTTCCACCGTGCTGTCCTGCTCAATTGCTGCGAGCGCCGGTATAAGGTGTTCGTACTTCGTAGTCTTGGTCTGGGGAGGGAGAAGAAAATGTCCCTCGATCTGCCCGATTATCGACAGACAGTGTATGTTATGCGGAGCGTTGATCGTCGCTATCATTCCGTTGTCGATCATCTGCTGGTTCTGCTCCTCAGTAAACGGAGCTTCATTCCTGTTTTCATCGCACATGCTGAATTTTCCTCCTGAAACATTTTTTGTATATATTATTTCAGTTACACGTGAGATTATGCAGATATATCACATCAATAATAGTCATTGAGTGCGTACATATTTATTATAGCACAAATCTCTCTATAAATCAAATACTTTTTGGCACATTTTTTCGCCCCGGATATTTTTTCCGTACAACTCATCATATAAGCCCCCGAACAAGCATATATTGCTGTTGAAAGCAATACCTACGCACCCGTGAAGGAGGATACAATGGAAGAAATGAACAGAAAAGCTGACGCGGTGTTCATGACCGAGACCCTTTTCGACGGTCAGACCGAGCAGGGCGTTGAGCTTGACCATGTGCTGCCGGACTATTACCCGGAGATCTTCAGGATACTTAAATGCTGTCTGTCGCCGAGAGTGATCTCCGCTGCGGTATCAGGGAACAAGATAATGCTTGACGGAGTAGTGCTCATCAAAGTGCTGTACCTCGCTGAGAACAGCACCGCGCTGCACTGCGTCGAGCAGAGGTACACCTGGTCGAAAACGGTGGATATCGCCGGAAAAGCCGAGAACCTCTGCGGCGAACCCCGTATCACCGTGGTTCCCCGCACCGACTACTGCAACTGCCGCGCGGTCAGCAGCAGGAGGCTCGATATCCGCGGAGCGATCAGCTGCCGCATTACCGTCACCTGCCCTGCGAAATTCACCCTGCCCGCTCTGCCGGACGGCATGCAGGTGCTCACCCGGGAGGTAAGCTGCTGCACCGAGCCTATCTACGCCGACAAACAGCTCGCCGTCCGCGAGGACATCGAGACCGGCGCTCCCGGGATCGACTACATAATAAGCTGCGACGCCGTTCCGCGCATCGACGACCTGCGTGTTATCGCGAACAAGGCGGTAGTCAAGGGGACGGTCAGCATAAGCGCGCTCTATGGAGTTCACACCGACGAGCACAGCGGCTGCGACGAACTCGAAAAAATGACTGCGGATATCCCGGTCAGCCAGATACTGGATATGCCGGGACTTTCCGACCAGCACTCCTGCACGCCGGAATTCATCGTCAGAAACTGCGAGCTTGTTCCAAAATCCGACAGCGGCGTAATTTCCTGCGAACTCAAGATGGAATGCCGGTGCAGCGCCGTCCAGACCTCCACCGTGGCGATTCCCTGCGACGCCTACTCGACGGAATACGAAACCGAGCTTACCACTGCCTCGCTTAAAATACCCACTGACCAGCGCCGCGCAGATTCCCAGACATCTGTGAAATCAACGGTGGCATGTGACGGCGGCGAAGTCGACTCTATCTGGGACTGCCGCGGCGAACTTTGCAGCGTGTCCTGCCGCCCTGACGGCGAAAATGGACTGCTCGTGACCGGGCAGGTCTGCATGACGGTGATTGGAAAATGCGCGGGCGGTACGCCGTTCGTCGCTGAGAAGCAGGAAGCCTTCGAGCATACGATACCCGCCGCGAACGTCACCCCGGACACCTCTGTAAACTGCCGCGCTTCGGTCAGCAACACCGGATTCGCTATCCGCTCGGACGGCAGCGTTGACGTCACGGTGCAGGCTGATATCTCCGCAGAGCTTACGGACTCAAGGCAGTTCAGCGTTATCAGCAGCGCGGCGGTTCATCAGGATAAGCCGAAGGAGCGCTCCGATGAATTCGCGCTCCGAATCTGCTACACCACCGGACACGAGAGCTGCTGGGACATCGCCAAACGCTGCGGCACCACAGTCGAATCAGTCATGGAAGAAAACGAGATCGCCGACCGCAGCGCGGAACTTTCCGGCATGGTCGTTATCCCGATAGTTTAAGGAGCGTGAAATATGGATCACTCAATTTATTCTGACATCGCACGCAGGACTGACGGCAACATTTACCTCGGTATAGTAGGTCCGGTGCGTTCCGGCAAATCGACATTCATCACACGGCTGATGAACACTCTCGTTATCCCGAACATCGCCGACGATTTCCAGCGCGAGCGCGCAAACGACGAGCTTCCGCAGTCCTCCGCCGGCAAGACTATCATGACCACCGAGCCGAAATTCGTTCCCGAAAAGGCGGTCACCATCGTGCTTGACGGCGGCGTCAAGATGAACGTCCGGCTCATCGACTGCGTTGGGTACATAGTTCCGAGCGCCATCGGCTACATTGAGAACGAGGCTCCGCGCATGGTCATGACCCCCTGGTTCGAGGAAGAGATCCCGTTCAACATGGCGGCTGAGGTCGGCACGCGGAAGGTCATCACGGAGCATTCCACCATCGGTATAGTCGTCACCACCGACGGAAGCATTACCGATATCCCCCGCGAGGAGTACCAGCAGGCGGAAGAACGGATAGTCTCCGAACTGAAGGAGATCAACAAGCCGTTCGTTGTGATACTCAACTGCCAGAAGCCGGATTCCCCGGAAAGCCGCGCGCTTGCCGCCTCCATGCAGGAGAAATACTCCGCGCCGGTGATGGCGGTAAACTGCCTTGACCTCACCGAGGAACAGATAAAGGAGCTTCTCGGAATGGTTCTTTTGCAGTTCCCAGTCAGCGAGATACGCGTCAGAATGCCGAAATGGATCACAGCGCTCGACCGCGACCACTGGCTGCGCAGGGAGCTTTTCAGCACGATAAAGTCCGCCGCGGCAAAAATAGACGGCATAAGCAGCATAAAGTCCTGCGCCGACGAGATCTCAGCCTGCGAGTACACCTCAAGGGTTATTCCGGAGGATATCGACCTCGGCACCGGTTCGGGAGTCATCGACATAACTCTGAAAAACGAGCTGTTCTACCAGATACTCGGCGAGACTACCGGTCTGGTGCTCCACGACGAAAGCGACCTTATGCCCTGCATGATAGAGCTTGCACAGATAAAGAACAAATACGAACGCGTCCGCGGCGCGCTCGAGGAAGTCGAGGCGACCGGCTACGGGATCGTCATGCCAACGATGGACGAACTAAAGCTTGATGAGCCGAAGATAGTAAAGCAGGGCGGCAAATACGGAGTCCGGCTGCGGGCGAGCGCGCCTTCAATACACATGATGTCCGCGAACATCACAACCGAGATAAACCCGATAGTCGGCAGCGAGAAGCAGTCAGAGGAGCTAATCGCATACCTGCTGACCGATTTCGAGGAAAACCCGAAAAAGATATGGGAAAGCAACATCTTCGGGAAGTCCCTTCACGAGCTGGTTAACGAAGGGCTCCACAACAAGCTCTACCGCATGCCCTCCGACGCAAGAATGAAGCTTCAGGAGACGATACAGCGCATCATCAACGAAGGCTGCGGCGGTCTCATATGTATCATTCTGTAAACAACAATATCCCCCCGCTGCTGCGGAGGGATTTGTTTATGCGTTATTCAGCGTAATTACTGAGCAGAGTTCTGCTGAGTGTAGCTTGCGATCATGTTCTTTACCATCTGG
>OLNY01002736.1_pt1 | contig 11953 bp, 13 predicted proteins | sample 1671981 | NCBI WGS metagenome assembly OLNY01 (sample SAMEA3136632, study PRJEB25190) | human gut metagenome | biome: human gut; feature: human-associated habitat; material: faeces | place: Austria | collected 2013 | reverse complement strand
TTCGGAGCGGAGGATGGGGAAGTGGATTATCCAAACATTGACGAGCGGCTTTCCAAGGCCGGTGAAGATGATGAAAACGATGTGGAAGACCTCGTAGATATTGAATGCGAAGAAAGCGATAAAAATGACGCATTCATAGAAGAAAACGGGACTTTTACTGCGCCTAAAAGTCGTTGGGGAGATGGTAGCAAATGAGATACTGATGTATTTCCGGGGGCAGAAGAAGAGTGCGCAGGATGTTTCGCTGTCCGATTATATCGAGACCGGTACCGATGGGGCGGCGCTTTCTTTGATGGATGTGGTCAGCGAGGACGGCGATCTGCTGGAACAGGTGTCCTCCCGGGAGAGCGCGGAACAGCTGCATCGGGCGATTCGGTCTTGCTTGACGGAACAGGAGCGGGAGGTGGTCGTATTGAGGTATGGACTGAATGGAAAACCGCCGAAGCGGCAGCGGGAGGTGGCGATCATTACGGGGATCAGCAGGAGCTATGTATCCAGGATTGAGAAGCGGGCGTTGCAGAAGCTGCGGAGGGAATTGGAGGAATGATATTTGCGGCGGGGCGGCTTCGGTTCTGGTGAGTGGAGTATGCGTTAGAAGAAAGATTTTTAGGGATTTTTTTGGTTGCACCTTCGGGTGCAACTTTTTTTGTCTTCTTGGGTTTGGATGAAAGGGAGGTTACTATGGAACGCAAAAGCGTGGAAAGGGAACTGAAGCAGCGAATCCAGACGGGGAAAATCCGGAGGGAGGATGTGACGCGGCGGCTGGCGGAACTGGCGTTCGGGAAAGCCAACGACTGCGTACGGCTGGCGCTGGAGGATGAGCCGAGGCTGGACAAGTTGGACCTGAGTTTGCTCAGCGAGGTCAAGCGCAACGACAAGGGGACGGTGGAGATCAAGCTCATTGACCGGTTACAGGCGCTGGAACAGCTGGCGACGGTGGCGGACGGGGAGCAGACGGACATGGACGATTTCCTGAAGGCGTTGCAGGGCGGCGGGGAAGAATGACGGCATTTTCGCCAAAGCAGCGGACGGTGCTGAGCTGGTGGGTGCCGGGGAGTCCCAACCGGGACAGGGAGGCCATCGTGTGCGACGGGGCGGTCCGCTCCGGGAAGACACTGGCTATGGGGCTGAGCTTCTTCCTGTGGGCCATGAGCTGCTTTAGCGGCCAGAAGTTCGGCGTCTGCGGCAAGACGATTGCATCTCTGCGGAGGAATGTGCTGTCGGAGATTCTGCCGAAGCTGGAAGGGCTGGGGGCGCAGTGGAAGGAAAAGCGGACGGATAACCTGCTGACTGTAAAATTCCGGGGGCGGGAAAACCAGTTCTACGTCTTCGGCGGGCGGGACGAAAGCTCCGCAAGCCTGATTCAGGGTATCACCTTTGCCGGGGTGCTGCTGGACGAGGTGGCGCTGATGCCACGCAGCTTTGTGGAACAGGCCTGCGCCCGATGCTCCGTCGCCGGGAGCCGGTTATGGTTCAACTGCAACCCTGCCGGGCCGGGGCATTGGTTTTACCGGACGTGGATTCTGGAGGCGGAGAAGCGGAACTGTCTGCGGCTCCACTTTACCATGGAGGACAACCCCTCCCTGACGCCTGAGATCCGGCAGCGGTATCAGAAGCTGTACACAGGGGTGTTCTACCGGCGGTTTATTCTCGGACAGTGGGCGCAGGCGGAAGGTCGGGTTTACGATTTTTTCTCGCCGGAAATGGTGAGGAAAGCGCCGGAAAGCTGCGAAAAGTGGTACATATCCTGCGACTACGGGACGGTGAATCCTACGTCCATGGGGCTGTGGGGACTGTGCGGCGGGGTCTGGTACCGGGTGAAGGAGTTTTACTTCAACTCCCGGGAGGCCCGGCGGCAGATGACCGACGAGGAATACGCCCGGGCGCTGGAGGGACTTGCCGGGGAACGGCGGATCACGGCGGTGATCGTTGACCCCTCGGCGGCCAGCTTCATTGAGGTTCTGCGGCGGAAGGGATGGCGGGTGCGCAAGGCGGAAAACGATGTTCTCAGCGGTATCCGGCTGACCTCCGATCTGCTGAAGGCCGGGAAGATCGTGATCTGCGAGGGGTGCGCGGACTGCCTGCGGGAGATGGACGAGTACGTCTGGGATTTATCCGGCGGAGGGAAGGACAAGGTGCGCAAGGAGCACGACCACGCCATGGACGACATGCGGTACTTCGCCGCCACGGTTCTGGGGGAGCGGCAGGAGGGGGTTTCCGCGTGGGCGGTGGAAAGAAGGCGCTGACGGGGGACGTCAGGGTAATATTTGCTTGAAGGGAGCGATTTTTTGAAACGAAAGCAGAAGGAAACCGGAGGCGTTGCGGCGGTGTGCCAGCTTCGCACCGGGAACACCCACCCCTTTGGGGTGATGAAGGGGTTTACGCCTCTGGGCGCCGGGGAGGAGCGGATTTACCGGGAGATGCGGGAAGCTATTCCGGTGCTGGATGCTGCGGTCGCGAAAATGGTGCGGCTGTGCGGCGGGTTTGAGGTCCGGTGCCGGGACCGTGAGGCACAGCACCGGCTCAATGGTTTTTTGCAGATGATGCCCTGCGGCCGGGGACAGATGGGCATTGAAAGCTTTTTGAGCGGGTATCTGGACAGCCTGCTGACCTATGGCCGGGCGGTGGGCGAACTGGTGATCGCCGGTGGAAAACTGCGAGCGGTATGCTGGGGAGACGTGACGGCGCTGGAAGCGCAGGAGGGGAAAATCCCCTGGAAACGGTGCTGTGGGGTACCGATGAGCATGGTTTGCTGCGGCCGCTCCCTTATCAGCAGCTCCTGTTGTTCACCACGATGAATCCGGAACCGGCACACCCTTATGGAGTGAGCATGTTCCGGGGGATGCCGTTCCTCGCGGACATTCTTCTGAAAATTTACAACACCATCGGCGTTAACTGGGAACGCGCCGGGAACATCCGTTACAGCGTCATCTGCAAGGGCGGCGAAAATCTTGACCCGGTGACGGCGCAGGAGCGGGGGAAAGCCGTGGCGGCGGAATGGAGCCGGGCCATGGAGGACAACAAGAACGGCACGGTGCGGGATTTCGTGGCCGTGGGGGATGTGGAGATCAAGGTCATCGGCGGGGAAGCGCCGATATTGGATTCCGAGACCCCGGTGCGGCAGATCCTGGAGCAGCTGGTGGCAAAAACCGGGCTGCCGCCCTTTTTGCTGGGGCTGAACTGGAGCACCACCGAGCGGATGAGTACCCAGCAGGCGGATCTGCTGACCTCGGAACTGTGGGCGCTGCGGCGGACGGTGGAGCCTGCCATGCGGAAGATCTGTCAGACCTATCTTGCGCTGGAAGGACTGGACAACCGGGTGGAGATCGAGTGGGACGACATCAGCTTGCAGGATATCACGCAGGAGGCGCAGGCGGCGCTTTACCGGGCGCAGGCGGAAAAGTGTCTGGCGGATGCGTCCCAAAATGAAAATTCTTGAATGGAGGAACCGGCATGGAAATCAACAAGGCGGCACAGGCCGCAAGCAGCGGCGCACCTACGGCGGTACAACTGGAAGCGATCAACAATCTTGCCAAGGCGCATCTGACAGCCCAGCAGGTTTACGTGTTCTCCCTGCGGCTGTGCGACAATCAGGTAGACCGGGACTTTGAGCGCTTCGACAGCGCCGCACTCCCCGGACTTGCCAAGCTGTTTATCGGCAAGACGGGGATCGTTGACCACAAGTGGAGCAGCGACAAGCAGGTGGCGCGTATCTTCCAGACCGAGGTGGTGCGGGAGGACGGCGCGGAATTCATCAAAGCATGGGCGTACATCCGGCGGGGAGATGCCAACGACGAGATCATCGCCGACATTGAGGCGGGAATCAAAAAGGAGGTATCCGTGGGGTGCGCCATGGGGCGCTCCGTATGCTCCATCTGCGGGAGCGACTACGGCTCCTGCGGGCATCGGAAGGGCGAGAGCTATGACGGACAGGTCTGCTGCGCCATTTTACAGGAGCCGATGGATGCCTATGAGTTTTCCTTTGTGGCCGTCCCGGCACAGCGGGAGGCCGGGGTGCTGAAGGGGCTGGGCTGCGGAAAGCCCAAGCTCAAGGAACTGGCCGATGAATTCGGCGCGCAGGCGGAATACCGGGCGCTGTATCAGCAGGCAGAGCTGGGGAAGCGCTACCAGAAAGAGCTGGAGGACAGCATTGTGCGTCTGGGGCTGTCCCTGGAGCTGGGGGTGGAAGCGCCGGTGCTGCGGAGCATCGCCAGAACCGCCGCGGCGGAAGACCTGATCAAGCTCAAGTCGGCGCTGGAAGAGCGGCTGGCGGAGAGTATGCCGCTTACGACCCAGCTGGGCGGCTGCCGGGGGAAAGAGGAAAAAGTGGAAAGCGGGTTTTTGATTTAGGGATTTGACAGGGGTTCCGGTGCGGCGCGGGGCTTTGCTGCGATCGATATTGCCGCGATACATCATAGGTTCTCCGGCGAAGGCCGGCAGCCATAAATTTACTTGGGAGGATATCAAATGGGTTATGACAATCTGAAACTGGAAAAGGGTATGTACCGGCAGGAGGGTATGAACTTTACGCAGGTGCTGGAATCTCTGGACCCCAGCGAAAACTACCGGGGCACCGCGCTGGAGGGCACCGACGCCTTTCAGCGGCAGCTGAAGCGCTTCGGCATCCGCGCCAAGGGGGCGGGTTCTTCTCCTGTGGAGAAGTTCTTCCGCACCATGGACTCCGCCGTGCTGTTTCCTGAGTACATCGCCCGCACCGTCCGGCAGGGCATGGAGGAAAACGACATTCTGCCTGCCATCACCGCTACCACCACCGTCATCGACGCCATGGACTACCGCTCCATCTACTCCATCCCCACCGACGCGGACAAGGAGCTGAAGGACGTGATGGAGGGTGCGTCCATCCCCGAGACAGCGGTCAAGACCAAGGAGCATCTGGTGCAGCTGAGCAAGCGGGGCAGAATGCTGGTGGCGTCCTATGAGGCCATCCGCTTCCAGAAGCTGGATCTGTTCGGCGTGATGCTGCGTCAGATCGGCGCACACATCCAGAAGCAGCAGCTGGCCGACGCGGTGAATGTGCTGATCTCCGGCGACGGCAACGACAACGCCGCTACCCAGTACACCATCGGCACCGGCCCCATCTCCGGCACTAAGGGTACGCTGGCTTACGACCAGCTGGTGGAGTTCTGGGGACAGTTTGACCCCTACACAATGAACACCATCCTCTGCTCCACCGCAACCATGACCGATATGCTGAAAATCTCCGAATTGCAGAATCCTCTCACCGGGCTGAATTTCCAGGGAACCGGCAAGCTCAGCACCCCTCTGGGCGCGCAGCTGCACCGCACCTCTGCCGTGTCCGACGGCGTGATCATCGGTCTGGACAACCGCTACGCGCTGGAGCTGGTTCGTGCCGGCGACGTGCTGGTGGAGTACGACAAGCTCATTGACCGGCAGCTGGAGCGGGCGGCCATCACCTCCATTTCCGGCTTCGGCAAGATCTGTGACGGCGCGTCCCTCGTGCTGAACGTATGACGCTGACGGAACAGGTTTTTGCTCAGGCGGCGCTGCTGGCGGGGGAACTGGACGGGCGGCAGACGAATCTGCTGCGGCTGCTGTGCGGCGCGTCCGCTTCCTCCCTGACGGCGCGGCTGCGGGAGGGATTAACGCCGGAGGACTGCAAGGCGGATTTCATCGCCGCGGCCAGTCTGCTGGCGCTGGCGCAGCTGAACGGCGTGGACGACGACACTCAGGTGGAGGAGTTCAAGGCCGGTGATCTGACGGTGAAGCAGGGAAGCAAGAATCGGGACGCGGCTTCCCAGTGCTTGCAGCGTCAGGCAGAGCTGATGATCGCGCCCTATCTGAAAGACGGTTTTTCCTTCCGGGGGGTCTGACATGCGGAGAATGGTTGAGAAAATCATTGCTCAGTACGGTACGGATATGCGGCTTACCAGCGGCACTGAGACGAAAACCGTCCGGGCTTTTTTTCGGGCGGTGAACGCCAAAAGCTGGCAGAGCATGGAAAGCGAGGCGACGCTCCTGGGAGAGATCTCCCGGGGGCAGTACGCCTACATCGGCCCCGTCGGCGCACAGGTGCGGGAGGGGGATACGCTGACCCTTGGGGATAAGACGTATCTGTTCCGGCGGGCGGAGCTTTATTACTACCGCAATCAGCCGGTCTACCAGTGGGGGCTGTGCGTGGAGAAGGGTGTGAACGATACTTGGGCATCTCAATCCTAGAGCTGGTGCTGCGGCGGCTGCGGGAAGCAAAGTTCACGGCGGACGTGGCCTTCCCCGGGCAGAAGTTCCCGCAGATCACGAAGCCTGTGGCGGCGGTCCACATTGAGAAGGTGGACAGAGCAAACATGACGGTGACGGTGGAGGTCAACATCATCTGCCCCGCCGCCATGGGCGGCACCGCCTGTGAGGTGGAGGCTCTGCGGGCAACGGAAATTCTGCGCTGGTCGGGGGCTGTGTGCATACAGAACGGGTGCACCTACGACGGGATCAGTCAGGTGTACGTGGTGGCGATACTGGCGACCTTCACCTGTGTGACGGAGGCCAGCAAGTGCAGCCTCGGCCCCGGGTTCCGGGCGTACATCAACGACATCGTCCAGCCCAATGCCATCGCCTTTTCCGAGGAAGAGGTGTCGGGGGTTCAGGCGGAGTATGTTACCGGCGAGTCGGCTCCGGCGGGGGCCAGTCAGGGAAGCAGCCTGTGGTACATCCAGCTGGAGGAGCTGTTCCCCGCCGGTACGCCGGAAAAGGCGGAGCCGGTGGGCGCATTTACGCTGGAGATCTCCACGGACGTCAAGACGGAGCTCTATTATCACTGCCGGTGGACATCCGTCAAGCGGGAATTTTCCAGAGAGGGCCTGCGGAAGACCCGGAAGGGCATCGCCATGCTGCGGCAGGAGCAGGAGGACGAGTAAATGGACAAGCTCAAGTACAAGACCTTTGTCTGGCCCCACAATCCCACGGTGTACAAGGAGGAATATCTCCGGGAACCCCACTACACCAAGGGGGACGACGGAGAATACTATTTTGATGCCATGGGGGACGAAAAGCTGACCATCACCGGCACCGGGGCATTCTTCGGCGACGACGCCTTTGTCCAGTTCAAGAAGCTGGCGAAGCTTTTTAAGGAGACGACGCCGGGGAATCTGGAGCATCCCATCTGGGGTATCCGGTACTGCTACCTTACCGGGCTGGAAATGACCCAGGAGCCGAAGGACAACTACGTCAGCTACCGTTTTATCTTCACCGGCGCGCAGACAAACGGCGTGGTGCCGAGGTAACGGCAAAAGACGCTTTGCGGTAAAAATCCCACGCGGCCTTGCGGCTGCGTGGGATTTTTGTTTGCTCGGAAGATTCTGATTATTCCAGCTCGAACGCGCCGGTGTAGAGCTGATAGTAGGTGCCCTTCTGGGCGATCAGGTCTTCGTGGGTGCCCCGCTCGATGATGCGGCCATGGTCGAGAACCATGATGCAATCGGAGTTCATGACCGTGCTCAGACGGTGGGCGATCACGAAGGTGGTGCGGCCCTTCATCAGGGCGTCCATGCCGTCTTGCACCAGCTTTTCCGTGCGGGTGTCGATGGAGGAAGTTGCCTCGTCCAGAATCATGACGGGAGGATCGGCCACGGCCGCACGGGCAATGGCGATCAGCTGCCGCTGACCCTGAGACAGACTGGCGCCGTTGCCCGTAAGCATAGTGTTGTAGCCGTCGGGCAGGCGGGTGATGAAGTCGTGGGCGTTTGCCAGCTTCGCCGCGTGGATGCACTCTTCGTCAGTGGCATCCAGCTTGCCGTAGCGTATGTTGTCCATCACTGTGCCGGTGAACAGGTTGGTGTCCTGTAAGACGATGCCGAGAGAGCGGCGCAGATCGGGCTTGCGGATCTTGTTGATGTTGATGTTGTCGTAGCGAATTTTGCCGTCGGCAATGTCGTAGAAGCGGTTGATGAGGTTGGTGATGGTGGTCTTGCCCGCGCCGGTGGCGCCGACAAAGGCGATCTTCTGGCCGGGCTTGGCGTACAGGGTCACGTCGTGCAGCACCAGCTTCTCGGGGACGTAGCCAAAGTCTACGTTGGTCATGGTGATGTCGCCCTTCAGCTCGGTATAGGTGACGGTGCCGTCCGCCTTGTGGGGGTGCTTCCATGCCCAGTGGCCGGTATGCTCCGGAGTCTCGGTGATATTGCCGTTTTCGTCAATTTTGGCGTTGACCAGCTGGACATAGCCGTCGTCCGTCTCCGGCTGTTCGTCCATCAGTTCGAAGATGCGCTCCGCGCCGGCCAGCGCCATGACGATGGCGTTGATCTGGTTGGAGACCTGGCTGATGGGCATGTTGAAGGAGCGGGACAGGAGCATGAAGCTCATCAGGCTGCCAAGGGACAGCATATTGCCGCCGGACAGTACGCACAGCGCGCCGCCCACGACGGCCAGAATGGCATACTGGACGTAGCCAAGGTTGTTGTTGATGGGACCCATCATGTTGGAGAGCGTACCGGCGATGCGGGCATTGCGGCACAGCTCCTCGTTGAGCTTGTCGAACTGCTCCTTGCAGGCTTCTTCGTGGGTGAAGACCTTGACCACCTTCTGACCGTTGACCATTTCCTCTACGTAGCCGTTCAGCGCGCCAAGAGACTGCTGCTGGCCGACAAAGTATTTGGCGGATTTGCCCGCCACCTTCATGGTGACAAAGACGATGCCGGTAACGGTGAAGAGCATTACGATGGTCAGCACCCATGAGGTTTGCAGCATTCCCACAAAGACCACCACAATGGTCACCAGGGAGGAGGCGCACTGGGGGATGGACTGGGAGATCATCTGCCGCAGAGTGTCAATGTCGCTGGTGTAGCGGGACATGATGTTGCCGGCGGTGTTGGTGTCAAAATACCGCAGGGGAAGCGTCTGCATATGGGCGAACATTTCGTCCCGGATGTGCTTCTGGGTACCCTGACTGACCTTGACCATCAGGAACATGAACAGGAAGGACGAGATCATGCCCACCGCAAAGATGCAGGCAAGCTTGCTGAGATATCCCCACAGGGAAGAAAAATCCGTAGAGCCATCCCGCACCATAGGCAGGATATAGCTGTCTACCAGTGTGCCGAGGGAGCGGCTGCCGGTGGTCTGGGCGACGGCGTTGGCGATGATGCACAGCAGCACCACGCCCAGAGTGGGAAGATAGGGCTTCATGTAGCCCAGCAGCCGCAGCAGGGTCTTTCTGGGGTTCTTGGCTTTGCGGCCGTCGCCGCGCATTCTGACAGGAGGCATTATTCTTCCCCTCCTTTCTGCTGGGAGTAGTAGACTTCCTGATAAATTTTCGACGAGGCCAGCAGGGATTCATGGGTGCCTACGTCTTTCACCATGCCGTTGTCCAGCACGACGATGATGTCCGCATCCTGCACGGAGGCGATCCGCTGGGCGATGATGAGCTTGGTGGTGCCGGGAATTTCCTCCCGGAACGCCTGACGGATCATGGCGTCGGTACGGGTGTCCACGGCGGAGGTGGAGTCGTCCAGAATGAGGATCTTGGGCTTTTTCAGCAGCGCACGGGCGATGCAAAGACGCTGCTTCTGACCGCCGGAGACGTTGGTGCCGCCCTGCTCGATGTGGGTGTCGTAGCCGTCGGGGAAGCTCCGGATGAACTCGTCGGCGCAGGCCAGACGGCAGGCGTGAACCAGTTCCTCGTCGGTGGCGTTGGGGTTGCCCCAGCGGAGGTTTTCCTTGATGGTGCCGGAGAACAGCTCGTTCTTTTGCAGCACCATGGCCACGTTGTCCCGGAGTACCTCAAGATCGTACTTCCGGACGTCGATGCCGCCCACTTTCAAGGTGCCCTCGCTGACGTCGTACAGGCGGGGGATCAGCTGTACCAAGGTCGTTTTGCTGGAACCGGTGCCGCCCAGAATGCCGACCGTCGCGCCGGAGGGGATGTGCAGGTTCACTTCCTTCAGCGCCCGGTGTTTGGCAGTGGCGGAATAGCGGAAGCTCACGTTCTCAAAGTCGATGGAGCCGTCGGGAACCTCCATGACGGCGTTTTCCGTGGGGGAGGTCAGGTTCGGCTGCTCGGTGAGGATCTCATAGCACCGCTTCAGAGGGGCGCGGCTCATGGTCAGCATGACGGCGACCATGGAGAGCATCATGAGAGACGAGAGAATCTGGCTGGTGTAGGTGAACATGGAGCTGAGCTGGCCGGTGGTGAGGCCGAGATCGGGGTTATTGCCGGAGGCAATGACAAGGTGCGCACCGATCCACGAAATGGCCAGCATACAGCCGTAGACGCACAGCTGCATGATGGGGTTCGCCAGAGACATGATGCGCTCGGCCTTGCAGAAGTCCTTATAAATGGTGCCGGATACGGAGGTGAATTTCTCGGTCTCCCGGTCTTCCCGGACGAAGGATTTGACCACCCGGATGCCGTGGACGTTCTCCTGCACCACATTGTTCATTTTGTCGTAGGTGCGGAAGACCCGGTCAAAAATCCGGAACACCTTGGGAATCAGGCAAAGCAGGGCGCAGATCAGAATGGGCAGCGCCACGCAGTACACGAGGCTCAGCCGCACGCTGATGCCCATGGCGGAAACCAGCGCCAGAAACAGCATCATGGGGCAGCGGATGGCCATACGGATCATCATCTGGAAGGTGTTCTGCAATGTCGCCACGTCGGAGGTCAGCCGGGTGACGATGGAAGCAGTGGAAAATTTGTCGATATTGGAAAAGCTGAAATCCTGCACCTGATGGTACATATCGTGGCGCAGGTTCTTGGCAAAGCCGGTACCGGCCTTGGACGCAAAGGCGGCGGACAGAACGCCGAAAGACAGCGACGCCAGAGCGCACAGCACCAGAATGCCGGACTTAGCGGCGACGACCTGCATATCCTGCATTTTGATGCCGTAGTCATACAGGTCGGCCATGACCAGAGGGATGAGCACCTCCATGGCGACCTCGCCGACCATGCACAGCGGGCTGAGCAGGGCCGCCCACTTATATTCCCGGATGCACCGGGAAAGTCTTCTTATCATGGATCAGATTCCTCCTTGATTTTACGGATACAGGCGCTTGCGCCCATGTTGTCGATGGCGCGCAGGAGCATGGAAGTGAACAGCTCCCGTTCCTCCGGGGAAAAGCCTGCCACCACCTGAGCTTCGTTGTCGAGAATGACCCGGTTCATGGTCTCGTGAAGCTCGTCTCCCTTGGGCAGCACATAGATGCGCTTGCAGCGGCGGTCGGTTTCGTCCGGCCGAAGCTCGATGAAGGCCTTCTTTTCCAGCCGGGACAGCAGCCCCGAAACGGTGGGGTGGCTCAGGTGAAAGGTTTCCTCAATGTCCCGGGAGCAGGGCGGCTGAGAACGCTGCGCGAGGTAGCCCATGATGTGCCCCTGAGCGGACGTCAGATCCATGGATGCCAGCGCGTTATCCATGGATGCCTTCATGCAGCCGCTGAGAACCTTCAATAGATACCCATAGTGATGTGTCAGGATGATCACCACCTTGTTCATAATATGTAGCGTGCTACATATTAGCATATCACTTTTCAAATTGCAAGAGGGTCATAAAAAGTTTACAATCGGGGATTCTGGCACGAAAAACCGCCGGGGCTCATATAGTCCCGGCGGTGAATGATTATGGACGGAATCCTTCAAAAATAGACAGCCAGCCCTCTTTCAGGGCGGTGTCGTGGTCTTCCTTGCTCCGCAGCGTCCAGCTGACGCCCTGAACGCACCACAGCTTGCGGCAAAGCCAGTTGCTTGGCGTGCTGTTCCGGTCGGCGAACTTGTAGGCGATAAAATCGGGGCGGGACAGGAAGTTTGCAAGGTTGTGGGTCAGCAGGAATTTCAGCGTATCCGAAAGGTCGGTGCGGTCCCGGAAAAAATTCTCCGAAAGCTGCCCGCGAATGATGTCCGGACGTTTTTTCCGCAGCCACGCGATGCACCGGGGGTCAAAGGACTCGATGCAGAATACGCCCTTGTACCCCTCCAGCATCTTGCAGGCCG
>OLNY01002735.1_pt1 | contig 11961 bp, 8 predicted proteins | sample 1671981 | NCBI WGS metagenome assembly OLNY01 (sample SAMEA3136632, study PRJEB25190) | human gut metagenome | biome: human gut; feature: human-associated habitat; material: faeces | place: Austria | collected 2013 | reverse complement strand
AGCATATTACCATGAGCTCTGACGGACATGGAAGCTGGTCTAATTATGCTGAGGACGGCAGCCTTCTGGAGATAGGTGTATCTGGTGTGGATGCACTTTATAAAGAGTTGAAATATATGGTACAGGTTCTGGGAATGACTCTGGAGGAAGCACTGCCTTATATGACCTGTCAGGTGGCAGAGGGGCTGGATTTACTGGGAATCAAGGGAACTGTGGCAGAGGGGGCCGATGCGGATCTGTTGCTGTTTGATCAGGATCTGACGCTGGATACTTATGTAGCCAGGGGAAAGATCTTTATGAAGCATGGAGAGGTGATTCGAAAAGGCACCTATGAGAAGTAAAAAGAAAATAAAAACGAAACCGGATATATGGCTTTCTGTTGGAAACCTGTATATCCGGTTTTGTTTTTGGGCTAAAAATCAGGATGGCAAAGTGTCGATAAAAATCTGCCGTTCAGATGGTGATACACTATCGATGACAAGACAGGATGCCAGAATATTGAGCATAGCCATAGGTGCAGTCATAGAGTTATAAAACAGCTTCGTAGATGTGGGACAGAGAAGCAATAGTGTGCTGTGCGCAGCTGCCGGTGAAGTATCACTGTCTGTGATGGTCAGAATCGGTACCCCTGATTTAGCTGCTTTTTTAGCAATATTTCCAATCGGAAAATAATAGCGGGGGAAAGAGAAAAAGATTACCAGGTCACCATCCGTCAGCTGTTGGATAATCTTCTGGGTGACTTCCAGATCCGATAAATCAATCAACGCAGAATTCAAGTACAGAATTTCCAAACGGCTCTGTAAAAATTTGCCGGGAACCAGAGAAATATCATGGGCAAAGATGTAGATACGGGTGCTTTTCCGGATTTCATCAGAAGCCTTTATGACAGATTCCAGATTGATGTTGGTAATAAAATCAGAGAAAACTGCGGCCTCTGTATTGCAGATTTCATGAAGCATTTGTTCCCGCTCGGTGTCTTCGCCTGAGGTACGCTCTGGCAGAAAAAAGGAAGAAGAGGAGGCCTGCTTAATCATTTTTTGGGTATAGTCCCGAAACTGCTCCTTTAAGTCCAGAAAGTTGGAGTACCCCAGTTTTTGACAAAAACGAAGCAAAGTCAGCTCGGAGGTACCGGTCTGATGGCTTAGCTGTGCCAGTGTAATGTAGCTGATTTCCTCCGGATTAGCAATTAGATAATCTGCGATTGTTTTCTGCTTTTTTGTCAGGGCAGGATAAAGTTTTTGAAGATGCTCTAAAATATCCATAGATATTACACGATGTCCTTTCTTTGCATGGCGCATGCAATGTTTTATATTTTTTTCATAAAAATATAAGTAAAAACTTTACAAATTTATTATAGCATGTATAATGGAAAATATAAAGTAAAGTATATACTTAACAAAAAATCGAAAGAAAATCATAGTATATATTACATGATTTTCTTTCGAAAGCAAAGGAGGAAAAAGGTTATGAAGAAACTTTTTGAGAAACACTTCGAACGGACATGGTTGATTATTTTTCTGGTTATGTTTGTATTCATTATGATTCCGTTCCCGTTTTTCTACAGCGAGACGTATATTCCCGCATTTGGTGGTGTTCCGCTTTATATATTCGGATGGATTGTTCACACTGCCATTACATTTGCGCTGATTATTATCTATTACCGCATGTGTATGAAGAGAAAAGAATATCACACTTATGATGAGGAGGACAAATAAATGAATGGAGCAGCAGTAATTCAGCCATCACCAATTCCTTTCTATACAGTGTTAGTACTTTATCTTGGAATTATGGCATTTATTGGTTGGTACGCAGGACGTAAGACGAATAATATTGGCGATTTCTTTGTATTGAGTGGAAAGGCTGGCGTGGTAGTAAGTGGTATTGCATATTTCTCAACCCAGTTTTCCATGGGAACATTTCTTGGTACACCGGGAACCATTTACGGTGTAGGCTATGCAGGAATGGCTATCTCTGTACCTGGAGCTGTGTTCTGTATGATTCTTCCGGCTCTTCTTATTGGCCGTAAGCTGATTACTCTTGGTCATAAATATGGTTTCCTGACTATGGCCGATTACCTGACAGACCGTTATCACTCCAAGAAGATGAGCGGTGTTTTGGGCGTAATGATGCTCTTCTTCCTGGTTCCGATGATGGGCGCACAGATTATCGGAGCAGGTGTTATTGTACATGTATTTACCGGACTGCCTGAATGGGTAGGTGTTGTGGGAATGGGTATTATCGTTATTCTCTACTGTATGAGCGGTGGTATGAAAGGTGCCATGATGACGGATGTTATCCAGGGATCTCTGATGATTGCTACTGCAGTGGTTACATTTATTGTATCTGTAGTAATGGGTGGAGGTTTCTCTAACATTAACCATACACTTCAGAGTATGAATGAGGCTTATCTGACCTTCCCGGGTGCTAACGGTTATATGCCTTGGACTTATTATGTATCCAACATTGTGCTATGGTCGTTCTTTACCATGGGACAGCCTCATCTGTTTACCAAGTTCTTTGCCATGAAGGATCATAAGACCATGTTCAAAGCAATTCTTCTTGGTACTGCAGGTATGTTTTTCTCTGCAACTCTGATTGAGTGGGCCGGTGTAAATGGTATTGCTTCCATTCAGAATATTGAGAAGGCAGATCAGATTATTCCTATGATTCTGCAGAGAGGCATGAATCCTTTCCTGGCTTCCATTTTCATCGCAGGTATTGTGGCAGCAGGTATGTCCACAATCGATGGTATTCTGGTAACGACTACCGGTGCTGTTACCCGTGATATTTATCAGAAGATTATCAATAAGGATGCTACAGATGAGAATGTTATGAAGTTGTCCAAGGTAGTAACTGTAATCATCGGTATCATCGTAATTTGCTTTGGTGTATTCCAGCCAGGCAGTATTTTTGAAATTAACCTGTTTGCATTTTCAGGAATGGCAATTTTTGTAGTGCCGATTCTGTTTGGAATTTACTGGAAGAAAGCAACAGCGAAGGGAGCAATCGCATCGGTTATAGTAGGTATTATTTCACTGTTGCTCTTTACACTGAATCCGTCTGTCAAGGCGTTGGCTATGGGATTCCATGCACTGTTCCCAACTACGATCATTGCTTCTATTGTAATGATTGTAGTAAGTAAATTTACAGAAACTCCGCCGCAGGAGACTATTGATCGTCATTTTACAGTATAAAAGTTAGGAGGCGTATTTAAAATGTATCTTGCAAAAATGACTACAGCACAAGCAAAAGAGGCTTTTGAGAAGGATCCGATTATTGTGATTCCGGTGGGAAGCACCGAGCAGCACGGAACACAGGGGGCGTTGGGAACGGACTTTATGGTACCGTCCTATCTGGCGGATCATGTGGAGGATGTAGATAACGTAATCGTAGCACCTACTGTTCCATACGGTGTATGTCCTTATCACTTAAGCTTTGAGGGAAGTATTAATATTGGTTATGAGGGACTGTATATGGTTCTGCATGGCATTATGGACTCTTTGATGCAGCATGGCGCAAAACGTTTTGTAGTTCTGAATGGCCATGGCGGCAATACTCCATCCATTGATCGGGCGGCTCTGGAGGTATATCACAAAGGGGGCGTATGTGCAAGTGTAGACTGGTGGAGTCTGGTGGCTCAACTTGACAAGAAATTTGATGGCGGCCATGGTGATGTTCTGGAGACCTCAGCTATGATGGCAATTGCTCCGGAATCAGTACATCTGGAACTTAGCAAGCCTATCAATGCACAGGATCCTTCTGAGAATATGAAAGCGGCTTATATCCAGGCAGTTAATTTCAAGGGTGGTATCGTACGTCTTGTGAGAGATACCAAAGAAATTGCTCCAAGCGGCTGGTTTGGACCTTTTGATCCGAAAGATTCTTCCGCAGAACTTGGACAGGAGGCCCTTGATTTGGCAGTATCCTATATCCGTGATTTTCTGGAAGAAATGAAGCAGATAGAACTGTCTTCCTGATATATATCTGAAGGGATGGGGGTGTCGTAAAATCATCAAATTAGATGATTGAGCGATGCCCTCGCTTTATATGTGTAAAAAACCGGAAAGAATCTTTTGAACTGTTAGATCTTTCTGGTTTTTTACGTACTTTAAGCAGTTAGTCTATGAAAAATAGGTTAGCTGCTTTTTTTTCGCCTCAAAAACAGTTATTTTTGAATCAGTTATAATTATTTTATAAAATTCATCATATTACCGCTGGATAGTTCTATGCCAAATTGCACATTATAACATACAGAACAGGAGGAATGCTTATGACATTGGAACAGGTTGTACTGACAATGATTAATGACAAAATGCTTGATAATGGACAGATTTCCGAAAAACTGCACAGCAGTATCCAGAAAGACATTATAACCTTGAGTACATTCAATACAGCAGCCGCGAAGAATGGAGAACAGATGGACAGTTCAGATGAATATTGCCAGCGAATCAGTTGATTGGAAAGGAATAAGATGGATATTTATGCAACACGTGAGGAACTGAAATCCCGGCAGAAAAATATATTTGATCTGAAACTGAATGTGGCGTATTATGCCCGAGTCAGTACGGATAAGGAGGAACAGAAAACCTCTATTGAGCATCAGTGGACTTTTTTTGAACAACTGATTTCAGACGTAAAGAATTGGACGCTTGTGGATGGTTATATAGACGAAGGAATCTCCGGTATTACCGTAACCCACAGAGAGGAATTCCAGAGAATGCTCCAGGATGCAAAAGCCGGGAAAATTGATCTTATCATAACTAAAGAGATTACCCGTTTTGCCCGAAACGTATTAGACAGTATACGATATACAAGAGAGCTTCTGGACTGTGGAACTGCTGTCTGGTTTAGGAATGACAATATCAATACATTAGATGAGGATTCGGAACTCAGGCTGTCAATTATGTCCGGTATTGCACAGGAAGAAAGCAGAAAACTTTCAAGTCGTGTGCGTTTCGGTCATGCAAGATCCATACAGAACGGTGTGGTTCTTGGTAATTCACATATATATGGATGGGACAAGCGAAACGGAAAATTGTTTTTGAATCCCGAAGAGGCAAAAATGGTACAGCTTATTTTTGAAAAATATGCTCTGGGAAACTGGTCTACCCATTCACTGGAACAATTTTTATGGGAATGTGGATACAGAAATTATAAAGGGGGAAAGATTGACAGCCATGTGATTGCCAATATTATCCGAAATCCTAAATATAAGGGTTACTATGTTGGTGGAAAAGTAAAAATAGTTGATCTCTTTACTAAGAAACAGAAATTCCTGCCTGAAGATGAATGGGTGATGTATAAAGACGATGGTACCCATGTCCCTGCAATTGTGGATGAAAAACTGTGGGAAGATGCAAACAGGATTCTGGAAGAAAGAAGTAAAAATATCAAGTTGAAAAAAACTTCCTATAAGCAGGACAACCTTTTTACCGGACTTATACATTGTGCGGAAGATGGAGCTGCATACTGGCTGAAAGTCAGAACTGTCCGCGGAAAAGCTGCAAAGACCTGGGTATGCAGTCATCGCATAAAACAGGGCGCAGTTTCCTGCAGATCAAAACCGGTAAAAGAAGAAATCCTGCTGGAGATGATATCGGATGTTTATAACAATCTGGCTCAAAGCAATAAAAGTATATTGCATAAGTATCTGGAACTTTATGAGAAAGAGATTAACAAAACAGAAGGAACTGAAGAAAAAATTGACAACATACAGCATGAAATAATCGTACTGGAACAGAAGAGAGATAAGCTGCTGGATTACAATATGGGCGGCTACATTTCTGATGCAGAATTTTTAAGCAGAAACAAGGTTTTTACACAGCAGATAGCAGAGACAAAAGCGAATCTGGAACAATTGAAAAGCATGAAACCTCTTTCAAAAACAGAATTGACAGATCAGATGGACAGGATATTAGACTATGCAAAGGAATATTCCTGCGTAAAACCCAAAGATATCACCAGAGCCATGATTGAAAACACAATCAATAATATAGAAATAACTCCGGTTAATGAAAAGAAAGCAGAAGTGATGATCGTATTTAAAAGTGGAAGTCTGCACAGCTCTGAATCTGTTATTCCGGCACTGGGACAGGAAAAAACTTATACTACGGAGACAGGGTATGAATATGTTGTACATTCAGGAATTTCTATGTAGATATTGCACTCACATATGGAATTCTTTTGCGAAGGTTACGAAAAGTAAGAAGTAGTGAATATTTCAGTTTGAAATAATATATAAAACAGGTGTAAGACATGGCAAATACGAAAAAAAGATGGACAGCCGATGAAATCGAAATATTAAGAAAGTACTATCCCGCAGAAGGAGATCAGGTCTGTGAAAGATTATCCGGAAGAACTGCAAAAAGCTGCAGGATCCAGGCATCAAAAATGGAAATATCCAAAAACATTTCCTCTTCAGCAACTGTACAGAATGATGTTAAATATGTCAGATTATGGACAGAGGCAGAGGATAAAATACTCAGAGAGTATTATGCTGCGGAGGGCAGTAAGGTACGTTATCGCTTAAATCAGAGATCAGCAGAATCCTGCAGAGGAAGAGCTGCTGCATTAGGACTTACTTATTCCGGGGCAAACAGAAAATGGAGCAGCAGCGAAGATGAAATTCTGAGAAATTATTATCCGACAGAAGGTGCTGAAGTTCAGAAAAGACTGGAGGGAAGATCCAAAGAGGCATGTAATAAAAGAGCTGCCAAATTAGGTCTTTGCATACAGGGAAGAAAAGAATGGACTGCAGAAGAAGATGAAATTATAAGAACATATTACAAAGCGGAAGGCAGGAAGGCAGCAGAACGATTGGAAGGGAGAACTCTGACTGCCTGTCAGTCCAGAGCTAAGTACTTAAATGTCAGATCAGACAATAACAGACTTCCATGGACACAGGAAGAGGATGCGATCATTTCCCGATATTATGAAGAAAAAGGTGCCGGATATGTGCATACTCTTATTCCTGAAAGATCTCTTCAGGCATGCAAATACAGAGCGATGATTCTGGGATTAAGCAGGAAAACCAATGATCCATGGACAAAAGCCGAAGAGAAGATACTGAAGAAATACTACCCGGTTGAGGGCAGCAATGTTTATAAACGTCTGAATAACCGTACCAGAAATGCCTGCATCAGCAAGGCAGCCCAATTACATCTGCAATATGGACTTCCTATGTATAAAGGACCTGTATTGGATGAATGGATCATACTGGCAGTGAAACAGGGGATCACAAAAGTAAGACAATCTATGACATACAGTGAGATAACCTTTAAACCCGGAAAACTCCCTGAACTGCATCTGAGATTGGAATGTGATGAAACCGGAAAATTCAGGGTTTATGAGAAGTCTGTTCTTTTGGATGAAAAAGAATATGACAGGCAACGGGTTGAGAATCTCGCGGATACAATGGGGCTTCAGATAGAAGGAAACAAAATTACTTTAAACAGCAGCGAAAAAGAGATAGAAGATGATATTTTCAGACTGATAGCAGGATGTTACCTGATTTATTACCTGCATTATTTTATGGAATTGCCATAATTGCTCTATTCTGTCTTATCTTGCTGTGAAATGATAAAAATTTGTCAACAGGATACTGCTTGATTTATGAGATACTTTCTCAACAGATGCAGAATAATTCTCTTGCATTTTCACACAGGTTAGAATATACTAACCAACAGAGTTAACCAAAGCAAACTATTGCGTGATTTGATCATTTAAATTTCCACTGCAGAAATGGGGTGAATCGGATGATTTTATCCGCTTCATCTGAAATGAGATGATACACAGATAGCTTCAAGTCAGGGTCGAAACATCTTTGGCCCCTGATATCATATTACAGGAGGATAAAGAAACAGATGAAGAAAAGAATGGCAATTCTGATGTCTATGGCAATTGCGGCAAACATGATTGCTTCTGTACCGGTATGTGCAGCAGACATATTTACAGATTCAATGACTACGGATTCAGCGATCACACAGGAGGCAGATGATGATTCCTTTAGTGATGGATTGGGAACACCGGATTTTGCGGATGAGCAGGAGAATGTACAGGTGGCTCAGGATGAGGGTACACAAAGTGTGAAAGAACCGCCGGAGGTGATAGCAGAATATGAAAGTGGTTCTTTTGCGAATGTTTGTAAACTAAAAACTTCTCTTAACTCAAGGTATGTTGAGCAAATTACAGGAATATCTATTAATGGAACAGAGTGGAATGAAGTAACTTATTCGTGGAATCTTACAGGAACAACATATATTAAAAAAGACTCAGACGGTTATGTTGGACTATCTCCAGATAGACTTGAAGTGGGTAATGAGATTGTAATCACCAGTACCGGATACAAGGATCTTACTTTAAAGGTAACAGGAACCGGAAAACACTGGAACGTTGAAAAAGTAACTTCACAGTCTGAAACTGAACAGACCAAAGATGCGCCAACATTTGCGGGAGATCAAGTGGAAATTTCAGGTACAGACTACAAGATCATTAAACCAGCTGATGAAAATAATGTTTCTGATTATATCAGTAAAATCAAAGAAATATCTGTAGATGGGACAGTATGGGATAAAACAGATTATGCAATAGCATTATATGGCAGAAAAGCATATTGTCCAGACAGCAGTAATAATCGTGTTGTATTTGATTCAACTGTACTTCATACTGGAAATGTCATTACAATAAAAAGTGATGGATATAAAGAACTTTATCTTAAGGTAACTGCAGAAGGAAATGACTTCAAAGTTGTTACAGCTGATTCCGGTGAAACTAATATTAACGGTGCATCTAACGGAGTGAACACTCTTCATGTCAGATTAAAAGGATACTTCGAAAGCGCTGTTACAGGGCAGCAGAAATACGATGCAGTTTCAGGGGCATCCACTTCTGTTTCATCCAACAAAAACAGTAATGTAGTTGTGGAAGCAGCTGATCTTCCGGATGGGCAGGAACCTGTTGAAGCTGACTGGAAGGAGTTAAAAGAAACAGGTGTAAAAATTGACACAAAGAATACAAAGGTAAACATTGACAGTGAAAGTGGGATGGCAGGGATGTATTCCACATATGACAGTTCTCTGTCTCTCAGCGGAACTCCTGCTAAAATCGGTACATATCCTGTCAATGTTACAGTAACTGATGAATCAGGGCGTACAGTAACAAGTAATGAGCTTACTTTCAAGGTTTACAGTACTAAGGAAAAACTGGCAGATCATCTGAAGCTTGAAAATGCAACCAAGACTGCAGATGGAAAATACATGTATGATATGGATCCATGGGTAATTCCTGATTTTAATGATACAGATGATATTGTAACAGTCCCGGCAGAGATTAAAGCCTGGTATGGCTCTCACACCAGCGGTACATATGGAGAACTGGGATATGCTGTTTCAGAGGGAGAAGCTACAACCCAGACATTGATCATACCGGCTGGATGTGATCTTACAATGGTCAATATGAAGGTTCTCAGCAGTGTGAAGATAAAAGTAGAAAATGGCGGAACATTGAATCTGAGAGATTCTTCCATATATGGACAGATTGAAGTAGAAAATGGTGGAACAATATCTGTCAATCACGATGATTATAGCGGAAAATTCCTGACAGGTACTTCCATTAATGGACAGCTGATTCTGAATGATGGAGCGACCATAAAGAATTCCATGATCTACTCCAACACTAATTTCCTTCCCAATGGAACACAGGCACGTCACAATACATCACCTGTTGTTGTGATAAGCGGAAATGTAAAGGTAGAAGGAAAAGTATATATCAAAGGTGATGAAGCTGCCACAGGAACAGATCCTGCCACAGGAAAAAGCTACAGCGGACAGCCAGCCTTGAAAGTCAGCAGCGGAACACTTACTATTGGCGAGGGCAGCCAGCTTGCAGCATACGGCGGAGGAAACATAGCAACTACTTCAGTTGGCGGTGCAGCGGTGATTCTTGACAACGGAACGATTTCCGGAGCAGGAACGTTGATTGCTGTTGCAGGACGAGGAGATGGTGATAACGGTGGCAATGCAGTTGAGGGCACCGGAAATGTAGAAACAGCAAAAGCATATCTGGAGGGGGGTTCTGCTTATTCATTTATGAACAAAAATGCGGAGCCAGGTAAAGCGTATACTGAATCTGTCACTATATCTCCTTCTACAAAAGGAACAGCAGTAAATGGTAAAAAAATAACTTCCAACAGTGAATCTGCTCCGGATACATATTGGAGTGACATTACAAAAACACCAGATGATAAAATTCAGAACTGTACTATATCAGATACCACAATCATACAGACCGTAAATCCATCACCATCGGTAAATCCATCACCGTCGGTAAATCCGTCACCATCAGTGAATCCAACAGTAACGCCGGTACCAACTGTTACTCCGATACCGGATGCTTACCCGGAGGGAACTGAGAAAGATAGAAATGGAAACCTTGTTACACCGGAAGGAATCGTGATCAGTTCAGATGGAACTGTAACACTTCCGGATGGCACGAAGCTGACACCTGATGCAGATGGTAAAAAGCCAACTGTAAATAAAGATGAAACTGTAACAGATACAAAAGGAAATACCTACAGTACAGACGGAAGTATCACAGATTCAGACGGAAATTATACCAGACCTGCAAAAGCAGTTATAAAGAATGTATCTGTTTCCCAAAACTCCGTAAAAATGGTGCTGAATGAAGAGTGTAAGGGTGCTCTGAAATATGATTATGTGATCGGCACCTCTGAGGATATGCTCAAAACAGGACAGTATACAAAGGTCCTGAAAAATCAGGAAGAACTGAAGTCTGCATTTGCATATATGGATAAGGGAACCTGGTATGTAGCATGCCACGCATGGCTTAAGGGTGAAGATGGCAAAAAAGTATTTGGACAGTGGTCTGAGATCCATAAAGTAGATGTGAGTGCCATTACGCCACAAGCACCTGTGATCAGTAAGGTAACTGTTAAAGGCTCCACAGTGACAGTAAAATATACGAAGAGCAAAAACGCTCAGGGCTATGATGTAGTTCTCAGTGATACCCTTACCAAAACTAACGGACAGAAATGCCCTGCTGTTTCCGGAGAAAATTATTATGTAAAAAAGATAAAAGGAAATACAGTAACTGTTACATTTAAGAATGTTAAATCAGGCACTTATTATATTGGTTTACATGCATGGAACCGTACTTCTGAGGATAATTCAAAAACATTCAGTGAATGGTCAAATGTCAGAAAAGTTAAAATGAAATAAAAAATTGTGAATAATGGTTGAATAAATCAGAGGGGATACCGGCAATGCACATTATACATTGCAGTATCCCCTCTGATTTGTCAGGAATGTTGCAGAGATTTCGCTTTTAAGAAAAAAGATACCAGTTTTACTAGCAGTTTATGTGGAAAACCGGAAAGAACCCTACGGAATAAAAAGTGTGTATTGGAACCGTTACTGTTCAGGGGTTAGCTGGACAGTAACTTTCCATGTTTATAGATTCGATTTTATCATAGGCGGTATGAAAGATGGTATGTTGGAAATGGCGAATGGGCATTTTTTCCGCGGGATTAGAAAAATAAACAGCAGGTCCTCACCCACTGCTTATTGCTTTTCGCAACCTCCACAGGGGAGTTACTTGATTCGGTTAAAATATATGTAAATTTTCCACCAAAATATTATTGACGTAAGAACAACCACATGGTATTTTATTTTTAACTTTCTCCATATAAAAGCTGTATCCAGCATTATAAAAAAGAAAATATGTTCGATATTTTATTGCGAAACTTTTGATATCATGGTATACTATATGTATGAAAGAAAATCTTATACATTACCGCACTTGTGTGTGTAATATTAATTACCATATGGTATGGTCAGTGAAATACCGGCGGAAGATATTAAATGCGGAGGTCGAGGCATATCTGCAGGAAGCTTTTCGAACGTTTTCCGGAAATAAGAAACCAGCTTTGGAAAGGGGAGCTGTGGA
>OLNY01002734.1_pt1 | contig 11962 bp, 8 predicted proteins | sample 1671981 | NCBI WGS metagenome assembly OLNY01 (sample SAMEA3136632, study PRJEB25190) | human gut metagenome | biome: human gut; feature: human-associated habitat; material: faeces | place: Austria | collected 2013 | reverse complement strand
CGATCTTACACAAATATACTTAACATTTTACAGCAGGCATCACCTAGAATGTTCCTTGCCCTCGGTGTTGCAGGCTTAATCCTCTTGACAGGAACGGACCTCTCGGTTGGTCGTATGGTTGGTATGGGTATGGTTGCATCAACAATCATAATGCATAACGGCATAAACACAGGTGGCGTATTTGGACATATATTTGATTTTTCAAATATGGCTCCGAGCGCAAGAGCAATTTTAGCTTTAGTTGTTTGTATAATCCTTACAACATGTTTTGCAATGATAGCCGGATTCTTTATGGCTAAGTTCAAAATGCATCCGTTCATATCAACTATGGCCAACATGCTTATTATATTTGGTCTTGTAACTTACGCAACAAAGGGTGTTTCATTTGGTGCAATCGATGCAGCAATTCCAAATATATTTATTCCTCTGAATTTAATATTTGAATATAATATTATATCATCACCTATATTTGCTAAATCTACATTTCTTGCAATAAAATTTCCATCTGGTGTACTAATATAAGATATTGCATTATCAGCATATATCCATGAATACCCTAATTTATCTGTAGCTGATATAAATTGTCTGAATTCATCTTCCCCTTTTAACCTTACTATAAATTTACCTATATAAGTTGTTCCATCTTCTTTCTTGAATTGAACTTTCTTTACCGATGGTTTAGCTACACCTGGTGTTAATATAACTACAGGATATATTATTATTCTATCTTTACTTATAATTTGTGTACTACCGCTACCAATATCATCTACTGATATTTCACCTCTAGTACAACTAATCTCTCCAGAACCTATTAACTTTATTTCTCCTACCCCACCTTTATAACCTGCACCTATTGCTGATGTATTTAGTCCTCCCTTTACTCCTACATCAAGTTCTCCAGTTATTTCTATTGTTCCAACTGCACCATTTATTCCTCCACCTATTCCGGCTCCATTTATTCCTCCAGTAGCCATGAGTTCTCCTGTTCCACTTACTGTTATATATCCTCCTGAAACATTAAATCCACCGCCTATTCCTGATGCATTTATTCCTCCTGTTGCTATTAACTGCCATCCTACATTTATTTTTATAAATCCTGGCGAACCTTCACTTCCACTACCTATTCCTGCTCCTCCATCTCCACCTTGTACATCTAAAATATTCATAGCATCTATAACTATGCTTTCTACAGCCCCATTATATCCACTACCTATTCCTGCTGCTCCATTTCCACCTATTACTTGCATATTTGCAAAAGTATTTATGGTTATATTTCCTGATGCTCCATAAAATCCTCCACCTATTCCTGCTGCATTAATTCCACCTGTTACCGTAACTATTCCTATTCCATTTATTTGTATTTTCCCACCAGAACCATTGCTTCCTCCACCTATTCCTGCGCCTCTATATCCACCACTTATATTAATAATTCCAGCAGTATACATAATTATATTTCCAGCAGACTCATTAGAATTTCCTCCAATTCCTGCCGCTGAATCATAATTACTTACAAATCCTATACACTCAAGCTTAGTATTGTCATCTTCAAAGTAAATAGATAATCTTTGTCCTTCTCCAATATGAATTGCAGCATTAAGTTTCGCTTCTGGATAATTTCCTGTTCTTGATGCTACTATACTATTATTACCTGAAAACTGTAACGTGTTTCCTTTCTCTGTAGATTTATTCTGTAAAATATCACTTGCTATATCTATAAATACTCCATTTGTATCATTATCGGGATTATTTGCTGATAATCCTAAATTTATAACCTTACAATTAAAATATGTTTCTCCTCCACCTTCAGCAACAAGAGATGCATATATATAATTAATAGTATTATCTGTATTTTTTCCTATTAAAGTAAACTCCACTATATTATTAGGTATTTTAATACTATAGTAACTTGTTTGAGTATTAAACTTTGAATTACTAAGGTCTAATGTTATACCTGTAATATTAGGATTCTTAATTGCCAGTTGCTTCATATAATTATTTAAATCTTCACCATTATACGTCCATTCTGCTTCTAATAATTTTATTTCCGAAACCATCTATTCTCCCTTTTTAGCTTATTTATATTCTCCTTACTATAATATAAGTATTTTAATTTAATTGTTCTTAATTATAATATTAATAAATATATTAACCTGCAGGATCAATCCAGTTTTTTACATTTAACTGCTAATTTTGAAGCTGCAAAGGCTGATATTGGAATAGACAAAACAAGAGCTATTCCTCCTGATATTCCTTGTATAACCTCAATTACTATACTATCAATATTTATTAACTGCATATAAGGGAGATTGTACATAAAATAAATAACAACTATATTAATACTACTTCCTGTAAATGCTAATATTAATGTATTAGTCATAGTTCCCATTACATCTTTTCCTATATTCATTCCTGATGTAAATAACTGCTCACTAGTTAACTCTTTATTTACTTCAAACATTTCAAATACAGATGATGTTATAGAAATAGTAGTATCCATAATTGCTCCCAAGGAAGCAATTATTATTCCTGCAAAAAGCAAATCCTTTATCCTTAAGGAAGTCTTTTGTGCAACAAAAAGTAAATCCTGTGCTTCATAAGTATTAAAGCTTGAAATATTAGTTATAACTCCAAATAAATAAGCTAAAATTCCTGCAATAGCTGTACATAAAATACAGCTAAAACAAGCTACCATTGTTTTTTTGCTCACCCCATTTAGAGATAACATTGTAACACCTGTTGATAATATAACAATAATTACTGATGCTACTATTGGATTCATACCTCTTATTATTAAAGGAATAAATAAAAATATTATACATACCATTGTAAATCCTAATGAAAATAAAGACTTTATCCCCTTTAATCTTCCTATAAATATTACTATAAACATAAAAATTAGTACTAATAAGTAAAGTGCCATTTCTCTACTATAATTAACAATAACAGTTGTAATAAAATCATCAAAACTAGAAATTATAAACTTAGTTCCAACCTTAGCTGGTTTATTATCTACTCTTCCAATAAAGTTATTTGCAGTAACTACTTCACCTTTTCTGTCTCCACTTAAAATTTTAAGCTCTAAGTTTTGTTTTCCTATATTAATATAAGGAAAATCTGGATCTGGTTCTAACTCTTCTGAAACTATACTTATAACTTCTGCTTTTGCATATTCAATCCCTACTGGTCTATCTTCTGGTTTTTTATAATCCAACCTTTTATTGAATATAATCAAAAAGATAAAAAAGCTTAACATAAACCCAATCCAAATTATATTTTTCTTATTAACCCTTAAATTATTACCTTTAAATTTTTATTTACCCACTATTACTTACTTTAAATTTTTTATAATTATAACTAGCTTGTTATTCTAATAATCCCATCCCTTACTTTTAACTTTCCATAACTATCTTTAGTAGATAGTGTAGTTTTATCTACATCTCCATTTATAGTTGCAAAAACTGCCTCTTCTATTTCAATAACAAGCTCATCATTTGGAATTACTGAATCTTTAAGCTTAAATATTAATTGAAATGGTATATCCTTCTTTTCTTTTTCAAAGCCACTGCTAACATATGCATTCTTTCCTGCTGTTGTATCTAAATACATAGCTTTTATTACACCTTCTTGATTTGCAACCTCTTCATTATATGACCACTGTGGAATTTTATAAGATGCTTCATCATCTCTCTCCGGGTCATAATCATTATAAGTTTCCATAGTTCCTATAGAAATTCCCACAAACTCTAATTTATTATTATCAAACTTTATTTCTACACTTGCTGCTGGATATTCATTATCAGGTAGTTTACTTAATACAGCAGGTATTATAATCTCCTCTTTATAATTGGATGAAATTTTTTCACTAGAAACTTTTAATTTCAATGTAGGTGTTGTTTTAATACTAAAAATAAATATACTAAGTACCAAGGTTATAGTTAATACTATAATTCCTCCACTAATCCATATTTTCTTGTTTTCTTTTATTTTCATAAGCTTTCCCACTCCCTATCAAAGGTTTTTATTCTATACATATGATACATTATTTTCCTTTTATCTTCTTTGATAGTTACGTTAAATATATGTAATAAAAACTTAACATTGAAATAAAAAAATAAGAGCCAAGTCGCCTCCTAACTCCTCTTCAGGTAGCTTGTCTCTTATTGCATTATTTAGATAAAACTTTAAACTCTTTACCTGCTATATAATTATCAACTACATCTATAGCATCTCTTGTATTAATTCTTCCATCAGCATTAACGTTTATGCTAATAATCTCTTTATTATTTAATTCAGTTTTTCTTAACCAAGAACTTACTGCTGCTAAAGCATCTTGTGCATCTATTCCATCATTATTAATATCACCAAATAATACTGTTTCTACTTGCTCTGCTGTTTCTGTTAATGTATAACTATTAATATCAGATAAGCTATCTAAAGAAGTATCTGCTGATACTAATGCAATATAAGTTACCTTTCCTGTCTTCTCTGTAAATTCTGGGCTATAGTAGAATTTAGTATCTCCAAATTTAACATCAGTTGTGTTTTCTACTAATGTAAATTCTGATGCAACAGCCTTCATATTTTCAGGGATTACATCCACTCCTTCTGATACATAAAGTTCTCTTGCACTAACTTGTGCTACTTCTTTTTCTACAAAAGTAATTGTGCTCTTAGCATTTTTAGTATTGTATTCTATATCAACATCATTTTCACATCTTAATACTAGGTCTGACATCTTAATAGCAGTACTATCTTCTGAAGATTTATCTTCCTTTAAAGCAAGTGTTAATGTAACTACATTTTTATTGCCTGATGTGTTGTTAACAAAAATAGGTTCATCATCTAAGTTTGCAAGAGCAACTCGTAGCTTTCCATCAACAACATTGTAATCCCAATTATTTGCTTTAATAACTTTGTTATTTAATTCTACAACTTTTACTTCTAAATCTTCTGGAATATCAAATGCCATTTCTGAAGCTCTTATTACAGAATCAGTTGGTAATTCATTAACTACAACTGGAACCTTAAATTCTACTCCTGCTTTACCTTCAACATTTTCAACATCTGACATACTTACTGTATAAGCACTTTGTTCTGTATTCCTAACAACAGTTAAAGTATCATATATTAATGCTTTAACTTCATCATCAGATTTTCCTTCTACTAAGGCAGTAAACTTTTCTGCACTTAATTTAAAGTCTTTAATTTGCATTATTGATTCTTCAAATGTTAGATCATCATATCCACTTGTTGTACTTTCGTTCCCTATACTAAATCCACTGTTTGCATGGTCTGTTGTAACTACAACAATAGTATCTTGATTTTCTTTTGCATAATCTAATGCAACTTTAATTGCATCATCAAAAGCTAAAATATCTCCAATTGTTCCTGATGGATCATTAGCATGAGCAGCCCAGTCAATTTTACTTCCTTCTACCATTAAGAAGAATCCATATTCATCTTTATTTAAAACTTCAATAGCTTTGTCAGTCATTTCTGCTAATGAAGGCTGAACATTATCATTATCACTTTGTCTATCAAAGTCATATTTTAAATCTGCATCTGCAAAGCTTCCCCATAATTTATCACCATCATAATTATCTAATTCATCTTTAGTAGTGATAAAATCAAAGCCCTCTTCTTTAATATTATTTACTTGATCCTCATAATAAGCTGCAAACTCATCAGTTGAAACTTCTGATGTAAATCCGCTTGGTTTATTAAATCCACCACCTAAAACAACTTCCATATCTTGATTAATTTGTTGTTGTAATATCTGGTTATAATGCTTTCTATTATTAGTATGTGCTGTAAAATCAGCTGGAGTTGCATGAGTTATTTCACTAGTTGCTATTATCCCTGTAGCTTTTCCAATGCTTTCTGCACCCTCTACAATACTAGCTATTGGAGTATCATTAACTGATGTTCCTATATACTTATTATTAGTCTTTTCACCTGCAGCATATACTGTTCCTCCTGGTGCAGAGTCAGTTATTGGACCATTTGCCCAGCTTGTAATTACACTTCCTACAGAAATTTCATCCATAGCTAAATTTCCACCTTTTGTTTGTCTTGCCAATGTGATTCCTTCTGTACTCATACCATCAGCTATAAGCATAATTACATTTTTAGCTTTTCCTCTTTCATTTGCATATACTACATTACTTCTTGATGCATGTATATTAGTGGTAACTCCTGCTACTACTAAAAAAGCAGCAATTATCCCCTTTATTCTTTTACTCATTAATTCATCCTCCCTATGTATCTTTTACATATCTTACATTATTTACTATAAAGGAGTTTCTTTAAATCAATATTAAGAAATAAGTATTTTTTGTTAAATAATGGTTAATGCTATATATTTATACCTACAAGATTAATCCATTAATTTACACTTTTATTTTTCCCATTTATTTTTAGAATATTAAAAGTTATATTTTATAAAACTCACTTCTGGTTATCTTCATATTTGCTTTTTAATACTTAAATCCTGTTAAAATTTTTTGAAATTAATTTTTATGAAATTCTCTCTTTTATTTTCTCACTTATAACTTACTATTCTCACTTTTATGACTTTGACTTTCTTTGACCTTGAATGTATAATATAACTGTACAAAGAAATAAGAGAAGTAAATAAAAGTAATGCTTCTCTAAATAACATTTAAAGTTAGTTAAAGATAATTTATTACCCACTATCCTTAGTATGGATAAATTCAACTAACCAAATTAAAATTTAAAATTTCACTTAAAGGAGGTCTTTGTATGTTTGGTTTAGTACCTTTCAAATTTAATAATGGAGAAAATAATAGAGGATTAAGCATTAATGACATGTTCAATGATTTCTTTAATGACAACATGTTATCATCATTTAATTCAAGTGAAAACTTTAAGACTGATATAAAGGAAACACCTGAAAAATATATTGTTCACGCCGAATTACCAGGAATCAACAAGAAAGATATAAATATTGATTATAGTAATAACTATTTAAATATTTCTGCTAACAGAAATTATGAAAATGAAGAAAAGAAGGATAACTATATTAGACGTGAAAGAAGTTATGGATCAGTTTCTAGGGGATTTTATATAAATAATGTTAATAAGAATTTAATTAAAGCTAAATTTGATAATGGAGTTTTAACTATTGAGTTACCTAAAAAAGAATTAACCGCAGATAATGATAGTAGAATTTTAATTGAATAAATTATTAATCCTAAAAGAAGGTGATTCCAATAAATTCTAAAATAAAGTAGTTGCAAAACTTATTTTTGCAACTACTTTTCTATTTACAATATATGATTTTACCCCTGGGTTTAAACCATTTTTCCCCTTAAATTATGCTACATCATCTTTATTTTTCTTTAATGATAAAGATCCACTACCTGCTACTAATAAACCAAATAAAACTGGAATAATTGAATCAACTCCACCTGTTTGTGGTAATTTACCTCCATTTGGCTTAGTTGTTGAACTTCCACCATTACCATCACTAGGCTTATCTATATCTTCATCCTTATCAATAGTAGTATCTTTTCCTGCTACTAATAAATTTTCTACATTAGTATCTATTCCATTCTTTCTCCAATATTCCATAATACCATCTCTCATAACAATGTTAGTATCATACATATCTTTTGCATTAGAGAAATCATATCCATCTCCACCTGTTGCCATAAAGTCATTTACAACAACCTTATAATACTTATCCATATCTAATTTAGTTCCATCTTCAAACCTTATTGAAGTTATTCTTTCCCCTGCTGCTGCATCTTTATCATACCAAACCTTTATACCTGAGAATTGACCCCATCCCATATTATCTGGCATGATTCCATGTTCAATAGCTTTAACTATATCTTCACCTTTAAGCTCCATTGTAAATAATGTATTATCAAAAGGTAATATAGTATACATATCTCCTACTGTTATATCTCCAGCAGTTAATGGAGTTCTAATTCCACCACCATTAGTAATACAAATATCAGCATCAGCTAAAATTCTCATTGTTTCTGCAACAACTATACCTAATGGTTGTAAGCCTTCTCTTGAATTATAAGCTAAATCTTTATCTAAAACAGTTACCTTCTCATCTAATATTGGTGATAATTCTTCTTTATTCTTTGCAACTAAAGCTGCCACATCTGCATCAGCAACTATACTTGCACTTCTCTTATAAACCTCTTCTGTATTTGGAGTTACAGAAACTAAATTTCCTTCTTTATCAAAATCAAAAGATAAAACTGATAATCCTCTTCCATTATATCCAGCTTCAACTATTGGAATATTGTTAACTATTCCACTTGCAAATTGATGGTCATGACCACCTATTATAGCATCAACATTTGTAACAACCTTAGCTAAATCTGCTGTTTCTCCTGTAATTTCACCTGTAGTTTTATTTTGAGTTGCACCTAAATGAGATAATACAACTACTGCATTAACCCCCTTTTCTATCTTTAATTCTTTAGCATATTTATTAACAACCTCTGCTGGTGCTAAGAAAGTAAGATCCTTAACATTTTCAGGCTTAGTTTTATATGCTGTTTCTTCTGTAGTTATACCTATTATTCCTACCTTTAATCCATTACTTTCAACAATTAAATATGGATCTGCAAAATCAACAGGATTTCCAGTAGCTTTATCTACAATGTTTGCTGCTAAGAATGGGAAGTTTCCTTCTTTTTCCCAATTTGTAATTTTATCTGTTCCCCAGTCGAACTCATGATTTCCTAAAGCTGATGCAGTTAATCCTACATTAGCAAAGAACTCTGAAACTGGCTTACCATAAGTTAAATTAGATATTGCAGTTCCTTGATATAAATCACCAGCTGCTACAGCAAAAGCTTCATAGTTAGAACCTTTTATATTTTTTCTTTCTTTTAATAATGTAGCTAATTTAGCAACACCAATATTTTTACCGCTTTCTTCTACATTTCCATGTAAATCATTAAAGCTCATAAATTCAATTCTAGTTGTATCTAAAGCTTTTAATACATCATTCCAAGTTAAGCTCTTAACATTAGGAGTTCTTCCATCTTCTGATAAAGGAAGTTCTAATATACCTTCATTAACAAGTCTAACAGCTTCTGCTCTTAAGGTTGTATCATAATTAATACCTGTTAACTTCCAATTGTTATCTACATTTCTTGTTATTTTTCCATTCTTAACATTTGTAATATATTCAATGATTAAATCTCTCATATCTGATACTTCATCAGCACCACTATCATAAATTTTCTTATGAGTACCTTGTTCAAATACAGGATTACTTGAAGAATTTAGTATAGAATCATATCTATAGTTATTAACTGCAAGATAAACTACATCTTCATCTGAAACTTCCTTACCATCCTTTTCAAAATAAAGATTTTCAATTCTTTTACCTGCTGGCTTTGAAATATTAATATCGTAAGTTATCCCATCAAACATATCATATTGATATAATCTTATATCTTCATTAAGAGATACTGTTAAATCTCCAGTTTTAAATTGATTATATATAGAAGCTGTCCATTCCATATATCTTTTTAATTGTTTACCATTAGTTTTTATTATATAAAGTTTATTATCATATTTATAAATATTAGATACAGCTGCCTTTGTTATATCTCCAGCAAACATATTAGAATTAGCATCAAATAGCGCAGCACCTGATACATTATATCCAGAGTTTGATTCAATACCTAAGCCTTCAAGATATTTAGCACTATTATATAATTGAACTTCATTAACAAAATCAGTTACACCTTGGTCTTCTACTAAAGATTGTGGAATTCCCTTAACTTCATTTTCATCTGCTAATGATTTATCTAACTTTCCAATTACTCCTCTTGCATCATTAATTGCCCTGTTGTGATAGCTAGAAAGCTTAGATTGCAATTCTTCATCAACTGCTTTACCCTTTGTTGATAAATTAGAACTTGAACTTTCAATAACCTTATATCCTTCTTCAGTCTTTTCTAAAGTTATATCTATCTTACCTAAGTCTGCCCCATTATTTCCTGGTTGTACAACTATAGCATTATTAACTTTTATTCCAGCTTTCTTTTCATGGCTATGTCCCATAACTATTGCAGAAACTTCTGGATTAGCATTAGCTATGTCAGTAGCACTATCTCCACCACCATATTCTGAAGTTAAACCAACATGTGCTGAAACTACATAAAGATCTGCTCCCCCAGCTGCCTTAATTTCAGCTATAACTTTAGTAACCTCTTCTGTAGGATTTTTTGCTTCATATCCTACTAAGTTTGCAGAATCCCACTTTGTTATCCAAGGAGAAACTACACCTATTACTGCAACTTTAACTCCATTTTCTAAAGTCTTAATCATATAAGGATTTAATACTCTATTTCCATCCTTATAAAGATTAGCACATAAAACATTTAAGTTATCATTTGTTTGATTTATAAAATCATTTAATTTATTCATTCCAAAATTAAATTCATGATTACCTAAGTTAAATACATCATATCCAATTTCATTTAACCCCAGTATCATTGGAGACATATCATCATTTAAAAATAAATGATTATAATTTCCTTGAGTAGTATCTCCATTATCAATTATTACTGTATTTCCATTTTTATTTTCTTTAATTAAAGTAGCTATTTGAGTTAATCCACCATCAGATTGTAAATCCCTTGCATACTCATAATTTGTAAATCTTCCATGTAAATCCGTAGTTGCAAGAATTTGAACATTAACCTTTTCACTTTCTTTTAACTCAACATTATTTTCTTCTGTAACTTCTGTAACTTCTTCTGCACTAACTAAAATATTAGTAGGTAAAAGGCTGATACAAAACAACGACACTAAAATGGTAGCTAAGCTTTTCTTAAGATTTAATTTGTTTTTCATCTTATTCCCCCTAAGATAATATTTATATCATAAAAACAAATGATATCCTTTAAATAAAGCACACATACTCTATAGATATATTACGCTAACTACATAATATTCCTTATATTTGAATCGATTTATTTTTCTTTATCTTAAGATATTAGAATAGCTTTCACTATATCCAATACTCATAATAATTATTATAAGCATATTCATTTACAATACCATTATACCTATGTTAAAAACAGGTAATTTATTTGCAACCTATATATTCACTAACTATTTCTCTTATTTCTTCAAACTGCTTATTTGTTATATAATTTTTTGATTTAAAGTTTAACATTTTATCTAAATATTTTTGTTCCCTTATAATCCTTATGCTTTCATCATAAACAAGTCCAAATAATAGAGATATATGTCCTACTACATTATCTACAGCCGTCTTTTTTAAAGTCCTTAAAATTGTATCTTTTCTTTTAAAGTTTTCTAATACTTCTTTTGTAACTTCTGAATTATATATCTCCTCTGTTGTTACATTATAAATTTCTTCTAATGGAACAATAGTATTTACTTTAAGAATATCTATTTTATCTGCATCTCTTAATATATTACAAAAAGTTTTACTTTCTTCGGAAATATCTTCTGCTATCTTATATACATTATGATTTTCAATTACATTTTTAATTAAATCATCTTTACTTGAATCATCAATAAATTCTCTTATCTTACCATCTTTAAATAATATTTCTACACCTAATTTAGCATGATCAACTGATTTAAAATCATTAAAAGTCCCATATCTCTTCACTTGCTCAAATCTACCTACATCATGAAGCATTCCTGTAAGCCAAGCAATCTCAATATCTTCATTGCTCATATTTATACTTTTAGCTATTCTTTCACACAACTCACTTACACGATATGTATGCTCTATTTTTAGCTTTATTTTTTCATCACTACTATCATAATTTTCTACATAATTATGGAATGCTTCTTTAACCTTACTTCTATTAATTTTCATTACTTCTTTCACCCTTTATTAATAAATTTTCTTAAAATTCATCTAAATCTTTATACTTATTAACTTCTTGCTCTAATCTATTATTACGAGCTTCTAATC
>OLNY01002731.1_pt1 | contig 11975 bp, 7 predicted proteins | sample 1671981 | NCBI WGS metagenome assembly OLNY01 (sample SAMEA3136632, study PRJEB25190) | human gut metagenome | biome: human gut; feature: human-associated habitat; material: faeces | place: Austria | collected 2013 | reverse complement strand
GAGCCAATGCTGACCCCATAACGCCATAAAATCACCCCCGACCCTTTTGGCCGGGGGTATTTTCCACGCTTTTATTTATTTTGCGGTAGAAGCAGAGTAATATATCACACCGACCCCTGCTACCCATGTATTGCCGCTGTCGCTGCATTCTCCCAGCTTTTCGCCCTGCTTTACCGTATCGCCGGGCTTTAGGGTTACATTTTTCAGGTGTCCGTACAGGATTACGCTGCCGTCCTCGTGCCGGATCAAAACCAGATAGTCCGCTGCGGTCACCTCAGTGATCTTCTCTTTGCCCACATGGGTCTTCAGCCAGTAGATAAATTTCGTTACGGCCACGCTGTCCTTTAAAAAGATCTCCTGCATTCTCGCAAGCTCTACCGGATTCTTAATGGCCTTTAACAGTTCGGTGGGGTTCTTGTCCTCTACTAACTTCTGATTCTTCTGCAATGTCTTGTATAAAGTATAGCTGCAATATCTGTTGTCCACGAGGATCGCATTGCCCGCAGGGAGTGCCTTCAGGAAATCTACGACAGTGTCGTATTCCTTTACCTCGATACGATGAGCTGCCAGGTATTCCGTCACCTGTGCATCCAGTGCTTTCTGCTGGATAAACAGGGTTGCGGACTCTTCTGTAATATAGGCATAGGACATTGCTACCGGATTGCATTCCACATCACAACCGCGGATATTGAAGAGCCACATCAGATCATCCAGTTTGGTCAGAAGCAGTGCATTGGCACCGTCCTTTGCCATCTTTTCTCTGGTCTCTGTCAGTTTTTCCTCTACGCTCTTACCGGCGATTTTCTCATCCAGTACGGTTACTTTTCCGGCAGGAAAATCCGGTCTGTCTGTCCAGATGCTCTCTGCCAGATCCTTCTCATAAGCGATGCGGATCTGCTTCTTTTCCAGTACCTTTTCGTATTTTTTGCCGTCCATGGCGGCGATAACTCTGCCATCAAATCCTAAAGTCTGTCCCTGCTGCATGTTCTGCTCCAGGAATTCCTCGATGGTGGGCACGCCCGGCTCCCCCTGCTTCATGAGGCGGATGCCGCTGCCCTCCAGCTGCTGGGCCGCTTGGAGAAAATAGCGGCCGTCGGTCCAGAGACCGGCCCAGTTGGCAAAGACCAAAAGGGTCCCGGCGGAGCCGGTGAAGCCGGAGAGATACTCCCGGCAGGCAAAATGCGCCCCCACATATTCGCTGCCGTGAAAGTCAGCGGTGGGGATCAAATAGGCGTCGATATGATACTCGGCCATCACGTCCCGGAGGGCCTGGAGAGGGTGTGCCATGAGAATGTCTCCTTCCAATCAAAACAGTGTAGCCCGGAAATCAAAAGAAAGCAGAAAATTTTTCTGAAGGTTTTCTTAAGACCGGGAAAAGAACGCAATTTATCTCAGTATACCACGGCCTGAGACCCTTGAAAACCCCAGGAATATGGCAGAAAGTGACGAAAACCCCACTACAATGCTGTGGATATTCCTAGTTGAACCTGGGGGAATTTGTGGTAAAATATCCTACCAGAGAACGAAACACGGAAGGAAGGAACACGACCATGATCGAAAACGTGACCATCGTGGGCATGGGTGCCCTGGGCATTTTATATGGCGATTTGATGGAGCGGACGCTGGGGCCGGGCCATGTGCGCTTTATTGCGGAAGGAGAGCGGCTGACGCGCTTGCAGCAGGAAGGGGCCTGGTGCAACGGACGCAAGTGTGACTTTACCGTGACGGACAACACCGGCGAGGAGGCCGAGCTGCTGCTCTTCGCCGTGAAGATGACGGCTCTGGACGAGGCCATGGAGCTGGCGGCCCCGCTGGTGGGGGAGGACACGGTGATCCTCTCGCTGCTCAACGGCGTGACCAGCGAGGAGCACATCGGGCAGACCTTTGGGCCGGGGAAGATCTTATACTGTGTGGCCCAGGGGATGGACGCTGTGCGGGAGGACAACCGCCTGACCTACACCCAGGCGGGCAAGCTCTACCTGGGCCTGCCGGAGGAGGATTACTTCGACCGGGGGGAGAAGCTGGACGCTGTGCTGGAATTTTTGCAGCGGGCCGGGGTCCCCGCCGAGCGGGAGCCGGGGGAGATTCTCCACCACATTTGGGGCAAGTTCATGCTGAACGTGGGCGTGAACCAGGTCTGCATGGCCTACGGCTGTACGTATGGTCAGGTCCAGAAACCCGGCGAAGCGAGAGACACGATGATCGCCGCTATGCACGAGGCGAGAAAGGTGGGGGCCTGCCAGGGCGTTTTGGTGACGCAGAAGGACCTGTATGATTACCTGGCGCTGCTGGACACGATGCCCTCCGACGCGATGCCGTCTATGGCGCAGGACGCCCTGGCTCACCGGCCCAGCGAGGTGGAGGCCTTTGCCGGAACGGTGCTGGAGCTGGCAAAATTTTATGGGATGCAGGCCCCGGTGAACCAGAAGCTCTACGATACGATCCGGGAGATGGAGGCAAACTGGTAAGAGAATTTGGTCAATGTTGACAATTTCTCCGGCGGAAGAAACCGCTCAGGGCGAGATTTGAAAAAAATCAGGAAAAGTGCAAAAAAAGTGATTGACAGACCACTTGGGAAGTGCTATCTTTGGAACAAAGAAGGAACCGACCCCAACGGATACGTTACAGTGAGGCTTTGAAGATGAATGTGTTTTTTGCTGAACTGAACATTCTGGCTGTCAGCATTATTGGGGTACTACTATCCGTAGTAGTACCGGAAATAATGCTAAATGTTACGCCCAGAAAAGTACAGTAAAGCAAAACGCAGCTTATGTCGAAGGTCAACAAAGAACGCCATCCGCGGGAGGGCCACCTTAACGAACAAAGATTTGCGGAGAACTTACAGGCTCTTGTGGTTTTAACGTTTGGCACGTGAAAGACCACCGGAGCTTTTTTTGTTGTCCCGAAGAAAAGAAACACCCAAAAAAGAGGAGGAAACAGCATGGAAATGACTGGTGCCAAGATCTTGATGGAATGCCTTTTGGAGCAGGGAGTCGACCTCGTGTTTGGCTATCCCGGCGGCACCATCCTGAACGTCTACGATGAGCTGTATAAGTACAGAGATCGGATCACCCACATCCTGACCGCCCACGAGCAGGGCGCTTCCCACGCAGCAGACGGTTACGCCCGCTCCACCGGCAAGGTGGGCGTGTGCCTGGCCACCTCCGGCCCCGGCGCGACCAACCTGACCACCGGCATCGGCACGGCCTATATGGACTCGTCCCCCGTGGTCTTCATCACCTGCAACGTGACCCAGAACCTGATCGGCCGCGACGCCTTCCAGGAGGTGGACATCACCGGCATTGCCATGCCCATCACCAAGAGCACCTATCTGGTGCGGGACGTGAACTCCTTGGCCGACATCGTCCGCGAGGCCTTTGCCCTGGCCCGCAGCGGCCGCCCCGGCCCCGTTCTGATCGACATCGTGAAGAACGTCACCGCCGAGAAGGCAGAGTATGAGTACCTGCCCCGCGAGAAGCACACCACCTCCGGCCGCCTGGCCAACCTCGTCCGCCGCGCCCGGACCAGCAGCCTGAAGATGCCCGAACCCAACCAGGAGGACGTGAACAAGCTGGTGGACATGATCGCCGAGTCCAAGAAGCCCATGCTTATCTGCGGCGGCGGCGTGGCCCGCAGCCGCTCCCACGAGGAGTTCCGCGAGTTTGCCCGGAAGATCGACGCCCCCGTGGCGATCACCCTGATGGGTGCCGGCGGCATCCCCGGCCGCGACCCGCTCTCCACCGGCATGATCGGCATGCACGGCTCCAAGGCCTCCAACATGGCCTGCGACGGCTGCGACCTGCTCATCGCCGTGGGCTGCCGCTTCTCTGACCGTGTGGCCCTGAAGCCCGCGACCTTCGCCCGCCAGGCCAAGATCGTCCAGATCGACATCGACCGGGCCGAGATCAACAAGAATGTGGAGACCGACCACCACATCATCGGCAACGCCAAGCAGGTGCTGGAGCTGCTCAACCGCAAGATCCCCCAGTATGACCACAGCGAGTGGAAAAAGTACGTCTTCTCCTTCCCCACCGAGACGGCTTACGACGAGAACCCCAACCACCTGACCCCCAAGCAGATCCTGAACACCATCGCCCGGATGTGTCCCGACGATTCCATCGTCGCCACCGACGTGGGCCAGCATCAGATGTGGGCCATCCAGCACTTTAAGTTTGACTATCCCGGTCAGCTGCTCACCTCCGGCGGCTTCGGCGCCATGGGCTTCGGCCTGGGTGCTGCCATCGGCGCCAAGATGGGCAACCCCGAAAAGACCGTGATCCATGTGACCGGCGACGGCTCCTTCCGCATGAACTGCAACGAGCTGTCCACCGAAGAATTTTATCGTGCCCCCATCATCACCTTCATCTTCAACAACCACCGCCTGGGCATGGTGCGCCAGTGGCAGGAGCTGACCTATGACAAGCGCTATTACATGACCACCACCGAGCGCGGCCCTGACTTCGTGAAGCTGGCAGACGCCAACGGCCTGAAGGGCAGCCGCGTGACCAACCAGGAGGAGCTGGAAGCCGCCATTCAGGCAGCGCTGGAAGAGCAGGAAAAGGGCCTCGGTTATGTCATCGACTGCACCATTGAGGAGGGCGAGCTCGTCCGTCCCATGGTCAACGGCGGTACCCACATCACCGAGTTCCTGGTCAACTGAGAGGAGGAAGCAACATGGAAGAAATGAAACTGCGTACTCTGTCCGTTCTGGTGGACAACGAGGCCGGCGTTCTGTCTCAGATCTCCCGCCTGTTCTCCCGAAAGGGCTTTAACGTGGAGTCCCTGGCCGTCGGCGCCACCGACCACCCTGAGATCTCCCGCATGACCATCGAAGTGATGGCCAACGAAAACCAAACCAACCTCATGTGCAACCAGCTGGCCAAGATGGTCCCCGTCCACTCCGTGAAGCTGCTGGTGCCCAGCCATTCCATTCGCCGCGAGCTGGTGCTGTATAAGGTCCGCGCCAAGAACAGCGAAGATAAGAATGAGATCATCCAAATCGCCAACATTTTCCGGGGCTCCATCATCGACGTTTCCAAGGAAACGCTGACCATGTCCGTCATCGGTGACGAGAAGAAGACCGACGCAGTGCAAGAGCTGCTGGAGGGCTTTGGCATCGTCGAGCTGGTGCGGACCGGTATGATCGCTCTGGAACGTGGAAAATACACCATAGACGAAGACACAAAGGAAAAAGGAGAATTTAACTATGGCAAAGATGTATTATGAGAAGGATTGCGACCTGAATCAACTCAACGGCAAGAAGATCGCGATCATCGGCTACGGCTCCCAGGGCCATGCCCACGCTCAGAATCTCCGGGATTCCGGCTGTGACGTCATCGTCGGCCTGCGCAAGGGCGGCAAGTCCTGGCCCGTCGCTGAGAAGGACGGTTTCCAGGTCTACACCGTGCCCGAAGCTGCCAAGCTGGCTGACATCATCATGATCCTCATCAACGACGAGAATCAGGCCGATATGTACAAGCAGGACATCGCGCCCTACCTGACCGCTGGCAAGGCTCTGGCTTTCGCCCACGGCTTCAATATCCGCTACCAGCAGATCAAGCCCCCCGCAGACGTGGACGTGTTCATGGCTGCCCCCAAGGGCCCCGGCCACACCGTCCGCAGCCAGTATGTCGCTGGCAAGGGCGTGCCCTGCCTGGTCGCTGTGGAGCAGAACGCCACCGGCAAGGCCTATGACATCGCTCTGGGTTACATCGCCGGCATCGGCGGCGCCCGCGCCGGTATCATGGAGACCACCTTCCACGACGAGACCGAGACCGACCTCTTCGGTGAGCAGGCTGTCCTGTGCGGCGGCGTGGTCGAGCTGATGAAGCTGGGCTTCGAGACCCTGGTCGAGGCCGGTTACGAGCCTGAGAACGCTTACTTCGAGTGCATCCACGAGATGAAGCTGATCATCGACCTGATCAACAAGGGCGGCGTGGCCATGATGAACTACTCCATCTCCGACACCGCAGAGTATGGCGAGTATGTCTCCGGCACCCGCGTGCTGCCCTATGAGCAGACCAAGGCCAACATGAAGGCAGTTCTGAACGACATCCAGGACGGCACCTTTGCCGGCAAGTGGATCGCCGAGAACAAGAACGGCCGCACCTTCTTCAACTCCAAGCGTGCCATGCTGGCCAAGCACCAGATGGAGACCGTCGGCGCTGAGCTGCGGAAGAACATGATCTGGGGCAACGACGACGACCCCGACACCGCTTCCAACTAATTGCATGACGGCCTGATTTAAGGCATCCTGAAAAGTGCCACTGTACGGGAAATGAATGCGTCCCCTTAGAGTAGACACTCGAAAAAACACAGGTTTCGAGACTACCCTGAGGGGACGATTCCGTTTTTCGGGGCAAAGCGCGGGCCGAATCAATATCAGACCAGTCGATAGGAAAGGGACAAGGGGGAAGGCTGCATGTTGGGAACAGAGCTGCTGGAAACACTGCTGGCATCTTATGCAGAATGTTATGACATACAAAGAAACTACCCGATCCAGGATGCTGTGTATCCTGCCTATGCAAAATTCAATGTGACCAGCGCAAAGTACGTGCTGATGAAGAAAGCAGAGCTTTGGCGGGTGAATTGTTTTGAGCATGCCTTTTTTTTCGTGGTCTCCTCCTTGCAGACAGAAGACTTGCAGAAGCTCCGCAGGCAGATCACCGAATATATGGAACCGCAGCTGGTGCGGTCGGGTGCTAAATATCCGCCGCCCAACCACATGTACACCTTCCTCACGGCGATTTTTATCAGCGAGGGCCGGGTCTCCCCGGAGGTAAAAAAAGAGGTGCAGCGATTTCGGTATTTCAAAAATTATCTGGCGTCCATTCGCGGCTACAGCGAGGCCCGCTTGCTGGTCTTTGATCTGGAAGCCGGAGAGATCTTTGGAAACCGCGCGGCAAAAGAAATGGTCAAAGGGTATCGAAAGGCCGGTATCCTAAAAAAGGAAAAGAATTGGAATCTAGGGAGGAATCTCAAATGAACGGAATGAACGGGGTTGCGGTGCTGATCATCGGCATTGTGATCTTAGTGGTTGCGTATCTGACTTACGGCCGCTGGCTGGCCAAGCAGTGGGGCATCGACCCCACGCGCAAGACGCCGGCCTATGAACAAAATGATGGTGTGGACTATGTGCCTGCAAAGGCACCGGTCCTGATGGGACATCACTTCTCGTCCATTGCCGGTGCAGGCCCGATCAACGGGCCGATCCAGGCGGCGGTATTCGGCTGGGTGCCGGTGCTGCTGTGGGTGCTCATCGGCGGTATTTTCTTTGGCGCTGTGCATGACTTTGGCGCGTTGTTTGCCTCCATTCGTCATAAGGGCCAGTCCATCGGCGAGGTGATCGCCGACACCATGGGCAGCAAGGCAAAGAAGCTGTTTATCATCTTCTCTTACCTGACGCTGCTGCTGGTGGTCGCGGCTTTCGCTTCCATCGTGGCCAATACCTTTATGGCGACCTACACACCGGACGGTGCGGTCGATATGGCGGCCAGCGCAGCCAACGCGACCACGGCGATGATCTCCATCCTGTTTATCGTGATCGCGATCGTTTTCGGCCTCTGTGTTTATCGCAGAAATGCCGGCCTGGCGGTCTCGACCATTGTGGGCATTTTGGCCATCATTGCCTGCATTGCCATTGGCCTGCATTGGCATCCGTTGTATCTGAGCAACACCGCCTGGATGGTCGTTGTCGGCGTCTATATCTTGGTTGCTTCCGTTACCCCGGTTTGGATCTTGCTCCAGCCGAGAGATTATCTGAGCTCCTTCCTGCTGTATTTTATGATGGCCATTGCGGTCATCGGCATCATTGGCTGTGGCATCAGCGGCCACGCCCAGATGGATATTCCGGCCTTTGCGGGCTTTAAGGACACCCTGATGCCCACCGGCACCTCCCTGGGTTATATGTTCCCGGCTTTGTTTGTTACCATTGCCTGCGGTGCCATTTCCGGCTTCCACTCTCTGGTCGGTTCCGGCACCACGGCCAAGCAGCTGAGCAACGAGAAAGACGCACAGCCCATCGCTTACGGCGGTATGCTCATTGAATGTGCGTTGGCCATCATTTCTCTGTGCGCGGTTGGTTTCATCTGGGCAAACTATGCTTCCGGCGAGACCGTAACGCCTACCGTTGTGTTTGCCACCGGTATTTCTAAAATGCTGGGCAGCATTCCCGGCCTGGCCGGCACAGAAAACGTGGCGTACACGCTGCTGGTCTTGACCGTCTCCGTGTTCTGCCTGACCTCTTTGGATACGGCCACTCGTCTGGCGCGGTATATGTTCCAGGAATTCTGGCTGGAGCCGGGGCAGACTTACAAAGATGCTGTCGGCTACAAAAAGGTCCTGACCAACCCGCTGGTCGCGACGCTCATTACCGTCGTGTTGGGCATCACCCTGGGCCTGACCGGGTATGCGAACATCTGGCCTCTGTTTGGCGCATCCAACCAGCTGCTGGCGGCCCTGGGTCTGTTGGCGGTCGCGACCTGGCTGGGGAAGGCAGGCAAGAACAACAAGATGTTCTACATCCCCATGATCTTCATGCTGGTTGTGACCCTGACCTCTCTGGTCTTCACCTTGCGCTCCAACATCCTGGCGATCTCTGCCGGCGGTGCCGGGCTGGCTTGGTGCTACGTGCGTGTGATCCTGGCTGCGCTGCTGATCATCCTGGCGATCATTCTGGCTGTGGACAGCATCCGCACGATGGCAAAGCAGAAGAAGCTGGCATGAGTTTCTTTTGACGGATCGCATCACTGTCTGATTCTATCTCAGCTGCTGCTTTTTGCTTGATTGCTGCGGATAGTTTTTCCCTTCCCATATAAAAATGCTCCCTATATAGCTTTCAGTGTTTTTTCACTGTTCGCTATATAGGGAGCATATCATTGCCGGACGGGGGCTTTGCTTATACGGGCTTACAACCGTAGACGCAACTTAGCGGTTCTTCTTGCGAAGGAACAGGAAGCACAGGGCAGCCAGGCTGGCGATGGCCACACCGGCAACGGGGATCAGCGGGAAGTTGTCCGACGTCTGCGGGATGGGTGCCGTCGTCTTGGCGGGCGCGGGCGTTGTACTGTTGGTCGTGGTGTTGTTCGTCGTGTTATTTGTGGTATTGTTGGTCGTATTGTTCGTGGTGTTATTTGTGGTATTGTTCGTCGTATTGTCAGACGGAGCCGGGGTCGCAGTGGGTTCTGCAGTCGGGACCGGGGACGGCTGGGCCTTGGCGGTCCAGCTGACGGCGAACGGAGACAGTTCCGTAACATGGACCACGAGCTTGCCATTCTGCAGGGTCGGGGTCAGCAGCTCAACCTCACCGCTGTCCTTCATGTGGCTGACGAGGATGGAGAACTGGTCGTAGTTGGCCGCCGTGATGCCCTTGGGCAGGTCGAACGTAACGTCGATGCCGCCTGCGGGGAAGTTCGCGTCGGTTGCTTCGCTCCAGTGCGCGCCGTTGTCGGTGCTGATCATCAGCTTGACGTCGTAGACCTCGATGTTGTCAGCAGACTGGTTCTTGCTGATGGCCTTCTTGAACGCCTCGGTGATCTTCTCCGGCGTGTCGTAGCCCTTGTCCTTGATCCCCTGCGGGATGTTATCCTTGGTCAGGGTATCCTTGACGACCTCGGTTTTGGTTTCTGGCGCGGGCTCCGGGGTCTTGACCTCACCGGATACCATGATGAAGCTGACCTGCACAGCGGAGGTCGTGTTTGCGTTGGCGGCAACCTCAACCGTCAGCACACCGTCGGCGTCAGACTTCAGACCCGTGAAAGCCAGCGTGTCGCCTTTGCCGGTGCAGCTGGTGTAGTAGTTGTAACCAGTCTGCAGTGTCTCACCGTTGATCTTGATGTCGGCCAGACGGGTCTTGCCGCTCTCGACCCAGCCGGTGGGGTTGAACATGCCGACGTAAACGGTGTAGTTCTCGCCGGTCAGGTTGTCAAAGCGGTAGGTGATGCTGTTGGTGCCGGACGCATAGCGCATGCTCTCATAGATGCTGGCGTTGCTGTTGCGCAGCGTTCCTGCAGTGCCCGTGTAGCCGAAGCCGGCCTCTGCACTGTAGGCGCCGTCGTTCACAGCGGGGTCCTGCTTGAGTGTATCGGCGCTGGCGTTCATGATGGCGATGTAGTCGCTGCTCAGAGCCAGGCTTTCCTTCTGCGGGTTGGCGAAGTAGAGCAGGTTCTTCGGGACCACGGTAGCCGTGGTGCTGATCTCCAGGTCGTTGCAGTTAGTCAGCTTGCCGGTGACGGCAGCCGTGCCGGGGTTCTTCAGACTGTCAGCGTTCCATTCGACCTTGCTGGTGATAGTTTTGCCCTGAGTGGTCACGCTGACCTCCGTGGGCAGATTGCTACCGTCGGACCAGACGACGTCGGGCAGCTCGGTGTTGACGGTGGTGGGCAGCAGCTGATCCAGACGGTCCAGCGTCCAATCCTGCTCACCCAGGACGGAAACGGTGTTGTCGGTGTTCATCTGGATCGGCAGCCATACGGTGCGGCTGTCGGTCAGGTTATCACCGTTCCAGCGGTCGCCCATATAGATGAACTTGCCGGTCTCGGCGTCGATGGGCAGCACGTAGGTGACCTGCGTGTTGAACATCTTGCCGGTGTCGTTCTTGGCAGGGTTGCCCACCTTCTCCCAGCCGGAGAGCATATCTTTGCTGCGGTAGTAGATGTGGGCGGTGCTGTTCCAGCCGTCGGTGCCGCTGGTCAGCAGGTAGTAGTAGCCGTTGTACTTAAAGACCGCGGGGGCCTCACGGCTGTCGTCGCTGACGATGCGGGCGGCGAACTCGGTAGCATCGGCCTGGTCAGCCTCGGCGGCCAGACCCGTGTAGTCATTGTTCAGCAGCGAGACATAGAGCTTTGCGTTCATTTCGCTGGAGTAGATGACGTAGGCATCATCCGCTCCGTCATTGTTCTTGTCCACGCCGGTATCGACGAAGACGGTCATGTCGCGGGCCTCGCCCAGACGGCTGGCGTTCAGCGACGTGTCGTAGTTCATGCGGGTGACGTTCTGCACTGTGAAGGGGCCGAACGGGCTGTCACTGGTGGCGATACCGACCATAGCGCGGCTGTAGCGGCTGGCAGGGCAGTTGCCAACGCAGCCACCGGCCACCCAGCTGTTCAACTTATCGTTATTGTACAGCGGGCCGTCAGCGTGCCAGATCAGGACGAACTGCTTGGTGCTCTCGTTGTAGATCATCTTGGGGCGCTCAGTGACGCAGTAGCTGCCGTACAAGGTCTCAAAGGCCAACTGCAGGCGGGTTGTGGTCACGTTGCGCACGCTGTCATCCTGGCTGTCCGGGTAGAGCAGGCTCGTCGCCGTGATTGGCTCCTCGTCATAGCTCTTGGCGGTCCAGCTGATGTCGTTCAGGTCCGTGGGGGCCTTCTCGTACTCGGTGACATAGGCGCGCAGGAAGTTCTTGACATTGCGGAACTGGCTCTCGGTCACACCCTCGGGTGCGGCGGACAGCTTGCCCCAGGCCTTCAGCGTCTCGAGGTTCGTGGCGCTGAGCTGCATGACGTTGTAGTCCTGCGTCGTGCCGGTGCCGCTGGCACCTGGGCTGGAGATGATGGCCTTCTCGCTGCCCTCCTCAATGGGCAGGATGGTGCTCTGGGTGTAGAGGATGGTGCCGCGGTCGGTCCAGTTGTACAAATCAGTGGAGCTGTAGCAGCGCACGCCGTCCACAGGGCGGGTATTGTTGGTCTTGTCCTCACCGAACCAGAGGTAAACAGCCTTGCCCTCGGTGATGTCACCATCGCCGTCCAGGTCATAGTTGACACAGCCGTCGCCGGTGCCCTCCTTCAAGGCCATGGCAGAGCCGCCGTGGGCCTGCATGGGCAGGCCGGTGTCAGCCTTGATGACCGTACCGGTGGTGCCGGGGATCGAGGTGTTGGTCTCGGGCAGGGTGCGCAGACCGGCGTACTGGGAATCCAGGGCGCTGGCGGCGCTGCGCAGGTCCTCGGTGGTTGCGGCGTCGTCGGCAACCAGCGTGT
>OLNY01002728.1_pt1 | contig 11984 bp, 8 predicted proteins | sample 1671981 | NCBI WGS metagenome assembly OLNY01 (sample SAMEA3136632, study PRJEB25190) | human gut metagenome | biome: human gut; feature: human-associated habitat; material: faeces | place: Austria | collected 2013 | reverse complement strand
CCTTTATAAAGGATTGCAGACGAATGGAGAAATATTGCATTATATTTCAGAATTTTTTTATTGAAAACATCTGACATAAAAATACATTCCAATTCACCGATAGAAAAGAGCATATTCTCGTTGTATTTTTCACGCAGAAAATCTTCTTTGACTGCAAGTTTAATTTGAGCAGGTTCGTTGCCCGAATACTCATAATTCTTTGCATTTTTTTCAAATGTCGGAAATTTAGGTCTTATATCGCTTATAATATCAGCGATTTTATACATTGACATATTATCACCAAAATACATTATATTACAAAAAAGGAAAATACGCAACAAAAAAGCACAGATGTTGCCACCTGTGCTTAAGTTTCATAATTTAGTTTTGACCGTGAGCGATAAATGTCTGAATTGCTGTAGCATCAATTACATCAATAGTTCTGTCTTTGTTAAAGTCGGCAGCCTTAACTGCGTCATCTGTTAATACAGACTCACCTGCAATGTAACGCTGTAGAAGTGTTACATCATTAATATCTATCTTGCCGTCAAGATTAACATCACCGTACAAAGTTTTTTCGTCAAGTGCAACAAAGTTAATTCCGTTTTCTTCTGCATAAGTTTGAGCATAAGAATTTGTATAACCGAAAATTGTAAGTTTATCACAATTCAAAAATGCTTTGGCAGAAATATTTTTAACTGTTTTCGGAATAACGACTTTTTCAAGAGAGGTACAGCCTGCAAATGAAAAATCCGAAATTGTACCGACAGAATTAGGAACGATAAACTCTGTTAAAGAAGTGCAGTTCTGAAAAACCTGTCCGTTAATTACAGAAATATTAGAGCTGATGTTAATGTCAGTCAAAGAAGTACAACCCATAAATGAACCGAAACCGATTTTATCAAGTGTACTCGGAATATTGACTGATTTTAAAGATGTACAGCCCGCAAACGAAAACTCGCCTATAGCGTCGATTGCCTTAGCGTTTGCAAATGATACAGATTCAATATCTTTATTATTCGTAAAAGCAGAATCGGCAATTTCCAATACGGTAAAGGAAGAAAGTTTGTTTGGAACTGACACATTTTTATCAGTGCCTGTATATCCGTAAATTCTACAATTGAAATCGCTTGTCGGCAAATATTTAAAACCGTTTTCTTCAAAATATGTTGCAGCATTTACAGTTAATACAGTTGAAACCAACATAACCAATACAACAGCTAAACTAATAATCTTTTTAAACTTATTAATTTTCATGATACATTACCACTCAACATCAGTACCGCCGCTAGCCATGTTATCAGGATTACTCTGTTTTATGTACTGTGGGTCATCAGTATTACCATCTGTAAGAATATTCTCAAACGAAAATTTTATGACCTCTATTTCAGGAGAAACATATATTTTTTTGTTTGCCATGCAAATACCTCCATAAAGTATTTTCATCGGCAAGGCAGATATACTACTCTGCCTTGCCGAAAATTAAATTAATCAAAGTTCGCCGGCAGGCTGTAAATTAATGTTTGCTAAGTCAGATGTAATGTATGTAAGGTTACCTATATCATACATATTCATATAAACAGGGTCACTTAAGTAAATATCGCCTGACTTTGTATCGTAAATGTATGAGTAAACTTTCATAACATTCTGCTGTGATGTTTTACTGTTCTTGAATCTTAAATAGTACTCAATTCTGTTCTTTACAGAAATATCAGAATTATTAATCTCATATCTGTAAACATTTCTGTCAGCACTGTCGTTATCAACTTTATAACTGCCTACTTTGCCGTTAGAAGTTGCATTTTTTAGCAAATCACCGATTGCCGCTGTATTAGAATCTGTTTCATATTTCTCAAGATTTTCAACATCAGCGTATTTTGCAACGACTTCAAAAGCAATACCGACCTTAATGTTAGCATTATTCTTGATGAGTTCCTGATTCTTATCAAAGCTGAGTGCAAAGTCTGTGTAGAGGTAATCAGTCTTTGAACCGCCTTCATTAAGAGTACCGTCACCCTTAACACCATTTTCATTTGTCCACTGGTTTCTGGTGTATTCAAGAAGTCTGATGCTTGCCTGTGACTCCTTGATTTCATTCTGTGCAAATCTGTTTGCATAAACAGGAACTATATAATAATCCTGATAGCTGATGTAGTTATATTCCTTAGAATATGACTTAGCAATAAGCTTATCATAACCGTTAAGAGTTGTAAGAGCAGTTAATCTCTTTGACATATCAGCATCAGGAGTACCTGACATATAAGTTGCTACTGCGTTGCTGTAATTTTGAGCCGCATCTAAGTTATCAAAGATTGCCCAGAAGCTGAATTCGTAATCGGTAGCGCCCGAATAGTTAAATTTAGCTGGGAATTCATCTGTACCTGTCTTGTAGAGATAATCACCGTTCGACTTAGCTAATGTGCCATACTCAACTTCAGTAGGCAATGTCCATGAACCCGCAACTGTCAAAGCAGAAATTTTAGGATTAACAGTTTTTGTGTTAGAAAATACTGTTGCAGTATAATCATGGTCAATAATCGCATGATCCATATCCCACGTAATTTCTTCTCTGTAGTTTGAAACAAATGGAGCTTTCTTTGTGATGAATGCTTTGCTAAGCTGTTCTTTATTAAGACCAGCAGCTTCATTAGCAGCCCACATTTCCTCTAACTCAATACCGGATACTGTATCCTTAATAACATAAATCTGTTGATCGTCAAGTCTTGTAAAATAAACGTAAGTAATCTGATAATTTATCGGATTTGATTTGATATTTGAATAGAACGGAATGTTTGACTTGATAAGTCTGTATGAAGTATTATGATCATCATCTTCATATGGTTCAAACAATGAGCTAATTGCACGCACTACACTGTAAGTTTGCTCACCTGTGCCTGTAATTGTTGCATTATAATGGTTAGGTGTGTCACTGTTGTAACCTTCATAGAAGTCTTCTACTGTATCGTTACCGTAAGGTACGGTTCTAAGTGTAAGACGAATGCTATATGTGCTTGTATAAGTAACATATTTTGAAGGAATTACAAGGTTACCTGATGTTTCGGCAATAGACGCCTTAACATTACCTTTGCTGTCTACGATGTCTGCCTTAATGAAAGTTTTGCCATCTGCAGAGCCTGTAAGCAATGTGTGTGAAAGTGTTAATGTACCGCTTGGAGTTGGAATAAAGCGAGCAACATAAGTTGCGTTGTTTGTCATTGGGAAGTCAGCATCGGACTCATTAGTAATGAATGAATAACCGTCAGAAGTCTTAAGGTACCAGCCAATGAAATAGTAATTAGCATCGACATCTGTTTGAGCATGAACACTGAAGTTACCGCCGCCTACTGCACCTTCACATGTTGTCTTGCCGCTGTAATCGGCATTTGTAAAGTAAGCCTGAGCTTTAGTATTTACACCGACATTGCTTTCTGCTACAAATGTGTCTTCAACAAACTTAGAAGTATCGTCTGCTCTGTACTCAATCTTAACATTAGCGGAAATCTTCTGAGCTTTCTTAGAGAAATACCAACGGCCGTCAGCACGAGTACCCTTATCATCACCGCCGAAATTTGACTTTTCATAAGCAATCTTTACAGGTAAACCGGCATGTGACTTAAGTTTTTTATAAGCTGCCTGATAAGTAGAGTCAACCTTGGTCTCATCAATAAGGCTAGAACAGTTGATTGTAGTAATGTATGTACCGTCTTTGTCATATACTGACCACTCGGTAGCATATTTACCAATATTTTTAATTTCCTTATAACCGTTAGATATTACTGTAAGATAATTGCTGTCATAAGCAGCAGTCCAATCTTTTGAAAGAATATTTCCAAAGATGTCAACGATATTACCATAGTAATCCTTAAGCGGTTCAAGTTCGCTCTTTTTATAAGTAGAGCTGCTTAAACCTGCCTGTGAAGGCTTGTTATCTGTTGTAGTTCTGTAACGGAAATCGAAGATAATATTATCTACATCATTAGTTTCAGAAAGCTTGTAGAAGTCGTCATAGTCATAAGTCTGGCAGTTATCATTAATCTGGTCTTTAAAATTACCACTATGGATACTATCCCAGATATAGTTGTTCAATGTAATACCCTTAACAAAATTATCTTTATTACCGTTAAGGTATTTAGGAATCTGCATTGAATATTTACCACCCTCGTATACCAAAGGCTGACCAGGATAACCGCCAAGCGCATTCTTATTAGGAGAATTATATTCGCCTTCTAATACGCCATCTACGTATTTTTGTTCATCTACACCGTTTGTGTACCAAGCCTGAACAGCAACTGTGTTGCCCCACTTTTTCTGTACTGTTTCGTCAAAGCCCTCTACATAGAAAGTTACTGTATCAGTATCATCAATGTAGTAGTAAATAGGTGTGATTTCGATAAACTTATCTGTGCAATCCTCAGGAACCGTATATTCAAATGAATAAACACCGTTTGTTTTATCAGCAGCCAAGCTATTGATTATGCCATAAGAATAGCCGTTCACACAGAATGCTTTTACATAGTATTCGCTTCTGTAAGGCTTTGCAATTGTAGTTGTAACTGTAATTGTTGAGCCTAACTTTGCGTAGCCTTCTTCATAATAATCAGCAGATTTCTTCTTAGTTACATCATCGCCTGTGTAAGAAATTTTAGTATCTGCCATATCAGCGTACTTCTGATATTTAGCTCTGATAGTACCGTCTTTAGCATATACTTTAACTCTCGAAGAAACTGTGCCTGTAGCATCAGGAATAATCTCATAACTTGTAGCCTTTGTAGAGTCAGTTGAACTCTTAACAATGTCGGTACCGTTGTAGTAACCGAGGTTAATCTTTACGCTTGAAATAGTATCTGCATAATCTTCAAGTACTCTAAATCTTGCGAAAGCTGTATTTACATAAGAAGATTCACCTTGCTTAGGCAATCCCCATCGGCTATCGCCGCAGTTAAAATACTTTGTATTAGCTTCATTAGCAACAGCTTTGGAATTATTGTAATTATCATACGCATATTCCCATGATGTTGACATACCTACTGAATTAGAAATCGTAAAACAATATGTTTTAGAGGAGTCAAAGTGTTCACTGTCAAAGTAAGCATACACCTGTCCATCTGCGTCACGGTAAAGATTGAGATACTGAGTGAATTTACTCGGGTCTGAAGTGCTGTCGCTGTAAATGAGGTAAAGATTCGGAATCACTGTACCTGTAGCTTCAGCAAACTTTGCAAATACATCAGTTTCTTTTGTAAGTTTAAATGTGTATGTTGTATTTGTTGAAAGGCAATCGCTTGTACCGTTGATATCTGAGTACCAACCTTTAAATACATAACCTTCCTTAGCAACAGCATTAAATGTTACCTCTGTACCATACGGATGTGTGCCTTCAACTATAGAAGTGCCATTGCTCGAACAGCTGAAAGTACCCATTGTATCACTACTGCCTGTAGCATAGCCAAAGCCTAAACGGCAATCCGGTTTTTGTGCAAATGTAGCAGAAACAGTTACATTGCTTTCAGGCATTGTGTAAGAACCGTCACTGTTAGGATTGATAGGATTATCGCTTGCATCTTTTACAGTAATAGCATCAAGCTCATAACCGTCATTCGGTTTGGCTGTTACTGTAAATTTTTCGCCTGCCGCAAGTGAGGTTTTAGAAGGAGTAACTGTACCGTTTGTGATATTTGAAGCAACAGTTATATTGTATTTCTGTGTTGCTGGCTCTGCACTGATTGTTAATTTTTTATTAGTAGCATCTAATGTAATTGTGATATTAGATTCTTCTGTAGTTACAATTTGAATATTGTGGTCATTTCCGTCAACATCAGAAACTGTACAATTTTCGCCTGTAACAGTAGTGAAATCATTAAAACCACGCCAAGTTTTTGAGTCTTCTATGATTTTGAACTTATAAGTTCGGGCAGCCTTTTTGTCATAAGTAATTGAATATATTTTTGTTGTTTCATCATATGACATTTTATCCTCAGGTTGTGCTGGAGTCCATTCTTTACCATTAACAAGGCTATTCTCACCGGCAACATAGTAAGGTGTAACTGTTATAGGTTGATCTCCTTCAGTAACAGTTAAATAGTTATTGCCGTTTTTGGAAATAACGGTAAATGTAACTTTACCTGTACCTGTGCTTGACACAGTATATTTCATAGTAGTGCCTGTTTCCCACTTAAGTTGATACTCAGTACCGGCTACAACTTTGTCACCGTACGAATTCATAAATAGCTTACCATCTTCATAAGCATCGGTTCTAAATTCAACAGTTTGACCTTTATAAGCAGAAAGGTCATAAGTAATAGAACCGCCATCAGCACCACCAAATTGGATTTCTTTCCAGTCATTGAATGTGCCTCTTAAAACCCAATAGCTGATAGCTGCATTCGAAGTAACCATACCGACAAGCATAGTCGAAAGCATCATCATAACAGCAAGCACAATAGAAATCGACTGTTTGCCAATACGCTTGAAATTCGTTTTCATTTTTATTACCTCCATTAAAAAAATTGAAACATATGAGCCGAATAAGTCTGTACCGTCCGAGAGGGAAGTTTTGCTTTGACGGCGACCGCTTTTACCGACTGACCTTCGGTGAATTTGCTGTATTCGGCAGTCAGACCATATACTAACCCATAATTTTATTCCTTTATATTATAACATTTTTAGGTTTTTATTTCAATATTTTTTTGATGTTTTGTCGATTTTGACATTTCTTTATTAATTATATACAAAACAAAAATATAATTATTGTGCAATAATAATATTTTAAATTACTTCAAAGAATTATAATTTTATAAATTTTTTATAATAAAAAGTTTTTGCTGTCAATATGCATAATTTGCATTGGTTTTGCAGTTATTTGTTATAACCGCACTTTTTCAGCAATATTTTTCACAATAAAGCATTATAACAAAAGAAAAAGCCTTGCCGAAATCGACAAGACTTTTTAAAATTATGGCGGAGAGAAGGGGATTCGAACCCCTGGTACGGTGATTACCGTACACATGATTTCCAATCATGCTCCTTCGGCCAGCTCGGACATCTCTCCAAAGACAATGCCTATTATATCAAATACGCAAAGGAAAATCAAGACTTTTTTTAAAATTAATAATACTTATTATTCGCTTTCCCTTAATACCTTGTTAATATAGTTAAGCACACGCTTTTTGTCTGCGCTCCACAAGGGGGCTACAAGTATTTTTTTATCTCCGTCACCTGTAAGCCTGTGTATTACGGTGGTTTTTGGGATAACTCTAAGGCATTTTACAAGTATATCCGCATATCGCTCAAGCGACAGAACGGGCACATTGCCCTTTTCGTATTCATCGCATAAGTCGGTATCCTTTAATATGTGCAAAAGCTGTAACTTAATTCCGTCGGAACATTTGCCCGCATATTCAGCACTCTGCACTATCATATCTTCCGTTTCATTAGGTAAACCGATTATAATGTGCGTTATTACGCTTATGCCCTCCTTGTGCAGTCGCTTAACCGCATCATCATACACGCTTAAGTCATATCCACGGCGAATATAGTCTGCCGTGCTTTTATGAACTGTCTGCAAGCCGAGTTCCACCCACACAGGCTTTATTTTATTAAGTCTTGAGAGCAAATTTACGGTTTTGTCAGGCAGGCAGTCGGGACGGGTAGCGACCGACAAAGCGACAATTTCATCGGGTTCTATAGCCTCGGTGAAAATTTTTTCAAGGTACTCAACGGGCGCATATGTATTTGTAAACGGCTGAAAGTAAGCAATAAATTTTTTACAATCGGTTTTTCTGCCGATTCTCTCTTTAGCCTCCCGAATTTGCTCGGTTATGCTGTGGTTTCTGTCGGCGGAAAATTCTCCCGAACCTCCCCTACTGCAAAATATACACCCCCGTGTGTCTATTTTGCCGTCACGGTTAGGGCAAGTCATACCGCCGTCAAGAGAAATTTTATATACCTTTTCGCCAAAGGTGTTTTTTAAATATTCGTTTAGAGAATAATAATACATAACTGCTCCGTTTTCGGTAAAATGCAAAATGACCGACTATGTCGGTCATTGCTTTGGTTAGAAAATTTAGAAGAGGAAAATCTATGAAAACTTCTTGTTAACTTTATTGTGCTCATATAATAACCTGCTTTTGTGACGATTATATGAATAGAAGTACAAAAAAATGTGAAACTTTGTGTGATTTTTTAAAAATCTTAATTACAGCTTAGAATACAGCTTGATATACTCAAGAAATTTTGCTGAAATTTCGTCTTCAAGTTTTTCAAATTCTTTGTCAATGCCGCCGTTAAAAAATTGCTTGGTATAAATTTGCAATGCGAATTGTAAATGTAAACATAGTTTATCTAAATAATTCCATATCAGAATTATATAAATCCTCTCTCGTAATATCGGCGTAAAATTCTTCGCCCGCAGCATTTTCCAAAGCCTTGATAATAAGGTTCGGATTTGCGTTGTCGGTACTGCCTGCGGAAAGTACAATTTCAAGCTCGGCAAAATCACATTTTTCCGATAAAGAATAATTTTTAATACTTTTCTTTAAATCAACAGTCTTGTAACCCGACTTTGACTTCTTTTCAAGCATAATTTCTTCGCTTTCCAAAAGTTCTTTCAGTGCGGTATATACTTTATCAGAGTTAAGATTATCACTGCTGATTTTCATATTAAACCTTGCATACGCAATTTTTCCGGCTTTCATAATCGGCTCTGTAACCGCAAAAACTCTTATGCCCTGCGGCAGGCAGGCATTAAGATTGTTGATTAATTCTTCATCGGAAATATCTTCAATCAATTTTATATCCATACACTCGTTAATTCCTCTGAATCCGAGTGAAAGCGGCAGAGGAAAAGTTGCGAACGGGTGCGGATTAAATCCCTCGGTATGCCATATCGGAGCTTTGCTCTTGTGCAATGCTCTTAACATACAACGGTTAAGGTCGAGGTGCGATATATAACGGCACTCGTTATCTTTCTTAAACCAAACTCTTGCGTTTTTCAAAGCACACACCCTCCCCGTATTTTGCCGCACCGCAGTTGTTGCACTTCAAACGGCAATGCGGTGTTGTTGTATTTTCATATGCTTTTTTACATTCTTTAATAAGATAATCCTTAGTTACGCCGTAGTCAAGGTGATCCCACGGAAATACCTCGTCAAACGAGCGCTGACGGTTTGCGTAGAATGTCGGGTCAATGCCGCACTCTTCAAAAATATCAAGCCATTTCTGCAAGTCAAAGCAGTCGCCCCAACCGTCAAAATGAAAACCTTTTTCGCAGGCAATTTCCATTGCTTTACACAACTTTCTGTCACCACGGGCAAATACCGCCTCAAGGTAACTTGTGTCGGCATCGTGGTAATTAAACTGAATCTTGCGGGTTGTAATGCTTTCTTTGATATGCTGTTGTTTAGCGTGCAAAGTAGGGATTGTGTCCTGTCCGTGCCACTGGAACGGCGTAAACGGTTTTGGCACAAATGATGACGCAGAAACTGTTACTCTTACACCCTTTCCCTTTGGCTTATTCGGGCAATTATAATAAGTATCGACTACAGCCTGTCCGAGGTCGGCAATTGCCTTTACATCGTCCATTGTTTCTGTAGGCAAACCAATCATAAAATAGAGTTTTACAGTAGTCCAACCGCCTGCAAAAGCTGTTGCGCAGGTCTGCATAAGCTCATCATGCTGAACATTTTTATTGATAACATCACGCATACGCTGACTTCCCGCCTCGGGCGCAAATGTAAGACCGCTTTTACGCACTGTTTTGATTTTATTCATAATATCGTCGGTAAAACCGTCAACTCGCAATGACGGCAGAGAAATACTGACTTTTTCGTCCTTACTCCACTCATTGAGTTTTGTAAGCAACGGCACAATCTGTGTGTAGTCGCTTGAACTCAGCGAAGAAAGCGACACTTCGTCATAACCCGTATTCTCACACAATGCCCTGCACTGCTTATTGATAACTTCGGGAGATTTTTCTCTTACGGGGCGATAAATAAATCCTGCCTGACAAAAACGACAGCCACGAATACAGCCACGGAAAATCTCCTGCACCGCTCTGTCATGCACAATTTCCACAAGCGGAACTACGAAATTATCGGGATAATAGCTTTCGTCCATTTTCTTCATAAGGCGCTTGTGAACAACAGACGGAGCACCGTGCTTTGGAATATACCGCTTAATTGTGCCGTCCTCGTTGTACTCAACATCATAAAGCGACGGCACATACACGCCCTCTATCTGTGCACATTCAATGAGAAACTGTTCTCTTGACTTACCCTCTGCTCTGCACTTTCTGTAAAGCTCCATTACCTCAAGGTCAACCTCTTCGCCCTCACCTATGAAGAAAAGGTCGATAAAATCCGCAATCGGCTCGGGGTTGCAGGTGCAAGGGCCGCCTGCCACAACAATCTGCTTTAAACCCGTACGCTCACAGGATTTAATCGGCACACCCGAAAGCTTAAGCATATTGAGCACATTTGTAAAACTAAGCTCATACTGCAATGTAAAACCGATAAAATCAAAATCCGATACAGGGTCGCCGCTCTCAAGTGCATAAAGCGGAATATTATTTTTAATCATTTCTTCTTCCATATCAATCCACGGCGCAAAAACTCTTTCACACCATATATACGGAATTGAATTAAACAAACTGTATAGAATTTTCATTCCGAGATGCGACATTCCCACTTCGTAGGTATCAGGAAAGCAGAAAGCAAACCTCACATCAACATCTTTTTTATTTTTTACGACTGCGTTAATCTCTCCGCCAACATATCTGCCCGGCTTTTGAACCTTTAGCAAAAGTTTTTCTACTTCCTTGCTGACCATTGTATTACCTCCGTCAGAAATACCTGTTATTTTTAAAAACTAATGAAAGTATAATATAACCGCATACAAACAACAGCGAAAAATTATAATCCGAATTAAAAAGTATTATAAATCCCAGCACAGCTATTGGAAATAATGCGATGAAAGTTATGATATTTACTGCCTTTTCCGCCGTATGACCCGTAAATCTGCGGCTAAGCAAAATATACAATAGCTGCCCGCCGTCAAACGACATTACAGGCAGTAAATTTAAAAGACAGAGCGACAGATTTACATAAGCAAATTTTAATAAATCTGTTCCAATACATAAGTATATCAGAAAAATAATAATAAAACAAATAAAATTAGCAAACGGCCCGAAAAAGACTATAAGAAAATTCTGTAAATCACTTCTTTGCTGTCGGCTTTCATCATTTATTGCAATTTCAAACAAAGAAATGCTGATTTTCTTCGGTTTGCTGCCGAAAATCAGCATCATTAAAAGATGCCCCGATTCGTGAATGACCACAGCAAAACTGCACATCACAAATCCGCCGAATATATCAAGTATAATACAAACGGCAATCAGGCAGAGCAATGTATATGAAACACTGAATTTAATATTGAACAGTTCAAACTTCATCGTCTGTCGCAGTACCGAAAATTTCGGATAAATTGTAATCGTCGGGAGTATTTTCGGCTATAATTGATTTGTTAAGTTCGCCGTAATACCATTGACGGACAGCAGTGTAAAAATCGCCGCCGACAGTTTTTATAACAAACGCAGCCAAAGCAAGCAATAAACATATTATAAGCTGCATCGTAACAAGGACTTGCGTATTGTGAGATTTTTTACGCTCTTGCGGCGGTAATTCTGTATTTTGAGGGCTTTCCTCTTCCGTTTCCGCATGCGCAGGAGTTGAATATTCGGGGCAAGAGGCACTCTGCCAACCGTCATCGTATGTAATTTCATTTGTAAAATTTTCTTCTGTCAAAACAACCACCTCAATGCAATATATGCACTGAGGTGGACAAAATTAACCTAACTTTTTAAAATCGCCTTTAACAAGATTTATAAAGAAACAAATCGCAATAGTAAGCGAGAAAATCTCGGCAATCGGGAATGCGTACCAAACTGCTCCGATTCCCCAAATTCTTGAGAAAATAAACGCAATCGGTAAAATAAGCACAAGCTGACGGGC
>OLNY01002723.1_pt1 | contig 12008 bp, 10 predicted proteins | sample 1671981 | NCBI WGS metagenome assembly OLNY01 (sample SAMEA3136632, study PRJEB25190) | human gut metagenome | biome: human gut; feature: human-associated habitat; material: faeces | place: Austria | collected 2013 | reverse complement strand
AGCGCCAGCGTATGGCTGCGGTCCTTCAGATAGCGCACATGGCGCAGCTGGTTGATCTTATCATAGCCGATGGTCTGCACGCCGATGAGGGACAGCATATGGGCCATATTGGCCTCGCTGCACGCCATCACCGCCACCCCCGCACCGGGGAAGGTGATCTTGCTGGTGGATGCGAACTCATAGACCATGTCGCCGTTTCCGGCCTGCCGGCACAGGCTCAGAATATCCGGGAAGGGGACGAACTCCCCCTCCAGCTCATGGATACAGTAGGCATTGTCCCACATCAGCATGAAGTCCGGGGCGGCGGGCCTCATAGCCGCCAGACGCTGCACCGTCTCCGCCGAATAAATGATACCCTGGGGATTGGAGTACTTGGGAACGTTCCACATTCCCTTCACCGCCGGATCCCGCACCAGCCGCTCCACCATGTCCATGTCCGGCCCCTCCTCCGTCATGGGTACGGTGATCAGCTCCATGCCGAAGGACTGGCAGATGCGGAAGTGGCGGTCATAGCCCGGTGCAGGGCAGAGCCACTTCACCGTCTCCAGCTTGCCCCACGGCTTCTCGCTGTGGAGCATCCCATGGGTATACGCCTTGGAGATGGCGTCGTACATCAGCTGCAGGCTGGCGTTGCCGCCGACGAACACCTGCTCCGCCCGGCAGCCCAGTATCTCGGCAAACAGCGCCCGTGCCTCCGGGATGCCCGCCAGCTCGCCATAGTTCCGGGTATCCAGCCCACCCGCCAGATAGTCCTCCGGTCGGGTCAGCTGCGCCATCTCCCGTGTCACCATGTCCAGCTGCTCCGTGCCGGGCTTACCACGGGCCATGTTCAGCTTCAGGCCCAGTGCCTTCTGTGCCTCATAGGCCTTTCGCACGGCGGCGTATTCCTCCCGCCGCTCGTCGGCGGTCATATCCTCATATCGTTTCATATTTTCGCTCCTTTCAGGGAAGTCTATTCTCTTACCGCACCTCGTACAGATCCGTTCTCCGGGCCGACAGAATGGGCAGCTGACGGCGGATGGCGTCGATGCGGGAAAGCTCCAGCTCCGTCACGGCGACCTCCTCCCCCGTGCCGCACTGGTGAACGATGCCGCCCCACGGTTCACAGACCATGGAGTGGCCCCACGCCACATAGCTGCCGCTCTCGTCACGGGCCGGGGCGGTACCCACGGTGAACAGCTGGTTATCCACCGCCCGCTGCCGCAGCAGCAGCTCCCAGTGGGCGGGGCCGGTGGTCATGTTGAAGGCCGCCGGGGCCAGGATCATCCGGGCGCCCCGCAGGGTCATCACCCGGCAAAGCTCCTCGAACCGCAGGTCAAAGCACACGCACAGCCCCAGCCTGCCCCACGGGGTATCCAGCAGGGTGATATCGTTTCCGGGGGCGAAGGTGTCGGACTCCATGAAGTACTGTCCCCCCTCCACGTTGACGTCGAAGAGGTGTATCTTCCGGTGCCGGGCCGCCTGCCGCCCCTGATCGTCGTAGACGTAGCAGGTGTTATAGAGCTTCTCCCCCTCCCGCTCCGGGATGGTGCCGCCTACGATCCAGATGCCCAACTCCCGGCTCAGCGCCGACAGCGCCTGCTGGGCCGGGCCGCCCTGCTCCTCGCTGTTGGGGCGGAACATCTCGTTTTCATAGGGGCAGCAGAACATCTCCGGCAGCATCACCAGCTGCGCCCCCTGCTCCGCCGCCCGGCGGATGAGTACACAGGCCCGGCGGAGGTTCTCCGCCTTGTCCCGGCCCACCATCAGCTGGACCTGCCCCAGCTTCAGCGTCATACTGTCCATATGTGACCCCCTTCCTTAAAACTCCCGCAGCACCAGCTCCGTCACGCCGGGGCCTGCCGCCTCCAGACGCAGCACCTGCGGGTGTCTGCCGTATTCCCGGCGCACCAGCTCCCGCAGGGCCGTGCCGCCGTGGTGTCCGTGGATGACCCGGATGCGATAGGTGCCGGGCCGCACCCGGCGCAGGGCGGCGTCCAGCGTCACCCGTGCCTGATATTCGTTTTTCCCGTGGAGATCGATCTCCCAGATCCCTGCGTACATCCCGTGGCCTCCTGCTTCAGTATGCTGCTATTGTACGGCAAAGCCGTTGAACTTTCAACCGCTTTCTGCTATGATAAGGAAAGAAAGCGTGTTTTCGCCGCTGCGGCGCTTTTGCCGCCGCTGTGATACGAAAGGAATGTCTATGAAAAAATATCAGAAGCAGCTGGTCTCCCTGTTAGCCGGAGCCGTTCTGGGATATCTGGTATATTACTTTTTTCTGATAAACACACTATCGTCGTTCTTCACGACCGGGCTGCTGAGTATCGTCTCTTCCACCCTGTTCCTGCTCCTGTCCATCGTTGGCTGCGCCGCCATCATCTACCTGCTTCTGGAAAAACGGGTCAGTAGGTGGATGCTGGTGCTGCTGAGCGTCACCTATTTCATAGCGCTGTTCATCATCCTGTTCTGCCGCCACCGGGTGGGGCGCATCGCCATTCTGAATCCGTTGGTGGGGCTCTCGCAGCTGGGAAACTGGGAGATGCTGATGCAGAGCCTGCTGAACCTCCTGATGTTCCTGCCCATGGGCTTTTTCTTCCGGAACCGGAAGCCGTGGCAGGTGCTGCTGGGGGCATTGGGCATCTCGCTCTTCATCGAGGAGATGCAGTACCTCACCATGCGGGGGATGTTCGACACGCTGGATATCCTTCTATACATTCTGGGCATCAGTCTGGGAGCGCTGCTGTTCCGGCTGCTGCGCCTGAAAATCGAGTAACCAAAGGAGCATTTCATGGAGATTCTGGTTCTTTCCGATTCCCACGGCAGGGTGGATCACATGGTCCGGGCCGTGGAGCAGTTCCACCCCCGGCAGGTACTGCATCTGGGGGACTGCGTCCGGGACGCTCAGGCGCTGGAGCGGCAATTCCCCCAGCTGCCGGTGACCATGGTTCCCGGCAACTGCGACTGGGGCCAGACCGGAGAGCCGGAGCGCCTGCTGGAGATAGAGGGCGTCCGCATCCTCATGATGCACGGCCACACCCGCCACGTCAAGTCCTCCCCCATGGCCGCCGTCTACGCCGCCAGGGAGTACGGGGCCGATGTGCTGCTGTTCGGCCACACCCACGTCCCTCTGGTGGACTACGACGGCACCCTGTGGGTGATGAATCCCGGCGCCGCCGGGGACTACACCCGTCCCACCTGCGGCCTTCTCACCATCCGGGAGGGGGCCGTCATCTGCTCCGTGCAGAATATTTCTCTGGGGAGGTAAGCATCATGCGCTATATCGGCTGTCATCTCTCCTCCTCGGCGGGCTTTGCCGCCATGGGACGGACGGCGCTGTCCATCGGCGCCAACACCTTTCAGTTCTTCACCCGCAATCCACGGGGCAGCCGGGCCAAGCCCGTGGATCCGGCGGACGTAGCCGCCTATCTGGCGCTGGCTATGGAGGCGGGACTGGGGGTCATTCTGGCCCACGCCCCCTATACCATCAACCCCTGCTCCAAGGATGAGCGCACCAGAGAGTTCGCCCGGCTGACGCTGGCCGATGACCTGCGGCGGATGGAATATCTGCCGGGGAATCTCTATAACTTCCACCCCGGCAGCCACACCGGTCAGGGGCTGGAGACCGGCATCACCCAGATCGCAGACACCCTCAACGCCATCCTCACCCCGGCGATGCACACCACCGTCCTGCTGGAGACCATGTCCGGCAAGGGAACGGAGGTGGGCAGCCGCTTCGAGGAGTTGCGGGAGATTCTGGACCGGGTAACGCTGACGGAGCAGATGGGGATCTGTCTGGATACCTGCCACGTCTCCGATGCCGGGTACGATGTGGCCGGGGATCTGGACGGTGTTCTGACGGAGTTTGACCGGGTCGTCGGTCTGCACCGTCTGAAGGCCCTCCACCTGAACGACAGCCTGAACCCCGTGGGTGCCCACAAGGACCGCCACGCCCGCATCGGGGAGGGCACTCTGGGAGCGGAGACCTTCCGCCGCATTGTGAACCACCCGGCCCTCCGGCGGCTCCCCATGCTGCTGGAGACACCCAACGAGCTGCCGGGCTACGCCGCCGAGATCGCCCTGCTGCGGGGCTTCGAGGAGGCGGAGTGATGGTACTGCAACTGTCTGCGTGGGGTATTTTCCTGCTGGGTGCGGTGGGCCTGCTGATCCACTCCACCCTGCTGCAAACGGGACACATCCGTGCCGGGATGTTCTGCTTTTACACCAATCTCAGCAACCTTCTGGTGCTGGTGTATGAGCTGGCGCTGGCCATTGCCGCCGGCCTCCCCCACAGCGCCGCCCTGCATCTGCTGACGGACGATACCCTCAGCTTCTCCATGGCGCTGTGCACTCTCGTGACCCATCTGGTATATCAGTTCATTCTGGTGCCGGACGCCAAGCGAAATGGCAAGCGCTTTGCCGACTTTGGTGCCAGCTTCGGCAACCTCTGTGTCCATTATCTGACACCCCTGCTGGTGGTAGCCCAGTGGCTGCTGCTGGCAGATAAATCCTCCCTCGGCTGGCGCAGCGCCCTATGGTGGTTGACACTGCCGCTGGCCTACTTCGCCTTTGCCATGCTCCGGGGCCGCAGCGGCAAACCCATCGGCCACACCCATCTGGTGTATCCCTACCCGTTTCTGGACCTGCCCCGGCTGGGCTGGCGGAAATTCACCGGATCCGTGACGGGGATGCTGCTGAGCTTCTTTCTGCTGGGCTATGGCATGATGTGGCTGGGTCGGCTGGTAGGAACGCCTCTGGCATAAAAAAAGGACAGGGACAAGCCTTTTCGCTTGTCTCTGTCCTCTTCTATGTCACTTCTTCCGCTTCTTGGCAAAAGCAGCTTTCTTGGCCGGGGACATCTTCCCCTTCTGGCCGGGAGCCGATCCGCCATTGCGGCGGGACGCATCAGGCCGCTTACCGCCTCTATGCTCCGGACGTCCTCCGTGATGCACCTCCCGGCGGAGATCTCCCTCTCCGCCGTGCTGTCCGGGACGCCGCTTTTCCCCGGAGGGCTGCTGCTCCGGCTGCTTGCCGAAGTACTTCTCCCCCTTCTGGGGTCGAATGAGGCACTCCGGCGTATAGCCGATGAGATCGGTGCGGCCTGCCTTCTCCAGTGCCTCTATGACAAGCCCCCGCAGCTCTGGCCGCTTCCACTGGAGCAACGCCCGCTGAAGGGCCTTTTCATGGGGGTCACGGGCCACATACACCGGCGTCATATCCCGTGGATCGATGCCGGTATAGTACATACAGGTGGAAAGGGTGCCGGGGGTGGGATAGAAGTCCTGCACCTGCTGGGGCTGGTGGCCGGTGCGGTGCAGAAACTCCGCCAGCCGGACGGAATCCTCCAGCGTGCAGCCGGGGTGAGAGGACATGAGGTACGGCACCAGATACTGCTGCTTGCCCTCCTTCTCATTGAGCTTCTGATACTGTCGCCAGAACCGCTCGAACACGTCGAAGTGGGGCTTTCCCATATAGTCCAGCACCGAGGCCACACAGTGCTCCGGGGCCACCTTCAGCTGTCCGCTGATGTGGTAGTCCACCAGTTCCCGGAAAAAATCCTGATTTTTGTCCTGCAAAAGATAATCGTAGCGAATACCGCTGCGGACGAACACCTTCTTCACGCCATCCACCCGCCGCAGGCGCTGCAAAAGCGCCGTATACTCCGAGTGGTCGGCGTCCAGATTCCTGCACGGCTCCGGGGCCAGACAGCTGCGGCCCTTGCACATCCCCCGCCGCTTCTGCTGGGCGCAGGAGGTGTGGCGGAAGTTGGCGGAGGGACCTCCCACATCGTGGATATAGCCCTTGAACTTCGGGTCCTGCGTCAGCAGCTCCGCCTCCCGCACCACGGACTCGATGGAGCGGGAGGTGACCATGCGCCCCTGATGAAAGGCCAGTGCGCAGAAGTTGCAGCCGCCGAAGCAGCCCCGGTTGTGGGTGATGGAGAAGCGCACCTCCTCGATGGCGGGAACCTCCTCCCGATACATGGGGTGAACCTCCCGGACATAGGGCAGGTCGTACAGGGCATCCAGTGCCTCCCGGCTCAGTGGACGGGCCGGCGGATTCACCACCAGCACCCGGCCCTGACAGGGCTGCAGCACGGCGCACCCCCGGATGGGATCGTGCTCGTCGTACTGGATCTTGGTGGCTCTGGCGTAGGCCGTCTTGTCGGCGCACACCTCCTCATAGGAGGGACAGGCCACCGGATGAAAGCCGCTGCCCTCTCCGGTGGGTGCAATGTAGGCGGTGCCGGGGATGTCGGTGATCTCACGGGGCGGCACCTTTCTGGATAGCCTCCGGGCGATCTCACGGGTGGCCGCCTCCCCCATGCCGTAAACCAGCAGATCCGCCGGGGCATCAAAGAGGATGCTGCGGCGCACCTTGTCGTCCCAGTAGTCATAGTGGGCAAAGCGCCGCAGGGACGCCTCCAGTCCCCCGATGACGATGGGGGTATCGGGAAAGGCCTCTCTGGCCCGGTTGGCATAGACGATGGTGGGCCGATCCGGCCGATACCCCATTTTCCCGCCGGGGGAGTACAGATCCCTGTCCCGCCGCCGCTTGGCCACGGTGTAGTGGGCCACCATGGAGTCCAGATTGCCCCCGCCGATGAGTACCCCGTAGCGGGGTCTGCCCATGGCCCGGAAAGCCTCAGCGTCGTGCCAGTCCGGCTGGGCCAGAATGGCCACCCGATAGCCCTCCCCCTCCAGCATCCGTGCAATGAGCGTGGTGCCGAAGCTGGGATGGTCGATGTAGGCGTCCGCCGTTACCACCAGAAAATCATAGTAATACCAGTCCCGCCGGAGCATCTCCTCCCGGCTCACCGGCAAAAATTCCGTGCCGCGCATGGGTCACCTTCTCCTTTCTGCCCCTCACAGGGGGATGTGGGCGTCCAGCACCCGTGGCGTGATGTCCTTTTCCATGACATCGCCCTCCACCGGGGAAAAGCCCAGCTTTTCCCAGAAGCTCCGCTGCCGGTCATCGCCGCACCGCAGGCGCAGGCGCAGCAGGCCCATGTGGCGGCAGCGCTGGATGATCTGTCCCAGGGGCTGGATGCCCTGATCCCGGCCCTGCCACTGGGGCAGCAGGCCGTACCAGCCGATCTCCCCCACGCCCTCCTCCGGGCGGGGCAGCAGCTGATAAGCGCCGATCAGCTCGTCAACAAAGCGGACGGCCACGCCTTCGCCGCCGGTGGGAACGCCCAGCTGCTGCCGCTCCTCCTCCGTCAGCGGGGCATACAGTTGGCCCATCTCCTGAACCCCCTTCTGCCGCCACCACTTCTGCTTGGCCAGCGTGGAGAGCCCCGCCTGTACCAGATGGCTGTTGTCATCCCGGTACAGCACCCGGATGTCATCGCCCTCCGCCTCCAGCCGGGCCACGGAGGTGTTGTCTCCGAAGGGCGTGTCCCCGATCTCCGGCAGGCTCAGGCCCTGCAGGGTTCCCAGCACGATCCGCATGGCGGCGCCGTGGGAGAAAATGGCCACCGTCTGGCCGTCATGCTGCCGGGCCACCCGCCGCAGGGCCGGGAGGTAGCGATCCAGCACCTGCCGGGCCGTCTCGCTGCCGATGTCCACCGCGCAAATTTCTGTCGGGACAGCGCCGATCCGGCACTCTCTCCGCACGCCGTTTTCGACGTAACCGAGGTCAGCCGGGAGGACGATTTTGTCCGCATATCTGGCGTAGATCGTCTTGGCTTTTTCGATAAACTCGCCGTAATTGCTCTTGTAGATGAAATCCAGACTTCCCTGACCGATGGCTTCGCCCTTTGCAGCCAGCAGGATATTGCCGACAAGGCCGCCTGTGAGGACGGTATCGGCTGCGCCGCCGGAGAGCACCGTCTCCATCATCAGAAACGCGTCGGAGATCTTCGAGCCGCCCAGCACGAACACGCACGGCTTGGCCGGAGAGGCCATGAGCTCGGAGATCACGCAGTACTCTTTTTCAAACAGGCGGCCCATGGTCGAGGGAAGCACCTGCTCAAACCCGCACAGGCTCGGCTGATCGCGGTGCGCGGCGGCAAACGCGTCGCACACATACAGATCGGCCAGCGGCGCAAGCTTTTCGACCAGCAGCGTTTTCGCCTGCTGTTCATGGGTCAGGTGCAGCCTGGTCTCAAAGAGCGTCTGCTCCTCAGAGACATAGCGGACATTGTCCAGAAGAAGAATTTCGCCGTCTTTCAGCTCCCGGATCATCTGGCGGGCCGTCGGGCCGCAGACGTCGTCGATCCACCGGACCGGACGGTCAAGCAGCTGCGCAAGCACCTTCGCGTGCGGACGGGTGCAGTAGAAATTCTTATATTCGATGTCGCTGCCCTGATGGGCCAGAACCACAAGCTTTGCGCCCTTGTCTGACAGCTCGCGGAGCGTGGGCACGCAGGCCTCAATGCGGGCTGTGCTTTTCAGCGTGTCTGTCTGCCGGTCGACCGGCTGGTTCATATCCACGCGGCACAAAACGGTCTTGCCTGCAACGTCGAACTCATCGAGCGTATGGATTCCAAATCGCATGGCCGGTACCTCTCAGCCGAGCGTCTTGAATTTGCCGATGCCCAGATATTTGTTGGTCATGGCCGTGCCCTCTTCGCGCGTCAGCTGCATCCCGGTCGCGGCGCGGATGGCGTCCATCGTCTCCGGAATGGTGACGGATTCCTGCGGAATGTTGATGGCATACATGATGTCGTTGCCGGATTCGACGATGGAATCCTCCCACAGGCCGATCTCGTACATATCGCCGCGGCGGTTGCCGAGGTCACGCGCATATTTGAAGAAGGAGGCGTTGCCCTTGAACCCCTCGTCGATCGAGACGACGCGGATACGCGGATGCTTCTGGAAAGCGGCCAGCGCCATTTCCTTCGTGATCTTCTTCCCGTCCTTCGCCGTGGCAAGCACGGTGATGATGTGGCCGTGGGTAACGGGCGTATGCACCAGAATGCCTGTCGCGTTGACGTGCGGCATGATGGTCATGAGGTCGACAGCCTGATGCGTCGGGGCCTTTTCCATCTGGAGGGCATTGGTCAGACCGCGGTGATAGTCGCCGGGGTCAGCCACACGGCGGATGATCGTGATGGCGACCTTCTCAATACCGATCTCGCGGTCGAGGCAGTCGACCGTGCGGATCAGGCCGGTCGTGTTGCAGGAGGTCAGCTTCAGGTAGTTCTGGCCGACGCCCTTTTCGTAGTTGGCATAGCCATGGAAGAACACGTCCGCGACGGAGTTCTTCTCGCCGCCCTGGAAGATGGCCTTGACGCCGTATTTATCATAGTAGTTTTCTTTATTCTTCGCGCCGACGCCGCCGGGTGCGGAGTCGAGCATGATATCGACCTTCTGGCACAGCTCGTCAAACGTGCCGGCAACAGGGATATCTTTTGCATCGAACGCGGCTTTATCCGCGCCGTCGACCAGATAGAGATCATATTTGACGCCGTTTGCGCCGATCATATCGCGCTCGCGCAGCGCCTGCAGCGAAAGCGTCGGGGCCAGATCCGCGATCCCGACAAGCTCCATATCCTCCTGCAGCGCAACGCCGTCTGCCAGTCTCTGACCGATGGTGCCGTAACCGGCTACGCCAACTCTGATTTTTTTCATTCCAATTCCTCCCGATGAAAAGTGCTGGTTGTGTTCTTATAACGCCAGGGCGGCCTCGACCTTGACCGGCACGCCGCCAAGCTCACAGGATTTTCTGGCCGCAAGACCGATCAGGACCGGCTGCAAGCCATCCATCGCGCCTACCGGGGGCTGCTTCCCGTTCAGGCAGGCATCGACAAATTCGCGTTCCTCTTTGATATACGCCTCGTTGTAGCGCTCCAGAAAGAAATACAGCGGCTTCTCTCTGGTAACGGCGGAGGCGGGGTAATAGGTCGTGTTGTTCGGCGTCTCGTTTTCCGCGCTGATCATGCCCTTTGAACCGAAAACCTCCACGCGCTGGTCGTAGCCGTAAACCGCCTGACGGCTGTTGTCGATCACGCCGAGCGCTCCGTTTGCAAAGCGCAGCGTAATGATGCACGTATCTACGTCTCCGGCCTCTGCGATTTCCGGATTGACCAGGCAGGCGCCGACGGCGGAGACCTCCGTGACCTCACTGCCGGAGAGGTACCGCATCATATCAAAATCGTGGATCGTCATATCGAGGAAGATGCCGCCGGAAACCTTGACATAGGAGATCGGAGGCGCTTCCGGGTCGCGGGAGGTAACCTTGATGATCTGCACCTCGCCGACGCCGCCGTCTGCAACGACCTCATGTATATGCTTGAAATTGCGGTCAAACCGGCGGTTGAAGCCGACCTGATACAGGACACCCGCCTCCTTGACGGTCTTGAGCACCTCGCGGATCTTGTCCAGATCGTGGTCGATGGGCTTCTCACAGAAAATATGCTTTCCGGCCCGTGCAGCCTCCATCGAAATGACGGAATGGGTATCGGTGGATGAGCAGATGAAGACAGCGTCGATCGTCGGATCGTTCAGGATCTCATGATAATCCGCATAGCAGGCCGGGATCTGCAGCGCCTCGGCAACCTCTCTGGCCGCCGGAAGATTCATGTCGGAAACAGCGACAACATCGGCGTCCTTGACGGAGGAAACGAGATTGTTCGCATGAAGACGACCGATACGACCGGTGCCGATAACGCCAATTCTGAGTTTTTTCATAAATAAGCCTCCAAAGTCAATATTTTCTGGCAGTTTTCAGATGTTTGAGATGATCTTCGTATGCGGCAAGGTTTGCCGGGTTTTCCGACTGCTCCGTGTCGCCGACGCGCCACCACGCGCCATAGCCGTCCGTCATGCTTTTCGGCAGGACCTTGATGTCAAACAGGACGGGGACGTCCCGCACCGTCTTCGCCTCGCGCAGCGCCTGCTGAAGCTCCTGCATGGTGCGCACTGTATAGGCGCGGCAGCCGTAAGCATGGGCGACCGCCGCATAGTCGACCGGCATAAAGCTGCCGTCGAGCTTGCCGGAGCGCTCGCTGCGGAAGCGCAGCTCCGTGCAGAGCGTCTCATTGCCGTGTCCGACCTGCAGATTGTTGATGCAGCCGAAGCTGGCATTGTCAAACAGGCAGATGTTGATCTTTTTATGCTCCTGCACAGCGGTCAGCAATTCGCTGTGCAGCATATTGAAGCTGCCGTCGCCGCACATGGCGTATACCTCGTGCGCATCGCCGACAGCGAGCTTCACGCCGAACGCGCCTGCGACCTCATACCCCATTGTGGAATAGCCGTATTCCATGTTGTAGGTGTCGCGCGCCCTTGCCCGCCACATTCTCTGCAAATCGCCGGGGAGCGATCCCGCCGCGCCGATCACAACATCCTCCGGCTCCATGGCCTCGTTGATCGCGGCCACAACGCTTGTCTGGGTCAGCGACGCATCCAGATCAGAAGCGAACCGGGCGATGCTGCCGTTGTTCGCGTCCCGGATCTCCGGCGTGTACCCGTCTGACCAGACCGTCCGGCTCAGACGCTCCAGCTCCGTGGCCCAGTCCGCCTTTGCGCGCACGATCTCATCGATATACGGCGCACGGTATCCCGCAAGCGCCTGCTGCAGTACGGGCAGCGCCTGCTTCGCGTCGGCGATCACGGCGACCGCGTCCAGCTTATAGGCCTGGAATTCCGAAACGTTCAGATTTACAAATTGTGCGTCCTCGCGGAACAGCCACTTGGAGCTGGTGGTAAAATCCGTATATCGCGTTCCGACGCCAATGACGACGTCCGCCTCGCGCGCAATCGCATTTGCCGCCGAGCAGCCGGTCACGCCAAGGCCACCGAGGTTCAGCGGATGGTCCCAGACAATGGCGCTGCGTCCGGCCTGCGTCTCGGCGAAGGGAATCCCCGTCGTCTCGCAGAAGGTCTGCAATTCGTCATGCGCCTCCGAATAGCGCACACCGCCTCCGCAGATGACCAGCGGCTTTTTCGCGCCGCGGATCACCTTGGCCGCCCGCTCGATGGCGGCAGCGGTCGCAGGCCGGCGCTCAAGCGTCCAGACGCGGGTCTGGAAGAAGCTTTCGGGATAGTCGTATGCCTCGCCCTGCACATCCTGCGGCAGCGCGA
>OLNY01002718.1_pt1 | contig 12027 bp, 8 predicted proteins | sample 1671981 | NCBI WGS metagenome assembly OLNY01 (sample SAMEA3136632, study PRJEB25190) | human gut metagenome | biome: human gut; feature: human-associated habitat; material: faeces | place: Austria | collected 2013 | reverse complement strand
TAGTATACCCGTACTCCGTATGCCCCCACGTAAACCACAGATGACGAGGCGGACGGGCGAGCCTGGGCCGATCGTCTCAATCTGTAACAGTTACGAGACAAAACCGGGTTCCTACTGTTACAGATCGAGACATTCAGTCAGCCCCTTGGCTAACATCTCAATCTGTAACAACTAGACCCCATATCCCCCGCCAGATGTTACAAATCGAGACAGACGTGCCGAGCACCAAACCCGACAGGCCAAAAAAGACCGGACGTCCAGTCATCACAACTGGAACGTCCGGCCCCGCCAAACACTAACTAGGGAAGCTGAACCAACAGATCACAGTCTCTACTCTGCGTCCGGGTCCTTAAAGTTCTTGGGATCCAAGACCATGCAGGTGTAGGTGATGTCGTGCTCATCGTCGGGAATGGGCTCAAACCCGTTCTTGCCAAAGAAGTCGATGAGCAGCTGTGCGAGCTTAATCGGATCCGCATCAGCATCGTCAAAGAGATATTCGCTCAGATCCAGGAATGTAGGCTGCTGTTCGCCCTCGCTCTCCCAGTATCCCAACAGGGCGTCGTGCACCAGGCGCGCGCCATAGCCGTTACCGCGGTAGTCGGGGTCAACATACACATGGCTCAAAAACGTCGATGTGTACTCGTTGAGCGGGTGCTCCGTAACGGCATCCGGCAGGTCGGGGTCATCCGCACCGCCCGTTACGCAAAAACCAACCAGCTCATCATCGGCAAAGACGCCCCAGAGGTAACAGTTCTCCTCGTCCTCGTCCTCAACATAGTCCGCCCACTCGTCGTAGACCTCGTAGCCCGACTGCTCGTCCAGATCGACCATATCGTCGACGTCGTCGGGACCCAAAGCCCTTACTTCAACCTCAGCCATTGTCCTGTCCTTTCTCTCGCTTTCAGGACAACCCAAGCATACGGCGCTGCCCAGATAACCTGTTGCGCAACATCGGAAGCTGCGTCAATACCGCCGTTAACGGCGACGACGCCTCAGGGCAATGCATGCAACGACAATCGCCAGCAGCACCAAGCCCTGGAAATTAATGCGGCTAATAGCGAAGCCCGAAGGAACGATAAAGCTGTCGTAGAACATGTCGAGCATGCCGATAAACACCAGAAACGCAATGAAGATCCAGAACACGCGACTCCTTAAAATGGGAGTAAACATGTCGAGCACCGAACCGCCCGAGGAAGAGCCCTGATAGCCAATTAAATCAAACGGCTCATCCTTCTCCACCTCGTCGGCTTCGCTCGAAGCGTCTGAAGACGCGGACTCCAAATCGCGACGATCCGTCCAATACCCGGGCACATGGTCGCGCTCACCAAGGTACTCACCGTTTTTGACCACCGGCTCAAACAACATGGCACTCGAAAGCTGCTCGAGCTCCTCGCGAATCAACTGGTCGGTGCGAGCATCATGAGGTTCCTCGAGTTCGCACTCAAGCTCGTACATATGCTCCATGACCCGCTCGTAGTCCTCTTCAGACATATCGTCATCGTAATAGGAGTTCCTGCTCATCGTTCATCCCTCATTCAAGAACCGAATCCCTTTTGGGCAACTCAAGTGTAGAAATCCATACCGAGCAAGCGTTGCGCAACATTGCCGGGAACGAGACGGATCCGCTCTCAAAACGCCTCGGGACAAACCGTTCCGCATTGCAATTTGCGCACTCGCGGATGTTGCGCAACGTTCTCGCCCATCGGGGCGGTAGCGTTCGAGTTAGCAAAGCCACGAGCCCTAAACCCGGGATCGTGGGCTTCCACCGCATACGAAAGAAGGAACGATGGACGAGATTTTTGAGCATCTGCTTCAAGATACCGACCGAGGGATCTCGATCAACCAGATTGTCAATCGCATCGTGTTTCCCAACCACGATATCTGCATGCAGGCCAAAGCTGCCCTGGAGCGAGACTATGGCGAGTTCTGCTTTGCTGCCGTGATCCCCGATTACGAGGACTTCCAGCACATGGATCCGACCGACGCCACCAATGCCGCCCTGGAAACCTGCGGGTCCGACGGCGAAGAGGTCACCAACGTCGTCTGGGGCTACAACTCGCTCCAGTACGAATACAACGGCATCCCCTCGCTGGAGGTTGCCAAGACTATCTCCAAGATGATCGGCGTTCCCGTCTACTACGAGTACACCGATGCCGATGAGATTGCCGCCGGCGCCGTGATCGCCGATGCGCAGGGCGATAGCGTCTCGTTTGCAAACGTGGTCGACAAGAGCTGCTGGGTGTATTTCCCGGAGGGGTTCGACGGTGCCACCGACACCCTGTTCCGCTGTGGCATGGGAACCATGTCCATGCCCGACGGAAGCCAAAAGTACTTTGAGGACACCACCGACCCCATCATGCGTTCGTATGCGCAGCGCGGAAACGTGTCCCTGTACTTCGACTTTCTCAAGGACCAGTTTGGCGCCCAAGAGGAGCCCCAGGCAGAGTCCGATGCCCAGGCGTCGGGCAACGTCTACATGTCCCAAGCCATGGGTGCGATGACGTTTCGCATTGTCTTTCCCAACCATGACTGCTGCGCATATATCCACGATGATCTCGACAAGTGCTTTGGCGGGTTCTCGCTCCAGGCGATTTGCGGCACACCCGACGGTACGTTTGACTCACCCGATGAAGTCCTGTCCACCATGGCAGGCCACGGAATCCCCGATGATGCAACCGATGTCGAATGGGGCTATAACTCCGTGCGTTATCGCGTGGCGCACTCCGTGCCCAACGCCATCGTTCTCGAGGCGCTCGTCCAGCACTACAACATTCCGCTGTACGTCGAGTATTTCGATGAGCTCAAACGCGCGACCGGCGCTGCCATTACGATCCCCGACATAGCAAACCCGACCGCATTCGTCCCCGGCACACTCGGCTGCAAAGAGCAGATGTACTTTGACCGTGGCAGCGAAAACGAAGGCTACGTTGCACTTCGATGCGGCTACTGCCAGGCGGTCTCCGATGATGGCAAAACGCGCATTTCCTTTGTCGACGACCCATCGCAGTCGGTCATGGCGGAAATGGCAGAAGAAGCATCGGTCGGAGTCTACGTTAGGCTGCTTAAAAAATTCGATCTTGAGCAAGTTCTCCCCGCTGGATATCAGAAACCTGCCTCGCGTCCCGCCGCAAGTTCCAAAAAGAACACCTCGACCTCCTCGGCAGAAAAATCGAAAATCAGCCTGTGGATGAACCCCATTGCAGAGAAGCATGTCTGGAACTCCCTCGATGCCTACGGTCAAAAGCAGGGCAAGCAAAATGACATGAACATGTTCTTTTTGGAGCCGCTCTATCGCGGCGGCGATCAGATCCGAGACCCATTTGGATTTGCCACAGGCCGCAAACCTTTGCCGGCTTATGCAAGCCACCAGGCGCACCGCAAGGTTATCGACGCCGCCCTTACTACCGACATAGAAGTCGGCGCGCTTGTCGCGGGGCTTCTCGGCCAAGACCTGTTGACATCCGAAGAGCTCAACGCGCTGCACCGCGACATCGAGCTCAAGGCCCAGGGTATAAGCGCCATTGCCACCGGAAGAGGCGCCGCACTCGAAAGCCGTTGCGACTCGGTTTGCTACCTTATTGCAAAGCTCCGGAGCCATGACGGCGACAATAGCCATCGCTTTATGATGTGGATGGCGGACACCGACCAAGCCGTACGCGTAAAGTTCTACGGCGAGGCACCGGCAATCGGCACGCCCTTTACGTGCCGCTTTAGCGTAGTGGAAAATGACGTCATTACGTACTGGATGCCCGTCGAGGGTGAGAAGGGCTTCTCTCGCTATAAGCAGATTCCCGAGGGAGGACGCATCGACGTCTCCGCGGCAAAAAGCGACTCTGCCGCTATGAGCGCCCTGCGCAAGGGCAACGCGATGTTCCTTAAGACGTGCGGACTCAAGCAGACCGCGCCGTCCAAGACGCGCATGACCCCGGAGCAGTCGCAACGATTTAGCGAGCTACGAGAAAAACTGGGTCGTAAAACGGGCTACGCCCTTACAGTGCTCTTCTCGCGCTGCGTACTCTGCAGCGCCGAAGCCGACCGATTCCTCGAGCTCATGGAGCACGCCGCTGCCGCGCACGATCGCGGAGAGGTGATTGACGTCGACGATACCGAGGTCGTAGAGCACAAGGCCGTTTACATGGTTGGCCCGATCTCTACCGAGGATGGTACTTGTCAGCTCTACAACCCCAACACCATCAACTTTGAGGACTTTAGGTTCCAGCCCAACCTGCTCGAAGACTTCCACACCGACCTGCCCCGTACCGGCAGCTTTATCAACATTGCAACGAGCGTCGTTGAGTCGGACGTCATCGCCGCCTGGGCGGGCTACAACCCGGGCAACGCCCAGCGCTCGGCACGTTACTAAAGAGCAATTAGCACGGCCAAGCCATGTATCTGTTGCGCGGCATCGGCCCTGGACGTCGAACCGCGCCGTCCACGATGTTGCGCAACAGAATGCAGCGCAGGCGGCCTAGTATGCGAAGTAACAGGCGCGTGCAGGTCAGATGCATCGAATCTGGCCTGCACGCGCAACACAAATCATCGCAGGGAGCACACCATGGCGCGTGACACATCAAACGATCCGATTGTTAACTTGCCGCTCGATTACAAGTTCGACGGCAACGGCAACATCATCCAGAAAGTCTTTTTTGGCGTAAATGCGGTATTCTGCCCCGTCTGGTACTGGTGGTACTTCAAAAGCAATCGTGATCCCAACTTTTGGGTCGGTGACAGCGACATGGACGGCTATGATCCCGAGGAATGCGCTACCGAGTTCCTGCACCGCATGGATAACTTTACGCCCGAGGAGAGCTGCAACCTCTTTGAAGTCGCAAAGTATTGCGACCGCATGACGGGTGTTACCGTCTTTGACGTCGTAAACGGGCGAAATGTAAACGAACGACACCTGGATGACTACTACACCGGCTACGACCTTGGCATCGAAGATGATGACGAGGACGAAGAAGACGACACAGACATCGAGATGGAGTTTGACGGGCAACCTGTTAGCCCCCAGCCGATGCGCGTATGCGACGAGGGCCCCTGCCAGTTTATGCTGCCGCCCGTTTTAAGCTGCGGAACGGACGACGGTTCTGGCTACGAGGTCGAGATTCCCCTGCGCGCCAAAACGACCAAGAGCGGTACTCCGCAGGAGCGACTATCGTTCTATATCCCCGCCGACGTCGCCGTACAGTGGTTCCGCGAGGTCACGGGCGAGCCGCAGGCCGACTACCAGCTGTTCCAAACCGTTTGGATGGGTCAGGCCAATCGGCTTGAGAATCCGCACTTTGTCGACCACCTGTTTTCCTATGCGTTTTGGCAGGAGCGACTGCTGCGCATCCTGCACTACACGTACAAGCGGGGCAAAGTGCAGAGTGTGCGCATCGTTGCCGACTACGAAGGCGACGCCGCCGAGTTTATTGACAAGTGCTACCCGGAGGCCGAGGTCATCGGTCATCAGAGCAACGAGAACGCCTTTGAAACGGGAGCCGCCTATCTGGTGGACCTCACGCTGGACTACAAATACAAGGGCGACAAGCTTGTCGAGAAAAAGACGTTCTCGGTCCTTGGCAGCTTTGGACGCGAATGGTATCGACTCTTTAGCGGCAATCCCAACGCCACCGTTGATGATTTCTATGCGTGGTGCGAACAAACCGACACCTACGAGTCCCTACGTCAGGCAGCCGAAACCGCCGGCGCAATCGTTCAGTACACCACCTACGGGCTAAAGGACGGCAAGCTCACCAGCAAGCGCACCGAAGATCTCCAAGGCCGCACCAATGTCGAGATTAACGAGGCGGCCGAGCTGAGAGACCGCATGTTTACGTAGGCGGTGGGAAGATATGCCCATTTGCTCACACTGCCCTCTAATCCTAGGAGGTTACTACTTTGGCTGAAATCTTATGGACCCTAGCGCCCCTGATCGCTTTCGTCGCACTCTGTTGCTCTGTCTTCCTGGAGCTCCACAGTCATCAGTACAGGTTCTTTGGCCATGAAATAGATTATGATCGTCGTCTCGTCGCCTTCATCGTCCTTGCCATTGGAGCCCTTTTCCTGTTCGCGCCCGTTACCTGGGAGCAATGCTTTTCATCCGACCTTGGCGAGGGCTGGGAACCAGGGGGCTGGAATTATATCAGCTGGTTCATCACCAACCTATTCACAGTTGGCTGGACAACAACCATCCAGACTGGCCTTACCGATATAACATCGGTCGTCAACGGCGTCATCCCCAACCAAGCATGCCGCCTGTTCTATTCGCTGTTAACACTCGCATACATCATTGCCCTTCCCGTTGAAGTTGGCCTACTTGCCTTCAACGCCGTCGTCACACGCCTCTCGGGCAGCGTAATCAAGCATCACCTCAAGCATGCCAACCATGTGATTATCTTTGAAAGCGTTGACGCCAACACTGAGTTGCTCACGCGCGATATCGTCAACGACATCAAAGATGGAAAGCTCAATAAGGCCAACGGCGGCGACATCGCTCTCGTCTTCTGTCTTGGCTGCGACGAGGACGGCGACCGCCAGCGTATACTGCGCAACCTCTGCCAAGGATATGTACGCTACGCCTTCACCGAAGACGGCGCAGCCGATGTCCTGAAGACCACTACCGATCGAACTCGATCAAGATGCACCGAGTATATCGATGTCGTTGCGACTTCCGAAAAAACCGAGCGAAATGTAAGCGCAACGATCGACATGCTCGAGACGCTTAACCAGCAGTACCCGCTTAACCAGCAGTTCCAAACCGACGAGCCACCTTTTGAGATCACGCTGCATTGTCTTCACAGCAACCCCGACGACCCGAGAGTTTTTGACGCCATCAAGCCCTATCCAAAAAACGTCAATCTGCACCTGGTTTCTCGTACGCAAAACGAAATCTACAACGTTCTGGACGAGGCACCCCTTTTCAGATGGCTTGCTCCTGTCGACATCACCCGCGACGACAGCACCAAGCTCCAAAACCTCACAGTGCTCGTAATTGGCGCAGGAGATTACGGTATGCAGGCGGCACGCACCGCATACTGGATGGGCCGTCTGCCGCAGGTAAAGCTCAGCATCGTGATCGTCGATCCTAATGCCCACGAAATCGTCGAGCGCGAGGCGGCACGATATCCCGAAATGCTCGGTGAGATCAAAGACGGGACACCTACGGTGCGTTTTGTCGAGGCCAGCGCCCCCTCAATCACGCTTGACCGCCTTATGGCAGGCAACAGCGTCGCAGCTCTGCACTACGACCTTCAGAGCAAGCGCGTGGCATGTGATGACAGTTGTGTCCTGCTGCCCGATAACGCATTCGTTTATGCCTTTGTAACCACGGGCAGCTGCAGCCAGAACCTTTCTTACTCCCTTATGCTCCAGCGGCAGATCTTCAACCGCTTTGTCGAGCATGGCACTCCAAACTACATGAAGCAACGCCCCGTAATTTGTCCTCATATCGAAAGCGAAGAGATTCTTAAGGCCTTAAGAAAGCTCGCCATGACCGAAGCAAGTACCGAAGAGGAAAAGCACCTCATCGTCGGAATCATGCATCCCTTCGGTTCTCGCAAGGCTTTCTTTACCTACGACAATCTCCTCAACAATAAGCTTGAACAGCGCGCTATACAGCTCAATGCAGTGTACTGCATGTGCAACTATGACCATGCCACCGTCAGCTATGATGCCTCCATGGCAGACGATAAGGCACGCAACGGCTACAACAAGAGCGAGTGGGACAAATGCAGCAGTCGTGCGGCGGCTGCGTATCTCCCCAGTCGCTTTTGGTCGGTTGGACTATCGGAAACCATCGATACGCTCGAAAACGACTATCTGGCGAAACTAGAAGGCGGAAGAAGCGAAGGCCTAGACAATGGTCATCTGGTAAGACAATACCTACTCGAAAATAAAAAGAAAGGCGATACATTGGAGACCTTCGCCAACAATGAAGCCAATTATCGCAGAAGAATTAAAACTATCTGCCTATTGGGCGATATAGAGCACGAGCGCTGGCTCGCTTACTGTCAGGCAATAGGCATGACCGAGCTGGGGCACGGCACCAGAGAGGACGAGAGGGATCAGCGCAGGCGCGCACATAATGTCAATCTTCTCCTTAAAGGGGAGGAGCCCGAAGACAAGCCCGAAGACAAGCCCGAAGGCACGAATAAATCTGAGACCCTCATGCGTCACGCCTACATGACACTCGACAACGACATACTCGGCGCCCGTGGATTCTTGCTGGGCAAGGACGTCTATGCCTACGACCGAATCATCGTCGCCCTCTCAGCCCGCATCGCCAAGGGCAGCATCGTCAAATAACAGCAGTCGGCAAAACGGAGGAACCCATGAGCCAGCAGCAGTCCATGCTAGGGGTTGAAAAAGATGAAAATGGCAACACCCTGGTAAAGGTCTTTATCAGCTACAGACGCAACGACAACCTATTCAACCATCTCCTAGATATTGTTAACCGAACAATGGACAAGCTTAACAATGATCTTCTCAAGGACACCGAATACCGAGTGGAAAAAGTGATCGACTTAAATTCAATCAGTATCGGCGATAACTGGCCAGAGAAGATCGATAAAGACCTGTCCAAAAGCGATATCCTCCTAGCATTTATTACAGAAGAATACCTTACAAGCGATCCTTGCCGATATGAATTCAACACGTTTCGCACGAATCAAATTGACACTCGAAACGATAGTGAAAAACACCACGGAAGCCTTTGTGTTCCGGTTTTTTGGGCTGCTCAAAAAACCGTTGCAGACAAACTGAAAGATAAATCCAAGCTGCATTTTGATAATGAAAAGGATTCTGAAGCCGCCTACACAAATGCTTGCGAAACTTGGACAAAAATCAAAGAGGTCAATGGCGTCGAGGGCATATTGCCAAAACTGATCGACTTGCTCAAGAACGAAGCCCAAGGTCCTGATTATTTCTTTATTAGAGACTGTATTGTTCAATGGCTTGCCAATAAAGTCAAAGCTGCCATCGATCATATGCAAGAAGACGCTACTGAAGAAATCGAAGACATCCCCATCAAAATCAGCGCCCCACAAGACATATCGGAAATCAAGCTTCATACGTTCGGTCGTGGATCCAAAGCATATGGGTTCTTCACTAGCGACGGCTTCGTTGTAAAGGGCGGCTCAAAAATTGCCGAAGGCACCACCGCATCTGCCCGCAAGCCCACATATGAAAGCCGTCAAAAATACCAGCACCTCATCAATGAGGACAACATCCTAAGCGATGATCTGGTATTCCCAACCCCCTCTGCTGCATCTGCGTTTGTTATCGGTCGCTGCAGTAGTGGCATGGCTGACTGGAAGACCGAAGGCGGCAAGCAACTTGGCGAGCTACTCGAGGAGGAAAAAAAGAAGGCAGCTGCTGTTCAGAAATAGAAATAAAGGGGGCTCGGTTCAAACCGAGCCCCGCTTCTTTTTGTTCGTTTATGGCCTTGCAGCAAAAGTTACTCTGCCGCTTCAAGAGACCCTACCGCTCCTCCAGCGTCCAGCCCTTCTGGGTGCAAAGGTCACGCAGGGTAGCCACCAGGTCCGCATTGGTGTTGCTGTCGACCACGATCTTGTCGATGCGATCAGCGGCAATGTTGAGCTTGGGGAACGAGTGGCTGCAACCCGACAGGTTGAGCTCATCGACGTTGCAGGTAATCTCGAGTGCGCCAAGAATGTCATCATTCGAAAGATCAATCTTCTCCACGTCACCCTGAAGGCCTTGGTCAACGGTAAAGAACATTAGATTCTTAAGACCCGAGGCGTTGATGGAATTGACAGCACCCTTAAGGCCCTCGATCTTAAAGGAATTAAGCTTGGGACAGACGCTCAGGTCGAGGTCCTGGGTCGTCATGTCGCCAAACTTGAGCACCTCGAGTGCCTCGAGCTCGCTAAAGTCCGCACTCTTGGCGCTCAGGGTATTGATGCCGAGCGTATCGAGCTTGTCCAGCTTGCTAATGGGCGTGAAATCCGTCACCTCGTCACTCACAACCAACTCCGTGATGCGTTGGGTCTCCTTGGCGGTCAGCTGGCCATCGTCATCGTTATCGTAGTCGGCAAGCAACCCGTGCAGCGTATCATCCGAGATCGCATCAACATCGACGAGACCTTTTTCTTTCTTGGTCTCGGAGCCAGAGGCGTCAGTTGAGCTCGACTTTTTAGAGGCGCTCGACGAGGCTCCCTCGCCACCCTGCACATCACCGACGCCGCCAATCACGGCGAAAGCGGCAACCGTGCCTATGACCACAACCGCCGCAAGCACTACCAGGGCGCGAACGCCGCCCAAGCGAGAGACGGCTTCATTAGCACGCTCAGCTGCCTGTCCATTCGGCTGGCCGGCAGGGCGAGGGATCCGACTTGTCGAACGCCCCGGCGTCTGCTGCGCCTGCCCAGCAGACTGTTCGGTTGCCTGCCCGTTCGGACGCATATTCACCCGCACACCCGGCGTCTCGGCAGCCTGCTCATTAGCCCCGCCCGAAGGCTGCTCGGTCACACGCTGAACCCGTTCGTTATCCCGCCAAGACATGTCGGGCTTAAAATTCGCCATATCGCTTCTCCTCACTTGAGCGCATCGCTACTGCTGCTCCATGGTGTAGCCGTAGTCACTGCTCATTTTTTGCAAATACTCGACCAGGCTGCTGCTCGTGTCGCTGTCGTACAAGATCTTGCCAACACGATTGGGTGTAAAAGTGAAATGGAAGGCATCTTCCCTGCCTGCCCCGCACAGATTGAGCGTTTCGACTCTGCTACCGATCTTCAGAACCTCGAGGTTCACATCGCCCGAAAGGTCAAGCGCCCCAATGCTGCCATCAAGGCCTTCGATCTGGACATTCGTCAACGAGGACATGTTTTTGGCATTCAAGGTATCGACGGGGCTCTCGAGCCTGTTTATGGTAACGCGCTGTAGCTGAGGAAAACGTGTGAGATCGACCCGAGGCACCGAGCAGTCGCCAATGGACAGATGAGTGATATTGCTAATGGAGCTTATGTCGTAGCTTTCGCTGTCGTAGTCGCCGATGCCAAACGTCGTGATGTTGTGGAAGTTGGCCAACAGCGGAAGCGAATCAAACGACTCGACGTCGATTGATCTAGCTTCATCCGCAGTCTCTTGCGAAATATTGCCGTCCTCATCTGCATCGAGCGCTAAGTCCGAGCGCAGCGCCTCGTCCGTAATTTCATCGAGCGTGAGCACTGTGGCCTTTTTCGCTTCTTCCTGGTGGCGCTCTTCTTTTTCCCTTTTACGCTGAGCGCGCGCCGCCTCGTCTTCTTGCTGCTGTTTGGCCTCGGCACGCTGCTCGGTCTGCCGATTGGTGTCGGAGATGCCGCTTGTGATGGACGTGACCGCCACAATCGCGATGACTACCACCACGGCAAGAACGATCACCACGCGCGGACCGCCCAAGCGGTTCACGATATCGTTGATATCCGATCCGTTGGACCCGGCGCCCCCGCGGCCAGACTCGTTCTGATTAATTGCCATCCGTGTTTCCCCCTCCGCCGCCTACAGGCGGTCCTTGTCGAAGTAGTCAGCGTCGCGCCAGTCGCCGCGCCAGCGGTAGGCGTGGGCGTTCTCGCGCGACCAGTCGCTCAGGTGGCGCAGGATGAAGCGGCTCATGTCATCCGCGAGCGGCTCGATCGGCCCCACGCGCCGTGCCTCGGCCGCCTGCTCCCAGAACGAGTACGCCATGAGGTAGAACGTGCCGGCGTCGACGTAGTCGCCCGGGTAGGCGGGGTCGTCGAACCAGCCGTGCGTGTCGGGCGTGCCGTTTTGCTCGCACCACTCCGCCACGTTGAGGGCGAGGCTCATCAGGGTCGTGTAGTCCTGCGGGTCGCCCGAGGCGAGCGCCTCGTGCAGGTTGGACATGGGGCCCTCGGCGCCGTAGACCGGGTAGTACAGGTCCCAGATCCTCGACGCCGCGTCGTCGGTGAGCTCCATCTGCGAGGGGCGGTCGCCCAGGCCGTCGTCGTAGACGGGCGCGTTGGGATCCTCCCCCGTGAAGGCCCCGACGCCGTAATCGAGCGTGGAGGCGCTGTTGCGGGCGCC
>OLNY01002711.1_pt1 | contig 12049 bp, 21 predicted proteins | sample 1671981 | NCBI WGS metagenome assembly OLNY01 (sample SAMEA3136632, study PRJEB25190) | human gut metagenome | biome: human gut; feature: human-associated habitat; material: faeces | place: Austria | collected 2013 | reverse complement strand
GGGAACGAATATTCCAGCAGATTTTTACCGATAGAGCCGCTGAGCACCTTTTTCAAGTTTATCATTATCAGCTCCGCCTCGTCCTGCGGAATGGTGTTGTAAAGCTGATTGGTCTTGCACTTTATATTCTTTTCAGAATCCACAAATGCGGTAACAACGTGGTTCACGGTGAAAAAGCCGCAGTCGTCGCTGAATATTCTCTTGATCTCGTTAATTTCTTTCTTGTTCATGTTAATCCTCCTCAAACTCAGGACACTCAGTCACAGTATACGAATGTATCATACCGCCCTTTTGAGCCTCGTACATTCTGTGCTGACACGTCCTCCAACCCTCAACAGGTCTGTGGTCTATGGACCATGCACAGCCTGTGAGGTATTCTCCTGTTATCTTATCCTTTGTCGGTACTGCGTGGCGACAGTACCAGCAGAGGGTGTGGTCAGTGTGTTTCACTCTCAATAATGACCTCCACCCCCTCGCCCCCGTCATAAACGAACTCGTCCCTAAACCCAGCGATAAAGTTGTTGTTATCGTTCTTCAGCCGCCCAGACTTCTGCAAAGCGTCGAGAATAAACTTCTTTGCAAATGCCACATTGTCTTTGTCACGGCGTTTGTTCGGCTCGTGCCAGATAAATGTTACGTGTACGGGCGATGTTATCAAGAAATGCTGTGTATTTAAAATGATCATGATGTCACGTTCAACAGACTTCTTAAAATTCGCTCCCCCGTAGCGGTTGCCTCTGCATTTGTCTATGTATTCGTTCAGCGACGGCAGCCTGAACGGTATCTTAAAGCTTATCATCTTTATCAAGCACCTCACTCAGATCGTAGTTCATAGCGAACTCCTCATAATCATCAAGATCATATGAAGTGTCACGGACTTGCTTGCCCGACTTCTTGTCCTCACTTATCCATTTGGATATGGTCTTGAAAGGCTCTCTGCAAGTCTTGTGGCTGTTTCTTTGCCACTCTATGACCTTGCCTATATATCTATCGACAGACCGCTCGTCAGACATTGCCACAAGTATGTCATACTGCTCCTTTGAAAAGTTACTGAGCTTGTACTCAGGTCCGTCAAGTATAGATAAGTTATGTTCAGTTAAGTACAGTTCTGTTGTTTCATTTTTGTTTGCATTTTTATCTTTTTTGCTTGCAATTTTGCCCAAATTGCTGACACTTTCGGAATTTTTGACGCACTTGACCAAGAGGTATTTATTTAAAATTTTTGCATTTTTCCTACGGCTCATGTATTTCAGCCAACTGTCTTGTATCCAGTCAGCGGTAAGAATGCCGTATTTCTCATACAAATCATCATTAAAAAAATCCTCTTTGAAAAGTTCGTTCAATATTTCAAGAACAAGCCCTTTACCTGCGTGTATCTTGTTCGCAAACAAAGTGCACACCCTATCATTCCATTCACAGTAGTACCCCTCAGCACTACCACAAACCTTTAGCCATAATTTTGTCAATATAGCATATCCTTTCAAACCATAAGACGCCTCGATATACTCAAAACATTCGAGTACCTTATCAGGATAATGCTTGCTCCAGTCAACAGTAGGTAGCAAGATCGCAGGCATATTATATCCTGCCATAGTCTCTCCTTACTCTTTAAAACGGAACTGCTCCGTCATTTATTATATCTTCAAAATCTGCAATATCACTTACAGAAAGATCTCCGCCTGTGGTAACATTTCTATCCGCACCAGTATTGTTTTCAGGCTGTGGATATCCGCCGCTATCCTGCTGTTTAGGCTCGCCTGTAAAAGAAACGTTGTCCACATTGACATCAGTAGTGTAATGTTTCACGCCGTTCTTATCATCATATGAGCCTGTCCTCAGCTGTCCCTCAAGAGCTATCATTCTGCCCTTTGAGAAGTAGTCATTGATAAACTCCGCCCTGTGCCCCCATGCTATACAGCTTATGAAGTCCGCCTGACGTTCTTCGCCCTGCTTGACATAACCTCTGTCAACTGCGACGTTGAACCGCAGGAGCGAAACACCGCTTTGCGTCTGTTTTAGTTCAAGGTCATGGGTTATCCTGCCCATGATTATTACTTTGTTGAGCATTTGTATCTCCCTCCATTTCTCTCAGCCTTGCCACTTTCAAACAAAGCAGCTTTTTGAAATTATCGCTTGGCTCACCGCCGCTGTTGCGAAGTCTGATAGCCGCCTGTTTCATGACCGATATCTGTATCTTCAAGTCCTCTATATCCTCATTCTCTTTCAGCATACTGTCACCTCCGCACCTGTGAGTTTCTGTATCTCCCTTTTGAAAAACTCCTCGCTGCTGTTATCGTCCGATAGGTGAAGAAGATATATCCTCTTTAACTGCGATAGATCATTAGCTTTAAGAAACTCTTTGAAATGCTCAAGGCTCATGTGGCTTTCCATAAGTCTGTTTCTGCGGCTTTGACAGATATCTTTATCTATGGTATCAAGGCTGTAATTGACCTCACCCATTAATATATCCACGCTCGGAAACCTGTACTTTATGTAGTAAGTGTCCGTAAAGAACAGCAGCCGTTCACCTGTTGCCTTGCTTGTGATAAGATACCCCAACGGCTCTGGTACATCATGCTGAACGTCAAAAGGTAAAACATTCAGCGTGCCAATATCAAAGCTTTGCAACGCTCTGACCACCTTGAAATGATACCCACTAAGCCCCAGTGCTTTGAATGTTTCCTCTCCACTGTAAATATCGATACCAAAGCCTGCAAGGTCTTTCGCTGCCTTTGCGTGGTCCATGTGGTTATGAGAGAGCAGCACCCCTGCAATGCTGCGTATCTCAAATCGTATCTTCTTCATGATCTGCTTGCAGGGTATCCCACATTCAAGAAGTATCGTTGTAGCTCCGTCACTCAGACGGTAGCAGTTGCCGCCTGAGCCCGAAGCGTATACATCTATCTTCATTAGAAGTCCACCTGTGGTTTCGTCGGAGCGGTTTCCACTGCTTTTTCAACTACCTCGCCTGTATTCCTGTCAATATCTATCACTACACTGTTTGCGTTGGACTGTACCTTTTCTTCCGCTCTTTTCTGCACATTGTTTTCAAAATTATCCTGTGCAAGAGCAGAGCACATTTCTGTTGTCATAATGCCATATGTTGAAAGCAGGCGGCGTAAACAAGTCTTTAGAGCCATTTTGTCAAACTCGGTTTTCCAAGGACTGTACCCCGATTTAGCAGACGGCGAATACTTATCTCTCCATTCTTCGACCTCTTTCTTAGTCATATACAGCATTTTCTCAAAGCCGTTCACAAGCTTGAAATATGCGAAATATCCAACAGGAACAGGCTTTCCTTTTTCGTCAAGTATCTTTTCGCCTGATATATCTATCATTCCCGACAGCTTGTCATAACCTGCAAACTCCCCCTCATACACCACATCAGCATTGATAGTCCTGTACTGACCCGTACGCTGTGCAAGCTGTATAAGTCCCTTGTATCCGATAGTAAAAGTCGGAACATTTTTGTAAGGCACAACATAGGCAAAACCAAGACTTTTAGATATTGGGAGATTGAGAGTTGCCGCCTTTACACATTCTATTGCAACAGCATATGGGTCGCATTTCTGCAAATAGCTGTCGCCTGAATAGAGATCAAGCATAGACGTTGAAAACTGCGTCCAGTTGTTTTTTAGGCTGTTTTTCAGCCTTGCCTTTATGTCATTTGAGTTAAGCACCTGCTTGAAGTTATCCACAGGTGTGAGCTGATTGTTGTTCATTTAACATTCCTCCGTTTCAAATCTAAGTGTCTTATCATTCTCCGAAACCACAAGCCTTATGATTTGCAAGCCCTCGCTGTCAAGTTTTGTAACGCTTTCAGCGTTATCGACAAACACAGGCATTGTCACTCCTGCCTGCTCTGAAAAAGTCCGTATTATCTCAAGTCCTGCATTTATCTTTGCAGCGTTGTTGGCTGTGCTGTATGGGATATATCCGTTTGAAGTCAGTGCCATTACCTCGCAATCGTCTGCAATGCCGCCGTTTATCTGCATTTTAAAAAGCCTGAAACGAACATTCTTAAATTTGCTGTTTATCTTGTCCGTGAGCATATCAGCCTTTACTCTTGAAAACAGCTCGCAAAGTTCAACTCCCTGTTGTGCTTTTGCATAGCTTTCTGCAAGTTTCTTCTCATGCCTTTCAAGTTCTGCCATACGCTGGCGTGCACTGTCTAACACATCATACTTTGCTGCCATTGCATTGAGCTTGGATATCTGTCCGTCAATAGTGACTATCTCCTCCGCCATTGCTTTCTTTGCACTATCATCAGAACTTCTGAGTTTAACCATCTGCGACTTCATGGTTTCTACCTTATTATTAAGGGCGATATATTCAGGGGTGTTCTCAAAAGGCTCTGAATATGCAAGTCTTTTCTCTGACAGTAAAGCTATATCCTGCTCCACCTTTTTAAGAGCCGCCTTATGAACTTCCAGCTTTTCACCGATATCCTTTATATCGCTCTCAACTTTCGCTATCATATCCTTTGAACAATGCTCTCTGCCATGAGCATTGAGTTCTTCTATGGTCTGTGACTTGTGGATATTGAACTGTGCCATAGCATTATCTATCTGCTCCTGTGGGATAGCCTGTCCGCAGGCAGGACATATGGCGTCTCCCTGCCATGTTTCACTTTGAGTTCTTACGATAGCCTCTATGAGTTTAGAACGTTCTTTGTTCATATCGTCAATCTGCTTTGATAGCTGTTCTTTCTGACTTTCCAAAGAACTTATGGCGTTCATTATCTGATATTTCTGAGTAGTCAGACCGCTTATCTTTTCAAGGACAGCGTCATTCTTTTCTCTGTACTTTTCAGCATATGCGGCTTTTTTCTCAACGAGTTCTAGCTGTGCTTTGGAGATATCCTCAGATATCTCATTTATCATCTGACTTTCAGTAGCTCCAAGCTTGATCTGCAAGGCTGTTCTTTGAGCCGTCAGTGCGGCGATACTGGACTTTATTTCTTCCAAAGTCTTGTCCGCCTTGTTATCGTGGATAGTCTTATTTACCTCGTCTATCCTGCCCGGTATCTCTTTGAGCCGTGCATTAGCCTCAGAGGCGTTTGCCTTGCTTATCTTCAAGAACTCGTCGATACCATACCAAAGCTGAGTTGAGCCGGGCTTGAGCATAAGGTGCAGCAGAGGTTTCAGTTCATCATCTGAATTAATAACATCAAAGTCGTTTATATCAGAAGTAAGAGCCATAAGCATTGCACGGCGTTTTTTGATATCAAGTATCTCAGGAAAATACTTTGGCACAGACAGCAGCATTACCATTTGCAGATCAGCGATAGAGGAAACAAAGTCATTGAACTCCTTCTCCTTTTTCGGAACACCATCGATAGAATATGCTATCGTGTGACCTGAGAAAACAGCCTCAGAACTACCACGCTTTTTCTTCCAATCCTCACGCATAGTTTTTTCGAGGGCCACTTCTATGCCGTTAAGCTCATAGACCGCCTGAACGGAGCAATCTATGTTATGTATTTCCTCGCCGTTCTTGTCACGCATTTTCGGAGAGAAATTCGCTGTGAATGTGCTGTCCTTACCGAACAACAGCCAGCTCTGAGCGTCAGCGATAGTGGTCTTACCCGTGCCGTTATCTCCGTACACAGTCATAGACTTGCCGTTTGGTGATATTTCCAAAGTGCCTATGCCCTCAAAGTTTGTGAGTTTCAGTTTCAGAAGTTTCATTTTAGTTCGCTCCTCTCAAATTTTCAAGCTTATCCCTTGTGCTGCATATCTTACCGTACACCTCGCCGATATCAAAGGCTCTCTGTTCACATTCTGACATTTCGTCATAGATAAGAAGTATATCTGTACAGGCTTTGTCTGCGGTATCATATGCTTGACAAATCTGCTCTTTTGTGCTATCATCAAGGTGTGTTGAATTGGTATCTTTTGATACCTCCGAGCTTGTGCTGTTGGCAGACAGTGCAGGCTCGTTTTTTGTGTTGTTCACTATGTATTGTGCGAAATTTTCAATGCAACCCTTAATCCCCCAAATTGCGAAAAATGGGCAGTTATCGCAGTTAGCATTTGTCGTACAATGTTTCGCCGCATTTATGATATCTTCGTTTGTTAATTTCTTATCCATTCTCAATTTCTTCCCATTCAAAGCGACCTTTGTCGCACAATGTTTCGTTGCATTTATGATATCTTCGTTTGTTAATCCCTTATCCATTGCCGTTCTCCTTTCCAATAGGTCTTACGCTCATATACTGCTTGCCGTCATAGTTCATCTTCTGCACAGGCTCAAGCCCTTTCTCACGGAGCGACCTTGCGGCATCGCCCAGCCCTCTGTCGAAATCCTCACGGGTCTTATAGAATGCACATCTGCGGCAGTAGTCCTTCGTCGGCTTTACTGTCAGTGCACCGCACTCGTCAGACTTGACATTTGAATGGAACACGCAAAGGCTTACCGCTCCACTGCCGTTGTCAAGGGGCTTGTCCCTCTTAAAAACCTCTCTCATCACTATCATCGTTTTCGTCCTCCTCGTTTTCAAAACGTTTCTCCCAGTGCCTATCCGCCACGCTCAGCACAAGATACATCACTACATCTATCACTGCAAGCACGGCTATTGTTATCAGAAGTATCAGTGCCACTTTACCACTTTCCTTTCGTCTGTATCTCGACTTTCACCACTGGTCTTGTGGCATTCTCGATAGCTTTTTCAAGCTGCTCGCCTGCCTCAGTGTATGCGGTTTCTCTCAGGTTTTCATACCACCATGCACCTGCAAGCAGTATGAGTGCCACCACCAGTGCTATAGCTGCGGCAAACCTGATTATCTCCAGTACTGCTATCATTTTCTCACGTCCTTTCCATAAAGCGTGCGGAGCTTTTTAAGCCTTTTCTCGAAGTTGTCGATATCAATGCCCCACACCTCGTAGGCTATCTCGGTATTGACCGAGTGCGGCAGCCATGACTTCACGCCACGCTTTGCCATTTCTTCCTTAACAGCTTTCTTGATCTTGATAGTCTGCGTTTCACCTGTGCCGAACAGCTCCTTGATATCCGAATTGGTTATTTCGGGCTTTTCATAGTACAGCCGCACTGCCATTTCAATGTCAGGTGACCTCATTTATCTCACCTCCTCGATAGTCAAAACATTCTCATGGGGCCAAATAACACTTGCCTTTGTCAGAGCCTCGTACTGACTCTTTGCTGCTACTGTGAACACCCTTTTATAATGATACTGGTCTACTGTTGTTACTTTGTACATTTTCATTGCTTTGTCCCTCCTCATTGTGTTTTCTGTCATTTCTGTTTCCAGCGAACATATCCTGCAAGCATTGCTAGTTATCATAAGCGACAACGGAACTGTGTTGTCAAGCCCTATTAGCATACATATACCGAATGCAAGCGGACTTGCTAGGCACAATGCAATACCAAGATAGTACGCTATCTTTTTCAAATTCAACGTTTGCCCTCCTCATATTGTGATCTTGTTACAATCAGCTCTCCGTCAAGAGCCCAAATACTGAATGACCTCTCTACAGGGGTCATTTTCTGTTCCTGCACCTTTCAAGGCTCTTGTTACGATCACCTGCTCAACTCTGGCATTGTCACACCCTCTTGGAATAGCAGTAATTTTCTGTTCCACTTTCTCACCTCCTCATTTTCTGTCCGTTCAAATGGACTGTTAGCTGTTGACATTACTTGAATTAAGTAGTATAATCTACTCAACAAATGTTTCAAGGCTTACTCCGAAGTAATCGGCAAGTATTTTAAGCTTGTCTACCTTTGGCTTAGACTTTCCATTTTTCCAATCGCTAAACATTGTTTGTGACAAACCTGTATCTTGTGCGACTTTGTAAGTGGATATGCCACGTTCTGAAAGCAGTTTCGCAAACGTTTCATACATAGATTATTTACACCTCCATAACATCATTTGTATTTAATATACTTAGGATTTCCTATATAATTAGAATATCAACAGGAGAAAATCCGCAGCATATTATTTTACATACCATAGAAAACAAAAAAAATCACTTGCCGGTGAATACACTTTCGTTTTTCTAAGCATGTACATAGTATACAACATATTTTCTAACCTGTCAACACTTTTTGACTTAGAATTTTCTAAGTATTTAATTTTTGTGAAAGGTGTATAATTTATGTACGAAAAATTTAGCAAACTGCTACAAGATTACGGAGTTTCTGCGTATAAGGTATCAAAAGAAACGGGAATAAGTCAGTCTGTTTTTAGCGAATGGAAAAGAGGAAAGAGTCAACCTAAGCTTGATAAACTCCAGAAGATAGCAGACTTTTTTAATGTGCCTATTACCTATTTTACTGAAAACAGTGATGAGAGTATCAAAGTTGAAGCACACAACGAGCCTATCTATCTTGATGACGAAACAAGAGATATAATAGATGAGCTGAGAACACGACCAGAAATGAAAATCCTCTTTAGTGTGTCAAAGAACGTCACCAAAGAGGATATAGAAGCTACAGTTGAGATTTTAAAGCGTATGCAAAAGGATAGTGAATAGATTGGATTATTGCATTAGATACGTTCCTTTGCCCATAACGGTAAAGGGTGTGACAGCAATGGATTCTGACGGATTTTATAATATATACATAAACTCTAGGCTATCCTATGAGGAACAAAAAAAGACTATAGCTCACGAAATGGAGCATATAGTCAGAGGTGACTTTTTCAGCTTTGACGCTCTTGAAGAAGTCGAGACAATGTAGATATTAGGAGGAAACGTTTATGGGGTCAAAATCTCGTAAGAGAAAAAAACGTAGCAAGTGCTTTGATTTCACTTTTAATAAAAAGGTTAATAGTGGCAAAATTGAGTTTGATAACTCTGCGAACAAGACTAAAACAAGCGGCTGTCTGACGATCGTCACTTGCATAGGCATCATACTTTTAGCCATATGTCTTATATTCGCTATTATATACGCAAATAGATAATTATAGGGAGGTAAAACAAATGGGAATATTCGGGTCAAAGAAAAAAGAACAGGCACTTCAAGCTGAAATAGAAAACCTGCGTAGTCAGCTCACACCTGAACAGCAGAATATAATCAAGCTCAAAGAAAATATAGTAGAATTGGAAAAGTCGCAGACAGACGCACAGGCAAAGCTTTTTGATATTCAACAGCAGCTTTCTCGTTATGAAATCACTCTTGCAAAGCAAGCACAGGAAATTGAAGATAGGAAAATAGAGATCTTCAAGCTTGATGATGATATAGATATGCAGTCTTATGGCATTTATTCACCAACGTTTACTTTTGCAAACTCCGACCTATACAAAGATAGGCTCAAAGAGGTACGCAATGAGCAAAAAATGATGATAAGGCAAGGTGAAGCCTGCACAGGAAACATGGGCTGGACAGTAAACGGCAGCAAATCGCAGGGCAACAAAATGGTAAAGGATATGCAGAAACTTCTGTTAAGAGCCTTTAATGTTGAATGTGACGATATTGTAGATAACATCAAGATATCCAACTTTGACAAGTCAAAAGACAGAATACATAAATCCTGTGAGCAGATATCAAAGTTAGGTTCTATAATGTCTATATCAATAACTCACGCCTATGTAAAGCTTAAAATAGAGGAGGTATCTCTTGCGTTAGATTTTCAACAGAAAAAGCAAGAGGAAAAAGAGCGTATCAAAGAAGAACGTGAACGTCAGCGTGAGGAAGCTAAAGCTCAGAAAGAAATTGAAGAAGCACGCAAAAAGCTTGCAAAAGAGCAGTCTCATTACCAAAATGCCCTTAAAGCAGTAGAGGAGCAGCTTTCAAAAACACCGGACAATCCCGACTTGCTTGCTAAGCGTCGAGAGTTGGAACTTAACATTGAAGATACTGAAAAGGCTATAAAAGATGTTGATTATCGTGAAGCCAACAAACGTGCAGGATATGTTTATGTTATCAGTAATATAGGTGCATTTGGCAAAGATGTTTACAAAATAGGCATGACACGCCGACTTGAGCCAATGGACAGAGTAAACGAACTAGGTGACGCTTCGGTACCGTTCAACTTTGATGTTCACGCATTGATATTTACAGATGACGCTCCAGGGCTTGAAACTGCACTTCACACAGCCTTTGCGGACCGCAAAGTAAACAAGATAAATCCTAGACGAGAATTTTTCCACGTTACCCTTGATGAGATAAAGAAAGTTGTAAGAGAAAACTTTGATAAAACAGTTGAATGGACTGACGTTCCAGAAGCTGAACAGTATAGGCAATCTTTACTCATAAAATAGACTGAATAAAAAAAAGTCCTCCGAGCGTTGACAGCACTCAGAGGACAGGTGAGCCGATATTGACAGTATCAGCTCGATTAAAATTCACACCCAAACCCGTTAAGAAAGGGCGAATTTCGCCCTTTTATTGTAGCACACTTTCAAGGAAGTGTCAAGAATAGGAGGAATGCTTTATGCCAATCTACAAAATGACAGACAAGAACGGTAAAAACATCAGAAAAGACGGTCTGCAAAAATATCGTGTGCGTATCAATTACACGGACAGTTTTGGAAAGCCTCATCAGATAGACCGTGTGGCGTTTGGTGCAGAGACGGCTAAGCAGCTTGAACTCCAGCTTACACAAAAGCTCAATGCTAAAGAGATAGCTCCAAAAATGACTATCGGACAGCTATTCACGGAGTACATCACCGCCAAGTGTTCAGAGGTCCGTGAAACATCACTGGACAAGTCCCTAAGAATACTGAAAAAGAACGTCCTGCCCACCTTTGAAAGCGTGAGGATAGATAATCTGAATGTGCCAATGGTGCAGAAATGGAAACAGGAGCTGTCAGAACAGGGATTGGCTATCGTCACTCGAAAGAACATTTATGGCGAATTTCGTGCAATGATGAACTATGCCGTTAAAATGGAATACATTCCGAAAAATCCTGTTATCACCGCAGGCAATTTTAAATCACCCCTTGAGCCTAAAAAAGAAATGCTTTTCTACACGCCTGACGAGTTCAAGAAATACATATCATCAGCAAAAGAATACTCTCAGACCGCAGAGGATAGCGGTTCAATGTACGAATGGAACTACTATGTATTTTTCAACATAGCGTTTTATATGGGCATGCGAAAAGGCGAGATATACGCTCTGCAATGGACGGATATAAAAGACGGCTACATATCTATCACCAAGAGCATTGCTCAGAAACTCAAAGGCGGTGATCGTATCACGCCGCCAAAGAACAAGCCAAGCATACGGACGATACAGATACCAGATCCGCTCAGAACTGTACTTAATGAGCATTACGAACGCTGTAAGAAAGCAGTACCGAAGTTCAATGATGATATGTACATCTGTGGTGGTGAGCGTCCTATCCGTGATACATCTCTTGAAAAGACAAATAAGAAGTTTGCAGACTTGGCAGGTGTCAAACGTATCCGTATTCATGACTTCCGTCACAGCCACGCTTCCTTGCTTGCCAATGAGGGCATAAACATTCAGGAGATAGCAAGACGTCTTGGACATTCCAACATATCAATGACATGGAACACCTACTCGCACCTCTACCCACGAGAGGAAGAACGTGCAGTGAAGATATTGAATGAGATCGTCTGATTTGGCATACACGAATTGTACACGTTAAAACCGAATTGTAAATATATGTTTATGAAATATGAAATAAATAAAATAGGCTAAAATGGCGTAAATGCGTTGTTTACAAGCAGTCATATAAAATAATAAAAAAGTGGCGTGAAGTGGTGTTTTTAATCTCTCCATCTCCGCCAGTCACTCGCCGTGACGGGCATTTCCCGTCATGGCTTTTTTGTTATCAAACTTCAGTCCCGCTCAATAAGTTTGTTTGTAAACTTTACAATGTATGGGGCGTGCCCCTGCACCCAATCCGCTATCATTTATGGTAGCGGATTTTTTTGCTCCCGCCCGTGGGTATGATACGCTGGGAAGGGTTTGATGCTCGCCGTGACGGGCATTTCCCGTCATGGCTTTTTTTGTTATCAAACTTCAGTCCCGCTCAATAAGTTTGTTTCTAAACTTTACAATGTAGGGGGCGTGCCCCTGCACCCAATCCGCTATCATTTATGGTAGCGGATTTTTTTGCT
>OLNY01002710.1_pt1 | contig 12050 bp, 10 predicted proteins | sample 1671981 | NCBI WGS metagenome assembly OLNY01 (sample SAMEA3136632, study PRJEB25190) | human gut metagenome | biome: human gut; feature: human-associated habitat; material: faeces | place: Austria | collected 2013 | reverse complement strand
CATAAAAATTTAGAGTTAGATATGGAATCAAGGCAAGTACATGTTAATGGAGTAGAAATTAACTTAACTGTTAGAGAGTTTGATATATTAGAACTACTAATTAGTAATCCTAATAAAGTATTTACTAGAGCAAATCTTTTTGGATCAGTTTGGAAAGATGATTTTATGGGGGATGATAATACTGTAAATGTACATGTTAGTAATCTAAGATCTAAGATTTCAAAAATAGATAAGGAAAATGAATATATTCAAACAGTATGGGGAATTGGATTTAAACTAAAGGAATAATCTACATAAAGCGCATGCCTCTGGGGTTAATCAAAACATTGGATTAACCCTAGAGGCATACTTTATTTTTAAACTTAATACTTTCTTAATGTTTTCTTTAAGCTATCTTACAACTATGATTATAGAATGTAATCAAGGTAAGAGATTAAGTAAAAATAATATAAATATATTAGTTAAACCTAGGGGGTAAATAAAAATGAATGAAGTTATATTAAAGACATATAACATTACAAAGAAATATGGAAATAAGTTAGCTGTAGATAATGTTAATATGACAATTAAAAAAGGTGAGATATATGGATTTATTGGTCAAAATGGAGCAGGAAAAACTACATTAATTAGACTTATTACAGGGTTAATTCATAAAAGTGCTGGAGAAATAGAACTTTTAGGAGCTAGTGGTGAAAGTGAATTAAATAAAGCAAGAACAATGGTTGGAAGTTTAATTGAGACACCTTCATTTTATACAAATATGACAGCAAGAGAAAATCTTGAAGTATCTAGGTTGGTAAGAGATATACCAGGTAAGAAGTGTATAGATGAGGTATTAGACTTAGTAGGATTAAAGGATGTTGAAAAAAAGAAAGTTAAAAACTTTTCTTTAGGTATGAGACAAAGATTAGGAATTGCAAATGCATTAATGGGTAATCCAAAACTTCTTATATTAGATGAGCCTATAAATGGACTTGATCCAATGGGAATAATTGAAATAAGAGAACTTTTAAAGAAGATAAACAAAGAAAAGGATATGACAATATTAATATCCAGTCATATATTAAGTGAGTTATCAGAGCTTGCAACTACCTATGGAATAATATCAGAAGGAAAGTTAATTGAAGAAATAACATCTAAAGAACTATCAGAGAAGTGTAGACAGTATATAAATTTAAAAGTTGATGATACATCTAGAGCAGTAACTTTATTAGAAAGAGAGTTAGGAATAAGTGATTATGAAGTTTTAGAAAATAAAAATATAAAGGTATTTTCTAATTTAGATAATGTAGGAGCGGTAAATTCTTTACTTTCAAAGTCAGGCGTTATTGTTGAAAGTATAAATGTTAAAGGTGAAAATTTAGAAGAATACTTTATGAATACAATTGGAGGTGGTTTAAATGCTTAAGGCAATACAAGCAGAGTTATATAAATTATTTAAAAATAGAACATTTAGAGTACTAGTAGTAGTTGGAATTTTATTATCTACACTAACAATAGTTATGTGTTCACCAGTTTTTGATAACATACTTAATGATAGTTTGGGTGATATGCCTCAGGAACAAAAGGATGCTCTTATGCAGCAAATGACAAGTATGTCAGATAGTGATGCAATTGTGACACCAGGTGAACTAGGAATTCAATTGCAAGCTAAAGATATGATGAATCCAACTTCAATAGAAGTATATCATGCTTCATTTGGATCAGGGATTATGGAAATATTAATAGGAATATTAGTTGCAGCTTTAATAGCAAAGGAATATTCACAAGGAACAATTAAAAATTTCTTAGCTTATGGGAAAAGAAGAGAAGAGTTTTATTTAGCAAAGTTTGTAGCTATGATTGTGGGTATTGCAATAATTTCAGCTGTTATGACTATATTGCCAACAATAGTAGTAACTATTATGAATGGATGGGGTGAATCATTTGAGTTTTCACAAGTATTAGGAATGATAAAAACATTTGTAGTATCAGTAGTAGCTAGTTCAGCAGTAGCTGCAATAGCAATGGTTATAGCAACATTAGTGAAAAGTAATGGGGCTACAATTGGAATAACAGTAGCAATATTTATAGGTGTTCCAACCTTTGGAGGATTTTTATACGGAATATATACTTGGTTTGATAGAGTTTATGAAGTGTTACCATTTTATAATTCAGCATTAGCAACTTCTATTAAAGCAGGAAATGGAGATTTACTTAGATCTTTACTAATTGCATTAGTAACAATAGCAATTTCATTATTTGCAGGAATAAGAATATTTAAAGCTCAAGATATTAAATAAGAAGAGATGGTGATTTAAATATTATGAACGTTAAATTAGAAAAATATATTAAATTAAGTTTAGGATTAATTATTTTTATTTTAGGAATTATATCGTTTATTATATTACCTAACAAAGTTGGAATGCAGATTTCAATAAGTGGGGAATTACAAAATTATATGCCAAAGATAATTGCTGTTATTATACCAATTACAGTATATGGATTTGGATTTTTACCAAATAGAAATGGACAATCTTCAGAAATAAAAAGATATATAATATTAGCATTGCTAGCAATAGTTATTCAAGGTTTTATGTTGATTTCAAACTTATAAATTTAGGATAAAAAATTCTTATATAAAGGAGAATAAGTATGTTAGAAATAAAGAATTTTTCAAAAGCATATTCAAAAGGGAAAAAGGCAGTTGATAATATATCATTAACAGTTAATGGTGGAGAGATATTTGGTTTTATAGGCCATAATGGAGCTGGAAAAACAACTACTATTAAGGCTATAGTTGGTATTTTGGAATTTTCAGAAGGAGATATATTAATAGATAGTAAATCTATTAAGAAAAACCCAATAGAGTGTAAAAAAATAATGGCATATATTCCAGACAATCCAGATCTTTATGAGGCATTAACTGGTATTCAATATTTAAGCTTTATAGCAGATGTGTACAAGGTAAGTAAGGAACAAAGGGAAAAATTAATTAAATATTATGGAGATAAACTAGAGTTAACTAAATATCTAGGTGATTTAATATCCTCCTATTCACATGGAATGAAACAAAAGCTTGCAGTAATATCAGCATTAATTCACAAGCCTAAGCTATTAATTCTTGATGAGCCTTTTGTTGGACTTGATCCTAAGGCAGCTCATACTCTTAAAGAAATAATGAGAGAAATATGTAATGAAGGAAGTGCAATATTTTTCTCAACACATGTGTTAGAGGTTGCAGAAAAGCTATGTGATAAAATTGCAATTATCAAAGGTGGAAAAATAGTTACCATAGGAACTACTGAAGAAGTAAAAGGAAAGAATTCTCTAGAAGATGTGTTTATGGAGTTGATTGATAATGAGTAATTTATTTGTTTTACTAAAAAATTCATTTATAAATAGCACAGGAGTTAATTCTTTATGTAAAGGTGTAAGTTCTTCTAAGGAAAAAAGAAAGCTATTAATTACTACGGGGACATTGTTGTTAATAGCAGCAGTAATATGTTTTATGACAACATCATATTCAATTGGATTAGCTACAGTGTTAAAGCCAATGGGATATTTAGATTTAATATTAGTAGTTGCTGTGTTATTTTCCTGTATTTTAAGCTTTATAACATTAATCTATAAAGCTCAAGGGACATTATTTAGTTCAAGGGATTATGATTTATTAATGGCTCTTCCAATAAAAAATAGCACAATATTAACTAGTAAAATATTAATCTTAATGTCTATAAGTTATATAGGAACAGCACTTATAATAGTACCAGCATCAATAGTCTACTTTATTTATAATGGAAGTTTATCATGGATTTTCTTTATTGTATTAGCAATAGGGTTAATATTTATCCCAATGATTCCTATAATAGCAGCCTCAATAATAGCTGTAGTTATAACTTTTATATCATCAAGATTTAAGCACAAGAATATTGCAACTATAGTTGTTGGAATGATAACTTTTCTATTAATTATGGTAGCTTCTATGAATATGCAAAATTATATCAATGCATTTATTACAAATAGCGATTCAATAGTAAAAGGTATATCTAGCATATATCCGCCAGCAATGTATTTGAAAGAAGCATTAATAAATTACGATATAGCTTCTTTAATAAAGTTTGCACTAATATCAATAATTCCATTTGTGATATTCATATTTGTTTTTAGTAAAACATTTAAAACTATAAATGGAAAGTTAGGAGAAAGTTATAAGAAAGCAAACTATAAAGTAGTTAAATTAGAAAAAAATAGTGTAACAAAAGCTTTGGTAAATCAGGAGTTAAGAAGATATTTTGCAACACCAATTTATGTTATGAATACAGCAGTGGGAATGGTCTTATTAATTGGAGGGGCTATAGCTACATTGTTTATAAATAAAGAAACACTAGTAGAACTTTTAGGATATCCTGAAATAGCAAATATGATTCCAATAGGAGTATTAGTTGTATTAGTTTTTACTATTGGATTATCTTGTATAACAAATTCATCTATATCATTAGAAGGAAATAGATTATGGATATTAAAATCATTACCAATAGAGCCTAAGGATATTTTTAAGGGAAAGATAATAACTAATTTAATAATAACAATTCCAGCATCAATAATAGCTAATATAATATTTTATATAGGATTAAAATTCGAGATTAAATATCTAATATTGAATTTATTAATAAGTATAGTATTTGCAGTTATATCAGCTGTTTTAGGCTTAATAATTAATTTATATTTTCCTAAAATGGAGTGGACAAATCCTACAGTAGTAGTAAAACAAAGTGCAAGTGTAATGATTACTTCTTTAGGAATAATGGTATTATCAATAGCAATTGTTGGGCTATCACTTTGTTTAATTAAAGTATTTAGTATTACTAATATAATGGTTATTTTAAGTGTAGTTTTAGTTATATTCTTAATAGTTTTATTTGTTTCAATTAAAGTATTAAATAATATGTGTACTGAAAAATTTAATAGATTATAGAAGAAAGATTGCCTCTGGGAAAAGTCATTATTATAGATATTTTCTACAGGGGCAACTTGTTTTAATTTATAGATTATTGGAAATATTTTATATATAGAATATAATAGATTTAAGAATGTGGTTGTATGATTACTATAAAATAAGTATTGGGACTTTATACATAGTATATGATATTGTATTTAAAATTCTATATACAGTGTATTAAGTTAGATATAGGAGAAATAATGGGTATTACATGTATTTTAATAGCAATAATTATTGTTTTAATTGCTATTATTATAGGCTATAAAAGAGAATTTAGAAGAATAAGAAAAGAAATTAATAATAATTTAAATGATTATATAAATATAAAAACAAAATCTGTAGATAAGGATTTAGAAGCTCTAGTTGCAGAAGTAAATTTAATATTTGATTCAAAACAAAAAGTTATGGCAGAAAAGAAGAAAACTGAAGAAGAATTAAGAGCAAGTATAGCAAATATGTCACATGATTTAAGAACTCCATTAACATCAATAATGGGATATTTACAAATGATCAGACTAGAAAATATTTCGGAAAATGATAAAAATGAGTATATGGATATAGTAGAAAAAAGAACAAAGTCATTACAACAGCTTATAAGTAGTTTTTATGATTTATCAAGAATAGAAGGAAATGAGTATAACTTCCAATATAAGAAGGTTAATTTAAACAACATATTATGCGAAAATATAGCTATATTTTATAATGATTTTATAAATAATAATATTGAACCTATTATTGAAATTGATGAAGATATTAAGGAAATTATATCGGATGAGGGTGCAATTACCCGTATTTTCTCAAATTTAATAGGGAATATGATTAAGCATGGTGAAAACTTTGTAAAAATAACATTAAAACAAGAAGAGGATGTAATAATAACAGAATTTATTAACAAAGCAACAGAATTAACTGAAGAAAATGTGGATAAACTCTTTGAAAGATTTTATACTGTGGATAAATCAAGGAGTGATAGAAATACAGGGCTTGGGTTATATATAGCAAAGGTACTAGTAGAAAAACTAGGATATAATATAACTGCTACAATAGGCAATGAAAACTTAGTAATAAAGATAATATGGAAATAAATAATATACATTCATAAATGCAAGTAAATTAGATAATAACTATTTACTTGCATTTATTTTATATATAAATAATGAAATAGATTCAAAAATTATTGAAATAAAAATACTAATATGCTAGTATACTAGTGAGAGGGAAACTTTTGTTTGTTAAAAAGCTATATTATAGATTAGTGTTAATGTGATTACATAAATATTTATTGTTAAACTACACCATTCATAAAATATGATGTCCACATAAAAGCATTAACACTAACTACAGAAATCTCTTAAAATAACTAATAGTAGGTGAAATTTATGAGTAATTTTTTAGATAACTTTATTAAGAAAAAAGACTTTCTAATTTGTATAGATTCTGATGGATGTGCAATAGATACTATGGATATTAAGCATATAAAATGCTTTGGACCATGTATGGTGACAGAATGGAATCTTGAAGAATGGAAAGATGATATATTAGAAAGATGGAATGAAGTTAATCTTTATACATTAACTAGGGGAATAAATAGATTCAAAGGCTTAGCTGTAGCTCTTATAGAAATTAATGATAAATACATACAAATAGATGGGTTAGATGAATTTGTAAGATGGACTGAAGAAACTAAAGAGCTTTCAAATGAGTCTTTAGAAGCTGAAATAGAGAAAACAAATAATATTTGTTTAAAAAAGGCGTTAGAATGGTCTAAGTTTGTAAATAAATCAATTGATTTGTTAAGCGATGATGAAAAATGCCCATTTGAAGGGGTAAAAGAAGCTATTATAACAGCTAAAAAAGTTGCAGATATAGCAATAGTATCATCTGCAAATGAAAAAGCAGTTTTAGATGAGTGGAGTCAACATGGTCTTTTAGAAAGTGTTGATATAGTTTTAACTCAAAATATTGGCTCAAAAGCTTATTGTATAAATAAACTTATTGAAAAAGGATACAGCAGAAATAATGTATTAATGGTTGGAGATGCTTTAGGTGATCTTAAAGCAGCTGAAGAAAATGAAGTTTTATACTATCCAATAATGGTTAGAAAAGAAAAAGAATCATGGTTTAGATTTACTAAAGATATTTTAGAAAGATTCACTAATAATTTATATAATGGTAAATACCAAGAAAAAGTTATAGCAGAATTTAAAGCAAATTTATCTAAATAAAGCTATCTAGCAAGGGGATGTAGTAAGGATGAATGATTTAGGTTTTAGAAGTAAAAAAGTATTGGGGTTTGGAGAGATAATGTTAAGGCTTACTCCACCCAATAACCAAAAAATAATACAGGCAAATTCATTCGAAGCTGTGTATTCAGGTGGAGAAGCAAATGTCATAGCAAGCCTTGCTATATTAGGTCATGATACTAAGTTTGTAACTAAACTTCCTAATAATTATTTAGGAAAGAAGGTTATTAGTAAGTTCAGAGGTTATAACGTTGATGTAAACGATATTGTTATAGGTGAAGGTAGATTGGGTGTATATTACTCTGAAATTGGACATGGCCTTAGAAGCACTGAAGTTATATATGATAGAAAATATTCAGCAATATCTATGGCATCAAAAGATGAATTTAATATAGATGATATGTTGAAAGGTGTTGGATTAGTTCATCTATCAGGAATAACTCCAGCTTTGAGTAGTGATTTAAAGGAACTTATAATAGATATTTCAAAGGCTTGTAGAAAACAAGGAATTTTAGTTTCTTATGATTCAAATTATAGATCAAAGTTATGGTCTATAAATAAAGCCAAGGAAGTGTTAGAAGAAATATTACCATATATAGATTTTGCATTTTTAGGACATCTAGATATGGTTAATATATTAAAATTTGAGGATAACAACTTAGAATTTGAGGAAAAATTACAATATCATTATGAAATGCTATTTAAGAAATATCCAAACTTAAAATATGTAGCATGCACTAGAAGGACTGTAAATTCAATTAATAATAATACATTAAAAGGATATTTATTTAATGGAAAAGAACTATTAAAATCTAATTCATATACTTTTGATATATTAGATAGAGTTGGTGGAGGAGATGCATTTACAGCAGGAATATTACATGGAATTTTAAATGAAATGCCAAATGAAAGAATTGTAGAATTCGGGACATGCGCTAGCTCATTAAAACATTCAATAATAGGTGATATAAATATAATTGATGAAGATACAATTAATTCAGTTATAGATAATGGACTATGTAATGTAAAAAGATAATAAAATTATATAGATTTTTATAATAAAAAAGGGTTGAAAAATTATATTTTAGGAGGAATTAGTATGTTATATCCAATAATGACGGAATCAAGACAATTAATAGACTTAAATGGTATATGGAGATTTAAATTAAATGAAGGAAATGGCTTAACAGAAGAGTTAAGTAAAGCACCATTAAAAGATACTATAGAGATGGCTGTACCATCATCATATAATGATTTAGTAGAAAGTCAAGAAGTAAGAGATCATGTTGGATGGGTATGGTATGAAAGAAGTTTTACTATTCCTAAAACGTTACTTAATGAAAGAATAGTATTAAGATTTGGTTCAGTAACTCATGAGGCAAAGGTATATTTAAATGGGAAATTATTAGTTGAGCATAAGGGTGGATTTACTCCTTTTGAAGCAGAGATAAATGATTTATTAATAACAGGGGATAATAGATTAACTGTAGCAGTAAATAATATAATTGATGAAACTACGCTACCAGTAGGATTAGTAAAAGAAGTAGAGGTAAATGGCAAGAAAGTCATAAAAAATTCAGTTAATTTTGATTTCTTCAATTATGCGGGTATACATAGACCGGTAAAAATATATACAACTCCAAAAAGTTATGTAGAAGATATAACTATTGTTACTGATTTTAAAGAAAATGATGGATATGTTGATTATAAGGTAAAAACTATAGGTGAAGGTAATGTTAAAGTAACTATAATTGATGAAGAAAATAATATAGTTGCAGAAGGCGTAGGAGAATCAGGCAAGCTAACTATAACTGATGTACATTTATGGGAGCCTATGAATGCATATCTTTATAAGTTAAAAGTAGAATTAGTAAATAATGAGGAGAGTGTTGATACTTATTTTGAGGAATTTGGAGTAAGAACAGTTGAAGTAAAAGAAGGAAAATTCTTAATTAATAATAAGCCATTCTATTTTAAAGGATTTGGGAAACATGAGGATTCTTATGTAAATGGAAGAGGAATAAATGAGGCTATTAATGTAAAAGACTTTAATTTAATGAAGTGGATTGGAGCAAATTCTTTTAGAACAGCTCATTACCCATATTCTGAAGAAATAATGAGACTTGCAGATAGAGAAGGTATAGTTGTAATTGATGAAACACCAGCTGTTGGATTACATTTAAACTTTATGGCAACAGGTTTTGGTGGAGATTCTGCTAGAAGAGACACGTGGAAGGAAATTGGAACTAAAGAAGCTCATGAAAGAGTTTTAAGAGAGTTAGTTTCAAGAGATAAAAACCATCCATGTGTTGTAATGTGGTCTGTAGCAAATGAGCCAGATTCTGATTCAGAAGGGGCAAAAGAATATTTTGAACCATTAATAAAATTAACAAAAGAATTAGATCCACAAAAGAGACCTGTTACTGTAGTTACTTACTTAATGTCTACACCGGATAAATGTAAAGTTGGAGATATAGTAGATGTATTATGTTTAAATAGATATTATGGATGGTATGTAGCTGGTGGAGAACTAGATGAAGCTAAAAGAATGCTTGATGAGGAATTAAAAGGTTGGGAAAAAAGATGTCCTAATACTCCAATAATGTTTACTGAATATGGAGCAGATACTGTGGCAGGAATGCATGATACAGTTCCAGTTATGTTTACTGAAGAATATCAAGTAGAATACTATAAAGCTAACCATGAGATTGTAGATAAATGTAAGAATTTTATTGGAGAACAAGTGTGGAATTTTGCTGATTTTGCTACAAGTCAAGGTATTATAAGAGTTCAAGGAAATAAAAAGGGTATATTTACTAGGGAAAGAAAGTCTAAGATGATAGCTCATTCTTTACGTGAAAGATGGACTAATATACCTGAATTTGGATATAAAAAATAAAATATTAATATTTTATTTTTAAGTTAGGTATACATTGTATACCTAATTTTTTTTATGTTATAATGTAATATACTAGTGTACTAGAGTTCAAATTTAAGATTTTTAGATAAATATTATTAGGGGGTAATTTAAATTGATTCTTTATGACAAATTAGATAAGGAAAATGGTAAGGATTATGTGTATAGAGTATTAAAAGATAATATTATGTGCTTAGAGTTAAAGCCAGGTGAGCTATTAAGTGAATCTGATTTAGCTAAAAAATTAAATGTATCAAGAACACCTATAAGAGAAGTGTTAATAAAGCTTAAGGCTGAAAAATTAATAGAGGTTAAGCCACAAGCGGGGACTTATGTTTCATTAATAGATTGGAATTTAATAGAAGAGGCTATTTTTATTAGATATAATTTAGAAAAAGAAGCGCTAAAAGAAGCTTGTGAGAATTTTTCTGATGATATATTAATGGAAATGGAAAAATGTTTATTTGCACAAAAGCTAATTGCACAAAAGGGTGATAACTTGTTAGAGTTTCATAATTTAGATAAGGAGTACCATAGACTATTGTTTGTTGGAATAAATAAGTCTAATGTATGGGAATCTATTTGTAACATAAGTACTCATTATAATAGAATGAGATTATTAGCAGAAATGAAACTAAATAAAGAGTTTTTAGTAGATCAACATATAACGTATTTAGATATTATAAAAAATAAAGATGATACAATGAATATTTTAAATTCTTATAACACAAACAATATAAAAGGGAAACATATTTACAGCAACTATAGCAAATGTATCTTTTGTAATATCATTTGTGTTTATATCAATAAAAATAAGATTGGGTAATAAAATTACAACTTTTTTAGGTTCAATATCCTATGAAATATATTTAGTACATAGATTGGTATTAGACATACTTGGTTATAGGATAGAAAATAAATATATATTTATAAACAAGAAGGAGGGATATCATGAAACTTTCAGATGAAATCATTAATTCACTATCGATTAATTTACGAAAAAAGATAAACAATATAAAAAATCAATCCATAAATATTGAAGAGATAAGACTTAGAGTAAATAAGCCATTAATAATAAATGGTGATTCACAAGACTATTTTTATAATGATATAAATGGCGATTTGGATTTAGTTATGAGAAATCCTTACATAGTCACTAAGGAAGATATAGAAGATACATTTCAAATTATATGTAAATACTCTGTACATTCTTTTATGGATGATATAAAAAAGGGTTTTATAACATTAAGAGGTGGTCACAGAATAGGAATAGTAGGTAAGGTAATAATAGAAAATGGACAAGTAAAAAATATTAAACATATTTCGTCATTAAATATAAGGGTATCGAGGGAAATTAAAGGGTGCTCAAAAAAAGTATTACCACATATAATCAAAAATAAAAATCAAATAAACAACACGATAATAATTTCACCGCCGCAATGTGGTAAAACTACTATTTTAAGAGATATAGTAAGAAACATAAGTAATGGAAACAGAGAATATGGATTTAGTGGAGTAAAAGTAGCTTTAATAGACGAAAGAAATGAAATAGCAGGTTCGTGTATGGGTGTTGCCCAATTAGATGTAGGTATGAGAACAGATGTTATGGAGACATGTCCAAAAGATTTAGGTATAATGATGGTTTTAAGGTCTATGTCGCCAAATGTAATAGTAACAGATGAAATAGGTAATGAAAAGGAGATAAAGGCACTTTATACGGCTTTAAACGGCGGTGTAAGCCTAATTACAACAGTACATGGTGATTCTATTGAAGATATACTACATAGGACGGAATTAAAAAGATTATTAGATGGAGATCTATTTAGAAAAGTTATAATATTATCTTCTAGAAATGGACCAGGTACAATAGAAAAAATTTATGATTTACAGGAAAAGAGATGGTACTTTG
>OLNY01002706.1_pt1 | contig 12065 bp, 8 predicted proteins | sample 1671981 | NCBI WGS metagenome assembly OLNY01 (sample SAMEA3136632, study PRJEB25190) | human gut metagenome | biome: human gut; feature: human-associated habitat; material: faeces | place: Austria | collected 2013 | reverse complement strand
AATGAACTCGTCGGCGTACGTTTGTACGTTAGAGTTTATTTTCACAAAAAGTGCATAGGTAAGCCGTAGGCTTGCCTATCATTTACTGTGTTTATCAATTTATGAAATATAATAATTATTTTGCACGTTCCAGACAATTTATTGGAATCTGAAATATATCTTGTCTATTTTAACACTATTATATCGAAAAATCAATGGAATTGACAATAAATTAAGTAGGGTGTATAATTTTTTTATCTGTTTAGAAAAGGAATGATATATTGTGGATACATCAAAAAGCAAAACAGCCTTTGACGAGGCTAAAAAATATATACCCGGCGGAGTTAATTCGCCTGTAAGAGCGTTTAAGAATGTCGGAACTTATCCGCTTTTTATAGAACGTGCAAACGGAAGTAAGATATATGATATTGACGGAAACGAATATATAGATTATGTCGGCTCATGGGGACCTATGTTTTTGGGACACTGTAAGGAAATCGTTTTGGAGGCGGTTAAGGAGGCTTGCGATAAAGGTATGTCTTTCGGTGCACCTTGCCTTGCCGAAACGGAGCTTGCAAAGAGAATTTGTTCGCTTGTTCCTTGTGTTGATGTTGTGAGAATGGTTAATTCGGGTACGGAGGCAACTATGTCTGCGATACGTCTGGCAAGAGGTTACACGGGCAGAAATATAATAATAAAGTTTGAGGGCTGTTATCACGGACACAGCGACTCGCTCCTTATAAAAGCCGGTTCGGGTGCGGCAACTTTCGGAAGTGCGTCATCGGCAGGCGTGCCTGAAGATTTTGCAAAATACACGCTTGTTTTACCGTACAATGATATTGATGCAATAGAGGACGCATTTGAAAAAATGGGTAGTAAAATAGCCGGAGTTATAATTGAGCCTGTAGCAGGAAATATGGGTGTTGTACCGCCTAAAGACGGATATTTGCAGAAAATTCGCGAGATAACGAAAAAGTACGGAAGCGTGTTTATTGTGGACGAGGTTATGACGGGATTTAGATTATCTGCGTCGGGTGCAATAGGCAGATTTGGTTTGGACGCGGATATTGTCACATTCGGAAAAATTATCGGCGGCGGTATGCCTGTCGGCGCATACGGCGGTAAACGTGAGATTATGGAATTTGTTTCGCCGACAGGTCCTGTTTATCAGGCAGGTACATTGTCGGGTAATCCGCTTGCAATGGCGGCGGGTAACGCACAGATTAAATATTTGCAGGAAAACCCCTATATATATGAAGAAATTGAACAAAAGGGTGCATATCTTGAGAGTGAATTTAAAAAGTCGGCTGAAAAATATGGTGTGAATGTTCGTGTAAACAGAGTAGGCTCAATGATGAGTGTATTCTTTACGGACAATGACGTAACAAATTTTGAAACCGCATCAAAGTCGGACACTGAAAAATTCAAAGTATACTTTAACGAAATGCTTAAACAGGGTATTTATCTTGCACCGTCGCAATTTGAGTCGCTGTTCTTGTCTGACGCACATACTAAGGCTGATTTGGAAAAGACAGCGGCGGCATTTGACAAGGTTATGGAAATATTGCGATGAATTATTACAGAGAATGTAGACTTTGTCCGAGAAACTGCGGTGTTGACAGAAGCAGGACAGTCGGTGTATGCGGTCAGAGTGATAAGCTTTATGTGGCACGTGCCGCACTGCATATGTGGGAAGAGCCGTGTATTTCCGGTGAGAGCGGTTCGGGAACAGTGTTCTTTTCGGGGTGTAATCTTGGGTGCGTGTATTGTCAGAACAGAGAAATATCTTCGGAGCATAAAGGCTTTGAAATAACATCGGACAGGTTGGCGGAAATATTTCTTGAACTTCAGGATAAAGGCGCAAACAATATAAATCTTGTAACACCAACTCATTATGTACCGCATATTATAAAGGCACTCGATACGGTAAAAGGACTTGATATTCCGATTGTGTATAACTGCGGCGGCTATGAAAGCGTTGATACACTGAAAATGCTTGACGGTTATATAGATATTTATTTGCCGGATTTTAAATATGCCGACAGCGTACTTGCAAAAAAGTATTCAAAAGCAGAGGATTATCCGATACACGCAAAAAGAGCGATAGATGAAATGGTAAGACAAGTCGGAGGTTGTGAATTTGACGAAAACGGTATGATGAAACGCGGAATAATCGTAAGACATCTTGTTTTGCCGTCATATACCGACAATTCAAAAAGAGTGATTGAATATCTGTATAACACATACGGCGATGATATTTATATGAGCATAATGAATCAGTACACACCTCTTGAAAGTGTTTTAAAATATCCCGAAATAAACAGAAAAGTTACGGAAAGCGAATATGACGAAGTGCTTGACTTTGCGGTTGAAATCGGTGTCGAAAATGCTTTTGTGCAGGAGGGCGGTACTGTTTCGGAAAGCTTTATTCCTTTATTTGACGGTGAAGGAGTAGTAAAAAAAGTAGACAAAACAAATATAAAATGATATAATAACAAATATGATTTTTGAACCTGTTTACAGGTTCGGATAATATATTGATGATTGGGGGCGGATTTATGGAGGATTTGTATGTAACGGTAACGGGCTTTGCGAATTATTATCATAAAAAGCCTTTTGCAATAGGAAACGTGCTTATCTGCGTAAAAGAGCCGTCAAACAAATATGATTCAGAGGCGATAACCGTAAAATTGCCGATTATCGGCAAGGTCGGATATATCGCAAACAGTCCGGCGAGTATTGCCGGCGGTACGCTCAGTGCCGGAAGAATATACGATAAAGTCGAGGATAAGTTTTTTGTCCGAGTGATGTTTACGACTCAAAGTAAAGTGATTTGTAAGGTCGAAGAAAATTCGGGCGGAATACTTGAAAAAGAAATACAAACACAAATTGAGGCGGCGGAAGAATGGCTAAACAAGTAGTAAACGATTTTTCAAAGGGAAGTATAATATCAAATATATTAAGACTTTCTATTCCGATGACGCTTGCACAGCTTATCAATGTACTTTACAGTATAGTAGACCGAATTTATATAGGAAGAATGGGCGAAAATTCGTCACTTGCATTGACGGGGGTCGGAGTTTGTCTGCCGATTATAACTATTGTAATCGCTTTCGCAAACCTTATCGGTATGGGCGGTGCACCGTTGTTTTCGATAAAACGCGGTGAGGGCAACGAAAAAGAGGCTGAGGCGATACTCGGCAACAGCGTGACACTGCTTGTAATATTCGGTTTGTGTCTTACGGTTGTCGGATTAATCGTAAAAAGACCGCTTTTGTATCTTTTGGGTGCAAGTGAAAATACGATTGAATATGCAAATTCATATATAACGATTTACCTCTTGGGTAACGTGTTTGTTATGATGAGTTTGGGACTTAATTCGTTCATAAATGCACAGGGCTTCGGTAAAACGGGTATGTTTACCGTCGTAATCGGAGCGGTGCTGAATATTATTTTAGACCCGATATTTATATATATAATGGGCGTACAGGGTGCGGCACTTGCGACAGTCTTGTCACAGCTTGCCGCGTCGGTTTGGACGTTTAAATTTTTAACCGGCAAAAATACGATTATAAAAATAAAACTTTCCGCAATGCGCTGTCAGGCAAAACGTGTAAAGAAGATACTTGTTTTAGGGCTTTCGGGATTTACAATGTCGGTGACAAACAGTGCGGTACAGATTGCGTGTAACGTAAGTTTGCAGAATTACGGCTCGGACGTGTATGTCGGAGTTATGACTATAATCAATTCTATAAGAGAAGTTTTGCAAATGCCTGTAACGGGTTTGGGAAACGGTGCACAGCCGATAATCGGCTTTAACTACGGTGCAGGTGAAAACGGACGGGTTAAAGAGGCGATACGGTATTTGGCGGCAATGCTTATTATATACAGTACAGTGGCATGGTTTATAATTTTGCTGATTCCGAAATTCCTTATAGGAATATTCACTGCCGATGCGGCACTTATAACTGCCGGTGTACCGTCATTGCATATATACTTTTTCGGATTTTTCCTTATGGCGTTTATGTTTACGGGACAGACGGTGTTTGTCGGAATAGGGAAAGCGAAGTTTGCGATATTCTTTTCTATATTGAGAAAGGGAATAGTGGTAATACCGCTTATACTTCTTCTTCCGATATGGTTCGGAGTAAACGGAGTATTTTTGGCAGAGCCGATTTCAAATTTGATAGGCGGTTTGGCGTGCTTTACAACGATGTATTTTGCGGTTTACAGAAAATTATAATTTGAGGTGCAGTTTTGAAAAAAAATAATTTGAAAAAAATAAATTCACAAAAGATTAAGAAAATATTGGAAAATATATTTTCGTCAATCGGCTCAAAATTTAAAAAAATAAAACCGGTTGAATTCGGTGTTGGAGCGGTTATAATTGTTTTGTCGTGCGTGGTAATAGTACCGTCACTTGTGCAGTGCGTTATAAATCGTAATAAGGCAAAGTGCAGTGTGCATATGAGCATAATGCTGAATATGCTTTCGGATGAGCTTACGGACGAAATGAAAACAGGCGAAACATATTGGCACGACCTTATCCAAAACGGAAATTATCAAAAATTGATTTCAAGCCTTAATGAAAAGACCGGATTAAGTAAAAAATATCCGTCGACAAATTATTATATCAGAACAGGTGAAGAAAAACTTGCGCTTATGTGTAAAAAGCATAAGGATATATCGGATAAAGAGATTAAGTTCGCACTTATGAAAGACGTGTCGGTTGAAGTGGCGGAAAAACCGCAAATCGGCGAAAAAATCGCATATTTGACGGTAAGCGGACCTGATACGTATTATGAGGACGATATGCTTGACGAAAATAATCCGACTAAAATGGTGTTCATAGGCAGAGAAGTTGATAAGGTTATAAAGAACTTGACTGTAACGGCAGTATATGCAGGCGGTGCAAGGGAAGAACTTCCGAGAAGCAAGTATACCGTAACGGCGGATAAGCTTAATATGAAAAAATCGGGACAGACACATCTTACGGTTAAGTCAAACTCAAGTTCGCTTTGGGATAACAGCGCATATGCACAGTTTGTAATTGATGTTGTCGGAGATGATGACATTGCACCGCTTATAGTTGACAGCGGCACAAATGGAAGATTTGAACTTGCATCATGGGAATGGAATGACTTTGTAACCGAGGCGGCACAGGAGGACGGTAAAAAATCGTTCGGTGCGTCAATAATCAGATATAACGGCAATTACTATTATTATCCTGACGGTTTGACGATAGTAAATGACAATAAAAATAATAATATGTTCAAATTCGCACTTGATGTTGACGATGAAACAAAACCGGCATATTATATCCAATTTGATACATCGTCGGTTGTGATAAACGATAATGACAGTAAAATCCATAACGGCAGCGTTAAGATTGAAAATGATTTAATCTATATTTGGCAGGAAAAGAGCAGTAAAGAACTTGACACCGGTTGGATAAGAGTGTATTGTGATTTGAAAAAGTATTAAAAGAAAAACAGACAAGTCTGAAAATGACTTGTCTGTTTTTGTGTTACTTTTAGTAATTTCCATAAAAAAATAACGCCCACTCAGCCATAAGTCAGCGTTATTTTTCATAAATAATACACTAATGGCATAACCGTTTAAAGTCTTGCCTTTTTCTATTATCATTATATATCCGAAACAAGATTTTGTCAATATAAAAGCAAAAAACTATTTAATTCCCAAAGCGTCTTTTGCGAGTCTGTCGGCGACATCGTTGTACTTGTCGCCGGAGTGACCTTTTACCTTGTTAAATGAAACTTTTACCGATTTTTTTATTTCGTCATAGAATTGCTTGTAAGAAATTGTGCCGGATTTGTTTGTTTTCCAAGCACCCGTACACCATTTTTCGACACCTTCGTAATCATAATAAATGTCTATTTCTTCTATATGATTGTCAATGCAAAACTGCATTGCGAGTTTTGCACCCTCAATTTCACCCGCAACATTTCTCATTGAGGCGTTTTCGGGATTTGAAAATTTTCGGCTGAATGTCGTTTCTTTCCCCTCATAGAAAATAATAACTCCGCACGCATATTCTTTTGTGGAGATGTTGTAACTTCCGTCAACATATGCAACGGCGGTGCTTTTATTGTCTTTCGGTTCGTCAAATAAACTTATTTGTTCGTTTTCGCCTAAAAAAGCTTTTGCGTCCTCAAGCTTTGTGAAACTTTTATATTCCGCACCCGAAAAACCGGAAACCTCCTTTTTACATTCGTCCCAAGTGTTAAAAATTCCTGTATGATAGCCGTTTCTGACGGCATAATATTTAGCCATATGTGTAGTCCTTTCAGTTTGTTTACACTATTATATTAAGAAAAAATAATGATTTCAATAAATTTTTTAAAATTTTTTCAAAAAAAGCGGAACTTTTTCGGAAAACATACGTCTAATCTATTGTAAAACATAAAAGCATTGGTTGACATAATCAATTTGACCAAAAAATCCGTGAATTGGACATAGATTTTGTGCTAATTATAAAATTTTATGAAAAAGATCGGGTTGGCAGAAAAAAGTAGTTGACAACAGCTTTATGAAAGAGTAAAATATTCAGTAGCAGTTTTCGAATAATAGGGTAGAAGCGTTAGTTGAAAATTGTTACCGTAATATGAGTCACAAAACGGCAAAGCAGGTTGTAGCCGAGATGTGACAAGAATTACAGTTTTTTTACAACTGTAATACGTCATTGACTTATACACAGTTTGCGTGGTATAATCAATGTGTAATGTAGTTTTGTAATGCAAAGAAGGGTGCATACAAAACATTTAAGGAAACCCTTCACAAACAAAGAATCAAAAAGGGAGGATTTGAGACTATGAATAAGAATCTCAAAAAGGTAATTTCATCAGTTGCTGCTCTTACTATGGTAGCATCTTCAGTTGCCGCTTTCGCAGTTGATTTCCCTGACGTAGAATCTACAGCAAGCTACGCACAGGCTGTTCAAGAACTTTCAGCTCTTGACGTAATCAGCGGTTATGATGACGGCACATTCGGTCCGGATAAGCTTGTAACAAGAGCTGAAATCACAAAGATGATCGTTGACGCTCTTGCAGAACGTTCATCAGCAGAGGCATCAACAGAATCAACAAAGTTCGCTGATGTTTCAGCAGATCACTGGGCTAAAGGCTACATCAACCAAGGTGTTGCTAACGGTTTCATCGCAGGTATGAGCGATACAGAATTTGATCCAGACGCTAACGTTACATATGTACAGGCTCAAAAGATGCTTGTAAGTGCTATCGGTTACGAAACATATGCACAAGCTCAAGGCGGATGGCCAACAGGCTACAAGACATATGCTGCTTCACTTGATATCACAAAGGGTATCTCAGGTATCACAGACAGCACAGAACTTACAAGAGCTCAGGTTGCTCAAATGATCGACAACGCTATGGACGCTCCTCTTTGCGTAATCGCAAGCTGGAAGACAGAGTGGAACGGTTCAAAGACACCTAATCTTGAAGTAAGAGACGGTAAAGAAGGCAGAGCATACGAAACTCTATTCACAGAAAAGCATGACGCATACAAAGTATACGGTCGTGTAACAGAAACAAGCAAGACTGGTTCAGTTGATACTGACAAGGTTACATTCCAAGTTGAAAAAGCTGACAACTTCGACGATGAAGAAGTTAAGGCAGATTCACCTGTTTCAGAAGATATGTACATCGGCGATTCAAAGGCTGATAACTACCTAAGAACATATTCTCAGGCACTTATCCAAAAGAATGACGATGATGAATTCACAATTCTTTCAATCGCTGCTGCTGCTGCAAACAAGAGCGTAACAGTTGCTTCAGAAGACTTTGATGAAAACAAGTCAACAGACGAAGCTCTTTACTTCTTCCCGGCAGGTACAACAAAGGGTTCAACAAAGTATCAACTTGATACAACAAACGGCGTTACAATCTATATCAACGGCGTTGAATCATCAAAATCTATTGCAGAGCTAAGAGATTATCTTGATAAGAACGAAACAGCATCTGTAACACTTCAAAAGGAAACAGAAACTGGTTCAACAAGCACATCAGCTAAGTATAACACAATCATGGTATCTTCATATGTAACAGCTATTGTTGATGAAGTTATCGACAAGACAAACGAAACATCAGTAAACTTCGATACATATTCATCAGGTATCCAAGCTAAGATGACAGTAAACAAGGATGATGATAACTACACATATTCATTCAAACTTGACGGTAAAGATATCGAAGCTAAAGATCTTCAACAAAACGACGTACTTAACATTTCATACGATACAACAGGTTCATTCAAGGATTCAAGCTTCTATGATGTAATCGTTACAAGAAACGTTGTTGACGGCGTTAAGTGCACAAGCATTAACGATTCAAAGGGTGAATACACAATCGGCGGTACAAAGTATAAGGCTGCTGAAGGTATGGATATCGATGTTGAAACATCAACAGAATATAGCCTATACCTTGATCACTTCGGCAGAATCGCTAAGGCTGACGAAAACTCAGTATCAAAGAACTACGGCGTATTGAAGAACATCTACAAGAAGGCCGGCGGCGACTACATGGCTCAAATCATTACTAAGAAAGGTACTGAAGAAGAGTACAAAGTAGACAGCGATAAGGTTAATGAATATGCAACATACTTGAAGTATGCTACATTCTATTCAGATGCTAAAAAGGAAAATAAGATAGATACAACAACAAAAGATTGGCAATCAAAGGTAGTAGCTTTTGATGAACCTAAATATAGCACATCACAACCTAAGTCAGTTGCTTATCCGGAACAGGTTGTAGAATATTCAGTAAGCTCATCTTCAAACAAGATCACAATTAAGAATGGTGGCGTAATCGCTCCAACAGCTGCTGATGCTGAATACAAAGAATCAGGTAACAAGATTGGTTCAGTTAAGATGGCTGACTCAACAGTAATCCTTGACCTATCAGAAGTTGATACAAAGGATTCATATTCAGTTGTTTCATCTCTAAATGACGGTAGCAACTATGTGGCTTACGGTTATGATAAGTCTAAGTCAGACAACACATACAGATTCGTAATCATTACAGAAGGTACATCAAGCGTATTCAATTCAGAAACACAGCTTGCTATCTTCAACGGTAGTGAAGTAATCGACAAAGACGGCGATAAGACAGCTTACAACTTGGTTGTAAACGGTGAAGAAAAGCAATTCGTTCTTGATGATGACGTTGTAATCACAGGTAACGCTGGTAAAACAGTTGCAGAAGACGCATTTGACGAAGGTGACGTACTTGTTTACGCTACTAACTCAGAAGGCTACATCTCAAGAATCTACTCAGTATTCGCTGCTCAGAATGTTCTAAACGGTTCATCATTTGAAGACTTTAGAACTAACGCATTCAAGAAGCAATCATCAGTTCTTGCAGATACAAAGTTCGCTGATCTTCTATCAGATGATGACAACGATGTAAACGTTGTATTCGGTCCTGTTGTTGATAAGAGCGGTAGCAACATCACAATCGGTACAGTTACAACAAATGCTGAGGGTAAGTATGTAGTAAACTATGACGAAGGTCTTGAAGTAAACTACAGCAACGCTAAGATCTACACATATGACTTCGCAGCAAGATCAGATAACTCAAGAGTTCTTCTTGACGAAGGTATTGCATCAACACCTGACGTTAAGGCTGCTAAGACAACAGTAGGTGGTCAAGATATTCTTAACCTTGAACACGAAGATGTTATCGACGATGTAGTATTCGCAGTAGTTAGAACTACAGATAAGGACGAAGCTCAAGAAATCTACCTAATCGTTAATAACGACTAATTCTTAAATAAGAATTTTAAAAGAAGCGGTTTATACCGCTTCTTTTTTTGCTAAAATCTTGCATATACCATTAATGAATGATATAATAAAACTATTATACAAAACAAATAAGAGGTAAATTATGATTCCTGTTGAAAAAAATAAAGAGTACGTTGCTTGTATAGATTCTGTTTCTTCGGACGGTAACGGAGTTGCGCACATAGACGGTTTTGCGGTTTTCGTACCGCAAACGGTGGACGGCGATAAAATTAAAATGCTTGTTGTCAAAGTGCAGAAAAATTTTGCATACGGTAAGGCGTTGGAGATTACAGAACCGTCGGATAAACGTTGTGAGCCTATGTGCCAACATTATAAAAGGTGTGGCGGTTGCCAAATTCGTCATATAAAGTATGACGCACAGCTTGATATAAAACGTGATATTGTTGAGAATGCGATGCAGAGAATAGGCAAGTTTGAGAATTTTAAGGTTGACGGAATTGTCGGTATGGATGTGCCGGAACGGTATAGAAATAAAATGGTTTTTCCTGTCGGAAACGTGCATGGTAAAAATGTTTGCGGTTTCTACGCAATGAGAAGTCATGACATTATTCCGCTTGATGATTGCAGCCTTGGTGATAAAATTAATAAGGAAATAAATGATGCGGTAATTGATTATATGAATGAAAATAATGTCAGTGCATATGATGAAAGGTCGCATAAAGGCATTGTCAGACGTGTTTTTACACGTAAATCATTTTCTGCAAATGAGATTATGGTTGTCGTTTCCGTTAATGCAAAAAGTTTGCCGAAACGTGAAAAATTGATTTCAAAATTGAGAAAGGTTTCGGATAGAATTGTCAGCATAGTTCTGAATATTAATACTAAGAGAAATAATCTTGTGCTTACGGAGGAAAATGTAATTCTTTGGGGTAAGGATAGGATTTCAGATACACTTTGTGGAGTAAAATTTGATATTTCCCCTCAAAGCTTTTTTCAAGTCAATCCGGTACAGACCGAAAAGCTGTATAGTAAAGCTTTGGAGTATGCGGATATTGATGAAAATACAAGCGTGATGGATATTTATTGCGGTATCGGTACAATTTCGCTGTGTGCCGCTAAAAACGCAAAAAGCGTTGTAGGTGTAGAAATTGTTGAACGTGCAATCGAGGACGCAAAAGAAAATGCAGTGAAAAACGGTATAGAGAACGCAATTTTTTACGCAGACAGCGCAGAAAATATCGTTCCGAAATTGATAGAAAAAGGCGAACGGCCGGACGTGGTTATTCTCGATCCGCCGCGTAAGGGCAGTGATGAATCAACACTCACAGCAATAATTAAAGCACAACCCAAACGTGTAGTGTACGTTTCCTGTAACCCCGCCACCCTCGCCAGAGATGCACGTTTTCTTAACGATAACGGCTATACCATAACCGCCACCACCGCCTTCGACCTGTTCCCACATACAAGTCATGTGGAAACGGTTTGTTTAATGAAAAAGAAATATTAAACCAAAGGAGAAAAAAACAAATGAAAAGCACAGAATTGTTAAATACAAAAGTAATTCATAAGATGTTAGGCGAGGGGATTATAACAGAAGCAGGAGATAATTATGTGACTGTAAAATTTGCCTCCAAAGTATCAAGATTTATTTTTCCTATAGCTTTTGAAAAGTTTATTACGGCAGAAAACTCAGATATACAAGATATGATTATTGAAGAAATTAACAGAGCCAGAAATGAAGAACATAAAAAACAGGCAGAAAGGGAAATGGTTCGTCAGCAAGAAAGAACGCGCATTAATGCCGAAAAGAAAGCAAGTGCTAATAAAAAATCAGTTGCCAGACCAAAACGTATAAGCGGAAAACGTATGATTTTCTTTGTTTTTCAAGGAAATACATTTGATAAGGAGTTCAATGGTGGGTACATATGGGCACCAATTTCAAATAAAGCGGGAAATAAATTTCATCACTGGGAAAAACTACTTGATGTAAGGGCGGGTGACATCATTTTGCACGGATGTGACGGATATATAAAAGCAATAAGTATTGCAAAAACATCGTGCTTCGATTGTGTCCAGCCAGAAGAACTGGTAGTTGAAGATTTATGGGATAGAGAAGGGCGTAAGGTAGAATGTGATTATGTAAAAATTGAAAATCCTATAAAAACATCAGACTTTAAAGATGATATTATTAGGTTTTGCCAAGTTAAATATTCACCGTTTGATAAAGACGGGAATGGAAATATGGGATATTTGTTTGATATAAACCGAGAACTTGCAAAAATATTTATCAGAGCAACTGTCAATAAAA
>OLNY01002698.1_pt1 | contig 12076 bp, 6 predicted proteins | sample 1671981 | NCBI WGS metagenome assembly OLNY01 (sample SAMEA3136632, study PRJEB25190) | human gut metagenome | biome: human gut; feature: human-associated habitat; material: faeces | place: Austria | collected 2013 | reverse complement strand
CTGCGCTTGCCGCACTGGCAACGGCAATACCACCACCGATACAGGAAAGTCCGGTTACAAGAGCTGCTGCGATATAACCCATACCTGTTGCAAGTGTGCCTTCAGAGCCTGCAGCGGCCTGTACGGAAGAAGCACCTGTGAACATAACTGCAATGGCGATAAGCATGGTTCCAAAGAAGAAGAATGCGTTTACACCGAGAGCTGTTTTGTAACGTCCGCGGTTTTTTTCACCGATGAGATAGTAGCCAAATGGAAGAATGATGCTGAGTACCAGTGCGATTGCTAAAATGATCTGTGCGATTGTTGTCATAATTAAATCTCCTCTTAGTTCTTGATTTTGCTGTTCATATATATCATATTTATTCGGCTTTGAATATCTGGCTGACCGACAGATATGGGTTTCCCGAGGATGATATATAAATGAAAATAGTATAATTTCTAATGATCTTTCTGTCTATTTTACAGAGCGGAACGGCTCAAATTTACGTCCTGTACCTTTGTAGAAGCGGCTGAACATTTCATAATATTCCAGACGAAGCACCTGGATACCGACGATCAGGCCCTCCATACCACATACAAAAAGGTTTCCCAGAACTACTACTATCCAGTTCAGGTTTCCGCTTTCTGCGCCTGCAAGCATGAGAACGACTTCCATCATCGCTGCATGGCTGACTGCGAAAGCTCCGATACGGACGAAGGAAAGGGTATTGGAGAAGTAGCTTAACAGGACTTCAAACATTTCAAAAAGTCCCTGTACAACGAACATTCCCTTCTCTTTTGGCATAACTTCTGATTTCTTCTCAATGAGGGCTGTAAGTGGCTCTTTCAGGAAGATTAGGATCAATGGTACGCCGAACATGATAAACAGTACGATTCCGCCGGGAAGTGTTTTGCCATTCAGTATAAGTGCAATGGAGACAACTGCAGAGCCGTAGAATACCAGACCAGCTACTGAGTTTGTATCAAACCAGATGTGTTCTACATCTCCGGCTTTCCAGGCATTCAGGATGTTAAATACCATACATAAAAGGATCAGGCACATACCAAAACCAATGGCAACAATAAATACTGTATTCAGCTTTCCGATAAACGGAACTGACATCATATTGTTCATCGGGCGAAGCCACAGGGCAGGTATCACATCTTCGAATCCGAAGATACTTCCGAACATAAATCCGAAGATTGTGGAGAACACACCTGCACAACTGATAATGCCTGCCAGTGTGATATGTTTGAATTTATAAAGCAGGAAACCTCCGATAAAGAGCAGCAATCCCTGTCCCACATCACCGAACATTGCACCGAAAATAAAGGAATAAGTCAGTGCTACAAACCATGTGGGATCCATCTCGTTATAGGCCGGAAGACCATACATCTTAATGTACATTTCAAATGGTTTAAACAGTTTCGGGTTCTTCAGTTTCGTTGGTGGCTGCTGGTGTATACCTGGCTTCAGATGTTCGTCCTCTTCACCGTCAATAATACAGAAAATGCGGCTGTCGTCTTTGATATCATTCTGGAAAGAATGGGCATCTTTCTCTGTCATCCATCCACATAAGATATAGAAAACGTCTTTATCCCCATGTGTACATGCCGCAAGTCTGCGCACATCAAAGTTACCGGAAAGCTGTGCGATAGCATTGCGTGATGCAACGATATCTTTCTGATTTCTAAGAAGAAAATCTGTTTTTTTCTGATCGGCAGATGCCAGATCAGCAGCAGCTCTGTTGCGTGTTTCAGTCAGTTGTTCGAAAGCTTCTTTTGCTGTTCCCTTATAAGTATCCGGCATATAAATACGCTCGAAGTGCATGGAAGAATAGACGGCTTTTACTTTCTGGGCTTCGTGCTCCGGGACAAAATACAGACCCCAGACATACTGGTCATCTTCATCACATTTAATGAAAATTGTGTCCAGATTTTCGTAAATATACTTTTCAAATTTCTGGTAATATTCCTTCTCAATCCTTCCGAAACGGAAGTGGATGAACTGGAATTTCAGGATTGAGGAAATATTGTAATTAATATTTCTGAACGGGCGGATCACTCGCAGAGATTCATCCAGAGCTGCAAGCTGACTCTCCAGATCAGCACGTTTATTGCTTAGTTCTTGATAATCAGACTGAATCCGGCGGATTGTATTTAAAGCCTGTTCAGTATCCATGGGTTTGGCAGAAATCTTCTCCGGATCTGCCAGTTCATCATAGAAACTGTTGGCAGTAGAGAGTGCTTCCTTATATGGATTGATTTCCATAAACGGAGAAAGACTCTCTACTGCTGTCAGCTCGGAAAGGGCATTTTCCAGATGAATTTCGTACTTGGAAAGATAGGTGTTTACCACTCTGTCAATATCGGCCTTAGGACCGGTAATGCTCAGGAACTTCATTTTCTCAATCATAAATTCACCTCCTGGTTAATGTTCTTTAAACTGCGAAGCAGTTATTCAGTTATGCGCCATATAGAAATCAACTGTTGCAAATATAACGCATGGCTTCATCATGCTGCACACCGTAACGTACGCATTCAATGGCGATAGTCAGACGGTTTACTTCGTGTTCCTTGTTATACAGATAAGAATAGATCACTGCTACAGAATATGGATTTCTGTGGGATTCCTTCTCAAGGATCGAGCGGTGGATGTGGTTGTAGAATTCTTCCAGATTGGCTACGGTAAGCTGTTCATATTTGTTGCCGTACCATGTTTTCTGGAAAATTCTTCGACCTTCTTCGTATGAAGGTGCTTCCACCAAAGCTGTGATCTCTTCTTTCTTTAACTTATAATTTACAGGGATCAGCAGGGCATAAATACTTGCCGGATCCATGTTGTAATACCTTTTGGAACGCTGGATAAACTGCAGGTTCAGCATATCAAATTTCTCGCCGTAAGTGCAGGTAATCTCTTCCAGATCTTTACCTTTAAACAGCTTCTTACGGATGTTCCAGATCTGGGTAAAATAGTACAGATCCAGTGCCATACCATAGTCGAAGAGAAGTGCTGTTTCATGCTCCTGGATCTTCGAAAGCGGGATATAAAATTCGTTTCCTTTGAGACAGGAGATCAGTTCCTCCATGGTGGAACAGGTAGTGATCCGGTCTACATCAATATTGGAATGCAGACGGAAAAATTCACGGTACGGAGAAACATCTACAGGATCCGTGTCGCGGTGATCGAAAATATTTGTCATGACTTCCTTCAGTACACGGATTTCATATCGCTTGGAATACAGATCCAGAAATTTACGCTGCTCCGGGTTGGCAAAGTGATAAATTCTGGAGAAATTCTGGAATATGGATTTCTTCAGAAGCTTCTCAATCTGGCCACGGTGCAGGGTATTTTCATCCAGTGCATCCCACCTGGAAGAGTATTCCGGCATTCGCTTCAGATAGGCAGCTACCTGCGTGACATCGGAGAGTTGGAGGATTTCCTCGAACTGATCCATGGTAGTAAGCCTGCTCTGCATTGCGCGGATTTTCGTGGAAAGTCCGCTGTAGGAGAGTACGCCTCCCATTGTTTTTCACTTCCTTTCCTGATGTCATCTAGTACATCGTTTTCGAAATAACTATACCACTCACTTGTCTGCAAATCCGAGTGCACAGGTCTAAAAGCCTCAGCGTAGCCCGCTACGCCTGCGTTTTTAGACCTGCACACTCGAATCCGCATCCTACGCGATTGGTATAGTTATTTACGAAACGATGTACTAGAGTGTGTCTGAAAAATCATTCCCACAAATTGTGACGCACATCTTGCAGAAAGCCTTTTTCAGACACGCTCTAGCATTTGAGACAGATCTTTACATAGCCAGTATTTTCTCAAACAATTCTCTGGAAAGTTGTGAGTGCTGCTGTTCGTAATGAGCATCCAGTGAAGAAAAGGTAGCGTTTGTATCTGCACGTAACTGTGCCAGGCGGGAATCTTTTTCTTCTTCCAGTTGCTGACGGATCCGTTGAATCTGTTCTGTTGTCCGGGATTCCAGCTGTCTGTCATAATTTTTACATTTCTGTTCTGCCTCTTCAGAAAGCTGTTGCTTTTGCCGGTCGCAGTCTTCCATGATGCGTTGGGCTGTAAGTTCGATTTCAGATAATTTGTTAAGTATCTGCTCCATCTTCAACCTCCTTGATTGTCAAAATTTTACAAAAAATTCAGATTTACTATGCGAAAAATAGTAATATCTGTTAGATATCATACACCCTTTTATTAAAAAAAACCATCTAAATTTTTTTCTGAAAGGAAAAAATTGTTATTTTTTAGACAAGTTAAAGAAATCTCCTGCGAATATCTGTCCGGGATGTAATTGACGTTAGGAGTATGGTATGGTAGTTTATTGGTGGCAGGAAATTGCACGCACATCTTGCGTAAAGCATTTTTCAAACACGCTCTGGAGATATAAGAAAAGGAACAGGAGATTTTTATGAGATTAAGAAATATTCCGGGAGCTCAGGATGCAATTCTGGAGAGCCCTTATGTGGTGCAGGAACCACAGACAAAGAAAGGACACTGGGGGGAGGTTTTTGTGAAAAAGCAGCCTCTTCATATTGAAGTAGGGATGGGAAAAGGAAGATTTCTTATGGATCTGGCCCGGCTGCATCCGGATATCAATTATATAGGAATCGAGATGTATGACAGCGTTCTTCTTCGCGCATTGCAGAAGAGAGAGGAACTGGAGGAGAATGGAGAGGTTTATTCTAATTTATTTTTTATGAGAGTGGATGCCAGACTTCTGCCGGAAATCTTTGAGAAAGGTGAAGTGGATAAGATTTATCTGAACTTCTCTGACCCCTGGCCCAAAGCCCGCCATGCAAAACGTCGCCTGACATCCAGAGAATTCCTGGCACGTTATGACCAGATTCTGGTTCAGGATGGAAAAGTGGAATTTAAGACAGATAATAAGGAACTGTTTGAATTTTCCCTGGAAGAAGTGGAGGAAGCCGGATGGAATCTGGAAGCTTCTACCTTTGATCTGCATCATAATGAAGAGATGGTACGGGGAAATGTTATGACAGAATATGAAGAGAAATTTTCCTCAATGGGAAATCCAATCTGTAAGATGGTGATTTCCAGAGAGTGTCACAGATAAAACAGCAGAGCAATTATCTGGTTTATGGCAATTCCGTAGTGAAGTGGATTGCGATTATTCATTTGATTATCTATTGTGGCTGGCAGTGCATATTATAGTATAAGAAAATTTCGGGGCGCTTCGCGCCCCGAAGGAGTCAGCTGGTGAAACGAAAAAGTTCTTTCCATAATAAAATGCTACAATTCCGCTATGAACACAAAAACTTTGATAATACCTTCAGCCGCCTGCGGAAATCCGCAGAAGAGGTCAATAAAACACTTAACAAAATGTCCCAAAACGACGAAAAAAAGGAAAAATAAATGAAATAAAAAAAATCTGATTTTTTTTGAAAAAACCTATTGACATTTAAACGACTATTATATATAATATCACTTGCGTTGAAGGTGATGCAAAACTTCAACACAAAGAAAAACAAAAGAATATGCGCTTTTAGCTCAGTTGGTAGAGCACCTGACTCTTAATCAGGGTGTCCAGGGTTCGAACCCCTGAAGGCGCACTAAGAACACTGTTTTTGCGGACAAAGCGATTGCCGCGGGGACGGTGTTTTTTATGTTTTATGGGAAAGTGAAAAATAAAGGTGTCTGGGAAATAGATAGAAATGAAATATTTACGCCCTTGCGGAGAAAGTTCCACAAGGGCGTAAAAGTATTTTATGCTGCTGATAGCGCTTGAAGAACACAGGGTCAAGCTGGTAAATATCTTCATGCAGGAGAGAAGACTGCTGTGCAAGATGCAGATAAACTCTCTTTATAACCAGTCATCACACTTTATATAAACCATCCTGATAACATTGAAATCCCTTCCTGTTGGAAAGAGTTGATGATATTGAATTTTTATAAGTCGGAAACATATAAGACATTGCAAGAAAAAGAAAAGGGTTTGTGAAAAGATTTTAACGCTTTTCGTATCAAAAGATGCACTATGGCTTCTGATTATGTTATACTCTATACTCAGTGTATTGTCGAAAGAAGAGGAATAAGTCAAATATCTGGGTTCCGGTCTGGTCAAAGGAGGTTACGGTATCGAATGAAAAAAATACTAAAAAGAACAGGAAAAATATTTTGCCTTTTCCTGCTGATCGTGGTGCTGGTAAATATACTTTCACCTCTTTTTTGCAGGAAACCGGACGAAACATATGTGGAAAGTCTGAGAAAGACAGAATTTACATCAGAGACAGCAGGCGTAGAAAGGATTTGCTGCATTGACGATAATGAAGAGGCACTTTTGTGGAGGCTTCGTATGATTGGCACTGCGAAGGAGAGCATTGTACTGTCTACCTTTGACTTACGCGCGGATGATAATGGCACTAAAATTCTTGCCGCATTGAATTGCGCTGCGGCAAGAGGTGTGAAGATTCAGTTATTGATCGATGGAATTTATCAGCAACTGTTTCTGGCTGGAAGCAGCGATTTCCAGGCTCTGGCATCATATGAGAATGTGGAAGTGGGAGTTTACAATCCGGTGACACCGGTCAATCTGTTTAAGGTGAATTATCGCATGCATGATAAATATCTGATCGTGGATGAGAAAATGTATCTGCTGGGCGGACGCAACAGCAATGATATCTTTCTGGGGGATCAGACAAAAGGCATTAATGAAGACAGAGATATCCTGGTGTATGATACATCAGAAGGACAGGGAGAGTCTCTGAACCAGCTTGAGGATTATTTCCATAAAATATGGAAGGAAAGCTGTGTGAGCATTAAAAAAGGCAAACAATCTTCCAAATATACGGATGCATACCGGCACATGGAAGAAATTTACATATCTCTGCTGAAAAGGTACAATGATATAGAAACCTACAGTGCATGGGAAAAGGATACGATAGAAGCAAACAAGATCACTCTGATCAATAATGGAATTGAGGCGGGACGAAAAACACCGCAGGTTCTCCAGACAATTCAGTATCTTACTGAAAATGCAGATCATGTAATAATACAGACTCCTTATGTGATCTGTAATGGTTACATGTATGATGTATTGCAGGGGATTTCAGATCATGCAAAGCTTCAGATCGTGCTGAATGCAGTGGAAAAAGGCTCTAATCCATGGGGCTGTACAGATTATCTTAATCAGAAAAAGAAAATTCTGGAAACAGGGGCAGATGTGTATGAACTGATGAATGATTATCCGGTTCATACAAAAGCTGTGCTGATAAATGACCGTCTGTCAGTAGTAGGTTCCTATAATCTGGATATGCGAAGTACTTATCTGGATACGGAACTGATGCTGGTAATTGACAGCGAAAAACTGAATCAGCAGATTCACGAAACAGAATCAGATTATATGGAAAAAAGCAAAGAGGTACTTGCAAACGGTCAGGAAACCGAAGGCGCAAAGTACCAGGGGAAAGTGTTGAATCGGAAAAAGAAGTTATACTACGGCGTGCTCAGGATTATCATTCGTCCTCTTCGGCAGCTGCTTTAGAGTGTGTTTGGAAAATCATTCCCAAAATCTCCTGCAAATTGTGACGCACATCTTGCGTAAAGCATTTTTCAGACACGTTCTAGAAAATAATATCACAAGTATATGTCATATAAATGTTCAGTAGCTGAAAAAAGGCGTTGTCAATCAGACTGCAGAAGATTAAAATAGACATAAAAGCAGCTGTTACAACTGTTGTTGATGTAAAGGAGGAAAAGCTTTTATGAACTTAAAGAAATTTGTGCTGGAAGGTAATCCTGTATGCAGAAAGGAAGCTGTGATCGTGGGCGATCATTTCAGGATTACAATGCTGACAACTGCCCTGATCCGTTTTGAGTACAGCGAAGACGGAGGATTTGAGGACAGAGCAACACAGATGGTATGCAATCGTGATTTCCCGGTGCCGGAATTCAGGGTGAGCGATGGCGGTGAGGAATTACATATTTACACCAAAGACCTGGAAATCCACTATGACAGGCAGAAATTTTCTCCAAGCGGTCTGATGATACGTGTAGCGGGTGGAAAAGCCAGCGAGCGCGTGTGGCATTATGGTGATGAACCAAAAGATCTGCTGGGAACAGCCAGAACCCTGGATGAAGCAGACGGTGAGATTCCGCTGAGTCATGGAATTATGTCCAGAAACGGTTTTTCAGTGCTGGATGATTCCCACACAATGGCTATGGGCGAAGATGGAATGGTAGAGCCACGTCAGGGAAACAGAGCAGACTTTTATTTCTTTGGATATGGTCACAGATATGTGGAATGTCTGCAGGATTTTTACAGATTATGTGGAAAAACACCTCTGCTTCCAAGATATACGTTCGGAAACTGGTGGAGCAGATATCACAAATACACAGAGACAGAGTACAAAGAACTGGTAGAGCGTTTTGAGAAAGAAGAAGTGCCGTTTTCTGTTGCAGTTGTAGATATGGACTGGCATCTGGTAGAGGATGTACCTCCTGTATATGGAAGCGGATGGACAGGATATACCTGGAATAAGAAGTTTTTCCCCAATCCGCCTGAATTTATGGACTGGCTGCACAAACATGGATATAAGATCACACTGAACGTACATCCGGCAGATGGAGTGCGTGCTTATGAAGAAGCCTATCCGAGAGTTGCAGAGAAGATGGGAATTGATCCTGCAAGTAAGGAACCGGTACTTTTTGATATGACAGATCCGAAATTCATTGAGACATATTTTGAGGAACTGCATCATCCGATGGAAGAAGAGGGAGTAGACTTCTGGTGGCTTGACTGGCAGCAGGGAACTGTAACCAAGGTTCCGGGACTGGATCCGCTCTGGATGCTGAACCACTATCACTATCTGGACAGCAAGTGGAAAGGAAAACGTGCGCTGACTTTCTCAAGATATGCAGGTCCAGGAAGCCACAGATACCCGGTTGGTTTTTCCGGTGATACGTTCATTACCTGGGAGAGTCTGAAATTCCAGCCATATTTCACAGCAAATGCCAGCAACATCGGTTTTGGATGGTGGAGTCATGATATCGGTGGACATATGTTTGGATACAGAGACGACGAGCTCACTGCAAGGTGGGTACAGCTTGGAGTCTTTTCACCAATGAATCGTCTGCACAGCACAGATAACCCGTTTAATGGAAAAGAACCGTGGAAATACAACCAGATTGTAGAAACAGTAATGAAGAATTTCCTGAAACTGCGTCATAAGCTGGTTCCGTATCTTTATACCATGAACCGTCGTGCAAGCAGAGCGGGACTGCCGCTGGTACAGCCGATGTATTATCTGGAGCCGGAGCGTGAGGAAACCTATGAAGTACCGAACAACTATTATTTCGGCACAGAGATGATGGTATCTCCAATCACAGATAAGCTGGATCCGGTAACAGGACTTGCAGGCGCAAAGACATGGATTCCGCAGGGAATCTGGTATGATTTCTTTAACGGAAGAGCATATAAGGGCGGCAGAAAAGTGGATCTCTGGAGAGATATTTATGAGATGCCGGTACTTGTGCGTGAAGGCAGCATCATTCCACTGAAGGACATGGAAGGATATGATAATTCCATTGAGAATCCTGAGAAACTGGAAGTACTTGTATATCCTGGAGAATCAGGAGAATTTGTACTCTGGGAAGACGGTGGGGACACACCGGAAGACCTGGATGAGAATTGGGTATCCACCAGAATGACGAAGACTGCAGATGAGAATGGAACAGTATTTATTGTAGAAGCTGCACAGGGAAATACAGCAGTGATCCCGCAGAAACGTTCCTGGAAGATCCGCTTCTGCAACATTCAGGACAAACCGCAGGAGGTTACTGTAAACGGACAGGTATATAAGGATGCAGAGTTCGCAGAGGATAAGAAGCTTCATGGAACAATAGTGATCCTCAAGGATGTGCCGGCAGATGCACAGGTGAAGGTTACTTTTGCGGCAGATGCAGCTGTTTATCAGAGAGATTATGCAGAAGAGGTCTATGAGATTCTGGAAAAAGCACAGATTACCTATGCACAGAAGACAGAGGTTTATAAAGCAGTGAAAGAGCTGGGCACAGAGGCAGTGCCAGTTCTGGTATCCATGAATTTGAATCCGTCATTGCTTGGGGTACTGATGGAGATTCTTACAATGGGAATTTAACCGAATCAAGCTAGTGTGCCAACAAGTTGATTTCTCGAACAATCTTGCGTCTAAATTTCTTATTTCCGCGTTGTCGTCGGTCGCCGTAGCCACCGCTACGCCTCCTTCCTCCGCCTTGAAATAAGAAAATTTATCCTGCAAGATTGTTTCAAGAATCAACTTGTCGGCACACTAGTTCTCTGCGGTAACACAAAAATCCCGCTCACAGTTGTGTCTTACTGTGAGCGGGATTTCACATTTTAAAAGAAGGAGTGCCGGATCTTGCGATCCGGCAAGTATGAAAAAGAAAAAGTTTTATTATAAATAAAGCGTTTGCTTTATTTGCTTATTAATATACAGGGAAAATGTGTGCAAAATGTGATGGACTGTTGAAGAAATTGTGATTAAATTCTAAAAAACTTATAAAAAAAAGAAAAAGACCTGAAAAGGTCTGTAAAAAGAAGGAGGGCCGGACCTTACGGTCCGGCATAAGTATGAAAAAGAAAAAAGTTAAAAATCTATGTGAAAAAGCATTTGCAACCTGTTTGTAAAGCATTTGCTTTATTTGCTTATTAATATACAGGGAATTTGTGAGCAAAATGTGATGGACTGTTGAAAAAAACGTGATTAAATTCTAAAAAACTTATAAATTAGAAGTAAGATTACTGTTCACACACCACTATCCCGCGAGGTGTTTTGGCATGAATATGCCAAAATCCCGAGACATACAAGCCAAAATTCCATTGCCGCAGGCAATCTGGAATGAATTTTGGCTACGTTACTGTGAACGGAGTGAACAATAACGTAGGAAGAAAACACAAGGTGGAAAACTGAAAATAAGCATTGTAAAAATCCGAACTGTAATTTATAATAAAATTCAATGGTAACGGTTCAATATCTTTACAGTTACAAATAATGAGAAACAAGGAGGAAAACATGAAAAGAGAAACAGTCGTCGTACTGGATTTCGGCGGTCAGTACAATCAGCTGGTTGCCAGACGTGTGAGAGAATGTAACGTATACTGCGAAATCTATTCATACAAGACCGATCTTGAGAAAATCAAGGCAATGAATCCTAAGGGAATCATCCTTACCGGTGGTCCGAACAGCTGCTATGAGGCAGATTCACCTACATGCAATAAAGAATTATTTGAGCTTGGTATTCCTGTTTTGGGACTTTGCTATGGCGCACAGCTTATGATGCATGTTCTGGGCGGAAAAGTTGAGAAAGCAGATGTGAGCGAATATGGAAAGACAGAGGTTCTGGTAGATAAGACAGATTCCAAAATCTTCAAAGACGTATCTGACAAAACAATCTGCTGGATGAGCCACACAGATTACATTTCCCAGGTTGCACCAGGATTTGAGATTGCTGCTCACACAGCAGACTGTCCGGTAGCAACTGCACAGAATGAGGAGAAGAAGCTGTATGCGATCCAGTTCCATCCGGAAGTGCTTCATACAGTAGAAGGAAAGAAGATGCTTTCCAACTTCGTACTTGGTGTATGCGGATGTGCCGGAGACTGGAAAATGGATGCCTTTGTTGAGCACACTATCAGAGAAATCCGCGAGAAGGTCGGGGATGGAAAAGTTCTTCTTGCTCTGTCAGGTGGTGTTGACTCTTCCGTTGCAGCAGGACTTCTTTCCAGAGCAATCGGCAAGCAGCTTACCTGTGTATTTGTAGATCATGGTCTTCTTCGTAAAGATGAGGGAGATGAGGTTGAGGGTGTATTCGGACCAAACGGTCAGTTTGACCTGAACTTTATTCGCGTCAATGCACAGCAGAGATATTATGACAAGCTGGCAGGTGTTACAGAGCCTGAAGCAAAACGTAAGATTATCGGTGAAGAATTTATCCGTATTTTTGAAGAAGAGGCCAAGAAGATTGGTGCGGTAGATTTCCTGGCACAGGGAACTATTTATCCGGATGTTGTAGAGAGTGGTCTGGGCGGAGAGTCCGCAGTGATCAAATCTCACCACAATG
>OLNY01002697.1_pt1 | contig 12078 bp, 4 predicted proteins | sample 1671981 | NCBI WGS metagenome assembly OLNY01 (sample SAMEA3136632, study PRJEB25190) | human gut metagenome | biome: human gut; feature: human-associated habitat; material: faeces | place: Austria | collected 2013 | reverse complement strand
CGGGCTCACCGGCCTGCTCCACGGCCAGCGACTCGCCGGTACGCATATACCACGCGGCGCGACGACCCCAGACCAGCGCCTCGAGCAGGCTGTTAGAAGCTAGGCGGTTCTTGCCGTGAACGCCGTTGCAGGCCGTCTCGCCCGCGGCGTAGAGCCCGGGCATCGAGGTGCGACCGTCCTTGTCGACCCACACGCCGCCCATAAAGTAGTGCTGCGTGGGCGTAACGGGAATGGGCTCGTCCAAGATATCGCGACCGTCCTCCAGGCAGCGCGCGCGGATGTTGGTAAAGTGCCCGGTCACCACGTCGCGCTCAACGGGGGCAAAGCTCAGCCACTCGTGCTCGGTGCCGTCCTGCTTCATCTGCTCGCGAATAGCGGCGGCGACCACATCGCGCGGCTGCAACTCGTCGGTAAAACGCTCGCCGGCGGCGTTGAGCAGAATCGCGCCCTCGCCGCGGCAGCTCTCGCTGATCAGGAACGTACGACCTGGCTGCGGCGAGAACAGGCCCGTGGGGTGGATCTGCACGTAGTCCAGGTGCTCCATCTTAATGCCATGCTCCTGAGCGATGTAGCAGGCGTCGCCCGTGAGCTGCGGGTAGTTGGTCGAGTGGTCGTATACGCCACCGATGCCGCCCGTCGCCCACAGCGTATGGCGGGCATGGATCTTAAACGGCTTACCGACATGCACGCCCTCAGCGGCATTTGCAAGCTCGTCGGCGGGGCGAGCTGAATCGTCCTCGCCCACGGCGACGGCGACGACACCAGTGCACACCGTGGCCCCATCGCGCTCGGCGGTCAGGATGTTGGTCATGGCCACGTGCTCCAAAATCCGCACGTTGTCCAGCTTGCGGACAGCCTGGAGCAGTTTGATCGTAATCTCCTTGCCCGTAATATCGGCATGGAAGGCAATGCGCGGGCGGCTGTGCGCGCCCTCGCGGGTAAAGTCGAGGCTGCCGTCGGCCTTGCGCTCAAAATCCACGCCCATGGCCAGCAGGTCGTTGATGACCGAGCGGCTCGAGCGAATCATGATGTCAACGCTCTCGCGGCGGTTCTCGTAGTGGCCGGCATGCATGGTGTCCTCAAAGAAGGCATCGTAGTCAGAGCCCTCGGGCAGTACGCAGATGCCGCCCTGCGCGAGCATCGAATCGCACTCGTCGATGGCACCCTTGGAGAGCATGATTATGCGCGTGCTCGTCGGCAGATTGAGAGCCGCATACAGGCCCGCCACGCCGCAACCGGCAATGACGACGTCACACTCCATATCGGGGTATTGTTTGGTTTCCACAGGAATCCTCTCCCTTGTAATGTGGCATAAGGGACCGCCCCTCATGTCACATCGTTCTAGCGCGCCGCGTACCCGAGCATGCGGTCGAGCGTGAGCTTGGCCTGATCGGCTGCCTCGTCCGACACGCCAATCTGCACCTCGCCCTCGCCCGTCTCCAGGCAGTGCACGAGCTTTTCGAGCGTGATGAGATCCATGTTGACGCAGGTGGGCTGCACCGCGGGGAAGTAGAACTTTTTGCCGGTGCCCTGGCAGCGGCGCTCGAGCTCGTAGAGCACGCCGCGGACCGTCACGATGATGAACTCGCTGGCGTCCGACTCCTCGGCATACTTGATGATGCCGGCAGTGGAGCCGATGTAGTCGGTCTCGGCCAGGACGTCGGCCTTGCACTCGGGGTGCGCCAGTACGAGCGCATCGGGATGTGCCTCCTGCGCGTCAACGATCTGCTCGACGGTGATGATGTGATGACGCGGGCAGTAGCCGTTGTTGAGGATGACGTGCTTTTGGGGCACCTGCTCGGCCACAAAGCGGCCCAGGTTCTGGTCGGGAATGAACAAGATGTGCTGCTGCGGCAGCTCGGAGACGATCTTGACGGCGTTAGAGCTGGTAACGCACACATCACTCCAGCTCTTGATCTCGACCGTGGAGTTGACGTAGCACACCACGGCCAGGTCGTCGCCATACTCGGCGCGCGCCGCGTCGACCGTCTCGCGCTTGACCATGTGCGCCATGGGACAGTCCGCGCCCGGCTCGGGCAGCAGCACGGTCTTGGTGGGATTGAGCAGCTTGGCGCTCTCGCCCATAAACTCTACGCCGCACAGCACGATCGTCTGCTGCGGCAGGCTCTTGGCGAGTTTTGCCAGGTAGAAGCTGTCGCCGACGTAATCGGCAACGGCCTGGACCTCGGGCGCCACATAATAGTGCGCCAGGATCACTGCGTCACGTTGGGTTTTTAGCTGATGAATGGCCTCGACGAGCTCTGCGGGCACCAGTGCCGCGCGCTCCGTTGCCGTCGTTGCCGATGCTAGGCCGGCCGCGATATCGCGTGCAAGCTCCGACGCATCCATGTTCGCGCTCTGTGCCATCAAGGCCCCTCTCTTTTGGCGAATCTTGGGGCTTTAGTATGACACCTGGCTTTACAGCTGACAAGACAGCTGTAAAGCCAGGTGTAAAGTTGGAATAAAGATTCAATCTTGGGGCGGGTCCATTTTCGAACTGGCAAGCTGAGGATAGTTGAAAATGGACCCGCCCCATGATTCGAGCAACCGTTTTGTCCTGGACCAAGGGGCAGTGGTCAAAAAAGGCCAAATATGAGTACTGTCACCAAATTAGTAGCAGCGATTTTCCAGTCCAGAGCAGCAAAATCGCCTTGTTTGGAGCTCGATCGCGACTCTGAAGGACGAAAATCGATGCACTTTTGGCCGCTGGCACCGATTTTTGAGGCCATTTGGCTGCCACCAAACTGGTAACAGTACTCATATTTGACCTTTTTTGACCGCCGGGTTTCCGGCAGGTCCCAAAAGCGGGCCCGAATCGCTCGATCCGGGCCCGCTGGGGACTGGCGCGCGACTACGCGCGGCGCTTCATGGCCCAAGCCAGCAGCAGAGCCGCCATGCCGGCAGCGAGCACAGCACCAGCCATGACGTACGTGCTGTCGCCGGACTCAGGCAACGTCTCCTTGCTAGCCTTCTTCTTGGACTTAGAAGTCGTAGTCGTGGTCGTAGTCGTCGTGGTGGTCTGACCAGGAGCGGGCTTGGCAGCCTCGGCAACGGTAAAGGTCGTCTCGGCCGTGCCCGTGGTCGAAACCACACTCAGCTTGTGCTCGCCCACGCCGAGCGTATTCAGGAAGCTCGCCTTGAGCGTCACGATCGTAGAGCCCTCGGCGAGCTCGTAGTTCTCGGCCGCGACCTCCTTGTCGTCGACCAGCACCTTCTGGAAGGACTCGATCGGAGCGCTCGAGCGGAAGCTCAGGTCCTTGGCGGCGTCGACCACCATCGTCTGGCCCTTGCCGTCGATGATCTCGGGCGTCAGAATCGCGATCTCCTCGGACTTGCCCTTCTCGCCGCAAACAGTGCACTCTTGATGCTTCTCGCCCTTGGCCTCAACGGTCGCCGGCTTGTCGATGACCCACTCAAAGGTATGCTCGGTCTTGTCGAGAACTTCGCCGCAGCGGCAGACATGCCAGTGGTTCTTGGCGTCGTGTGCCCAGCCGGAGCCGTCGGGCTCGTGCTTGAGGATACCCTCGACCGTCACATTCACGTCGCCCTCGACATCCTTGAGCTCATAGGTGCCCTTGGCGGAAAGCTTAACGGACGTGCCGTTGACCTTGACGGCGTAGTCCTTGCCCGCAAAGTACGCGCTGTCGATGCTCATGGTGAGCGTTGCAGTCCCGTGCCAATCGAGCTCGGTTGCCGTCGAGCTGAGCGCGTAGCCCACCTGATTGCTCGGCAGCGTCACGACCAGCTTGGGGCCGGCCGCCACGGTAACCTCAGTGGCGGAAGAGGCGTCGTAGTTAGTCTTGGCCTGGTAGCGCACCTCATACGTACCGGCGGCAAGACCCGTAAGCTCGGCCGTGCCCTCGCCCACTGCCTGATACTCGGCAGCATCCTTGGCACGCCACTCCATCGTCGCGTCGACGCCCGTGATCTTGCCGTCACGCTTGCCGCTCACGGTCTCGGCCGCAGCCTGGACCACCGGCGCGCCCTGTGCGGCGTTCTTGATGGAGAAGTCGCACGTCAGGCCCTCAGTCGGAAGCGCGTAGTTGCCAGCGGCCTTGCCCGTCAGTGCGGTGAGGTTCGCCTGGTACGAATCACCGGCCTCGACCTGGGAGCCCTCGACGGTCGCGCCAAGGTCATCCTTGTCGATGACGTTGCCGAGCGTTGCCTCGGGGCAGTGTACCTTGCCGTCGTAGGTGAACTCAGCAGTTCCCCACTTCACAGTGAGCAAGCGTTGCTTGATGGTGAACACGCCGTCAACAAACGTGATGTTGTAGTTGGGGTTAGCGTCCTTGGCCTGCGTCAGGTGCAGAGCATAGCCGCCGTCGCGCACGTTGCCGTCATCTTCGCGCTCAATCTCGAGGCCCTGGAGGCTCTCGCCCTCGACAAGCTCGCCAGAAGTGACATCCCACGTAAACACGGGGTCAGCCTCGCCGTAGGTCTTAGAAGCGTCCTGGGCGGTGACCGTAATCGCACACGGCTTGACCTCGAGAGTCACCTTACCCCCGGCCTTCACGCCGTCGATCGTTACCTCATAAGACACAGTCAGCGTGCCGACGTCCTTAATCTTGGGAGCCTCGGGGGACCAGTTCTTGCCGTCAGTGCTGTACTTTGCCGTTGCACCCTTGGGCAGACTCGTCGCATCAACCGTGTGATAGTCGCCGTCGTACTCGTCGGAGTAGCCAACGATGGCGGCAGCCGGAATTTCGACCTCGGCAAGCTTGTGACCGCAGACCTTGCACTTCTGTTGCTTGGAGCCCTTCTCGGTTGCTGTGGGGGCCTTGACGACGACCCACTCAAAGTCGTGCTTGGCCTCGTCAATCTTGTCACCACAGGCGCACTTATGCCAATGCGTGCTGTCGTCGGAGAGCCACTCATCGTTCACGGCCTCGTGCTTGCGCACGCCCTCGACGGTGACAACGAGGTCGCTCTCGGCGTTCTGAACGGTGAACTCGCCACGCGCGTCGGGCGTCACAACGGCATTGTTGACCTTGACGGCGTAAGAGTCGTTGTCAGTAAAGTAGCCGCTCTCGATGCCGACCGTGAGGGTGGTTGATCCGTGCCAGTCAAGCTCGTCCGGGTTCGCCGTGATCGTATAGCCAACCTGCTTGGATGGCAGCGTCACGACGAGCTTGCCGCCGGCATTAACGGTAACCTCGGTGGCGGAGGAGGCGTCATGGTCGCTATCGGCGCGGTAGCGCACCTCGTACGTGCCGACAGCACAATCCATAATCTCAGTCACGCCATCGGGCACGCCCTGGTACTCGCCAGATCCCTTGGTGCGCCACTCCATCTTCGCGTCGACACCCGTGATCTTACCGTCGGACTTACCACTCACAGTCTCGGCTGTGGCCTGGGCCTTCGGCGCGCCCTGGGGCGCCTTCTTGATGGAGAACTCACACGTCAGGCCTTCGGCGGGAAGCTTGTAGTTACCCGCGTCATCGCCCGTCAGCTCGGTGATTTTCGCCGTGTAGGTGCCGGCCTTGACCTTGGCGCCGTCGACGTACGCGGAGACATCGTCACCCTCGATGACATTGTGGAGTTTCGCTTGGGGGCAGTGTTTCTCGCCGTCGTAGGTGAACTCAGTAGTGGTGTCCCACGTTACGGAGAGCTCGCGCTTGCCGATCGTAAAGGTGCCGTCCTTGAACGTAATCTTGTAGTTGGAGTTGGCGCCCTCAGGCTGCGTCAGGCGCAGAGCATAGCCACCGTCGCGCACGCTGTCGTCATTATCGCGCTCAATCTCAATACCCTGAAGGCTCTCGCCCTCAACGAGTTCGCCAGAAGTGACGTCATACGTAAACTTGGGATCGTCCTCACCGTAGGTCTTGGAGGCGTCCTGCGCCGCGACCGTTATCGCACGCGGTTTGACCTCAAGCGTCACCTTGCCTTCGACCGCCGCGTCATCAATCGTGACGCGATAGTCGACCGTCACACTGCCGGCATCCTTAATGCTGGGCGCAACGCTCGTCCAGCCGCCGTCAGCAGCCTTGTACTCAACGACGGCGCCCTCAGGCAGGGCCGAGGCATCGACAGAGTGATCCTTGCCGTCATATTTGCCCGAATAGCCCTTAACAGCCAGGGCCGGGACCTCTACCGTGCCCGACTCATGGCCGCACACGGAGCACTTCCCGTGCTTGGAGCCGGTCTCAGTAACCGTCGGCTGTTTGTCGATGGTCCATTCATACGCATGCTCGGCGTACATCTTAATTGTGATGGTCTCTTTATTGCCGGCAGTGTCCGTAGCCACGATTGCATGCTCAGTACCGGCATCGCCTTCAGCGGCCTTAACCGTGTACTTTCCGTCCTTGCCAGCCTCGAGCTCCTTGCCGTTGTCAGTGACCGTCACTGTCTCGTCACGGTCATCAATCACGTCAAATGAAACGCTCTCGCAGTAGGTCTTATCTACCCAGAGGTCATAAATGGTGGGGGCGTAAGTGTCCACATAGGTATAAGGCTCTTCATCCCATTTGCCGTTGCAAACCCTGCAGACCTTTTGACGAACGCCATCGGCCTCAGGCGTAGCAGGCGTAATGATTTTGTACCCCCACCTGCAGGGCTGGCGCTCCTGCACCGTCTTGCAGTACTTGCAGCGCTTAACGTGGCTACCTTCGCCATTCGACTTCCAAGCTGCATTGTCGGCAACAGCATGGGGTCCCGACTCAATCTTAACCTCGGTATCGGCAGACGCATTGTGATTGTTATCCTCGGCAAAGCGGACGTAATACGTTCCCGACTTCGTAAGCCCGGTCAGTTTACCGTCAGACGTTATCTTCTGATAGCTCCCGCTTGACCCGCGACGGTATTCCATCGCCTTGGTCACGCCCGAGATAGAGCCGTCCTTGCTGCTGCACGTGGTCCAATTATTACCCACGAGCCCAGTCGGCGCCTTCTGATCGGCCTTGGAAATCTTCACAGTCGCGCTGCCCTTGACGGTCAGGTAGTCAGAAGCCGTCACACGGTAGTAAGTCGTGTAGTCGGCCGCATTGCGATAGGTCGGCTTGTCCGTCGTCCAATCACCGCCGTCTTCACGGTACTCAATTTTCATATCCGCCGGAACGGGGTCACTCTTAACGTTGACTGTAATGCCGCGCTCGTCGCCGTCATAGGTGCCATCGAAGCCAGCGACCTCGAGGTCAAAGCGCGAAACGTCAACGATCTCCCATTTGAGCGTCAGGACACTTGTGGTGCCGCCATCGGTCGTGAAGTTGCCCTTACCGATGACAATGCACTCGTATTGCCCTGGCTCGGTCTGCTTCAGTCCGGATTCACTTCTAGCGCTGAGCTCGTAATCCTTGCCCTCAACGAGATCGACCCACTCGCCGGCACCGTTCTTGAACTTTGCACTTTCAACGACAGGCTGATGTTCCTTGCCGTCATAGGCATACTTGCCCGCGCCCTTGCCGCCATCTTTAAGGGTGAACTTGTAGGATTGATTCTTGACCAAGCGACGCTGCGAAATCTCAAAAGACTTCTTGCCCTCGAGCGTCTGACCGGAGGCAGTCTTAAAGCTCGTAACGACATAGTAGTAGCCGGCGTCCGTCGGGGCGCCCTTGAGCTTGGTGCCGTTTTTATATGCCTCGGCGTCCGCCTGGGACTTGCACTGATACCACGTGAATTCATCGCTGGCCGTCACGCCCATCTGCTCCAGATTCCACGCGCCGTCCTTGTTCAAAGCGATCTTGACCGGGCAGCCGTCATAGACAAGCTCGGTACTCTGAGAGCTCGTTGCCTTGGACATGGAGAGCTTGTACGTGGCCCTCAGGTACTTTTTGGGCTCGCCGTTCTCGTCCTTGCCATATTCGCACTCGCTGTTGCGGAACGGGCCCACGCACGATGCACGAACGCCCAAACCGTCAGCTTCGACCTTCCACTTATGCTGGTGAATGGTCTCGCGGAAGGTGAGGTCGCCGTTAAGGTTCACGATCTCGTACTTGTCGGAGTTGTCGTCGTTCTCGGACGAGCCGTCTGGCACAACGCCTTCGATCTTGTTGGATTCGCAGGTGCCAAGGACGCGCGACTTTACGCCATTACTGTCCGCGGTCTCCTCAATCGAGATCCAAACATTGTCTCCAAAGCCTCCGCGTACGGAGAAGTCAGACGCGATATTCAGCGCCGGGACGTTGGCATCGACACTCTTTTTCTTCGGGACATACAGGCTCTTGGCGGTTCCCGTAGCTTTATCAGCTTCAGTGTACTTGTCGCCATAATTAGTGTCGTCGGCGTGGCTGTTCTTCCAGTAGCTCGCGATTTCCGGCGATCCATTGAGGGTAAGGGTCCCGGCGGCGTAAACCACGCACGTATTGCCGCGCGCGCCATAGCGAGAAATTTCGCCACCGTTTATGTTGCAGCGAGCGCTTCGTGCAACATTAAGGGCATCAACCGTCAAAGTATTGTCAGCGGAGCTCGAACGCGTGCTGTGGAAGTTGCTCATCGTGCAGCTGTTGAGGTTGACCGTAGCGTTGGTGACGCCCATCACGCCGGCGACAGCATAAGTATTAAGAATAGAGGAGTTAGCAAAATAACGAGACGCTTCGACTGAGCTGTAGCTCTTGTTCGTCTGCCTGACGCCAAAGTTCTCCCCATTGCCGCCGCCATTGTGCCCACTGAAGCTGCAATTGTTGAACGTCGCCGTCAACTTTGCGACAGCGCTTCCGTCTTTGGGCATCTTGAAGCTGCTGTTGCCATCGACGGAAACAGCACCATTAAAGTCTCCGGACGTATCGTAGAACACGCAATCGGTAAAAGTGGCCGCGAAGGGCTTGGTGTTGCCACCAGTCGTATCCCTGCCCTCACGGAAGAGATGTGCAGGGACGGCGTACTCTTGGGCGTTGCCCGCCACTGCGCCAGATCTACCAACATAGCCTTGGATCTTCAGCTTTTCGAACTTGGCGGTCAGCTCGCCCTCGGTGCTTCCCAGGGAAATCGCAGGCACCTTTTGGTTGACCCTGCTGCTGTACGAGAGGAAGAAGTTCTGAAAACCGTCAGCGAGCTTTAGGCTAACCGAGATGTCGCCCGATGCCTTTTTGTAGCCACCGTCGTAATAACGGTCGGTCAAAAAGCCGCTTACGGACTGACGCCCTCCATTCTGATCATGAAAGCTGACGCACGGGTTGTTGATACCGATGAACTCGATATTGCTGCCCTGTTTAATGTTGAACAGCCATCGAGTTTGCCCAACTAACGAGTTCGTACTGCCGTTCACGTAGACCGTGCCATCAATGTAAATCGTCACGGGGTTATACGATGTCGCGTTCGGAACGTCGATGACGTAGCCCGAGGAGGGCGTGGTCTGATTCTCGCTCGTCCTGAGCACATAGCAACCAGGCTCGGTGATTTTAACGGGCTCTTTGCCTGCCTGTCCAAGCGACAGCACTTGTGTATTAGCAGGCACCTGTGTCTCGGCACTGGCCACCGCCGGCGTTGCCACGAGCGCGCATGCCACGGTTGCGATACCCAGCAGACGCGTCAACGCAGCGCGCATCCCCATCTTCTTCTCCTTCATCGTTCAGCTCCCCTTGCCCCTATGCTTTCGCGATGTCCGATATCGCTTGGCGCGGCCGGCATGGTCCCTCGCCAGCCGCCAACTCAAATTGACATATATATCCACCTGGTATTGTGCAACCGCATATTTTGACACCCTGCCGCTCGGCGCGAGTTGCGTACCGTGAGGCGCAAACGGAACGCACCCCCGCGGGTGGCGCATGCACGATGTGGCAAAATCGAGGTACTAAGGGGGCCCGATATGCTCAAAATCATCGCCTGCGACGACGACGTCGCCTTTCTAGATAACCTGCACCGCATGATCAACCGCTGGTCGGCCGAGACGGGTACGGCGGTCGATGTTGCACTCGTCACACGCGGCGAGGACCTGCTGGCACGCCATGCTGCATCGCGCGCCGACATTATCATGCTCGACATGATCATGCCGCTCGTCAACGGCATGGACACCGCCCGCGAGCTGCGCCAATCCGATACCGCCGTGCGCTTGGTATTTCTGACCTCATCACCCGAGTTCGCACTTGAGTCCTACGAGGTCCGCGCCTTCGACTACCTGCTCAAACCCGTGACCTACGAGCGCGTGGCGCAACTGCTCGACGAGCTGTCGAGCCTGCATCCGGCAGCGACCGACGAACTCGTCATCAAGACGTCCTTTGGCTACCATGCCCTGCGCCTATCCGATATCGAATATGCCGAGGCCCGCAACAAGCACGTGGTCTTCCACCTGCGCGATGGCCGCGATATCGAGGCGCTCGAGCCGTTCCGCAGCATCGAGGACCGACTGGCCCAAAACGCGACCTTCTTTAAGTGCCACCGCAGCTACCAGGTCAATCTGCGCAATATCGACCACTTTAACCGCACGGAAATCGTCATGCGCTCGGGCGCGTGCATACCGCTCGCGCGCAGCTGCAAGCAGGGATTCCAAGACGCCTACTTTGCGGTACGGTTCGAGGGCGGGAGACGCTGATGCTTTCCTCGGCAGAACTGGTACTTTGGGCAATCCACCATGCGACGACGTTGCTCTTTGGCGTCTTTGCCTCGGCGGCGCTGTGCGGTGTCGAGATCAACCGCCGCCATTCGCTCGAGCTGGTGGGGGTCGGCGCCGTAACCGGCACCGCTTTTGCGATTGCCAACCTCGTCGGTGGTGAGCTGCTTGCCCGACAGGCCTATCCACTCGTCGTGCATCTGCCGCTTGTCGTCTACTTGTGCGTACGCTATCGCCTGAGTCCGCTGCTCTCCATCCTGGGCGTTACCAGTGCCTACCTGAGCTGCCAGTTTAGCAACTGGGTGGGCATCGCCGCATTCGCCGCCACCGATTCGCAGGTCGCGTACTACACGGCGCGCATCATTACCACGCTCGGCGTCTTTGCCGTCTTGTTGCATTGGGCAAGCGAGATTGGCCCCCGCCTGGCGATCAAAAGCCCCACCGAGCTGGAGATTCTGCTCATCCTGCCGCTCGTCTACTACATCTTCGACTACGCCACCAACGTCTATACCACGCTCTTCCACTCGGGCTCGGTGGTAACCGTTGAGTTTTTGGCGTTCGCCCTCTGCGCCTTCTACCTTATGTTTCTTGCCGTCTACCTTCGCGAATACGAGGCAAAGGAAATCGCCGAGCGCGAGCGCTGGATGCTCGCGACCCGCGACAGCGCGGCCATCAAAGAGCTCGAAGCCTGGCGCCAGTCCGGACGCGAGCTCTCGGTTCTCCGTCACGACATGCGCCACTACCTGCGCGGTCTAGCGGCCCTGATCGAAGAGGGTCACACCGATGAGGCGCTCGAGCGCATCGACGCGCTCTGCGAGGCCAACGACCGCACCGCCGTGCGCCGCTACTGCGCCAACGAAACGGTCAACATTGCGCTCTCGTCGCTTTCCGCGGACATCAACGCGCACGGCATCACCGCCGACCTGCGCGCCGCCGTGCCCGAAACCGTCCACGTGAGCGATGTCGATCTGTTCAGTGTGGTATCGAACGCCCTGGACAATGCCATCGCCGCAGCGAGCGCCGCCCCCGAAGGCAAGCGGTTTGTCGACCTGGACCTTCGCTACGAAGACGGTCAGCTTCTATTGCTGGTTTCCAACACGTTTGGCCGTGCGCCGCACATGGTCGACGGCATGCCCGTGGCTCAGCACACTGGACACGGCTTTGGCACCAAGAGCATTAAGCTTGCCGTCGAGCGCATGAACGGCAACTGCCAGTTCCGCATTAACGGCGACCGGTTTGAGCTGCGCGCCGTGATGTAGGGGCTGCCGCCAGCCTCGCTACAGCGGTGCGGCCGCCGGGGTCAGCTGCTTAATGTAGGCCCACATACGCTGCTTGGCGGCCTTGTCGGTGAGCGCCGCCTCAAAACCGTCGAGCGCCAGCACGCGGCGCCCCTGCACATGGGCGACCAGGCCGGGCTTAAGCATGGCGGTGTCAAAGTCATCAATTGCCACAAGCATATCGGCATAGGTCTCGCGCATGACATCGGCCGCACTGTTGTCCAGCAGCAGCACCGCCTCGGGGTCCAAGGTCTCCAGCGCCTCGCGGAACAGGTCGCACGTCAGGGCCTCGCCCGGCGCGACCGCTCCGTCGCCTGCGCC
>OLNY01002695.1_pt1 | contig 12082 bp, 9 predicted proteins | sample 1671981 | NCBI WGS metagenome assembly OLNY01 (sample SAMEA3136632, study PRJEB25190) | human gut metagenome | biome: human gut; feature: human-associated habitat; material: faeces | place: Austria | collected 2013 | reverse complement strand
ACACGAGCAGATTTCGTACATGACTTATATCAGATGCTAGGCGTCAAACCGCAGCAATACTATCTGTATTTCAAGGTTTGACAACGACGCAGATGATATAAATCATAGAAATCTGCCGTGAAGGAGGTTTTTAGAGGTGCCCCTTACATCAGCGTGAGCTGAGTTATGTCCTCGTCAGTAGCCGTTCCCGCAGAGGGTATCGACTTTATGCGCAGCGACTCGATGTCCTTAACGCCGCTCTGTTCCGCGGGATAAGCCCCAGCAAGCTCCGCCTTTGTAAGGCGCATTACCTGCACGCCCTGGGTGTCGCGCGCTGCCTTCGGGAGCACCAGCGCTGTATTGAACGCCAGCGCCTTTCCGGCGGTCGAGCGCAGCACGAAATCCGAATCCTGCTTTATCAGGAACATTCCGACAAGCTCCGAAAGGTCGGAGTACGCGCCGGAGAGCTTGCGGCGCTTGGTCTTGGTCTCGTAGCTTGACAGCGGTACCTTCGCGCACTTGCCGTTCCTGTAGAACGTTACGAGCGTTTCGCTGTAGTCCTCCGTCACCGCCATGAAGATTATGCTCTCGCCGTCGTCAAATCCGAGCTTCGCGGGGATATAGTCGCCCATTACGCTCGCCTTGGTCTCGTCAAAGTCGGTGCAGCGGGTCTTGTAGACCTGGTGCCTGTCGGTGAAGAACAGCAGCTCCGCGCCGCCGTTGACCTCGCCGGACCAGATTATCTCGTCGTTTTCCTTGAGCTTGTGCTGATTGCTCATCCTCAGGGACTGCGGCGTTATCTTCTTGAAGTACCCCTCCCGGGTCAGGAAGATGTTCACCGGACCGAGCTTCACCGGCTCCTCCGCAATGTCCGCGGATTCCTCCACGTCGTAGAGGAACATCGTGCGGCGGGGCTGACCGTATTTCTTGGAGATCTCCCGCAGCTCGTCGATTATCAGCTTGTTGACGCGGTTTTCATTGCCGAGGATATCCTCCATGTCGGCGATCTCCTTTTCAAGGTCGGCGGTCTCCTGGGTGCGCTTGAGGATATACTCGCGGTTGATGTGGCGCAGCTTGATTTCAGCAACGTACTCCGCCTGCACCTCGTCGATGCCGAACCCTATCATCAGGTTGGGAACTACCTCGGATTCCTCGTCGGTCTCGCGGATAAGCTTTATCGCATAGTCGATGTCGAGCAGTATCTTCTTGAGACCGTTGAGCAGGTGGAGCTTTTCCTTCTTCTTTTTCAGGTCGAAGGCTACGCGGCGCTTTACGCAGTTCCGGCGGAATACCGTCCACTCGTTCAGTATCTCGTAAACGCCCATTACGCGGGGAGTTCCGTTTATCAGCACGTTGAAGTTGCAGTTGAAGTTATCCTGTAACGGAGTCAGTCTGAACAGCTTATTCATAACCGCGTCGGGATCCTGACCCTTCTTGAGGTCGAACGCCAGCCGCAGACCGGAAAGGTCGGTTTCGTCGCGGACATCGGAAATTTCCTTCAGCTTGCCTTCCTTAACGAGGTCGACTACTTTGTCGATTATAGCCTCGATGGTGGTCGAGGGAGGTATCTGAGTGACCTCGATACAGCGCGCGTCCGGGTCGTAGCTGTACGCGGCGCGTACTTTCACCGCGCCAAGTCCGGTGCGGTATATCTTGTTCATCTCCGCCTCGTCGTAGACGATGTATCCGCCGCCCGGGAAGTCCGGACCTTTCAGCGTGGAAAGGGCGTCGTGCTCCGGGTCCTTCATGAGGGCTATAGTGGTTTCGCAAATCTCGCTGAGGTTGAACGAGCAGATGTTGCTCGCCATTGATACGGCAAGTCCGAAGTTGCTGTTGACCAGCACCGCGGGGTATCTCACCGGGAAAAGGCTCGGCTCCAGCATGGTGTTGTCGTAGTTCGGCGCCATATCTACGGCTTCCTTGTCTATCTCGGCGAAAAGCTCGGCGCTTATCGGCTCGAGCTTCGCTTCGGTGTATCGCGAAGCCGCATACGCCATATCGCGGGAGTACGCCTTGCCGAAGTTGCCCTTGCTGTCAACATATGGGTGGAGAAGCGCTTCGTTTCCGCGCGCGAGTCTTACCATCGTTTCGTAGATGGCGGCGTCGCCGTGGGGATTGAGCCGCATGGTCTGACCGACTATGTTCGCGGACTTGGTGCGGTTTCCGGTCAGCAGACCCATCTTGTACATCGTATAGAGCAGCTTGCGGTGAGATGGCTTGAAGCCGTCTATCTCCGGCAGCGCACGGCTGACGATAACGCTCATCGCATAGGGCATGTAGTTCTCCTCAAGGGTGCTCACGATGTCCTTCTGCTCGACTATTCCGCTGCCCTCGATGTAAGCCCCGGCTATGGGGGAGCTTAACTTCCTGGGCTGCTTCTTTGGAGTGTTTTTCTTCAAATCTATCTTCCTTTATCGTGGAATTAACTGATATCAGCGGCGGCAAGGTACCTGCTGCCGTTTTCCTTGATGAACCGCTTGCGCCCTTCAAGGTCGTTGCCGAGGAGCACGTCGAACATCTCGCGGGTAGCCTCCACATCGGTGGGGTTGACCTTAATAAGGCGGCGGGTATCGGGGTTCATGGTGGTGAGGCTCATCATGTCGGGGTCGTTCTCACCAAGACCTTTGCTTCGCTGTATGGTGTACTTCGCGTCGCCTATCATGCCGAGTATCTTGGTTTTTTCCGGCTCGGTGTAGGCAAAGTAGGTGCGGTCCTTCGTGTTTATCTCGTACAGCGGGGATTCCGCGATGTAGACGTAGCCCTTCTCGATAAGGGTGGGGCAAAGCTCCTGTATCATCGTGAGTATCAGCGTGCGTATCTGGAATCCGTCCTCGTCGGCATCGGTGCATATCACGATTTTGTTCCAGCGCAGGTTGGCGAGGTTAAACGTGGATATCTGCTTGTTCGCCTTGGTCTTGACCTCCACGCCGCAGCCCAGAACCTTTATCAGATTCGTTATTATCTCGCTCTTGAATATCTTGTCGTAGCTTGCCTTGAGGCAGTTCAGTATCTTACCGCGAACCGGTATTACCGCCTGGAACTCAGCGTCCCTTGCGAGCTTTACCGAGCCCAGCGCCGAATCACCCTCCACGATGTAGACCTCGCGGCGGGAAACGTCCTTGCTGCGGCAGTCCACGAACTTGTCGATACGGTTGGTGAGGTCGAGCGTGCCGGTGAGCTTCTGCAGCGTGCTCTGACGCACTTTGTCGGCGTTCTCGCGGGAGCGCTTGTTTATCAGCACCTGGGTGCCTATCTTTACGGCTTCGTCCGGGTTCTCAAGGAAGTATACCTCGAGCTGATGCTTGAGCCATTCGGTCATGGCTTCGGTTATGAACTCGTTGGTGACGGCTTTCTTGGTCTGGTTTTCGTAGCTCGCCTGAGTCGAGAAGTTGTTCGAGATGAACACCAGGCAGTCCTCGATGTCCTCCCACTTTATGCTCTTTTCGCCCTTGTTGTACTTGTTTCCGTTTTTGAGGTACCCGTCTATCTGCGACAGGAACGCCTTCTGGAGCGCCTTCTGCGGGCTTCCGCCGTGCTCCAGCCAGCTTGAGTTGTGGTAGTGCTCGATGAACTGCACTTCCTTGCTGAACGTGAACGCGACGTTCAGTTTCAGCTTGTATTCGTCCTTGTCCTCGCGGTCGCGGCCCTGGCGCTCGGCGGTCCAGTGCTGCGGAGTTGTCATCGACTTGTCGCCGACCAGCTCAAGCAGGTAGTCGCTGATTCCGTTTTCGTAGCAGAATATCTGCTCGGTGAAGGTGCCGTCCTCGTGCTCGTTTTTCAGCACGAGTTCCACGCCGTCGTTGACCACAGCCTGCCTGCGGAGGATATCCGCGAGGTAGTCCGCGCCGATGTCGATATCTGTGAATACTTCAAGGTCGGGCTTCCAGTGTATCTTTGTGCCGGTGGTGCCGTCGCCGCGGGACTTCTTGAATCCGCGCTCGTCCTGGGTCACGTTGAAGCCTTTTTCGAACCGCAGCGAGTAGTTCCACTGACCGCGGCGGCTCTCGACCTCCATGTATTCGCTGGAGAACTGCGTAGCACACAGACCCAGACCGTTCAGACCCAGCGCGAAGGAGTAGTTTCCGCCGGAGTTGTTGTTGTACTTGCTTCCCGCGTACAGCGTGCAGAATGCAAGCTCCCAGTTGTATTTATCCTCTGACTTGTTGAAATCTATCGGGATACCTCTTCCGAAGTCCTCGACAGTTATAGACTTATCCTCGTGAAGCGTGATTATAATGCGCTTTCCGTAGCCCTCACGCGCTTCGTCGATGGAGTTCGAAATAATCTCGAACACCGAGTGGCGGCAGCCGTCGACGCTGTCCGAGCCGAAAATTACGCCCGGGCGCAGACGCACCTGGTCAGGCCCCTTCAGCGCTACGAGGTCGTTGTAGTTGTTTTCCTTTGGCATTTATGCATCTCCTGTTTACAGCGGTTAACCACAGACGGGCAAAAAACCGCATTATCATTTTTAGTATATCACAGTTTGAAAAAAAATGCAAGTACCAAAGCAAAACGTTGACAAATCTCCGGCAAGCAATTATAATAGTACTATAAAAATCAAAGGAGAACCAACATGAAAAAAGCAATTATCTTCGACCTCGACGGAACTCTCTGGGACAGCTCCGCGAGCGTCTGCGAATCCTGGAACATCGTTTTCAGCAGATACCCTGAAATAACCCGCCGCCTGACCCCGGCGGACGTCCAGGGCTTCATGGGAAAGACCCTCGACCAGATATTCCCCATCGCGCTGCCGGATACTCCGGACGAACTCCGCCGGAAGGCGCTGAACGAGTGCGTTCATTACGAGCTGGAATACATCGCGGAGCACGGCGGGCGGCTCTACCCCAAGCTCCGGGAGACCCTCGTGGAACTGCGCAGGAGCTACGCGCTCATCATCGTCAGCAACTGCCAGGACGGCTATATACAGGACTTCCTCGACTTTGCGGATATGCGCGGGCTGTTCGGCGATTTCGAGAGCGCGGGCGGCACGGGGCTTTCCAAAGGCGAGAACATCAAGCTGGTGATAGAGCGGAATTCAATTGATAAGGCGGTGTACGTCGGCGATACCCAGGGCGACCTGGATTCCGCTGATTTCGCGGGAATCCCGTTTATCCGCGCGGCTTACGGTTTCGGTCAGATGAACCGCCCGGTGCCGGAGATACGCGAGTTCTCCGATCTTCCCGAAAAAGCCGCCGAAATTATCTGATTTACGCAAATTATCAAGACAAATGCTCCTCGGAACGCTATAATATAAGTGTAAGCTTACATTGAACGAAAGGGGAATGACATGGAAGCCGACAAGCTGACCGCCCTCGCCGCCGCGCTTGAATACGTCGAGCAGAACCTGACCTCGGAATTTTCCCAGGAGAAGTGCGCGAGATACGCCTGCTGCTCCCTGTCGGGACTGCAAAAGCTGTTCCGCAGCGTGTTCCGCAGGAGCGTTGGGGATTACGTAGCCCGCAGGCGGCTCACCGCGGCCGCCAGGGAGCTTCAGCAGACCGACCGCACCGCTCTGGACATAGCGGTGGAATTCGGCTGGGGAAGCGCGGAAGCTTTCACCCGGGCGTTTTCCCGGGTGTGGGGCGTAACTCCGTCGGAGTACCGCAGGAGCTGGCACTTTTCCGGTCTCTGTCCGCGCCTGGATTTCCCCCGGCACTTTATGCGCGAAGGAGAGCTTATCATGACAAGTAAATACGATATTTCCGAGCTTTACGACTACATCAGGTCCAGGCAGGGGACATACGCCGTCACATTCGACGCCTCGCACCTCATGGAGATAAACGATACGCTGGGCCGCGAAGCCGGCGACAAGGTGATACTTGAGTGTATCCGCCGCATAGACCGCGAGTGCTCCGACGGAATGATGATGTTCCGCATAGGCGGCGACGAATTTGTGATGATGACGGGGCTTTCGGACAGGTCGGAGGTCGCCGCCCTCGCCGGGAAGATACTGGCGCACAACGGCGAGAGCGTATCCCACGGCGGCACGGATATTCCGGTCAGCATGCGCGCCGGCGCGGTAATGCTCCGACCCGGGAAGCTCAGCTACAGCGAGCTTTTCACCGAGCTGGTAAGCGCCCCGGCGGAGATCCCCGGAGATGTGCGTTTCTGAATCCGGTAGGCCGCGGAGTACTGGTTTTCGCTTTCTTTTGCCTACAAAAGGAAGCGGGAGTGTGAGAACAGAGCCTTCACTACTCTGCGCGCCGGCGCGCAGCTAAACGTTTCAAAAGCGCTAAAGGGCTGCGGGGGAAAGCAAGAGTTTTCCCCCGCAGCTTTTGTGAAATTATTTCAAAAACTATATTGACCTTATGGGAGATTTGTGATAAAATAATAATATATTCTTTTGAAAAGAGGTATCTGTATGATCGCTATAGGTTCCGACCATGCCGGTTACGCGCTTAAATGCGAAATGATAAAGCACCTTGAGGAAAAGGGCGTTGAGTTCATCGACTGCGGCTGCAATGGCGAGAGCGTCGACTACCCCGATATCGCGGAGAAAACCTGCGAAAAGGTAACTTCCGGGGAGGCCGACAAGGCAATACTCATCTGCGGCACAGGCGTGGGCATTTCCATTTCTGCGAACAAGATAAAGGGAATACGCGCTGCGCTCTGCGGCGACTGGTATTCCGCGAAGTACACCCGCCTGCACAACGACGCGAACGTGCTGTGCATGGGCGGCAGAGTTATCGGTGCAGGTCTTGCGGCTGAGATCGTGGACGTGTTCCTTGATACCGAATTTGAGGGCGGACGTCATGCGCGCCGCGTTGAAAAGATCATGAAGCTGGAGGAAAAGTAATATGAGTAACGTTATCGTTTGCGACCACCCGCTGGTTCAGCACAAGATATCCCTGCTGAGGGACAAGAACACCGGTTCCAAGGAGTTCCGCGAGTTGGTTCAGGAGATCGCGATGTTCATGTGCTACGAGGCTACCCGCGACCTTCCGCTGAAGGAAGTTCAGATCGAAACTCCCCTCGCGCTTGCCAACGCCAAGATCATCAGCGGCAGAAAGGTCGCTTTCGTACCGATCATGAGAGCCGGTCTCGGCATGATGGAGGGCGCTCTCGCGCTGGTTCCCGCCGCTAAGGTAGGTCACATCGGTCTGTACCGCGACGAATCAAACGGAAGCACCACGCACGAGTATTACTGCAAGCTGCCGTTCGATATCGCAAACCGCGAGGTTATCATTCTCGACCCGATGCTCGCTACCGGCGGCTCCGCTGTGAAGGCTATCAACATCGTGAAGAAGGCAGGAGCAAAGCAGATAAAGTTCATGTGCATCGTCACCTGTCCGCAGGGTCTGAAGGCAGTGCAGGACGCTCATCCTGACGTTGACATCATCACCGGCGCTATCGACGAGGGACTCAACGAGAACCTCTATATAGTTCCCGGCATCGGCGACTGCGGCGACAGACTTTTCGGCACAAAGTAATTACAGATATAGAAAAAATTATTACGTCCTGAATGGGGAAAACAGCCTTGCCGGAGGTTCAAAGCTCCGGCGGGATCTCTATGCCGCATTCAGGACGTTTCGTTTTGCGCCAGTTTTCCGTGTAACCGGAGTTACATGCATTGCAGCGCGGTTTATTGCTGTCAAGGGTAAATTTATACGAATTCTTTGGATTTAATTCTACATATTCTATATTTGCATATCGCATTTTATATGTTGACTTATACAAGAAAAAGTGCTATTATAGATATACTGCTACTAGATATAGAACATGTGTATCCGGAATGATACAAATATTGAAAATTCGAAAGGACTGTCGGCTCAATGATCAGGGTAATAAAAAAGGACAATACAAAGGAAGAATTCAATGTCCAGAAGGTGGTGAACGCGGTAAATAAGTCCGCCACCCGCGTGATGTACGAGTTTACCCCCACTGAGATCGAATATATCTGCAGCTACGTCACCGAGAAGGCAGAGGCGTTCCACACGGACGAAATCACCATCGCCCAGATGCACAACATAGTTGAGGGCGCTCTGGAGGCCACAAATCCGGACGTTGCAAAGAGCTACAAGGACTACCGCAACTACAAGCAGGACTTTGTAAGCATGCTGGACGAGGTGTACAAGAAGAGCCAGTCCATCATGTACATCGGCGACAAGGAGAACTCCAACACAGATTCTGCGCTTGTTTCCACCAAGCGGAGCCTTATTTTCAACGAACTGAACAAGGAACTCTACCAGAAGTTCTTCATGACCACCGAGGAGCTACAGGCGTGCCGTGACGGCTACATTTACGTCCACGACATGAGCGCCCGCCGCGACACGATGAACTGCTGTCTGTTCGACGTCAAGAGCGTGCTTGAGGGCGGCTTCGAGATGGGCAACCTCTGGTACAACGAGCCTAAGACCCTCGCCGTTGCCTTCGACGTTATCGGCGATATCACGCTGTCCGCTGCGAGCCAGCAGTACGGAGGGTTCACAGTTCCGAGCGTTGACCTGCTGCTCGAACCGTACGCGGAGAAATCCTACAAGAAGCAGTACGACCGCTACAAGAGCCTGGGGCTGTCCGACGAGGCAGCCGACCGCGAGGCGATGGCGGACGTAAAGGTGGATTTCGAGCAGGGATTCCAGGGCTGGGAGTACAAGTTCAACTCTGTAAGCTCCAGCCGCGGAGACTATCCGTTCATCACCATGACTGCCGGCACAGGTACCGGAAGATTCGCGAAGATGGCAAGCATAACCATGCTGGACGTCCGCCGCAAGGGTCAGGGCAAGAAGAACTGCAAGAAGCCGGTTCTGTTCCCGAAGATCGTGTTCCTTTACGACGAGAACCTCCACGGTCCCGGAAAGCCACTTGAGGACGTGTTCAGGGCTGGCGTTGAGTGCAGCTCCAAGGCTATGTACCCAGACTGGCTCAGCCTCACCGGAGACGGCTATGTTGCCTCCATCTACAAGAAATACGGCAGGATAATCAGCCCGATGGGCTGCCGCGCATTCCTTTCCCCGTGGTTCGAGCGCGGCGGAATGGAGCCTGCGGACGAGAACGACAAGCCGGTGTTCGTCGGCAGATTCAATATCGGCGCGGTTTCGCTCAACCTTCCGATGATATACGCGAAGGCTCAGCAGGAGAGCAGGGACTTTTTCGAGGTGCTTGACTACTACCTGAATCTTATCAGAAAAATACACATTCGCACCTATGATTACCTCGGCGAGATGAAGGCGAGCACAAATCCGCTGGCTTACTGCGAGGGCGGATTCCTGGGAGGCCATCTCGGCATTCACGACAAGATAAAGCCGCTGCTGAAGTCGGCTACAGCTTCGTTCGGCATCACCGCGCTCAACGAGCTTGAGCAGCTTGCGGACAAGAAGTCACTTGCGGAGGACGGCAGCTTCGCGCTGAAGGTCATGGAGTACATCAACAAGCGCGTTTCTGAGTTCAAGAAGGAGGACGGACACCTCTACGCCATCTACGGAACTCCCGCGGAGAACCTCTGCGGATTACAGATAAAGCAGTTCCGCAAGAAGTATGGCATTATCGAGAACGTATCCGATCGCGAGTACGTAAGCAACAGCTTCCACTGCCACGTTACCGAGGACCTCACCCCGATACAGAAGCAGGATCGCGAGGAGCGCTTCTGGGATATGTTTAACGGCGGAAAGATACAGTACGTCCGCTACCCGATCGACTACAACAAGGGCGCTGTTGAAACGCTGGTGCGCCGTGCGATGAACAAGGGCTTCTACGAGGGCGTGAACCTCTCGCTGGCGTATTGCGACGACTGCGGCTATCAGCAGCTTGAGATGGACGTCTGCCCGAAATGCGGCAGCACGAACCTCACGAAAATCGACCGCATGAACGGCTACCTGAGCTATTCGAGGGTAAAGGGCGATACGCGCCTTAATGCGGCGAAAATGGCGGAAATAGCCGACCGCAAGAGCATGTAAAAAACGAAAGTGAACTTAAACAATGCGTTACCATAACATAACTACCGACGATATGCTGAACGGCGACGGACTTCGCACCGTGCTGTGGGTGGCGGGGTGCGAGCACCGCTGCCGGGGCTGTCACAATCCCATTACGTGGGACGTCGACGGCGGCGTACCGTTTGACGAAGCCGCGGAGCAGGAGCTTTTCGAGAAGCTCTCCGCGGATTACATAAGCGGAATAACGTTCAGCGGCGGCGACCCGCTCCACAAGCGCAACCGCGACGAGATAACCAGGCTTGCGAAGAAAGTTCGCGAGACTCTGCCTGGGAAAACCATCTGGCTCTACACCGGCTATAGCTGGGAGGATATCAGTGACCTTGAGATAATCCCGCTGCTTGATGTGCTGGTTGACGGAAAATATGTCGAGGCGGTCCGCGACCCGAAGCTGCACTGGAAGGGAAGCTCCAACCAGCGCGTTATCGACGTCCAGGAAACGCTGAGACTTGGCAAAGTGGTACTATTTGACTGAAAGGTGATGACTATGAAAAGAATAGCAAAGTTTGAAAAGGTAAGCTTGACGCAGTTCAAGGCAGGATGCACGCGCGAGGACGCAGAGAAGGTCTATGAGGGCATAAAGCTCCCGAAGCGCGCAACGGCGGGCTCCGCAGGGTACGACTTCTATGCCCCGTTCGATATTGAGCTGAAGCCCGGTGAGACCGCAAATATCCCGACGGGTATCCGGGTGCTTATCGAGGACGGCTGGGTTCTGAAAATCTACCCGCGCAGCGGTCTGGGATTCAAGTACCGCCTACAGCTCAACAACACGGTCGGGATCATCGACAGCGACTATTCAAGCTCGGATAACGAGGGTCACATTTTTATTAAGGTTACAAATGATTCCAACGAGGGCAAAACGCTGAGCATTCCGGCGGGAACCGGCTTCGCACAGGGAATCTTCGTTGAGTATGGGATCACGGTGGACGACGACGCGTCGGGAGTACGCAACGGCGGTTTCGGCTCGACAACTAAATAATATAAAAGGCAGGAATCAAAGTTCCTGCCTTTTGTTTATTTGCTGTTTTTCTGCTTGTCGTAAGCTGTAACGTATTTATCGGCGATGTTTGCGATCTTTTCGTAGCCCGGGTCGCTGTTAGCGAGCACCGCCTTGAAGAACGCGTACACGTCCTTGCTGGTGACGCGGGAAATACGGTTCGCGATGTACTCGTGCGTTGCGTACAGCTCAGGATTGTCGAGTATCGCGAGGGAGAACTCCACGAATTTCTTCGGGTTGGTGAATTGCAGGTAGTTGCATGCGGTCACAATACTTGCGTAGAAGTTCGGCGAAATAATTATCTCGTCATTGTACTCCACCTCGCCGGCAAGCAGCGCGTTTAACTGTCCCTGCGTGAGCTTGTCAACGGTGAATACCGACTCCATCATTTCGCAGTCGGGCATTTGCTCGCACTGGTCAAGCACGGGGCGGGGAATTACCTTGTTGCTGTAGGATTTTTTCCGAACCAGTCCCAGCTTGCGGGTCAGAGCACGGTACTGTTCCGGCTTATACTCAAACCTGGTTTCAAGCAGTATCTTCAGCATTTCCCGCGGGAACAGCTCCAGCGGTATCTTCACTGACGCGCTGCGGAATCCGGTAATTCCTTCCTGCTTTGGAGTTTCCGGCGCGGGCTTCGGCTGTTCAGCAGGAGCTGCCTCGGCTTCGGGAGCCGCTTCCTCTGCCGCGGCATTTTCCGTAGGAGCCTCCGTATCATCATCCGGAGCGGGAGCTTCCGCGGGCGCAGGAGCAGTCACCGGCTTTACAGGTTCGTCGGTATATGGCTCGTTTATCTTTTCAATTACCGCGCACTTGTATGGTATCTTCGCGTCAACGCAGGATACCGCGCCATGGTGTCCCTTCAGAAGCACGGAGTGCAGCCCGGACAGGTGGTACACGATTCCCTGGCAAATTCTCGACTTCGCAGCTTCGTTAGTCATGGGGAGCAGCTTTGAGTCGTAGGTGTCCAGCGGTGTGCCGGGTATCAGGAAGCAGGGGCGGAATGTCTTGCTCCTGCCGATGGTGCGGTTGTGCTCGGCGGTTCCGTGTATCTCGTGGGCAAGATTGTAGGCTCCCCAGAAGAACGTACCGGCTCCGTCGGTGGGGTAGTAGTCGGAATAGTAGATCGTGTAAACCCCGTCGGGGAGCAGCGCAAGCACGTCGTGGAGCCCCGCCGCGA